>Ga0209143_1001422_pt1 | contig 11068 bp, 10 predicted proteins | sample FaiFalFF_MnMetaG_3_FD_184739 | JGI IMG/M metagenome (GOLD analysis project Ga0209143, IMG submission 184739) | Freshwater microbial communities from Yellowstone National Park, Wyoming, USA - Fairy Falls B (FF_Mn_B) MetaG (SPAdes) (version 3) | ecosystem: Environmental > Aquatic > Freshwater >...
TCTCCCTCGTCCTCTTCGCCATCCCGGCCATGTGGGTGACCTGGTGGGTCGGACGGTACGGCGGGCGGTACGGCCATAGTACGACGGTCGGGATGTTCCACCGTATCGCCCGGTCGCCGATCGCCAAGTACCTGGGGGTCATGGGCGTGGCCTTTCCCCTGATCTTCAGCATCTACTACGCCTATGCGGAAAGCTGGATGCTGGGCTATGCCTTCTTGTCCCTGACGGGTCACTACAAGCACGTCACGGACTTCAGCGTTTACTTTAATGAATATCAGGGAGTCTTGGCGACGGGGAACTACTTTGCCACGCCTCTGATCCCGTGGCTCATGATGGCCCTGACGTTGGCCCTAAACCTATGGGTCCTCTATCGGGGGACGGCCCGGGGCATCGAGCTGTTGGCGAAGATCGCCATGCCCCTGCTGTTTCTGTTTGCCATCGTCATGGCCGTGGCCGTTTTGACCCTGGAACCGGCTCGGGGCACCGTCCTGGACGGGCTGGCCTACATCTGGTCTCCGGACTTCAGCCGGCTGGGGACCTTCAGTATCTGGCTGGCGGCGGCAGGCCAGCTGTTTTTCTCCCTGAGTATCGGATTCGGCTCCCTGGAGTGTTATGCCAGCTATGCGAGCGGTGAGAAGGACCAGGACATCGTCCTCTCCGGTTTGACGACGGCGTCGACCAACGAATTCGTCGAGGTCATCTTTGGGTCCCTCATCGCTATCCCGGCGACGGCCGTCTTCTTCGGGGCGGCGATGGTCCCCGAACTGGCGGGGACTTTCAGCATCGGCATGATCGCCATGCCGGAGGTCATCCGGGAGCAGTTAAACGTACACTTTATCGGAACAATATGGTTTCTCCTCCTGTTCTTCGCGGCCTTCACCTCGTCGGTCTCGACGGCCGAGCCGGTCATCGCCTTCTTCCAGTCCGAGCTGGGCCTGGACCGAAAGCGGGCCGTCACCATCGTAGCCGGCCTCTGGGTCCTGGGGACCGTCCCGACAGTCCTCTTCAATCGGTACGGCATGGTCGCTCAGTTGGACTTCTGGGTCGGAACGCTGTTTCTGGTCGTGATGGCCTTCGTGGAGGTCCTCCTGGCCGGATGGGTCTTCGGCATCGACCGTTATTGGGAGGACATCCACCGGGGGGCCGACATCCGGATTCCCCGCCTCTTTTACTACATCACCAAGTATGTGACGCCCCTGTGTCTGGCCGTCATCCTGGGCGGCTTCGTCTGGGAGGAGGTTCGGAGCGGCTTCCCCAACGTCATGCCGAAGCCCTTCATCGTCGAAGGCGTCGCCAACCTCAGGGACTTCCCCGCCAAGGTCTTCTGGGAAAAAGACCCGGAAGCCGAACAAAAAATCGACGAGGCCCTGCGGAGCCGGGTCCAGGCGATGAAACGGGACTTTCGGGTCATAGCTACTCTCGATGTTCGTGATGGAAAGGTTCAACGTATCGATATCGAGCAGTCCCAGAATGCCGACCCCGACATCCAGAATTGGGTTCGGGCCAAGCTGGAGCAGAGGACTTACGAGATGGGCGGGAAGCCCCTGAGCGGGACACTCCGGTTCCAGGTCGACGGCTACTACGTACGGCCGTATGTCTACCTCGCCCGGGTCATCGTCTTCGGGAGCTATCTCCTGTTCGCTCTCTTGGTCGCCTTCCTGTGGACCCGGCGATGGCGGGAGGGATGAGGGCGGTAGGGCGATAGGGCAGTAAGGCAATCGGGCAATAGGGCAGTAAGGCAGTAGGGCAATAAGGCGGGAGGGCAGTTGACCGTTACTTCGCCATTCCGTCACCCTTATAGGGTGAGGGGTCGGGTATCGGGTGCCGGGTACCTGTCTACCCTGCATACCCCGTGTGCGGGTTTTTCGAAGACAAGCGCCTGGTACCGGGTTCCAGGTCCTGGGTGCCCGGCACCGGAGCCGAATCGACGCCGAAGGCCGGCCACCGAGAACCGAGCCCGGCCACCGGAAAACGCGCACACCGGGTTTGCATCGTGCATCCTGTATCCTGCATCCCTACAAAGCTATGTACCCCATTCGGGCGTGCGGGGCTTAGATATACCTAACGGGGGAGGGCCGTAAGATGGTCGCAGGACTTTTCTTATGGCAACCGATGGCGTCTCAGCCGCCGCGGATGACCCCCCTGGCATGGGGGTTAATGCTCATTTCCTTCGCGGCCGTGGCGGCCTTGACCGTCTACTGCTACGTGAAGCTGATCCAGAAGGGAGGCCTTCGATAAGCCGGCACTTCGCCGAAGGGTTACACGTCAAGACTCGGTTCTTGGTGCTCGGCATTCCGGCCTTCGGCCATAGATGGATGAGGGGTAAGGGAAATACGATTTTCCTTTGCCTCTCTTCCCTCATCCTTCGTCCAGGCCGAGGGCCGAGAACCGAAGGCCGGATACCGAACCTGCTACCTAACACTGGGTAGCCATACTGCCGTATTGCCCGCGATTGCCTTTACTTCGTCGCTTTGTCCCCTCCACGGAACGCTATTTATCGAGGGGGGAATGGACTAAGGTGCGGTACCACCAGGTCGTCCCGCTATCGGGCTCGACGACCACGACACCCCATACGAAGGTCCCGTGCCAGGGCAGACGGTTCTCGACCCGCAGGGTCCCCCCGTCCGGGAGTTTCCGCTGTTCCGCCCGGGAATCCCGGAGGGAACCCACACGGCCCTGAGGGTCGCCGTCAAAGACGATGTTGAAGATATCCAGCTTCTTGCCCCGCCATTCGGGCTGGAATTCCGCCTCGAACCAGACGAAGCGTTCCTCCGGCGAGACCCGGCCACCCGGTCGGCCGTTCAAGGGAAGCCACCGACCATGGGCCGGCCGGGTCCTCAGGTTCTCGACGCCCCCGTAAATCAACTGGATGGCGTAGGACAGCCGCTCTTCGGGCGTGAAGTCTCGGTAGGGTCGGGGGTCTCGGAATCCCCGGAGGCTCCACAGGCGCACGCCGGGCCGGAGAAGGCGGACCTCGACCTTATGGAATTTCCCCTTATATTCTCGATTCCGCAGGTAGATCCCCGCCTCGTAGTAAGCCGCCGTCCATTGGCCGATCTGCTGACGGATGTGCTCTTCCTGGGTCCCCTCGATGTAAAGGCCGCTGGTGACCCGGGCGATGTGCCGTAGAGAATTTTCCCCACTCAGCGGGGCGTCGGCCCCCATCAGGGACCCCTCGGGGTTGACGACCATCGTCATGACGCCGGCCTCGGCCAGGGCTCGGACGGCCTCCTCGAATTCCTGATGGAGGAACGATGAAGCCATCCGGTCGTCCTGCCCATACAGTTGGGGGAACTGGCCGGGTACGATGGGTTGTTCGACGGGTTCAGCATAGGCGGCCGCAAAGTAGACGTTGTTCCGGATGCCCTGGGAAAAGTAGATCAGGAGTTTGGGGCCGTAGAGGGGCCGGAGCGAAGCGGCCAGTTGTTTGAACGTCGCCGCCAGCCGCCGGGCGATGTCCTGGTACGTCCACTGGCTGAACGTCTGGGCTTCCCGGACGTAGTCTTCCAGTTCGGTCGCCGCCGAGAGCGTGCCCTCGACGTTTCGGCCTTCTTCGGCAGGAAAGTCCACGTCGGGAGAGGGGGCTCGCTGGATCCCCCACTTCAGTCCCAGGGACGTCCGCAGGAGGTTACAGACCCGGTCCCGCCCGGAGACGGGTCCCCACAGCCGTTTCAGCCCCTTGGAGCCGCTAAAGACCAGCAGGTATACCAGGTCGCTATCCAGGATCCGCTCGCAGGTCTGAAGGGAAACTTCCCGGGAGACTCGAAATCCCCGGGGGGACGAGAAAGCCAGGTCAAACAAAAGCAGGACATGCCGCCGGGAGGGATTCGCCTCCCGCAGGGGTCTTCCGGCCGTATTCCCGACCGTGGGGTCGCCGCCGTCCCGATCGTCGGGCTGACCCTCGGGGACAAAGGCATATCGGTCCAAGTGACCGATGGGGTGGGGCTTGCCGTCGACGAGGACCTGGACCTCCTCCGGCTTCAGGTCCAAGACGGGCTGGCCCGATTCATCGACGACGTAGAAGGGAATGATTTGAAGATGCACCTCGACGGTCTCTTCACCCCGGGGAGGAGAGGGTACCTGTGCCCAGAGAAGCCCGATGGTACCCAGTCCCCAGGCCAGCGCGGCCCACCACCGCCGCATAGGCACCTCCTCTGGGGAAAAACCAGGATACAGGATACCCATGCGGGGGGCAAGGGGATGGGCAGGCATAGGGCAGTAAGGCAATCGGGCAATACGGCAATCGGGCGATGGCCGGGTGCGGGACTCCCAGGATGGATGCAGAGTGCATACCTGGTGTGTGCGTTTTCCGGTGGCCGAGCTCGGTCTTCGGTGCTCGGTGTTCGGCCCTCGGCGTCGATCCGGTCCCGGGTCCCGGGTACCTGGCACCCGGGACCTGAGACCTGGAAGCCGGTACCCGGTACCAGCACCTGTCTGCGAAAAACCCGCACATCGGGATAGAAGGCCCGCTTTACCGATCCCCGCTATCCCGCGGATTCCCCGATATTCCCCTCATTCCAAGTACAGTCGGCTGAGGAGACCTTTCTCCCGGACCCGGTGAAGCATCCATCCAAAGAAGGCGGCTCCGCCAGCCAGATAGAGGCCGTTCATCCAGACGGCCATCGCTAAGGTTCCCAGGTCCAGGCGGCCAGCCTGAAGGACGGCTCGCATCCCCTCGAATACGTATGTCGATGGCATGAAGTGGGCGACCGTCTGAAGCCACCGGGGGAGGACCTCGACGGGATAGAAGACGGCTGAGAAGGGCTGGATCAAAAAGGGGATGCCCCAGATGAGCGCCTCCGCGGCATGCCCGAAACGGAGGGCCAGGCCCATCGTGAACATCCCAACGGCCCATCCGAACAGGAGGAGGATCGAAAAGAAGGGCACCAGGGCCCATCCCATGGCGAGGACGTTGAACGCATAGAGTCCGTAAGCCAGGACTCCCAGGACGACCATCACGGTAAGGGCTTTCAGAACGCCCACGATGCAAGTGGCGACCATGATCTCCAGGATACTCACGGGGGCGATAAAGACGTTCATGATGTTGCGGACCCATATTTCCTCGCTCAGCGACAGGGTGATGGCCTGCTGGGACCGATACAGGAGGTCCCAGAAGATCATACCGCCGATGAGGAACACGACCGCTTTCGGGAGGACCATCCTTTGCAGGTAGTCCGTCACGAAGCCCCACACCAGCAGGTTCATGACCGGCCAGAAGAAGATGTCCCCGATGCGCGTGACGCTCCGCCGGTACAGGTACAGATGCCGCAGGACGAGGGCATACACCCGAAGCCACATCAGTCGGCTTCTCCGACCTCGGCGACGTCGTAGAGGCGTTCGTCCCGGGCGAGGACGATGAAAGCCTCTTCCAGGGACTGGGTCCGAAACCGGGCTCGGACCTCCTCCGGTGTGCCCTGGGCGACCGCTCGGCCTCGGGCAAGGAACAGGATGCGGTCGCACAGAGCTTCGACTTCCCGCATGTTGTGGGACGTAAAGACCATCGTGATCCCGCGAGTCCGCTGAATCCGGCGCAAGATATCCCGCACTCGGGCGGCGACCTCCGGGTCCAGGCTGGCCGTGGGCTCATCCAAGAAGAGGATTTCCGGGTCGTTGAGAAGGGCCTTGCAGAGGTTCAACCGGGTGATCTGGCCCGAGGACAGCGTGCCCGTGACCCGCCGGGCCAGGGGGGTCATATCCAAGAGCTCCAAGAGCTCTTCGATTTTGGCCCGCGGCTTCCGGATCCCGTAAAGCCGGGCGAATACGTTGAGGTTCTCCCACACCGTTAGGTTCGTCGGGAGGGACACGTAGGTCGCCGCCAGGTTGACCCGTTGCAAGATGGCCCGGCGGTGTTTCTGGAGGTCCAGGCCGAAGACCCAAATCGTGCCCGCCGTCGGCGTGGTCAGTCCCAAAAGGAGTTGGATCGTCGTCGTCTTGCCGGCTCCATTGGGACCCAACAGGCCGAAAATCTCCCCGCGACGGACCGAAAAGGACAGGTCCGCCACGGCGACCACACTCCCAAACCGCTTGGTCAGGCCCTGGACCTCGATGACGGTTTCACCGGTCATTGCAGCCTTCAGGACGGTCTATCTCGGAGAAACGGATGCGGGATACCGGATGGGAGATGCCAGTGCTCTGTTAAGAAATGGATGCAGGATACAGGATGCATGATGCAGGATAAAAATGGCTCGGATTCCGGTTACCCGGTACCCCTGCGCCATTCCTACATCTCAAGATGGTGACATGAGCCCGCACGAACACTCCATTCTCACGGCTCGTCACTCGTCCCTCGTCTCCCTCGCCGCCACTCGTCCAGGATATCGGCCAAGGTCTGCTGAAAGGCATAAGTCGGGACCCACCCCGTGTGGTCTCGGATCTTGGTCGGGTCTCCGACCAAAACCGGTATGTCGACCCGCCGGTACCGACGCGGGTCGGTCTCGACCCGAATCGGTACACTCGCTAAGCGAAGGAGCTCTTGCAGGAGGTCCCGGATGGAGACGCCTCGACCCGAACAGACGTTGTAGGCCTCGCCGGGCCGCCCCCGTTCGACCAGGAGACGATAGGCCCGGGCGATGTCGCGGACGTCCGTGAAGTCCCGGACGGCTTCGAGGTTTCCGACGCGAAGGACGGGCTCCGCCCCGCCGGCCTCGATGCGGGCGATCTGCGAGGCAAAGTCGGCGCAGACGAACCCGCTATGCTGGCCGGGCCCGACGTGATTGAAAGAGCGGGTGACGATGACGGGGATCTGGTAAGCTTGGTAATACTGGAAGCCCAAGAGCTCCTGGCAGGCCTTGCTCAGTCCATAGGGACTCACAGGCCGCAGGGGTTGGGTCTCTCGAATGGGGTTCTCCTCGGGTCTTACGGAACCATAGACCTCCGCCGAGCCGACGAGGAGGACCCGGGGTCGTCGGTCCGCACGAACCAGGGCATCCATCAGGTAGAAGGTCCCCCAGAAATTCACCTGAAGGTATCGGTGGGGGTCCTGCCAGGACCGACCGACGTGAGCCAGGCCGGCCAGGTGGAAGATGGCATCCGGGCAGACGTCCTCCAGGACCGCTTGCCAGTCTGCAGGTACGACGACGTCGAGGGGCCACCACGTGACACCCGCCGGATAAGCCTCCGGCCGGGGCCGTTCGCCGTGGTAAGTCGCGTGGACCCGATAACCGGCCGCGACCAGTTCCCGGACCAGAAAACGACCCACGAAGCCACTGCCGCCGGTGACCAAAGCAACGGTCATGCCGGTTTCCGTAAAGGTAGCCTTCCCCCCGCGGCCCAAACCGAGAGAAGGGCCGTCTGGGACGGTCTCACCCATGTCGGCTGTCTTTCTCTGCCCGCACCCTTTCTCGCCAGTAATCGAGGAGGTCCCGCAGGGTTTGCTCAAAGGGAATTTGGGGCGTCCAGCCGGTGATCTCGCGAAAACGAGTCGAATCGCCGATGAGGACCTCGACGTCCGAAGGCCGCAGACGTTGGGGGTCGACCTGGACGTCGACGTCCACAGACGCCATCCGCAGGAGCATCTCCAGGACGTCCCGAATCTTGTAACCCCGCCCGGAGGCGATATTGTAAACTTCGCCAGGGGTACCATACTCCAGGGCAAGCCAGTAAGCGCGCACCATGTCCCGGACGTCCGTATAGTCCCGGATGGCTTCCAGGTTGCCGACGTACACGACCGGCGGCCGCAGGCCCGCCTCGATTTCGGCGATCTGCCGGGCAAGGTTCGATTCGGCAAAGACCTCCCCCCGGCGAGGGCCCGTGTGATTGAAACCCCGAGTGCGGACGATGTGGATTTGATAGCTCATGTAGTACTGATATCCCAACAGATCCTGGGCGACCTTCGACACGGCATAGGGGCTCAGGGGACGGAGGGGGTTCGTCTCCCGGACGGGGACCTCGTGAGCATAGACGAGGCCGTATTCCTCGCTGGAGCCGGCGATTTGGACCCGTACGGGTAGATTCAGGGCCCGACAGGCCTCCAGGAGATGGATTTGCCCGATGACGTTGACCTGAAAGGTCTCCGAGGGTAGTCGCCAGGACGTCGGTACGAAGCTCTGGGCGGCCAGATGAAAGATCCGGTCGGGACGAACTTGCTCAAGGGTCCAGTAGACGGCCGCGGCATCCTGCAGGTCGCATTCGACGAGGCGGATACGGTCGAGCAGGTGGCGGACGTTGTCCATCCGGCTCCGCCACCGGTAGAGGCCATAGACTTCTACGTCCGGGTGATGACGGAGGATGTACTCGGCCAGATGACTGCCTGCAAATCCCGTGATCCCCGTGATGAGTACACGCATAGCCGGATCCTCGCCGCCAATTATCGAGGGCAGGACCTGGGCCGCTGGCCCGAGGCTTGAGTATAAGTCAGGACCCCGTCGCCCCTCCGGTGGACCGTCCCGGCGACCCTCAGCGAGAAGGGCGGGTGGACGAGTTGGATTTGGGCGCCTGCTGTTGTTGCTGGAGGGCCTGGGTCGCCCGTTTGATCATGTCTTGATATCGGTCGTCACGCGAAAGCTCGTAGGCCTTCTTGTATTGGTCGAGGGCTTCCTTAAAGCGCTTCTGGTTCTCATACACGTAACCCATGAGCTCATAGACTTTCGGGTTTTGAGGTTGGACTTGACGCCACTGTTGGAGGGTCGCCTCGGCATTGGGCCAATCCTTGAGACCGATATAAGCCTGGGCCAGGTTGTAAAGACGGGTCGGATTCGTATCCGGGAGCTGTTTAAAGACGCTGACCGCCTTGGCGTAGTCTTGCAGGGCCAGGTAGGCGATCCCCAGGTGACTCAAGACCTCCGGAGAGGCACCTCCCCGAGCGACGAGAGCCTCTCCGACCTCCCGGGTCCGGGCGTAATTCTGGGTAAGGTTGGCGGCCTCCATGAGGTAGCGGGCATAGTCTCGATGATGAGGCCGGATCGTATAAGCTCGGTTCAAATACTGATAAGCCTCCTGTGCCTGCCTCCGCCGCAGGGCCACGAGCCCGTTCAAGTAGAGGAGACTATCGTCGTTGGGCTGAGCTTGAAGAGCCTGCTGAAGGTCGGCGGCCGCCCTATCCACATTGCCGAGAGCCAGGTGGGCCGCGCCCCGCAGTTTCAAGGCCGCCGGCACGAGGGCCTTGTCCTCCGGTCGGGTCGCATTCGGCAAGCCCTGGTCGACGTACTGGACGACGGCCTTGTACTGCTTCCGTTGCATAGCCACGTGGGCCAGGTAGTAGTAAGCCCCAAAGTGCTTCGGCTCCAGCTCGACGACCTTTTGGAGGTTCTTCTCGGCTTCGACCATCTTGTTCAGATTGAGCTGACACAGGGCCAGCATGTAGTAGCCGGCCGGATGGGTCGGGTTCTCAGCGACGACCTGCTCGAAGACGGCCGCCGCGCCGGCATAGTCCTTCTTCTGGAAGAGCTGGACCCCCTGCTCCCACAGGGGATTTTCCTGGGCCCAGAGGCTCAGGCTTAGCCCTATCCACCCCATTACGACGGTCCACGCGATGGACATCCCCCTTCGAACCCGCATACCTCATCCTCAGGCAGGAATCCAGTCTCTGCAGAAACCGGCGGCCCGACTACTGGACCGTCGCCGGACTTCCCAGGGACTCGGAGGCCGTGGCACTGATCGGTTCCGTCAAGATCCCGATATTTCGGGCACCGCCCTGGCGGATGACGTCGAGAATCCGCATGGCATTTTCGTAATTGACGTCATCGTCGGCCGTGAAGAAGATCATCTGGGTCGAACGACCCTGCATGATCTGCTGGATGCGACCCAGGAGTTGCTCCATCGGGACCTCTTCCCGGTTGATGAATACCCGGCAACGGGTCCACTGCCCCGGCCCACAGGGAGCGGCCACGCGAATGACGATCTGTTCCGAAGCCGACGGCGGAGTCTGGGTCTGCGCCCGGGGCGGGAGCTTCGACAAGTATCCCATCTGGGCGATCAAGACCGTGACGACGATCATAAAGATAATCAAGAGCACCAAGCAGATATCGATAAATGGGATCACGTTCGGGTCCGACATCGGCCCGCCCCGGCGTCCTCCGACTTGAATGCCCATGACCGACGACTCCTCCGGCGTTGATTTACGACCGACGGCTCTTGTCGACGATCAGGCCCACGTTGGCAAACCCCGACGCCTGCACGTGCTTCATCAAGACGCGCACGTCCCCATACTTGACCCGGCGGTCGGCCTTGATGAGGACCTGACGGCCCGGATTCCGGGCATTGAGCTCCTTCATCTTGGCCTCAAACTTCGACATGTCCCCATACAGGCTCGTCGCATACCGGGTGTCGCCGATATACACGCTGAGGTCATGGCGCAGGGAGACGGTCAACTGCTTCTCCTCCCGCTTGATCTCTTCCGGATTGCTCGTCATCGGCAACTGCACGGCCGCCCCGACCTGAAGCATGGGCGTGATGACCATGAAGATGATCAGCAGGACCAGCGTCACGTCGATCAGGGGGATGACGTTGGGGTCGGAAGTGACCTCCGGCGGCTCCGACTGCCAACGCTTAAACACGCTTGGCATACATGACCTCCTGGATGTCCACCAGGTAGTCTAACAGGTCCGCCGCGATGTTCCCCATCTCGTGCTGGATGCGCTCCACACGGACCGTAAAGTAGTTATACAGCCACACGGCCGGGATAGCGACGAGCAGGCCGAAGGCCGTCGTGACCAGGGCCTCCGCGATGCCCCCGGAGACCTGGCCGATGGCGGCCGCTCCGGCCGTTTTGATGGCCTGGAAGGCGTTGATGATGCCAACGACCGTCCCAAAAAGGCCGACAAAAGGTGCCGTCGCCCCGACGGTGGCCAGGGTACTCAGGCCCCGCTTGAATTCGTGAATCTCCAGGATGCTGGCCCGCTCCATGGCGTGCTGGGTCCGCTCCAGGACCTTGTGAGGCTGGAGGGTTTCCTCCAACCTGGCGGCCGTCCCGTGGGGGTTATTCGACGACGGGGCAGCCTGACTCGCCGTTTCCATGATGCGCAAGAACTCCTGGAGGCCGTGGTTGACGATCTTGGCGACATGGCTGTGACGGAATTCCTTCCGTCGGGTCAGCTCCAGGGCCTGCTGGAGGTCCCGCTTGTCCAACTCC
>Ga0209143_1001424_pt1 | contig 11041 bp, 10 predicted proteins | sample FaiFalFF_MnMetaG_3_FD_184739 | JGI IMG/M metagenome (GOLD analysis project Ga0209143, IMG submission 184739) | Freshwater microbial communities from Yellowstone National Park, Wyoming, USA - Fairy Falls B (FF_Mn_B) MetaG (SPAdes) (version 3) | ecosystem: Environmental > Aquatic > Freshwater >...
CGGGAACAGCTCCGGACGGCAGTAAGCCACCTCATAGGTGCCTTTCGAACCGGATGGCGAACCATAGGTGTAGGTATAACCCACCCGAAAGCGCGGGCGCGTTTTGAGCGTGCGCAGGAACTGCAATCCCCCTATCGCATCGCCGATGCCCACCACGAGGCTATCCTCCTCCCCGCGTGGCGTGAGATTCGGACGCGTCTCCACCGACACCCCCCGCGCCACGAATCGCACCACCACATCGGTACTATAGCCCGTGAGTATCGGACAGGCGATAAGCTGCTTGCGTGCGCCCGCGGGTAGCTCAATTGGGTAAAGGTATTCGCGCTGGCGCTGGAAATCGTTCTGCACCACGCTGACAACGCCCTGCATGTTCCCGCTCCGATTGCGCAACTCGATTCGAAGCGGCAAGGCGCCGTTCAGGCTCGGACTGCTTCCAAAAAGCGGCTGCACCACCAGCTCGACCGGCTGCGACCAACCGACCAGCCAGCCGCCCACGAGGGCTATCAGCACCCATCCCCTACTCGCGGTCGCCATTGCACTGCACCACCTACTTATACAATTCTACCTCCTTATCCCTCGCTCCTGCCAACCGAAATAGGGTATGTAAATATCCACACCGAGTGGGAAATGCATGGATACAGCATGGAGAAATTTATGCACCCAACAAAAGCAACAACAGGCGATAGGCGGGTGTTGCTGCTCATCAGCCCTTACAGCCTACCACCAGCAACCCTATTGGCGTCCCTCTATGCCTGGCAGGCCCTGCTCACTCCTACCTAAAAGTAGGGAGCAAATAGGAACACCTTCCCTTGCTGGATGTATTCCTTCGCACGACAGGCATAATGGCGCACCCATTTGTTCTCATCTTGGGTAAACGGCTCTATCAAAGGCAACGCCTGTTCACCACCGAGTGTCACCAGCACCTCCAGCAGCGCAACCAGTCCCATCCCGGTGTCCTTGATTTGGCTGCAAGCTGTCGACTTGTCACCAAGTGGAGTCGCGTCCTTTGATTCGCGGTGGCGTGCTGCCCATTCCAGCTTTGACCAGACTAACGGCAACACCGATACCCCCAAGTCGACCAGTACCTGCGCTTTTATCGCCTGGGCACCAGCAAATACCTGCCAATTCATCGCATCGTCCACAATCCACTGCGCCAGCCGATCACGAGGCACCTTCGATAACTGAATCACAGCGTCAAACTCCTCCTTGGCAGGCTTGTGTTTCTCGGGATTAAGCTGAATAACGCGCGCGGCAGGCTCTATATCCAGCCCCCTCCAACTAGCTTCCATCAGCATCGCCATGTATGCTCTCAAAAGCCATTGGTGAGGACCGGGTCCAATATCTGCTGAATTGTAAGTTAGATCAAGCTCCTTCTCCAGTTCACGGTTCCAGTCCTCTAATGATCCGTTGAAGCCGGCATATTGCAGCATCCGTCTCAGTTGCTCAATCAAATCAGCCGAGGTTTTCACCTCAGGAATGTCACGCACTGCCTTCAGCCTCGCCAGCGCAGTGCGCACATGCCCAAGGTCAAGAATAGGCACATCCGGTGGACTCTCCCATCCTTGCCGAGAAGCGATTTGCCAAAACTGCAGCTTCTGCTCCAGTAGAGGAATAGCATCCACATAATTTAGGCGTGCCAAAATGTGAACCGCCTGCTGAATTATCTGCCCGTGCATCCTCCGCTCATCCCAAGATAAATCACCGCGTGGTGCAAAGGCGTATTCACCTCGAACATAGCGTAGAGCATTCTCGATGCGCTTAGCTCGTGGTATGTCTTCACAACGCAGCAAAAGAAGAATTTTAGGTCTATCTGAAGGGTTTGTTGGATTGAGTTTATCAATATCAAGCTGAAGCATCCATGAAGGTTGCTTGGTGATGTTCTTGTCCGCTTCAGTCGCCATTGGCTGCGCTATCAGACAACCGATGTTTATCAATCCGATACCCAGTGTCAGCCCAAAAGCGATAGTTCGCATGTTTGTCACCTCCATCTTATGGGTTCCATCCTGTTAGTAGGTCGGAATAGGTAGAAGAGTTCCCGCTTGTGCTGGCGTATTTCCAAGGAAACGCGCCAAAGCGCTCTATAGGATTGCCCTTTTGCAATCCCTTGTCAGACCAATCCCGTCGCCAGAGGGTTTACGCCCGCAGCAAAGCGTAGTAAGCAAAGGCTTCCTGTGCATCAGCACCACCACAGCCTACGATCTACAATTCCGATTAGTACTCTCAGCAACCTCAAGTAGATGCCCCCTAAAGTAGGATGTAAACTTTAGAGGCGTTGGACGATAGCCTGCGTCTCATCGGCGTAGATGCCCCCTAAAGTAGGATGTAAACCAAGTAGAGACGCGTCCTTTGAGTCGCGGTGGCGGGCTGCCCACCTCCGTCTACAAGAATGGATCGAACCCAAACACATATCCACGCTCAATCCAATCCTTTGTGCGATTCGTGAAGTTACAAGTCCATTCTCCTTGACTGGGTCTGAACTGCTCAACATAGGGAAGAGCCTCCCTCCCTATCAAGGTCGCCAACACATCCAAAAGAACATTGATACCCATCCCTGTATCCGCTACCTCTTTCGGATGTTCTTTTGCCCAGGTCAACTTCTGAATAATTAGCGGCACCACAGAGACTCCTTCATCCACCAGTAACTGTCCGCGACTTTGGTCATATATACGGTTTTTCAAGATGGCATCGATGAGCTTCGGTAGATCAGCAGCCTCTTGACCTAAGCGAACTGCCTCAGCGAAAGCGCTGATGTCCACGCTTTTCGCAATCGATTCCACATCCATTCCCCGCTTGGCATAGTGGAATAGTGTCCGGCTATACTCCACCACCAGCCTGTAGGCGAGACCAGCCCGCGGCGAAATCCCAATAAGTCTGGAACGACGCAGCTTTTCATCAAACTCCTCAAGCAGTTGTTTCAACTCTTGACGAGTCATGGCTGCCTCTTTGAGCATTACATCCAGTCGCTTCTCTAAGTCGGCTGCCGATTTCACCTCAGGTACTGCCTGAACCGCTTTGAGGTGTATCAGCAGCGCACGTGTCCACATCCCAGACGGTGGGACACGCTCCTTCAGCCGCCGTAAATCGGCAGGAAGCTCCTCATCCGACTGGGCGCGCGCTATCTGCTCCAGCTTCAGCAGGTACTCCTCCAGAAACGGTAAGAGCGAGGCGTCATCAATCGACAGATGAGACAACACTGTTAGCGCGGCTGCAAATAAGCCTTCTTGACCCCCTATCCACTGAAAGTTGGGCTTGTTGGGATAGTCGCCTTTAAGAATGCGCAACGCCAACGCTTTGCGCTGCTCCACAGGCACATCCCGACAGCGCAGCACTAAAAAGATTTTGTACCGATTATGAACCTCGTTGGGATCCAACTCGTCCACCTGCTTGGCAAAAAGGAGGGCTTGGGAGGTATACTGGGTTGGTTGTGTGCTGGCTTGAGAAGCGCGAATGTCGGTCTGCGCATTTAGCAGTAGCCAGTTGCCCAGCAACACGACAGCGCCTATCCACCATTTTAGCCTCTGTGTCTTCTGCATCATCATCATCAACCTCCTGTATATGATTTACTGGCAACCGTATGGGCGCGGTAGATCGGTTAGTTTTAGTAGGTTAGAGTTGGCAGGCGTGTTTCTGCCTGTGCTGTCATAGGTCCAGGGGAAGGAGAGAAAGCGTTCCAATGGATTACCTTTTTGCAGCCCCTTGTCAGACCAATCGTGTTGCCAGATATTTTGCACTTGCAACAGATGGGTGTAGGCATAGATCTCAGCGACAACCTCCGCATCACCACCTAATGCTCTGTAAACGGGATGGTCAGAGAACAATCCTGTAGTGTTCTTAGCATAAGGACATAGCTTATTCAGAGCCTCCCATTCATCGTCAAGGCTGTCACCATCTTGATCACGCGAGCGTCCATGCAAACCAGCAATAGTGAAGGAGGCATTCGGAATCTGACATGAGCGAAATCGGAACCTGGGGAAGCACACGCGGTGAGATTTGTTTTTGGAATACAGCTCACAAGGCGTCCATAATCCTGCTTGGGGAGTGGGGATGTGGAGCGTGGGTTTGTTTGCTCTACCTCATCTGACAGTTCAACTTGGCAGAGAAGCGGTGCAGAAGTCAGCAGAGCCAATATTAAAATTATCCATCGCTCCCCCTCCGCTAATTTGGAGTGGTGGATGAAGTTCCGCACTATCCCGACAATCGCCTTAACGACCATTATCTACCTCCACTCGTGGCTTTTATCTTGGCTCTGATTGTGTTCTCTATTATACCCCATCTATGACAAAAAAGTCAAGGGATTGGTGAGGGTGTTCGAAAAATGGCTTCTCCTGCGTGGTTTCTGATAAGGGTATACATCAACCACCCTTGTTCGGCGCGCCGAAGGGGCTTTTCGCTGGCAGCATCCCCCCCACTCCCGTACCCTCTCCCCCCTTGCTCAAGGCTCATTGCACGACACTTTTTGAAGACCCCCTCCGTTAGGTTCCCCCTGCTTCGCAAGGGGAACCGCTGTTTGGTTCCCCCGCGGGCGGGGGGAACCTGTAGGAGGGGAGCAAAATCTGCTTCACTTCCAGTTCGCCCAAAAACTGTCGTGTAATGAGGGGGTTGGGGGGAGGGTGTTCGAAAATTCGGTTGTTGGACGCAAACAAGAGCGAGTAGAGGCGCGGTGAAAAGGGTATCTTGCGAACACATTCACTACATCACCCGTTTTTAACAGGTCTGCCTTGTTGCCGGTGTTTCCGCATCCAAAAATGGGGTATAAAATCATGAGGGGACGGAACCATGTTAGGCGAACTGATAGAACTGGCTATGGTGATTTGTATTTTTGCACCCGCCATCGTCATCCCGGTGACGGCGATGGTGTTGAAGCACCGCAAGGAGATGGCGCGTTTGGAGATGGAACGGCGCACGACGGTCAATCAGGAGATTGTGGCGCAGATCGAGGCGCTACGCCGCGAGATTGCCGAGCTGCGCCACACTGCCACCGAGTACGATATGAGCCTCCAGATGAACCTGGAGAACCTGCAGGAGCGGGTGCGCACGCTGGAGCAGCAACTCGACGAACGCGCCCAGCTCCGCACTCTCTAACAGGGGGACAAAGCGATGGGTGAACTGGCAGAAGTGGCACGCTGGATTGCTATTGGATTGCTCGGCACAGCCTCAATAATTTTCATCCCCGTATGGTTCATCGGACTGATAAACACTGTGCTGGAGCATCGTCAGAAGATGAAGCAGCTCGGAACAGGCAGTGAGACGCTCCTCCAACAGCTGCAAACCCTGCGCAACGAGATGGAAGAGCTGCGTCGCACCACCGTTGAGCATCACTTGAGCCTGCAAGCGAACTTGGAAAACCTGCAGGAGCGGGTGCGCGCCCTGGAGGCTGCCCGCGAAAACCAGTCGGTCATCGGCTTGCGCTAAAGGGGTCGCCCTATGAAAACGGCTGTCATTCTGGCTGCGGGTGAGGGCAAACGGTTCTGGCCCTACAACGAGGTGCGCAACAAGGCGGCAATCCCTGTTATGAATCGCCCGAATGTGCGTCGCCTCGCTGAGAGCCTGCAGGCGTGTGGCATCGAACGGCTGATTGTGGTGGTGGGTGCGTTTGAGGCGTCGGTGCGGGCTGCTCTGGACGGGCTGGAGCTACCTATTGCCTTCATTCGCCAGAACCCCCCCACCGGCACCGCCAACGCCCTCTTGAGCGCACTTCCCCTCATAGGTGAGGAGCCGTTCCTGGTCGCCTATGGCGACATCGCCACACCCGCCGACACGCTGCGTCATCTGATAGACACCTTTCATCGCACGGGAGCTATCGCGGCGGCAGTCGCTCAACCCTATCTGCCCGAACATGACCCACGCGACTGGCTGGGCGCCTATGTGCGTGAAGGACGCTTGCTGCAAGTGGAGGGACATAGTGCCGACACCACGCATCGGCTCGGTGGCTTATATGCCTTCAGCCCCCATATTGCGCCTGTGCTGAACGCCCATCCGGGTCTGATGACCAGCGTGCCAGTTGGGGGTATGCCGCCCGTCGAAGCCGAACTCGCCCAATGCCTGCAGATGCTCATCGAACGCGGGCATGACATCCCTTGCATCGAGCCGATTGGCTTTCTGGTGGACATGGACAAGCCGTGGCACATCTGGGAGGCGAATGAACGCTGGCTCGATTACGAAGCGCAGGCGTTAGAGGGCGACCGCATCGGCAAAGAGGTGCAGATCGACGACTCGGCGGAGATTCACGGGCGCATCGTGGTGGAAGAGGGCGCCATGATTGGCAAGCGCGTGGTGATTGGAGGCAACACCTTTATCGGGCGCAACAGCCGCATTTTAAACGGCGCCATCCTGCGGGGCAATCTCGCAATTGGCGCGCGCACCCGCATCAGCGACTACTGCCTCATCACTGGTTCGACCGTTATCGGCAACGGCTGCATCGTGGGACACGATGCCGAGATGCAGGGTGTGATGCTGGACGGCTCCTTCCTGTTTCACTACTGCGAGATTATGGGCGTGGTGGGGCAGCGCGTCGATATTGGTGCCGCGACGGTCTGCGGCACCCTGCGCTTCGACGACGGGGATACGCTCCACACTGTCCGAGGGCGGCGCGAGCGACCCGAATTCGGCGCGAACGGCACCTACTTCGGCGACTTCTCGCGCACAGGGGTGAATGTCATCACGATGCCGGGTGTGAAAATAGGCGCGTATAGCTGTGTGGGAGCGGGCATCGTGGTCTATGAGGACATCCCCAGCCGCAAGCTGGTGCTGCTCAAGCAGGAGCTGGTCTTCCGCGACTGGGGTCCCGAACGGTATGGCTGGTGACCCCCATCATCGGTATACCTTCATCGTATGAGGTGTAATTTATTCAATACATATGTAAAATATACTAAATCTATTCGTGAGTCACCAGTTGACCGCCATCTGGCGGCTCCAGTTGGCGCGCAAGCACTCGCAGCGGTACGGGCATACCCAAAATCTGACCCAGTAAGTCAGTGTAGGTTGCCAAGATGTCTTCAATCTGCCGTTCCCGAACAACGAGCATTTCACGACTGCGTGCCATCTTCCTTTCTTGTATTATAGCATATCTCAAGGCGTTTGTCAGGAGACAGGCATGCATTTTAAATGGGTTATCCACGAAAAGGGAGACAACCTAACGGCTATGTAATTGGATTTGGAAATAATAATTATGTGAGTAGTGCCAGCGTAGTCGGTAGAATCCTTGCCGATGCGGATTTTGTTTGTGGAGGAGGTGGATAGCACCCAGCGGGTCGCCATCGAGTGGGTGCTGCAAAATCGGCGCGAGTGGGATGCCATCTGTGCTGACCACCAAACGGCGGGGCGGGGGCGACGCGGCAGCCAATGGTACGACGAACCGGGCGCCAGCCTGCTGGTCTCGCTTGTTCTCTGGGATGTGCCCCTGCCAGAGCCACCTGGTCTGCTCGGCGTGATGGCGGCGATTGCAACCGCTGAATCGCTCGAGGCAACCTTTGCACCGCTGCAAGTGCAGCTCAAATACCCGAACGACCTGATGGCACAGGGGCGAAAACTGGGTGGCGTGCTGGTGGAGATTGCCGACTCGGTTGCCGTCGTGGGAGTTGGGGTTAATCTGACCCAACGCAGCTTTCCAGAGCCGTTGCGCGAACATGCCATCTCGGTCTGGCAAGCGTTGGAACCCGCCCCGCCGATGGAGATAGGCCATCTGCGCGCCCCACTCATCGAACGAATAGGGACGCGCCTCAAGCAGCTAACTGCTAATGGGGTGCCGAGCGATATGGCAGCCCTCTATGCACTGTGGCAATCGCGGGATGTCACGCCCGGACGCCTCTATTGTGTGCTGGATTTACCCGACCAGCCCCTCGCCACCGCCTTGCAGGTCGAACCCGATTTCCGCCTGCGCCTGCGCCTGCCAGACGGAAGCGAACATAGCACCTACTTGGTGCATGGCTTACCCTGATCGAGAGGGTTCACCTTGCTGTGCCTCCAAATAGCGACGGAATACAGCCTGCACACGCTGCACCAGGGGGGAAGGCTTCGTGTAATCGAACAAGTGTCGAGAGCGCTCCCACAGAGCGTGGTAGAGACGGAGCGATTGTTCGGGAGTGAGCTGCCGCAGGGCACGCGCCTTCTCCAGCTCGATGCGGCTCTGTGCCGCTTGCATAGCTTGCCGCCAGGCACGGAACAACTCGCCATTCAGCTCCTCAACAAGCGGCTTCAGTAGGTTGGATGGCTTCACCTTTTGCATCGCATGTCGATTATACCCTCACAGGGTACAATAGGGTTGGAGGAACAAGGCGATGACCACAAAGCGGACGCTTAATGTGGAGGGACAGACTTATACATTTTTCAGCCTGTTAGAGCTTCAGCGGCAAGGCATCGGCACCATCGAGCGGCTGCCCTTTTCGATTCGGGTGTTGCTGGAGAACATGCTGCGACTCCGCGAGCTGCCCGAAGGCAGCACCCTTTTAGGCGAGGAGGCGGACGCGGTCATTTATGCGCTGGCGAACTGGCAGCCGCAGCCTGAACTGCGCGAAATCCCCCTCATGCCCGCGCGCGTGATCCTGCAAGATTTCACAGGTGTGCCATGCGTGGTCGATCTGGTGGCGATGCGCGACGCCATTCAAGCGCGTGGCGGCGACCCCCAGAAAATCAACCCCGTCGTGCCCGCCGACCTGGTGATTGACCACTCGGTGCAAGTGGACTATTTCGGCACCGAGTACGCCTTCATGCTCAATGTGGAGAAGGAGTTCGAACGCAATCGGGAGCGATATATGCTGCTGCGTTGGGCGCAGCAAGCGTTCGATAACTTCCGCGTGGTGCCGCCCGGCACCGGCATCGTGCATCAGGTGAATCTGGAGTATCTGGGGCGCGTGGTGCAGACGAAGCAGGTGAACGGCGAGATGTGGGCGTTCCCCGACTCGCTGGTCGGCACCGATAGCCACACCACCATGATTAACGCGCTGGGCATCTTAGGGTGGGGTGTGGGCGGTATCGAGGCGGAGGCAGTCATGCTGGGGCAGCCCTACTATATGCTCATCCCGCAAGTGGTGGGCGTCCGCCTCACAGGGCAGCTGCCTGAAGGCGCCACCGCGACCGACCTCGTGCTGACCGTCACTCAGCTGCTGCGCAAAAAGGGCGTGGTGGACAAGTTCGTCGAGTTTTTCGGACCGGGCTTGAGCAGCCTCACGGTGGAGGACCGCGCCACGATTGCCAACATGGCGCCCGAATATGGCGCCACGATGGGCTTCTTCCCTGTCGACCAGCGCACGCTGGACTATCTGCGCTTCACCGGTCGGCACGAGAGCCTCGTGCGCCTCGTGGAAGCCTACTGCAAGGAGAACGCCCTGTTCCGCACCGACGAGACGCCCGACCCCGTATATTCCGACCTGCTGGAGCTGGACCTCAGCACGGTGGAACCGAGCCTCGCAGGTCCGAAGCGACCGCACGACCGTGTCCCGCTGCGTGAGGTCAAGCCGAGCTTCCTCAAGCTGCTCTACACGCCCATTCGCGAGGGCGGCTTCGGGTTGACCGAGCCGAGTAATGACCGTTGGGCAACCGAATCGCCCGCGGAGGCGACACCCGCCGAGCGTGGGCATGCAGGCGTACCCGTGCTGCTCGATGACGAGGAAGTGCTGCTCCATCATGGCGATGTGGTCATCGCCGCGATTACCAGCTGCACCAACACCTCCAACCCGGCGGTGATGATTGCAGCGGGGCTACTGGCGAAAAAGGCGGTGGAGCGCGGGCTGACCGTCAAGCCGACCGTCAAAACCAGCCTTGCGCCCGGCAGCCGCGTGGTGACCGATTATCTGGAGGCGTCGGGGCTGCTGCCCTATCTGGAAGCGTTGCGTTTCCATGTGGTCGGCTACGGCTGCACCACCTGCATCGGCAACAGCGGACCGCTGCCCGAACCTGTCGCAAAAGCCGTTCGCGAGGGCGACCTCGTGGTGGCAGCCGTGCTGTCGGGCAACCGCAACTTTGAGGCACGCATCAATCCGCTGGTCAGAGCAAACTACCTCGCCTCGCCCCCGCTCGTCGTCGCCTACGCACTGGCGGGACGAATCGACATCGACCTCTACCACGAGCCGATTGGGCACGACCCGAACGGGCAGCCCGTCTACCTGCGCGATATTTGGCCCAGCCCGCAGGAGGTGCGCGAGACCATCGCACGCTCGGTACGCTCCGAGATGTTCAAGCACCGCTACGCCAGCGTCTTTGAGGGCGACGAACGCTGGCGCGCCCTGCCCATCCCGCAAAGCCAAGTGTATCAGTGGGACCCCAACAGCACCTATATCCAACGCCCGCCCTACTTCGACGGGATGCCCGACACGCCACCACCCCTGCAGGATATTCACGCGGCGCGCGTGCTGGCTATCTTCGGCGACAGCATCACGACCGACCACATCTCGCCAGCAGGCAGTATCCCAGTGGAGAGTCCCGCAGGGCAGTATCTCATCAGCAAGGGGGTTGACCCGCGCGATTTCAACACCTACGGCTCGCGGCGCGGCAACCACGAGGTGATGATACGCGGCACCTTCGCCAACATCCGCATCAAGAACCTGCTGCTGCCCGGCGTGGAGGGCGGCTACACCATCGACTGGCTCACGGGCGAGCGCACCACCATCTTCGAGGCATGCGAACGCTATCGGGCGCGTGGCATCCCCCTGATTGTGCTGGCGGGCAAGGAGTACGGGTCGGGCAGCTCCCGCGATTGGGCAGCCAAAGGCACCGCGCTGCTGGGTGTGCGTGCGGTTATCGCCGAAAGCTTCGAGCGCATCCATCGCGGCAACCTCGTCGGGATGGGCGTGCTGCCGCTGCAGTTCGCGCCTGGCGAGAATGTGCAGACGCTGGGCTTGACAGGCGAGGAGGTGTTCCACATCGAAGGCATCGCCACACTGACTCCGCGCAAATGGCTCACCGTCCGTGCGGTTCGCCCCGACGGCACCGAGCGCGTTTTCCAAGTGCTTGCCCGCGTGGACACGCCGATTGAGGTAGACTACTACCGACACGGCGGCATCCTGCCGATGGTGCTGCGCAAGATGATGAGCTAACATGCAAGCAC
>Ga0209143_1001426_pt1 | contig 11036 bp, 12 predicted proteins | sample FaiFalFF_MnMetaG_3_FD_184739 | JGI IMG/M metagenome (GOLD analysis project Ga0209143, IMG submission 184739) | Freshwater microbial communities from Yellowstone National Park, Wyoming, USA - Fairy Falls B (FF_Mn_B) MetaG (SPAdes) (version 3) | ecosystem: Environmental > Aquatic > Freshwater >...
TTTGCGGGCGATCTCGCGCACCATGCGGGCGATGTTCGGCGTGGAGTCGAACACCGTGCCGTCGCCGAAGTAGACGCGATACGACGGGTCAATCAGCACGAGGTCGAGGTAGTCCTCCACACGGCGGTTGAGGTCGGCGAAGAGGCGTTCCAGCGGTTCAAGCATCATCAGCAGGGTGGGACCCGTATCGAATCGGTAGCCGTCGCGGCGCAGTTCGCCGATTCGCCCGCCAACTTGGGGGCGCGCCTCGAACACGGCAACCTCATAGCCTGCGTTTGCCAGGCGCGCGGCGGTCGCCAATCCACCCATCCCCGCGCCTACGATAACGACCGTTTTCATACCCGACGGAAGTGTACCTAATGGGCGGGGTGTGTGCGCTTACCGCTCGCCTCGCAGCCGCTTGAGTTCGGCTTCCAGTTCGGCGAGGCGTTGCTCGGCTTGTTCGCGCAGCAGGCGTTCCTGCTCGGCGCGTTGGCGTTCCTGCTCGGCGCGTTGGCGTTCTGCCTCCTCGCCCGTCGGCACTAAACGCCCCTCCGCATCATAATAACGCAACCACCGATACCGCCAACCCTGATACGGCAAGTCCGATACCCCCAACCACACCCCCAACACCTCACTCCACAACCAACCCCGCTCGTTCGGCACAATCGGCACATAGTCGTCCCCCTGCAACCGATACCCCGCTAACTCCCCTGCCTCCTCATCATACCAATAATACTCCCGCGTCCGAAACACCTTCGCATACAACGCCAAGTTGTCTTTCGTATCTTTGGACTTCGTACTCGGCGAGGTAATCTCAATAATCACATCAGGATACCGACCGCCCTCGCGCCACACCACCCAACGCTTGCGCTTTTTCGTGCCGTCTACCCCGCCCAGCACCACGAAAAAGTCGGGACCCTTGTAGGGCGCGCGGCGGCGTTGCCCTTGAACGAACTGGATGACCTTTTCGGCTTGTTGCAGGTCGTAGTAAATGAACATATTGCCGCCGCAGTAGAAGTCGGTGCGGTGTTTGAAGAGTTGGTAGGTGATGTCGTGCAGGAGATTGATTTGCAGTCGGTGGTAGTCGCTTTCCAAGGGGACTTCATCCTCCTCTGGCAGTTCGTGGAGTTGGTATTTGTGGAGCAGTTGGCGTTCAGCTTCCAGCAGGTCGCTGGGTGGGGCAACCTGCTCCTGCTCGGACACGACAGGCGTTGCGGTTTCGGGCATACAGGGATTATACCCGACTCGGCGAAACACACCTATAGCAGTAGGAAAAGCGTCCCGCGCGGCGTATCCCCCACAGCCCAAGCAAGGAGGCGACGATCTGCGCTACGAAGGCAACACCGAAGAGCGCGGCAACCGCATCGCCAACGACCGCGTAATCGTGGCGGCGCAGTATCGTTTTTAGCCTTCGCGGCGTGCTCCCGATGGACAAAAGGGAGCAGACGCAAGGGTCTGCCCCTGATGAAAGTCCGACGCGAAGACGCTGATTACTTGATTTCGACCTTCGCGCCTACCTCTTCAAGCTTCTTCTTGATTTCCTCCGCCTCTTCCTTGCTCACGCCCTCTTTGACTTTCTGCGGCGCGCCTTCGACGAGGTCTTTCGCCTCCTTCAGCCCGAGCTGCGTGATTTCGCGGATGACCTTGATGACCTGCAGCTTGTTGTCGCCTGCGGCTGCCAGCACGACATCGAACGAGGTCTTCTCCTCGGCGGCGGGAGCAGCCTCGGCAGGCGCGCCGGGCATCGTGCCGGGCATTGCAGCGACGGCAACAGGTGCTGCCGCCGACACGCCGTACTTCTCCTGCAACGCCTTGACCAGCTCGCTCAACTCCAGAACGGTCATTTCGTCAATCGCCTGAATCAGTTCCTCTGCAGTGAGTTTCGGCATAGTGAGTACCTCCTGTGTTTTAGATTATTGGGTTTCTGCCTTCTTATCAGCAATCGCTTGGAGCGTGCGCACGAACTGCCCGATGATTTCGGAGAGCGTGCCCACCAGCCCCGTGATGGGCGACTGAAGTGCGCCCAAAAACTGTGCCAGCATCACCTCGCGCGGGGGGAGCTTCGCCAGTGTGTTAACCATTTCAGCGGGGTAGACCGTATTCCCCAAAAGGAGCGCTTTGACTTGCGCTTTACCCATTTGTTGGAGGTAATCGGTCAGTGCCTTCGCAGCAGCTGCCTCGTCGCCCCTGACAAACGCAACTGCGGTCATCCCGTGCAGATGGGTCTCCAGCACCTCAGGGATGTTTTCCCCGTAGGCGATGCGGTAGAGCGTGTTTTTGACGACGCGCAGTTCCGCGCCCGCTTGACGCAGCTGCTTGCGCAGACCGGTGATCTCGCGCACGCTTAGCCCGCGATAGTCCACCAGAATCTGCGCCTTAGACTCGCCCATCCACGCGCGAATCTGGTTCACCTGCGCAACTTTTTCAGGGCGCGGTGTACGCTCCCAACGACGCGCAGGGCTGGCGTGGGTCGCCTGTTCGGTTGCCGCCATTCGATACACCTCCTTGCTTGGGTTCGCGCCTTTAAACCAAAAACGCGAGCCATGCCGCAGCAGGCTCGCAACGGTGCCTTGCGACACTGATGCGCACACGCGCTCAAGTGTCGCCAATCGCCAACTGTCCCGTGCGCCGTCCTCGGCAGGCGAGCCGCAACTGCGGATTATGTCCCAAACGGGACGCCTGCTGTCTGCGGTATGGCAGTCAAAGTATACCCGACGCGCTACTTGCGCGTCAAGGGGTCGGGGCGCATGCGCCAACACATCGTTTACACCCGCCCCTGCTGCCCATCCTCTACCCACACTTGAAAAAAAGCAGGCGCACCGCCCGTAGAACCGCCCCCACAACGCGCACAACAAAAGGCACGCCCACGATGGAACTTACCTATCAGCAGGTGTACCCCACAAACCCCCTCCAAGCACGCAAACGCATCACCCACACCTACCAACAGACCCAAAACCACTGCAAAACCGCACAACGATGCCACACCTCCCCACAACGCGTGCGCAAGGGGGGCAAACGCTACCAACAACACGGCAAGCAACGACTGCACAACCTGCCCAAAACCCAAAAACGCCAACCCAAAAAAACCGACCCCCACACAAAGCAGCGCGTGCGGCAACTCCACCAAAAAACCCACACTACGAACGCCAACGCCTCGCCCGCCACCTCGCCCAACACGGCATTCACCTCTTACCCAACGCCCTCCGACACCTCCTGAAACGCCACGCACCAGCAACCAGCCGTCTCCGCAAACCGCGCCGACGCTTCTATTTTGCGCACTGGGCGTGGGCGAGCCAAGAGCCGTCTACGCGCATCCACGCCGATGTCAAAGCCATCTACGCCAAGGGCGCGCTCGGCACCGAATGCTGGGATCTTCTGCGCAAGCACCGCCTCTCCCGCCACCAGTGGACTTTCCTTGAAAGTCGCACGCGGCTGCGCCTGTTGGCGTTCTGCCGTGAGCTGTCCACGCGGCACGGGATGGCGTTTTTGCGTTTGGCAGGGAGTTGGCTGTGGCTGTGCAGGGTGCCGACCGATCAGGGCTTGCCAGCTGTCAACGATGTGTCGGCCCATTGCAGTGGGAGGTGGCTTGAAAAACCGCGCCTGCGGCATGGTTTGAAGCGTATTCCCAACGAACACGGGAACCGTGCCCTATGCGCTGCTGAGTAGGGGCACGGTTCCCACGCTCTGTTTTAGGGCTGTTCGCGTTATTGACTACCGCGTATTGTTTACCGCTTCATATTCACCACATCTGCCAGCAGTTCGTCCACGACGGACACGATGCGCGTGTTCGCCTGAAAACCGCGCTGGGTTACGATCATGTCGGCGAACTCGCTTCCAAGGTCTACATTCGACTGCTCCAAGTAGCCTGCGTTGATTTCTCCCAGCCCGCCCGTGGTGGGCGCGCCGACCTGGGGTAGCCCAGAGTTATCCGTCATGCGCCACATGTTGTTGCCCAGTCGGAACAGCCCTGCAGGGTTGGCGAATAGGCTCAGCGCGATGCGTCCCATTGGGCGCGACAGCCCGTTCGAGAACACGCCCTGAATCGTGCCATCGATGCCAATCGTAAACTCCTGAAGCGTGCCGGGCGGGAATCCGTCTTGGTATACGGGCTGCACGATGCTCTCTGCCGCCAGCGAGGTCACTTGGCTCAGGTCTAACTCCACGGTGAACGGCGGCGCGCCGTTCGTGGGGGTAATGGTGATTTGCTGGGTGGTCGAGCCCACCAATTTGCCCTGTCCGTCGAAGTAGAGGCGGGTGTTGCTGCCTGTGGTGAAGTCGCCCACGGGCGTGCCACCAACAGTTGCACTCCATTCCCATGAACTCACTGCGCCTGGTGGGGGTGTCCCAGCGGGTGGCGTCTGGCGGTTGGTGAAGGTGATGGTCACATCGTGTGCGCCTCCCAGTGCGTCGTATACGCGCACAGTCGCTGCGTAGGTCGCTGTAGGCAGCGCGTTCGCGTTTAGGTTGCCCGTATACTGCACGATGCTGGTCTGGCGCACCGCCGCCTGCGAACCGACAGGGAACTGTAGCACCGAGCCCGCGTTAATCGGTTGGTTGGTGTCGATGCGTCCGCCTGCGTCCGCCATCCAGCCCAGCACCTTCCAACCCGTTCCGCGATGCACTAAGAAGCCCGATGAGTCGAGTCCGAACGCGCCGTCACGCGTGTAGATGATGTCGCGCCCGTTGGTCAGCATAAAGTAGCCGTTGCCTTGAATCGCAAGGTCGGTCGGGCGCCCCGTCATCTCCAGAGCACCCTGTAGGGTATGCACATCGATTGCGCCGACCTTAACACCCAGCCCGACCTGCATTGGGTTTACCCCACCCAACGCATTGCTCGGACGGCTCGCGGCGCGAAAGGTCTGCGCCATCAGATCCTGAAAGTGCACCCGACTGCCCTTGTAGCCTGTGGTGTTGATGTTCGCGATATTGCTGCCGATCACATTCATCTTCGTTTGATGTGCCTTTAAACTGGCGACTCCCGAAAGCATCGCTTGCCACATAGCGTTTCACCTCCTTAGCGAATGGTACGGACGGCATTCATCGGCACGGTCTCGCCGTTGATGGTCAGCATTACCCGCCCCGCGCTTATCTGCACCGATTCCACCTTGCCCCTAAGGACGCTGCCTGTGGGCAAGGCAGCCTCCACCTCGCGCCCGATTAGCCCTGCCGCTTGGAAGGTGGTGAACATACTGCCGATGCGCTCGATCTGTTGTGCGGTGTTCAGTTGCGCCATCTGGGCGAGAAAGTCGCGGTCTTTGACAGGATCCATCGGGTTCTGCGAGGTCAGCTCCACAATCAGCAGTCGCAGAAACTGGTAGGTGTCCATCGTCGTGCGTGAGTGGCTTATGGGCGCATTCGCGCCCTGCTGTATCGCTCCGATTGTCATCGTCCAACCTCCGTCATCTGAGTTGTGTTCACACCCAGACGCTCCATCGTCCGTCGTACAGGAGGCTGTCCGTAGCCGTGGGAGTGCGTGTTGGAGTGGTGTGCGCCGCATAGCGTGTATATTGTTCGCGCGGCGCGTACTGAAACTGGCTCTGTGCGCCCACATCGAAGTGGGTCAGGTGCAGCCCGCGCGATTCGAGTTGCTCGCGCAGGTACTGCTGGGCTTGTTGCAACATCTGGCGGGTGAGGTCGCGTTCGGCAGTCAGCCACGCTTGTACCTCACTACCTGTCACCTGGATGCGCAACTCGACGACCCCAAGTTCGGGCGGGTCTAATCGCACGGTGAGGCTGTTGCGCTCGCGTTCGTAGACCAGGCGCTCGATATGCTGCGCAATTTGTTCAGCGACGCCCCAATTCGGCGCGGTGCGGTGTATGGAAAAAGCACCCTCAGCGAAGGAAACAGCAGGAGGTGTTTGATGCAGGGTAACAGCGGCTTGTGTGGCTGCTGGCGCACGCAAATCCTGCTGCCTTGCGGGCTGCTCGTCGCGTGGCAGGCGCAGCGCCTGCAGGGACGCCAATGAACCGTTGCTTGGCGAAGGCTCGTTCGGCTGCAACGCACTGCGATCAGTGGGCATGTTCACAACCACGCCCTCAGAAGAGGATGCGTCAGCCTGCATCGGTGTGAAGGACGGCGGAGGGAGCAACTCCACCTGACGGGCGGATACAGGCGGCGCGTCCCCCTCCACCGCGAGGAGGTTCTCGGATGCTGCCATAGGCGTCTCTGCGAAGTCTATATCCCCCGTCCCATCCCCAAGGATTGTTGTAGGCTCGGGTATATCCCCCGCTGCTGTTATGGGTTCAAGCCATAGAGTCGGTTCAGTCTGTAGCGCCCTTGTCTCGCTTGCAGTGTGCAGGCGTGGCTCAAGTGTCTGCACAGGGTCAGGCGGTCGTGTTGGGTGGTCTGTGGGCGCTGTCGGCTCGATCGTGAGCGGCAACGGTAGCGTCGTCAGCCCCATAGCAGCGAACTGTGCTTGCAGCGCGTCGGGCGTCGTTGCCTCGTCAGGCGTTGCTGGCTCCTCGAGCGATGGCGACTCGCCTGCAGGCAGCATCATCTCCAGCACGCCCGCGAACCCCGCTCCCGCGCTTAGGGGGGCTACGGCGGTAGGTACGTCCCCCAAGTGCGTCTCTGCCACAGCCCCGACCGTCTGCAGGTTCAATCCGACCATCACCCCCGTATTATTGGCGGCGCATCGCAATCTTTAGAGTCGCGACGAGCAGAGCGGCAGGATTCACCCCACAGGCGGCATAATAGAGGCTATGCATCGCTGGAGCGGAGCGATTCTGGGCTGGCTGATTGCGCTCGTGCTGGGCTGGGCAGGCACGCCGCAGGTGCAGGCGCGAGCAGCGGTTTTGATGGACGCCGAGACAGGGCAGGTGCTGTACGCCAAAAATGCGCACAAGCCCCTCCCACCCGCCAGCCTCACCAAGATTATGACCGCCATCGTGGTGCTGGAGCGGTGCGACTTGGACGCGGTGGTGAAAGCCTCCGAACGCGCGGTGAATACGCAGGCGAGTTCGATGCACCTGCGCGTTGGCGAAGAGGTGAAGGTACGCGACCTGCTCTATGCGCTGATGCTCCGCTCTGCCAACGACGCGGCGGTTGCCCTCGCAGAGCATACTGCAGGCTCGGTGGAGGCGTTCGCCAAGCTGATGAACGCGAAAGCCCAATCGCTCGGCGCAAAGCACACCCACTTTGTGAACCCGCACGGGCTGCACGACCCGCGCCACCTCTCCACCGCCTATGACCTTGCGCTCATCACCCGCTACGCGATGCAGAACGAGACCTTCCGCGCAATTGTGAAGACGCCCTACTACATCGTGGAGCGCTCCCTAAACCAAGACGACCTGTGGATGGTGAACAAGGCGAAGTTCCTGCAGGAGTACCCCTACGCCGAGGGGGTCAAGACGGGCTACACTAATCAGGCAGGCTACTGCTTTGCGGGGTCGGCGCAGCGCGACGGCAGGCGGCTGATTACGGTGGTGCTGAACAGCCCGCAACGCGTGGGGGACACGATTGCGCTGATGGAACACGGCTTCAACGACTGGGAACGGATGGAGTTGCCTGCGGGTATGGCGGTCGGCGAGGCGGAGGTGGTGGACGGCGAGACGGCGAAGGCTTCGTTGCGTTTGGCGCAGACGCTGCGCTGGGTCGTGCCAAAGGCGCACAAGGCGCGCTACCGTTGGGCAGTGCAGGCGACCCCGCTGCGCGCGCCTGTGCAGGCGGGCGACCCCGCAGGCTGGCTGGTGGTCTACCGCGACACGAAGCCGATCCTCAAAGCCCCTGTGGTTGCGGCGGAGGCAGTCGCGCGGCGCAGGGCGTTCCCCACAGGTCTGGGCTGGCTTGCGTTGCTTGGCGCAACGATGGGCATCCTCGGCTGGCGACGCGCCCGCAGACGGCGACGCTTGCGCACCTACCGCCGTGCCCCGATCGAACTCGGCGCGCGCACCCCCAAAATGTAGCCCAGTAGCGCAACCAGCTCCACCGTGCCCCACAGGAGCTTCGACCAACTCGGAAAGGCGTAGAACGAGAAGAACGCCTCAGTAAACGCGGCGATGAAGATCAGCACGACGGAGCCTGCGAGTATGAGGAACGCATCGGGCGCGACTTGGCGCACCGCTTCCGAGCGCGTCAAATCGCCCGGCGCAATCATCGCGCGTCCCAGCATCAGCCCCGCGCCTCCACACAGAAACACCGCGCCCAACTCAGGCACGCCATGCGGGTAAATCGAGACCAGCAGGAAGCCCAACTTGCCCACATGGTACATCTCGCCCGCCAGCGTGCCCAACAGGAAGCCGTTGGTGATCAGCACATAGACCGTCGGAATCGCCCAAAACACCCCCAGCCCGAACGCCAGCATCGCCACGCGCGAGTTGTTCACGAAGTAGAAGCTGCTCATGATTGACGCCATGCCCGTTTCGCCGGGCTGGCGCTGCTGCCCCGACTTCCACTGCTCGAACACGGGGCGCCACTGGGGGTCTACGAGCATCTGGGCGATGCTGGGGTTGGCGAGGATCATTAGGAACGGGATGAGCGCGCCCAGCAGGGTGAAGCCAATCGCTGCCCACACATAGCCTACGCGTCGGCGCACGGCGTCGGGGAAGCCGTACCAGAAGTGGCGCAGCGCGTTTCGGACGCTGCCCCGCCGCGCGCGATACAACGCGCCGTGCGCCCGCCCCATGAGCGCGTTCAGGTACTCCACTACACTGGCGTCTGCGCCCTGCTGCCGCGCATACGCCAAATCCGCCGCCGTCTGACGATACAGCCTGCCCAACTCGTCCAAGTCGGCGCGCGAAAGCCCTTTGCCCCCCGACCACTGTAGCGCGTCCAGCAACTGCTCGAACCGTTCCCAGCGCGCCTTGCGACGCTCCACGAACCGACGCACATTCACAGCGCGAATTATACCGTCGGGTACAATCGCGCCTATGCAGCCCCTAACGCAGATTGACCGCGAAGCGTGGCGGTTTATCAACTCCGTGAGCGTGATTACCGTTGTTGTGGATGGCGTGGTGAACGCGATGAGCGCGGAATGGTGCGCGCCTGTGTCGCTCAAGCCGCCGCTGATAGGCGTGTTTGTGGGCGAAGAGCGCTTCACGCGCGGGCTGATCGAGCGGGCAACCACCTTCGGCGTGAGCCTGCTGGCGGAAGACCAAGCGTGGATCGGGCGCGTTTGCGGGAGACACTCTGGCAAGGAAGTGGATAAAATCCGCGCGTTCCAAATCCCGACGGAGCCTGCGCAGTATATCGAGGCGCCGTTGATCGCGGGCGCGGCGGCGCAGTTCGAGTGTCGTGTGCTGGATCGGCGCGTCTACGGCAGCCACATGCTAATCGTGGGTGAGCCACTGCGCGCGGTGGGCGACCCGACCAAACGCGCCATCGCCTACTCGCGCGGGCGGTTCTATCGGCTGGGGGAGGAGGTGGACGCCTCCTATCAGGTATAACATTCGCCGATGAGCCATTTCGAAGGCACGCTGAGCGCGCAGGGCTTGCGGTTCGCAATAGTAGTGAGCCGCTACAACGAGCTGATCACCGACCGCCTCAAAGAGGGCGCGATTCAGACCCTGCTGCGCCACGGCGCAGACCCCAACGCCATCGACACCTATGCCGTGCCAGGCAGCTGGGAGATCCCCTTGATTGCCCGTGAGTGTGCCCAGTCGGGCGAGTACGACGCCATCATATGCCTCGGCGCGGTGCTGCAAGGCGAGACCAGCCACGCCCAGCACATTAGCAGCGCGGTCTGCAGCGCGCTGATGCACCTGATGCTGGAGACGGGCAAGCCCATCGCGCTGGGCATCCTGACCGAGGCGACCTTCGAGCAGGCGCTGGAACGCGCAGGCGGCAAGATGGGCAACAAGGGCAGCGAAGCCGCGCTTAGCGCCATCGAAATGGCACACCTACTACGCACGATAGGAGAGAGCCTATGAGAGCAGAGTCGCTGGCGTTTCTGAAGGCGATTGTGAACGCGCCGTCGCCGTCGGGCTACGAGCAACGCGCCGCGGAGGTCTACCGCGCCTACACGCGCGAGTTCGCCGATAAAGTCTACACCGATGTGATGGGCAACACCATCGCCGTGCTGAACCCCGACGGTAAGCCTCGCGTGATGTTCGCAGGGCACATGGACGAAATCGGCTTCATCGTCAAATACATCTCCGACGAGGGGTTCCTCTACTTCGGTCCCATCGGCGGGCACGACCCCGTGATCCCCGTTGGGCAGCGCGTGCTGGTACACACCAAGCAGGGTTCCATCCCCGGCGTCATCGGCAAAAAGCCCATCCACCTGTTGGACGAGGATGAGCGCGGCAAAGCACCCAAACTGCACGACCTGTGGATCGACATCGGCGCAAAGGACAAGGAGGACGCGCAGTCCAAAGTGCGCATCGGCGACCCCGTGACCTTCGCGGTGGAGTTTCAGGAGCTGCAGAACGGCTTCGCGACGGCGCGCGGGTTCGACAACAAGATGGGGTCGTTCATCGTGGCGGAGGCGTTGCGCCTGCTGGCAGAAAGCCGCCCCACCGCGGCGGTGTATGCAGTAGCGACCGTGCAGGAGGAGATCGGGCTGCGCGGCGCACGCACCAGCGCATACGGCATCGACGCACCCATCGGCATCGCCGTCGATGTGACGCACGCCTCGGACTACCCCACCGTCGACAAGCGGCGCGTGGGCGACATCAAGCCCGGCAAGGGACCCGTCATCTGTCGCGGGGCGAATATTAACCCGCGCGTGTTCGAGATGCTGGTGGAAGCGGCGGAGGCGGAGGGCATCCCGTACCAGTTGGAGGCGGCGGGCGGCGGCACAGGCACTGACGCAAACGCCATGCAACTCAACAAGGCGGGCATGGCGACGGGGCTGGTCTCCGTGCCGTTGCGCTATATGCACACCCCATGCGAGCTGCTTGCGCTGGAGGATGTCGAGAACGCCGCGCGCCTGCTGGCAGCCTTCACACGGCGCATCACGCCCGATATGGACTTCACGCCGTAGTTGTGCCCTCACCCACTGCAATTGCTGCGCGTGCAGAATCCCCCCACTCCCTGCCCTCTCCCCCCTTATCAAGGGGGGAGAGGGCAAGGGTGAGGGGGGATTCGAAGCCGACGCATTTACAAACTTTGCTCG
>Ga0209143_1001427_pt1 | contig 11036 bp, 9 predicted proteins | sample FaiFalFF_MnMetaG_3_FD_184739 | JGI IMG/M metagenome (GOLD analysis project Ga0209143, IMG submission 184739) | Freshwater microbial communities from Yellowstone National Park, Wyoming, USA - Fairy Falls B (FF_Mn_B) MetaG (SPAdes) (version 3) | ecosystem: Environmental > Aquatic > Freshwater >...
CCGCCGCCGCGACCACCTCCGGGAAGGACGTCGGCGGCCGTCCCAGGACCGCCTCCACCCGATGGATCAGGGCGGCCCGCTGTCCCGCGGAGGCCCGAGCGATGGCGTCCAGGGCTTCTGAAGGCCCTTCCAGCGCTTCCAGCAGCGGACGCCCCATCGCATGCGTCGGGATCGGAACGCCCAGCAGGGCCGCCACCGTGGGCGCGATGTCCGCCTGGGTCCCCTGCCCTTCCACGCCCGCCCGGATCCCTTTCCCGACCATCACCAGGGGCACCTCTTTGACGATGGGCTCCCAGCCGCCGTGGCCGCCCGTGTCGATATGGCCGTGATCGGTGGTCACGATCAGGGTCTCGCGGCTCAGGTCCATCGCCGCCGCCACCCGGGCCAGCCGCTCATCCGTCCGCCGGACCATCTCCCGGTAGGCGGGGGAAGCGCCCCCGAAGGCGTGGCCGTATTCGTCCGGTCCGGCGAAGTAGATGAGGACCAGACGGGCTTGCGGGTCCCGCAGCAGGTCCAGCCCGCGGGCCAGGAGCGCTTCATCCAGGCGATCGACCTCCTCGGGGCGATCCAGGGGCACATCGGGCACCTCCAGGCGATCGAACCAGGGGCCGAAGAGCTCCTTCCATCCACCCGTGCCGGCCCCCACCACCCGAAGGCCCGCCCCGTGAGCCTCCCGGAAGATGGAGTCCACCGGGACCGGGCCCTGGAACCAGTTCGTGGTGACCCCGCTGAGTCCCTGCCAGGCCCCGCTGCCGATGACCGTCCACCCCGGATACGAGAGGGAGGGCTCGCCGGTCCGGACGATGTAGCGAGCCCCCTGCGCGGCCAGCCGGTTCAGGGTCGGCATGGCCGCGGCCGCCGTGTCCCGGCGCAGGCCATCGATGACCACCAGGACCACCCGTTCGGTCAGGGGTGGCGTGGAGGGCGGCGCGGGAAGGTCCGCCGCGAGGTAGGGGCTTCGATACGCCACCACGCTGTTCCAGGAGAACAACGCCAACCGAACGCTGCCCCAGCCTATCAGGCTCAGGATCATGATGAGGGAAAGCCACCCAAGCGCCCGCCGGCCCATGACCATCCTCCTCGTGGCGGATCTCCTTCGACGTCATCTCCTTCTATAATAGAGGCGATCTTTCGCCATTGCGGATCCGCAGGATACGAAACCCGAAGGGAGCGTGTCCCGCTTTTGAAAGGAGGCGGCCCATGGTGTTCGATGTGGTGCTGGTGCTGGGCGCGCTGGCCAGCGGTTACATGGGAGGGCATAGAGGGCTGATCAAGCAGGCCCTCAGCCTGGCTTTCGTCTACTTCTCGCTTCTGTTCGCCGTGAGCCTTCAGGAGACGCTGGTGGGCGCCTTCGCGCGCGCCGTGGGAGTGGTCACTGTCGAGACCGCCATTTTCTTTTACATCGTCCTCTTCCTGATCTCCTACATCCTCCTGGAGATCGTAAGCTTCATCTCCTACCGGGCGACGCGGATCCTCTTCCTGGGGTTTCTGGATCCCGTCCTGGGAGGCGTGCTGGGGGTCATCTGGTGGCTGGTCTTCGTGGGGGCGGTCCTGACGATGATCTTTTACAGCCTGACGGTGCCGTGGACCTGGCGGCTGGCCCCGATCGCGGCTGCCCTGCGGGGGGACTTCGAGGCTTCCAGCACGCTGCCGATCCTGGCGACGCTGTTTAAGACCTACGCCATCGCCCCGCTCCGGCTGGCCATGAACCCGCTGCCGGCGATCCTGACGGGATGGCCTTGAAGGAGAAGCCGGAGCGGATCTGGAGGAGCGATGTGGGCCGTCGAGCTCCGCTGGGTGGTTGTGTTCCTGGCCCTCTATACTGCCGCAGTCTTCTTCCTCGGCCGATGGCACGCCCGCCGCTCCGGATTTCGCTTTCCCCTGGATCCTGCCCCTCTGGGCGTCCTCCGATTGAGCCCGGATCTCCGCTACACGGAGGCCAACCCGGCCGCCCGGCAGATCCTGGGGCTGAACGCCCCCCAGGGGAGGCTCCCCGAAGCCGGCTGGCGCGCTTTGCTGGAGGAGGACCTTCAAGCCGCGCGGGCCACGGGAGTCGGCCGATCCCGCCTGGTCTCCCTGGCCGGGGAGCGCGCTCTGCGCTGGTGGGTGGTGCCGGAACCGTCCGGCGCGTGGCTGTTTGTAATAGAAGACCGGGGGGCCTATTCCGGATTTCAGTCGATGCGGCGGCTCCTGGCCGGGCTGGCCCATGAGCTCCGCACGCCTCTGGCCACCCTGCTCACCCACCTGCAGGTCCTCCAGCTCCCAGCCGTCGCTCCGGAAATCCGATCCCAGTCCCTTCGCATCCTCGAGGAAGAGACCCGCCGGATGATCCGGATGGTCCACGCCGTCCTGGACCTGGGTCAGCTGAGCAGCGGGGAACCCCTGGCTCTCCGCCCCCTCTCCATCGCCGCGGTGGCCGAAGCGGCCGTGGCGGAGAAGCTCCCCGAGGCCCAGGCCCGCCAGCAATCTCTGAGCCTGGAGATTGAAGAAGAGTTGCCCGAAGTCTGGGGGGATGCGGATCGCTTGAAGCAGGTTTTCCTGAATCTGCTGGATAACGCCATCCGCTACAGCCGCCCCGGAGATCGCATCGCGGTGATCCTCCGACCCGTCCCCGAAGGGGTGCAGTGCGAGGTGATCGACACCGGTCCCGGGATCCCCCCGGAGCATCTTCCCTACATCACCGAGCCGTTCTATCGCGGGGAGGCCCCGGAGGCGACAGGGGCCGGGCTGGGACTGGCCATCGTGGCCGAGATCCTGCGCCATCACCAGGCCCATCTGGAGATCGAGAGCCGGACGGAAGGAGAGACCGGGACATGCGTTCGCTTCGTCCTGCCCGCAACGAAAGCGGTCTGAGAACGAAGTGGGCGCCTTCTCTTCGCCGCCTGGGAGGAGCCGTGCTCCTGCTCGGCCTGCTGCTGGCCCTGGGGATCGTGGCCCCTTCCGGCCAGGTGATCCTCCGCCTGGGCCCGGCCTCCGACGCGCCCTGGCCTCGCTTCTCCGTTTACCCTCCCTCCCCGCGCCCCGACGATGTGGTCCGGGTGGAGGTGATCGATCGCATCCCGTGGGGTTACATCCTGCTCACCGTGAACGGCGAGCCGGCGGCCCTGGAGCAGATCGAAGCGATGCCGGCATCCGGGATCTGGCGCTGGCGCTGGCGGTTCCGGATGCCGGCGGAAGCGGTGGAGCTCGCCTTTTATCGAGACTGCCACGAAGGATGCCGACTGCGGGGGCGCCTGGCGCTGGGCGATCTGGAGCCCACCCCGGCATCTCCTCCCCTGCCCACCAAACTGGGACTGGTCTTCCCCCATCCCGAGCGGGACTGGAAAGGGCGCGCCGGGTGGGCGGTGGAGCTGACCTATGCGCAGCGGGCGGAAGATCCCGATTGGGGGATTGATGCCCTGGCCGCCCGGGTGGCGCGGGATCAGCGACACGGCCTGCGGGTCCTGGTGCGAGTGGATTACGACCGGGGACAAACCCTTCCCCCTCCCGGGGATCTGGAAGGGCTGGCGCGCTATCTGCGCTATCTGGAGCGCCTGGGCCGGGACGAACGGCTTCAGGGGGTCTACGCCTATTTTCTGGGGAGCGGCCCCAACGAGGCCCTGAGCAACCGCATGAGCCCCGATCGTCCGATCTCTCCGGCCTGGTATGCCCGGGTCTTCAACGGCTACGGCGAATCGCCGGTCCGCACCGATCACGCGGTGGCGGTCCTCCGGGCGGCAAATCCCCGGGCGCGCCTGCTCATAGGGCCGGTGCGGCCCTTCGTCCGGGATCAGGATGGCGAGCGGCGGAGCCGGGTGGACGTCCCCTGGCTGAACTATTTCAACACCCTGGTGGCCTTCATCGATGAGGCCGCACGGGCGAGGGCGGCGATGGGGCAGTGGAACCCTGGCCCGGACGGTTTCGCGCTCCACGTGCCGGGACGGCCGGAGGCGGCCCGCGCCGCGGGCTATCCGGAGGCAGAGGAGCCGCGTCTGGACCTTCGGGACGCCATGGGGGCGCGGGTCGGATTCCAGGCGCTGTATGACTGGCTGGAGATCATCAACGCATATCCCTCGACCCGCGGGCGGCCTGTTTACATCACATCGTCCAACACCTACACACCGGATGAAGGCGTTCCCCCGGCGCACAACTACCCGCGGGGATGGTTGACGACGGCATGGTCCGTGGTCGCGGGGGAGCCCCAGGTGGAGGCCTTCTGCTGGTTTCTGGACTGGGATCCCCAGTGGGAGGATTTCAGCCTGTGGCAGGGGAAAGGACGCCTGCGGGATGCGGCCGCGGAGTTCGAAGCCCTGCTCACCACCGGGCCGTGAAGAGGAGCGGATCCTTCAGCCTGCTTGAGACCTTGCTTTGCCCTTTCTGCGAACAAGCGACCCTCTGAAAAACTATTAAGACTTACGCAGTTGACAGGAAGGAATTCTAACATATGGAGAGTGATCAGCCAAAATACCCCATATATGGCAGTGGAAATGACCCAGTCGGGTCTCAACTGCGTAACTCCTTTTGATTAATGACAATTTAAAGGAAGATCCGGGTACTCGTGTGAAGGCACGGAGTTTTCACACATGGCTTCCCTATCCAGACCAACGCTGCATCATCATATCCTGAATCAAAGATATTACACTGCTTGTTACAATGAATGTCACTGCCACAATTATCCACCATAAGATCTTACGAATAGATTCGTGAAATTCTGAGAAACAATCAAATCCCGGACACAGATATCCAATCTGAGAAGCGATCATCCACAGAATAAGGCCACCGATAGTCCAGCTCAACGCGGTAGCTGCAGCCCATGCTATTGTTTTCCAAGAAAGGATTTTTGAAGAAAAGAGAGGTCCTTGAAAAATGCCCAGCATCAATCCAAACAATACAAATTCCAATAATGCCAATAATTCAACATTAAGAGTATCCTGCAAGAGCCGCTCCCATCTCATCCAGAGTGCCCCGCTACTTATCCCGGCTCCAATACCCAAAAACCATCCCCACCAAAGAGGATAGCGAAACCGACGTCGTCTTTTAAGCAAAGTCCACACCCCACCTATGCCAGCCCAGTAGATTATTCCAAACAATGATCGATCAAGCCGCAAAATAAATATAATATTCCAAACAATACCACCCCATAACCACCAGAATATACCGAATAAAAGAATATGCATGTAAAACTCCTCCTTATTGGTGAAGGTAGACTGCATTCATCAAAGAAGAAAGTGGAGATAAATCAATCAATGTTCCAACACAAACATGAACCTTGTCCCAAGTATACGAATACCCCTTAAGAGCTGATGGTCCAAACCATATGATAAATCGATCTGTTGAATAATACCTCAAGCTATCGGGATTTTGCCCATAATTCATGTTATATACTAACGTATAATCAATATCAGCGTCATTATCGCAATAATATTGTCCTTAATAATAATAACTTGGATAAGTTTTGTTTATGCTTCCATCCGCTTTCTCGATCATCTGAGCCCACAGCCATCCACCTCCACCACCAGGATCCTCCGCAACCGGAGCAGGTGAAGGAGGCAGAGGGCTGTCCGCCTGAGCAAACGGACCTGTTGGATCGGTGACCCAGATCCCTAGTAGAATCAACCCCAAAACCCCCTTTATAGCGTCGCGGGCCTTCATCGGATTCCTCCCATCTAGAGATTGTGGAAGTCACCCTCATCTTAGCCTTCGCGCTTCGGTTTCACAACCGTATTTTCCACAGGTTCCCCCTTGTGTCTTTCCTCAGGGGCCAGCCTGTGGAAACCACCAGGGGCCTGCTCTCCCAGAGCGCCGCAAACCCGTTGGGCGCCAGGCGATGCGAAGGGGAAACCTGAAGAAATGCTCCGCGGGAACGCCTGGACCAGGAAGCCGAGGGGGAGCCCCATTCTTCAAGCCCATTCAGGGCATATGGCCTGCGTCCACGATCCCCTTCAGTGAAAAAGGCTGCTTGGCCGCAGCGCCATGCGCCTGACTCGCTGGTATCATGTCTTGCGAAACCTGAACCCGGCGGCTCAGGATGAAACCACCCGTCTCTTACCCGCCCATCGCCCTCGTTCTCTTCGGCGCCAGCGGCGACCTGGTCTGGCGCAAGCTGGCCCCCGCCCTCTTCGACCTCTACCGCGACGGCTGGCTGCCGGCGCGCTGGGCGATCCTCGGCATCGCGCGGAGCGCGATGGACGACGCGTCCTTCCGCGCCCGTCTTCTGGACGGCGTCCAGCGCTTTGCCCGCCATCGCCCGGATGAATCCACCTGGATGAGCTTCGCAGAACGCCTCTTCTATCTGCAGGGCGACTACGATGACCCCGCCCTCTATGCGGCCCTGAGCCAGCGGCTCCAGACCATGGATGGCGCGGACCTGGAGGTGACCCATCATATCTTCTATCTGGCGGTTCCTCCGGGCGTCACGGAGACCATCGTGGACCACCTGAGCGCGGCCGGCCTGGTGAAGGACCCCTCGCGCCACCGCGTGGTGATCGAGAAGCCCTTCGGCCACGACCTGCCTTCCGCCCGCCGGCTCAACGCGCGCCTGCGCCAGTTTCTGACGGAAAGCCAGATCTACCGCCTGGACCACTACCTGGGCAAGGACACGGTCCAGAACATCCTGGCCCTGCGCTTCGCCAACGCCTTCTTCGAGCCGGTGTGGAACCGCCAGTATATCGACCACGTGCAGATCACCGTCGCCGAGACGGTGGGGGTCGAACACCGGGGCGGCTACTACGACCAGACCGGCGCCCTCCGCGACATGGTCCAGAGCCACCTGCTGCAGATCCTTTGCCTGATCGCCATGGAGCCCCCCGTCTCCCTCACGCCGGAGGAGATCCATCACAAGAAGCTCGAGGTGCTGCGGGCCATCCGCCCCATCCCTCCGGATCAGGTCCACCTCTACGCGGTGCGCGGCCAGTATGGACGGGGCCGCCTGGCCGGGGAGGAGATCCCGGCCTATCGGGAGGAGCCCGGCGTGGATCCCCAATCGAACACCGAAACCTACGCGGCCCTGAAGCTCTTCATCGACAACTGGCGCTGGCAGGGAGTGCCCTTCTACCTGCGCACCGGCAAGCGCCTCCCGGTCCGGGCTTCGGAGGTCTCCATCACCTTCCGGCCGGTTCCCCACCGGGCGTTCCCGGAGTCCGCCGTCCGCTCCTGGCAGCCCAACCGCCTGATCCTGCGCCTGCAACCGGCGGAGGGCGTCCTCTTCCGCTTCCAGGCCAAGATCCCGGGGCCGGTGATGCGCCTCCAGCCGGTGGACATGCACTTTCTCTACGAGGAGATGTTCGGGAGCCGCCCGCCCGAGGCCTACGAGACCCTGCTCCTGGATCTCATCCGGGGGGACACCACCCAATCCCTGGACGCCGCCTGGGTGGAGGCGGCCTGGGAGGTGATCCAGCCCATCCTGGAGGCCTGGTCCGCCCAGCCCCCCGCGGACTTCCCGAACTATCCAGCCGGCACGTGGGGCCCGTCGGCCGCGGAGGCCCTCATCGCCCGCGACGGTCGATCCTGGGATCTCCCCACCATCCTGGAGGCCGATGGAGCGACATCGAAATGATCCGCATCTTCGCCGATGCGGAAGCGCTCAGCGAGGCGGCGGCGGCCCTCTTCGTCCGCGCCGCGCAACGGGCTGTTCGAAACACCGGACGGTTCGTCGTCGCCCTCTCCGGCGGGCAGACCCCACGCCGGACTTACGAACGGCTGGCCTGCCCGGAATGCCGCGATGCGGTCCCCTGGGAGGCCGTGCACGTCTTCTGGGGCGACGAACGATGCGTCCCCTTCGAGGATCCGCGCCGCAACGCCCGGATGGCCCACGAGGCCCTCCTGCGCCACGTCCCCATCCCCGCCCATCAGGTCCATCCGATCCCGTGCGAGGGGGACCCGGAGACGGCCGCCGTCCGCTATGAGGCGCTTTTGCGATCGTTCTTCAGGGAAGCGCCCCCGCGCTTCGATCTGGTTTTCCTGGGCCTGGGGGAGGACGGCCACACGGCCTCCCTGTTCCCCTTTCATCCGGCGGTGACGGAGCCGAGGCGCTGGGTGGCCGCCGTGCCAGAAGCGGATCCACCGCGGGTGACCCTGACGCTGCCGATCCTGAACCAGGCGCGTCGGGTGGTCTTCCTGGTGACCGGGGCGCGCAAAGCGGAGATCCTGCGGGCCGTGTGGGAGGGACCTTTCGATCCCCTCCGCTGGCCCGCGCAGGGGGTCCGCCCGGGGCAGGGCCGCGTGCTGTGGCTGGTGGACGCAGCGGCCGCGTCGGAGCTCCTCCCATCGCAGTGAGCGGGAAAAAGGCCCCGCCTTCCGAGCCGCTTCGGGAAGAGACGGATCAGCGGGGGAAAGCCAGCGGGTCATGCAAGGAAGGGACAGGCGAAGACCCCGAACCTCCCGTGGTGAAGCGGAACCGATAAGGGCGCTCACCCCATCGGAAGATCCGCACCTCCACCGGGGCCTGAGGGCGCAGAGGAAACTCCGGATCGAAAGAGAGCTCCATGTCCTGCCAGCGCGTGATGCCCGGGATCGTTTCCCCGGTATCCGCATATCGAACGGAGATCCCACCTCCGCCTCCGGATCCGAAGAGGAGCTCCCGGATCCGCCCGCCCCGCGGAGGGCCGAGCTCCACCACGATGACGATATCCGGAGGCACTTCGCGCGCCCCAGCCGGGGGGACGGTTCGAAGGACCGGCAGGGTGGTCATCCACCCGACGAAGGCCCCCAGCAGGAGGAGGGGGAGAGCCGGCGCGATGCCGGCTCGAAGGAACGCCTTCCCTCGCCCGGGGGACTCCTGGAGGATCCACTCCCACACGGCTCGAAACCCTGCCGTCAGACCGGCGGCTCCGGCCACCCCATATAGGAGCAGCAACGCCCCGGCCGTCCGGTGGGCGAAGATCGTGCTCGGGCCAGGGGTTAACCCTCGTCCCCATCCGGATAAGGCTCCGATCATCCAGACCACCAGGCCCAGCCACAACCCGGCGAAGAGGAGGAAGGCGCTCCGCCAGAACCAGCGGGACCAGGGACCGTGGGCGTGTTCCAGGCCCCGCGCTGCCAGCACCCAGCCGAGGAGCCCAAACAGCATCCACATCAGCACCCACAGAGGAGAGAAGAACAGGAGCGGATCATCCGGATCCCCTATCGCCGGAGGCCAGAGCGCTGTCCCGATCAACGCCGCCCCGCCCAGGACGGCCGCGCCGGCGGGGGAGACCGGCCACAGCGCCCGCCACCGGCGGGTTCGAATCCATCGAAATCCTTCGATGAAAGATGGAAGGAGGATCAACGGAGCCAGCCGGTGGATCCACGTGAGCAGCGCGCCAGCCCAGTAGATCGTCGGCCACCATGCATCGGGGACCACCTGATCGGGATCCACCCACGGCTGGACGGATCCGGCGGCCGGCAATCCATCGCCCCCGGGCGTCAGAAGATCCGCCGCGATCGCGGTCGGGAACCACAGGAAGAGCGCGTAGGCCTCCCAGGGGAAGCGCGGGGGCTCTTCCGCATCCCTGGGGAGGACCGCGAGGGCGGCGAGGGCCGGCATCGGAGCGATCAGGGCCCATCCGGCCAGGGCGAGGCCTCCCCATAACGCGGCTTCAAAGGGTTCACGGAACACCAGGGCGCCCCGCCCAGCGGCCCATCCCAGGCTGACCAGCCCGAACGCCAGGCCCGCCCCGATCCCGATCCCGGCCCGCCGGGGGAACGAAACGCCGAGGGCCGCCGCTCCCAGCCCATACAGCACGGGGAGCAGGATAAGGGATGGGAAAGCGGACCACACAGGCCACCCTCCGTGGACCAAAGCGGCCCAGAGTCCGGGGTCCAGCAGGAGCACGATGCCCTGGGCCAGCACGCCGGCCCGGAGCAGCTCCGGCCAGCGGTAGAGGGCCGCCATCCCGGCGATGAGCGCGGCGATCCCGACATGCAGGAGGATCAGGAGATCCCGGGGCTCTGAGGGATCATACGGAGCGTATCGGGCTCCGCCCAGATCCGCCGTCGCCGTCCAGGCGTGGAGAAGGGAAAGGGTCAGCATCGGGGGAAGAACCAGTCGAAGCGGCCGCTCCGTCGCAGGGGGTCCTCGGAAAAGCCAGGCTGCCCCAAAGAGCACGATGCCCGCCATGTAGAGCACCGCGACCGGATGGAGCACCCATCCGTCCGCCCGTAATCCGAAAGCGAGCAAACTGAGGGCACCCCATCCATGGGCCAACAGAACCAGGATCACCGGGATGCGCCCAGGGGCCTCCAGAATGCGAACCATCGGTCTTTTCCCATCGAATTAGCTGATTTTTCGGGTATTAAGATTTAATATTTTGGTCAAAATTGATTTTGGCCGGTCGATATTTTATATTGAATCCAAATAAGTAAACCGAGGAGGATTCCTTGAAGCAAAATTTCGGGCCAAATTCGATGATATCCGATATCTACGGATGATTGAGATTGGATCAACCGCAGATCGATCAAGTTTGTGAGTATGATAATCAGAAAGGAAAGTATGAGATAGAGAAGGTTGGTAAGCGCGAAAGCCAAAGGCAACAGAATTCGATTTTGAGGATTACGGAAGATCCCAAACAAGAACAAAATTCCGCTTAATACAACAATAAGCATGGCAATCAGGATCTGGACGACATCTTGGCTAAAGAAATCATTCAATTGGCGCTCCCAGGTGTTAGGTGGAGGAGCGAAACGGAGCCATTGATCCCACGGCGCCAGAAGCCTTCCAACCGTGAGACGCACAAACCAGAACAAAAAGAACCAAGTCAAAACGAGAAAAACCAAACTACTTGCTAGTAAAAAAATACGAATAAACAGATATTTATTCATTTTTTATCAAATAAGATGTGATAAACAACAGCAAGCCTTTTCGCTTATATTCTACTCGTCTTCCGATTCGCCCACAACCGTGGTTTCCACAGGGGCCCCCCTGTGCTTTTCCTCAGGGGAACCCTGGAACGATGACCAGGGCCCCATGCTCAGAACTTCGAATCCGGAAGCGGTCCCTCGAGGCTTCTCGCCGATGTTGCGGGTGGAAGCCCACACGCCGTCCCAGGGCGCCTGGCCGTCCCCCTTTGGATATGCTATAG
>Ga0209143_1001434_pt1 | contig 11009 bp, 10 predicted proteins | sample FaiFalFF_MnMetaG_3_FD_184739 | JGI IMG/M metagenome (GOLD analysis project Ga0209143, IMG submission 184739) | Freshwater microbial communities from Yellowstone National Park, Wyoming, USA - Fairy Falls B (FF_Mn_B) MetaG (SPAdes) (version 3) | ecosystem: Environmental > Aquatic > Freshwater >...
GCCCCGTGTTCCACGCACTGGAGCAAGCCAGCGCACAGCACCCCATCGAGCAGGTCGGCGAAGTCGTGCGCGCACGGATGGCGTTCCAGCCCAAGCGCGAGGAGTAGCGGGTATAATCTGTATCCATGCCGCGCACCCGTGAACTGATTCAGGAAATCGTTGGGCTGCTGGAAGGCGACGACGACCTGCAGCTGGAGTTCGCCCGTGCGTTTTTGACCAGCCGCACGCTTCGCCGCTTGTTCCAAGCTGACCCTGAATTGCAGGAGACTCTGCGCCGTCTTATCCTTACGGACGCTCTCCTGCAACTCCCAGAAAAGGTGGAACCCCTACTGCAGTTGCCCGAAAAGATAGAGCCGCTGCTCCAGCTACCAGAGCGTGTCGAGGCGTTAGAGGCAGCCGTGAGTGAACTTCGTGCCATCGTCAATCGGATTGAGCCTGTGGTCAATCGGATTGAACCCATCGTCAATCGGATTGAGCCTGCTGTGATGGAGTTGCAGCAATGGCAGCGGGGCGAAGTTGCACGGCGCACGGGCGACGACTATGAGCGCCTTATAATTCAGCGCGCGGGGCGCATTTTCGGAATGGGTCAAGGCGGCTCGCCCCGCGACGATGCGTCGGTGCGCCAACAGATTCTCATGTGGCTGGACGCTGCAGGGCTGCTGGATGAAGAAGAAGACCCCGCAAGCGATCCGCTGGAGGCAGACCTGATTTGGTGGAAGGGCGAGCGCGTCGCGTTAGCGGAGATCTCGGTCAAGGTAGACCGCCACGATGTGCGCCGTGCCAAGCAGCGCGCCGAGACGCTGCGCCGCGCTGGGCTAACCGTCACTCCCGTTGTAATCGGCTCGCAGTGGGCGCATCGCCAAACGCCGAAAATCGCACAACGCGAGGGCGTTGAGTCGGTCGTCAATGGCGTCTACTCGCAGGGTGTTATAGACTTCCGCCGCTACCGCTCTGCTTGAATGGCGTCTTGCGAGCGATTTGCGCCAGCGTTAACTCGCGCATCGACTGCTCTGCGTAATCGCGCAATCCCACCCAGAAAAAGTGCGCCGCACACGGCTCTGCAGCCGAACAGGCTCGGTTGCGATCCAACAAACAGTACGGCTTCTCGATAAGCCCCTCCACAGCCGAAACGATATCGTAGAAGGTGATTTCCTCAGGTGGGCGACACAACGCGAACCCGCGCTTGACCCCACGAAACGAGCGTACAATCCCCGCCTTCGCTAAGTCGTCGAAGATGTTATACAGAAAATGCTGCGAAATGCCCGTCTCCTCCGCCAGCTCCTTGACCGTGACGATGGCGCCCTCGCCGCGCTGTGCCAACAGCGCAAGCGCTTTCACGGCGTAATCTGTCCGCGCTCCTAAGTCCAGTAGCTTCGTCATAGCGATTCATCCCCTCGCAATCATTTGACCCAATTATACCACTGAACCCAGTGCAGTTATCGTTTACGGCGTCCGCCCAACATCAGCCACGCGCCTGTCGCCAGCACGCCGACCGCACTAATCGGGAAAATCCAGTCGCTCACGCGCTCCCAGAGCGTGTACTCCCCGCGTGCAATGCGCAGCCCACGCTGCAACTGCTCCGGTGTAAACTCCAGCCCAAACTCATAGTGGCGGATTACCCCCTCGCCATCCAAAAACACCAATAAGTTCGGGTGGTCTTTCACGATTTCCGATACATAGGTGAAGCGGAAGTCGATGGCGTCCAGCAGATTGAACAGCGCGTCGTCGTCAGGCACATAGGCAACCCGCCAGTTCGGCGCATTAAGTTGATGTTTTTGCTGAAAACTTCTCATATCGGCGAGATCTTCCTTCGGGTCGAAGCCGAAGGTCGAAACGGTATAGGTTTCTGGACCTAAGTTTAACTCTGAGAGAGCGTTTTTCACGCTGCGACTAATGACGATGCACGCGCTGGGACAGCCCGCGTAGATGGGGCTGAGAATTACGGGCTTGCCTTTCAGGTCGCTAAGTCTGAAGATGCGCCCCTGCGTGTCGACGAACTTCACATCGGGCAGGGTGGTTCCCAGCGTCTTGCTAAGGTCGGGCGGGATGCCCTGCCCGAAGGCAGAGCATCCCAGCGTGAACGACAGGAAGTATCCAGCAAGTGGCAAGGCTCTCATGGCAGTCTCGTCTGCTCCCGTAGGGTCTGCTGCGGCACGAGGTTGTTCTCGATGCTCTGGTAGCCAGGCACTTTGGTAATGATGCCGCGCGTCATCGATTCGTAGACGGGGTAAGTGTAGGAGATGGCGATGAGCGCGAGCGTCGCCGTCACCCACGGACGCAGGTTCACGACGAGAGGCGTTGGGGTGTCGTGCAGCGCTTCGGCGATGGGGAAATCAATCTCAGGTGCGCGCACGGGCTTGGCAAACAGCGTGCCCACCAGCGAGACTACATAGGCGAGGAACCCGATCACCGCAATCGCGCCGCCCAGTGCGCCCACATGCGACCAGAAGAGCCAGTCTGGGCGATAGAGCAGCTCGTTGCTGGGGTCAAGGTAGCTGATGCCGAGGTTGCTCCGACGCGGTGCGCCCTGCAGCCCCGTAATCGAGAGCGCAATCTCGAAAATCACGAAGCCGAGCATCCACAGGTATGGCGCAGCCAGCGCAAGCGGCTTCGCTTTCACATCCACGCCCCGTAGTCGTGCGATCATATAGAGCGTCATCCCCAAGAAGCTCAGTGTCACCAGCCCACCGACGGTCGTGTGGAAGTGCCCCACAACCCACGCGGTGTTATGCACAATCAGGTTCAGGTTGTACGAGGCATTCACGATGCCCGTGATGCCACCGAACAGAAACAGAATCAGCCCTGAGATGAAGTAGGCGAACAGCCACTTGTCCCCTTCCCTGCTCCAGTACGGCAGCTTGCTCCACCAGCTGAACAGTCCCTGCCCGCCGTTCTGACGCGCGCCGTACTCCAGCGACGCGGCGACTGTGAATGCCGTGATGAAGCTTGGCAGCGCGACCATGAAGGTCAGGAACGCGTGCCAGAGCTTCCAGCCGCTGCTCAAGCCGCCTTCCGTGTACTGGTGGTGTAGCCCAACGGGAATCGAGAACAGCAGGAACGCCAGCCGCGCGGCAGGATCCGAGTAGAGCTTGCCGCCCACCAGCTTCGGCAGCATCGTGTAGAGCATGATGTACGACGGAATCAGCCAGAAGTAGACCAGCGCGTGCCCGAAGAACCAGAACAGCGTGCGCGACAAGAGCGGGTTCACCTCGCTGGCAAGCCCCAGCGACATCGGCAACATCTGGAACAGCACGGTGACCGCCAACGGCAGGATAATCAGGCACCACAGCGTGAAGTTCACCAAGTTGCCCAGCACTGCCAGCGGCAGTTTCGCGTTCGGATTCTCCCGTCGCCACGCCAGCGTATTGGGAATCCAGTCAAGGAAATACGGTAGGATTGAGCCTATCAGCAGCAGTGTCGCGCCCACATAGAAGGTCCAGTGCGCGACCATCGGCAGGTAGAAGGTATACAGCACGGTGGCGCGCCCCGTGAGCATTGCCCACGCCGCCATCAGCGTGCCGCCCACCATCAGCAGCCACGACACCCACTGCACGCCTACCTTGAGCGGACGCTTGAGCTGGTGCAGCATAATCGCGTTCCCAAACGCCACCGCGAAAAAGGTCGTAAACACAATCGCGTTAATCACGCCATGCAGGGTCAGTCCCTGATAGTAGTTAATCCCGAAAATGTCTGCCGAGCGGATAATCCCCGCCCGCGCCAGCACTTGGTACAGCCCTAGCAGCACGCCCAAGATTAGCAAGATGAACGGGATAACCAACTAGCTGAGCAAGATAAACCGTAGTGCGCCTTTGACTTGCATGGTTCGCCTCCTTATTCCACTATCACTTTCCCTGCCATGTTCTGGTGCCCCAACCCGCAATACTCATGGCAGATGATCTGGTACTCCCCTGCCCTGTCGAACTTCACGCGGGAGTAGGTCACCGCGCCCGGAATCGCCATCAGGTTCGCCAGCGTCTTGTCGATGTGGTAGCCGTGCATCACATCGCGACTGGTGACATAGAAGTCCACCACCGCGCCACGCGGGAGCTTGATCTGGTTCACAGTGCCCATATCGAAGCCCCACATGTACGCGACGACATCTACCTGATAGCGGTTGGGACCAATCTCCACGACGCGCCCGCGTTCAAATAGGCGCGCATTCGGTAAACAGGTCGGTAAGTCTGCCTGCAGTCCTTTCGCGGCGTACACCACAAGCCCGAAGAACATCATCAACAGCGACAACGCTAACGCCATCGCGCGTTTCTCGTACCGATCCATAGAATCACCTCCACTTAAGCAGCACGCCGTAGGTCGTGAGCCATACCAGCGCGTACACGAAGATCATCGTGATGAAAAATGCAACCGCGCCCATCGGCGTAAAGCTCTCCTGCGTCTCTCGCATCGTGTTGCCTCCGTCTGTTTACACGCTGTATTCAGGCTATTCAACCACTTAGGTCTAATAGCCTAATGTGAGTATACCACATCATAGGCGGCTTTGTCAAGGGGTGAAGGCGCGTTTCGGGGGAAATTCGGCGCGATTCGGGGTGATTAGGGTTCCCTCAGTGGGTCACTTGAGATATAGTCCCTGCGGTTTTGGTTGCGAAAAACCGAAAATAGGGGGTGTGAGCCTGTTGGAGATCCGCACAGAAGGCTCAGTGGACGATTGGTCGCTGCTCCGCTTGACGAACGGCGCGGGGGACGCCCTGTACCTGCCACCGCCGAGCGTCGGCGCAGTCGCCGAGTTGCCCCCTGCCCCGTTCGGCGTGGCGTACCCTGCCCGCTTGGAGGGGGTGGGGCGCATCTACCTGTGGGCGAATGGGTTCACAGTGCGCCAGCCCACGCTGGCACTGGAGCCTGCTCTGGCGACGCGCTACCTCAAGGCGGCAAGCACACTGGTCAAGCAGTACGCACGGCGGGGGGTGCCGATGGGAACCGCCCTACAGCACATCCAGCTGGCGCAGGCGCGGCAAACCGAGCAGCGGTGGGGGGAGTGCCTTGCGGCAAGCGTCGCTGCCGCCGAAGCAAGTGCGGTGAGCCTTGCACGGGCGCGACTGGAGCGGATGCACGGGCGCACGGCGTTTCTGTGGGGTGCCTGGGTGGACGCGCCTGCCTCCATCCTCTTCCCTGCCCTCTCGCCTCCGCTAAACCTCGTCACCCTTCGCGCTGTGGAGCCGCGCAGGGACTGGCGTGCGCTGGTACAACACGCCCAGGAGACACACACTGCCGTCGCTGCGTTCTGGACGGAGTGCGACTTGTGTCCAAATGCCGAGCACACACTCCACGAGACCATCGCCACCTACAGGGGCAGCGTGCGCTACTGGAACATCGCCGCGAACCTGCACCGCAGCGAATCCTCTGAGCACATCATACGGCGGATTAGCACGCTTTGTGAGGTTGCGCGGGCGACCGACTTTGGCGTTGTGCGCCTACTTCACGGCGCACACGGCTACTACGAGCCAAGCAGCCCTTATGCCTTGTTGGAGGCGTGTACCGAGACGGGCACTCCCTACGAAGTCACTCACCTCGAGTGGCGGTGGTACGACGGCACACTGTATGACCTCGACCAACTGCTGGAGCGCTATGGTGAGTTGGGCAAGCCGATCCACCTCAGCGTTAGCCTCCCGCCAGAGGGTGGGTGGGGCGTCTTCTCGCGCACGGAACCGCTGGCGTGGCTGGAGGGCGCGTGTCTGATTGCGCTCAGCAAGCCGTATGTGATTGCGCTGCAGGTTCCACTGCGAGCGACCGAGCGGAGCGCAGGCGCACTCGACGCAAGCGGGCAGCCCAGCGCGCACTGGCAACGACTTGCGCAGGTCGCCGCGTGGAACGCTTCCCTGCTGGACTAAAAGCTCGTGCGTACGGCGTCGCTCCAGAGCAGGCGGCGGATAGCTTCGCGCACGGATTCTGCAAGCGCCTCAGCGGGCTTGCCTGCCAACCGCGCGTCCTCGTCCGTTACGCGCACCACCTCCTGCCCTTTCACCAGCACGGCGCGTCGGTCATCGCTCAGTTGCACTTCGAACAGTTGCACCCCGTCATCCAGCAGCGTGTTGAGCAGCCCCGCAATGCGCTCGGCACGCGCACGAGAACTGCCCAACTCTGCATGCGGCGCAGGCGTGAAGATGCGAATCTTCTCGAACTGCACGGTGTAAAGCCCGTCGGGCTGCTCTTTGTCTTCCATTAGGGCGTGTACCGCCAGCGCTGGGCTGACCTCGCGGCGGCGGATGGGGATGCCATACTCCTGCAGAGCGCGCTTGATGGTCTCCACGCGCTCACGGGTAATCGGGTGCGTGCGGAAGATTCCCCAGTCGATTTGGGGGCGTTTGCGCTCCTCCGCAGCCAGCCGCTCCATAAACACCAGTAGCCCTACGGGGTTATACGGCGAGCGGCGTAGGTACTCCAGCGCGGTCAGATCCGAATCGGTCTCCGCCTCCTGGCTGAAACTGCTCACCCGCGCGATGCGATACAACTGTGCACCTGTCATCAGCCCCGCAAAGTCCTGCGACGGCAGCCGTCCGAACACCCCCACCAGCAACGCAGGCAGCAGCACACTCTGTTGCACCTTCGCGTCGTCACGGATGAGTTGCATCACATGCCGATGCGCCGCGTGCGCAATCTCGTGCGCCAGTACCGCCGCCAACTCATCGTCGCTGGACACAAAGTCCAACAACCCCCTGTATACGAAAATGAATCCGCCAGGTACCGAGAAGGCGTTCACTTCCTTTTCGTCAATGATGCGGAAGGTGTACTGAAACGGCGCAGGTCCCGACTCGCCGTAGCGTGCCACAGTAGGCGTCTGGCGGGCAATCTCTGCAAGCACCTGCCCAATCCGATCGACGCGCTCCACCAATTCTGGGTCGGTGACGAACTTGTAGTGTTTCTCGATTTCGGCGACGACCTTCTTGCCGAACTCCACTTCCTGCTGGTCGCGCGGCGAGAGGGTGGGCTGTTCGGGCGCAGGTTCCTGTGCCACAAGGAACCCCACCAGCGCCAAACACAGAGCCAACAGGCTCATCGGCTTCCGTAATGCTCGCATCGGTTTCTCCCCACAGCGGCGCGTCTAAATCTCATAGACGATGCGCCGTACAGTCGCGTTCCACATTATAGCACATTTCGTGCCATCAGCCGCCCTGCTGGGTCGCGATGAACTCGGCGTACCAGCGCCCGCTGGCTTTCATCGTGCGCCGCTGGGTCTCGAAGTCCACATACAGCAACCCGAACCGCTTACTGTAGCCGAACGCCCACTCGAAGTTGTCCATCAGCGACCAGTAGAAGTAGCCGCGTAAGGAGATGCCTTCCTGCAACGCGCGGTGCGCCTGTTCCAAGTGCGCGCGGATGTAGTCCACGCGCAGCGGGTCGTCTACCTCACCCTGCGCATTGGGCGCGTCGGGGAACGCCGCGCCGTTCTCGGTGATGTAGAGCGGAATCGCGCCGTACTCGTCGTGAACCCACTTCAGGATTTCGTACAAGCCTTCGGGGTAGACCTCCCAGCCCATCTCGGTGTGCAGCTTGCCTGCTTGGTACACGGTGCGCGAGCCTGTGGGGTCGCTGGCGTCGTAGGCGATGACGCTGCGCGTGTAGTAGTTCACGCCCAGAAAGTCGACGGGCGTGCGGATAATCGCCATATCGTCAGGGGCGACATAGGGTACGAACTCGCCCGTGAAGTAAAGCACGGGGTCGGGATATTCGCCGCGAAAGATTGGGTCTAAAAAGTAGCGGTTGACGAAGTTGTGCCAGAGTGTAGCGACCATCTCGTCTTGCGGGCTGTCGCTGGCAGGGTGTTGGGGGCTAAGGTTCAGCACGATGCCGATTTGGGCGTTGGGCAGCCCCAGCCCGCGCAACGCCTGCACTGCTTTGCCGTGCGCCAGTAGCAAGTGGTGCGCCACCTTCGCCGCCGCGCCGATGTCGCGCATTCCAGGCGCGTGCTGCCCCCACAGGTAGCCCAGTGTCGCCACCACCCACGGCTCGTTCAGCGTCACCCACAGATGCACACGGTCGCCCAACGCACGGAACATCAAGCAGGCGTAGTCGGCGAACCACTTGGCGCAATCGCGGTTCGCCCAGCCACCCATGTCTTGCAGCTCGGCGGGCAAATCCCAGTGATACAGCGTAATCATCGGCGTGATGCCCGCGCCGAGCAGTCCATCCACCAGCTGCTTGTAGAAATCCAGCCCCTTGTGGTTGACCGCGCCGCGTCCTGTCGGTAGCACACGGGGCCACGCCACCGAGAAGCGGTAGGCGTTTAGCCCCAGCCGACGCATCCACTCGATATCCTCTCGCCAGCGGTGATAGTGGTCGCACGCCACATCGCCCGTGTCGCCGTTGAGCGTTGTGCCTGGCGTGTGGCTGAACCGATGCCAAATGGATGCCCCTGCGCCATCCGCCAACGGCGAGCCTTCGATCTGATACGCCGAAGTCGCCGCGCCCCACAGAAACTCCTTCGGAAAGTGCATGGCGTGCCAAGGGTTCGTCACCCGTGCGGAATCTCCTGCCCGATGGAGCGTCTGCGCCTAAAACGGCGGCGCAGGGGGCTGGGCAACCGCCTGCACCGTCTGCTCGCGGCTGGCACGGTTGCCCGCGCCGTCTGTGGCTTGCACCACCACACGCGCCTGACTGACGCTGTTGAGCGTCCAGTTCGCTGTGAACGCGCCTCGGTAGCGCGCGCCGTTGCCTGTAGGTTGCAAGGCGATGCTCGCCTGCGTGTTGTCGGGATAGGTCACCACCGCCGCCACCGCCTGCACCCCGCTTTGCAGGTCGTAGACCTCCGCCTCAATCTGCCCCTGTGCCCCGACGGTCAGCAGGCTGGGTGAGACGGCTATCGAGCCGATGACGGGAGGTGTAGTGTCGGCTGTGCCGTTGCCCCCGCCGCCACCGCCCCCGCCTCCGCCACCTCCACCACCGCCACCACCGCCACACGCAATCACTGACGCGCCCGCCACAACCAGCAGCGCATAACACCAACGCCGTAATCCAAACCGAATGCGCATCGTTGCTACCTCCTGACGATAATCGGCGCGACGGCGCGTGCAACCTGACCATCCGCGCTGACGGCGGTAATTTCCGCAAGATACGCGCCCGGCGGCAGATGTACGCCTGCGTCGTCCCGACCATCCCATATGAACTCCTGCAATCCTGCGCTGCGCGTGCGAGTGTCGCTCAGCGTGCGCACGGTGCGGCTCCCAGTTCGGATTTGCACTTGTACCTGTGCTTCAGCGGTCAGAGTGAAGCCGAGCGTGAGCGTTTCGCCTGCGCGTGTACCGCCGCGCACCGTCGGGTTCAGCACGCGCAGCAGCGTCCGGCGCGCAATCGGTTCAATCGCGAAGCGGAAGACGCCGCCTTCAGGCGGAGCCGTGAAGGTCAGCGACGCGCCCGCGCTGCGCAGGGGTCGCCGTGCGCCGCTCTGCTCGTCCACCAGCGCAAGGTTGACCCCGCGCGGCAGGTGGGTCGCTTGGTGGATGCGCAGGCGAATCGGCTGCGGCTGATCGCTGGGCGCGACGACCACTTCAAGGCGCCAGCAGGCATCGCGCGTCTGCGTCGGGCGTACATCGGCTGCGAACACGCCTTCCGCACGGCGCACACGCACCTGCACGGGCGACGCGCCATCGGGCGGCTCAGGCGCCAGCATCGCCTGCACCGAGCGTCCCTGTGCCACGCCTAACCAGACCACTCCGCTACCCCGTGCACTCGCGGCTTCTACCTGTAGCGTCCAGACACTATCGGACGGCGCGAGCGGGACTTGAACTGCACGACTGGGCACGGCGCTCAGCACCAGCGTGCATTCCACCCGCGCCAGTATCCAGTACGCATGCCACGGCTCCAGCGTGCTTACCACCCCCTGCAGTTCGGAGGCGTCATACACGAACTGGTACTGCCCACGCATCGGGTTGCTGGGGTCTTGACGCCACGCCCACAGGTAGCCGTCCAGCCAGCCTGCCTGCTGGGCGGCGCGTAGGCTCCTGCGCTCGCTGCCTCGCTGCACCAGCACGCCGTCCAGTCGCCATTCAATCGGCGCGAGCGTCGGGTTAGCAATCAGGTTCCAGCCTGGCTTGAGCGGTATCGTAATCTCGCCTGTAATCGGCTCGCCGAAGAGGTTCGGCTGGACGGGGTTGGTCGCCTTGATGAAGTACGCCTCGCCGACGCGCAGCTCCGTCGCTTGAGCATATCGCTGGGCAGTGGCGTCCCAGCGCACGATGGACACGCCATTCAGCCCCAGCGCGTCAGGGTCGCCCGTGGGCGTGCGCAGGCTCAGCGCAAAGGTGCGTATGCCTACCAAGCGGCTGGGCACGCTCGTGGAGATGACAATTCGACGCGGTGCGCTCCACTCGCTGGTGTTGCCTGCGCTATCTTTCGCCCGCGCCCGCCAAGTGTAGCTGCCTGCTGCCAGCGGCAGGTCTACCGATACGCTCGCTTCCGAACCGCTTGCCACAAAACCCGTCTCCAGCGTGCGTACCACGCCTGAACCGTTGCGCACCGCCTGCACCTGGTCGTTGTCGGGGTCAGCCAGGCGCACGCGCAAAGTCGGCGCGGGCGAGACCGTTGCACCATCGGCAGGCGCAACCAACTCAGGTACGGCAGGTGGGCGGTTGTTCGGCGGGGGCTGCACCGTGAACGCGCGCGGGTTGCTCCACTCGCTGGCGTTGCCTGCGCTATCGCGCGCTCGCGCTCGCCAAGTGTAGTCGCCCGCTGCCAACGGCGGGTCTACCGATACGCTCGCCTCCGAACTGCTTGCCACAAAACCCGTCTCCAGCGTGCGTACCACGCCTGAACCGTCGCGCACCTCAATCACCGCCTGCACCTGGTCGTTATCGGGGTCGGTTAGGCGCACGCGCAAAGTCGGCGCGGGCGAGACCGTTGCACCATCGGCAGGCGCAACCAACTCAGGCACGGCATGTGGGCGGTTGTTCGGCGGGGGCTGCACCGTGAAGGCGCGCGGGTTGCTCCACTCGCTGGCGTTGCCTGCGCTATCGCGCGCTCGCGCCCGCCAAGTGTAGCTGCCTGCTGCCAGCGGCAGGTCT
>Ga0209143_1001443_pt1 | contig 10981 bp, 9 predicted proteins | sample FaiFalFF_MnMetaG_3_FD_184739 | JGI IMG/M metagenome (GOLD analysis project Ga0209143, IMG submission 184739) | Freshwater microbial communities from Yellowstone National Park, Wyoming, USA - Fairy Falls B (FF_Mn_B) MetaG (SPAdes) (version 3) | ecosystem: Environmental > Aquatic > Freshwater >...
GTGACGTGCGCACATGAGAACCCTTAGAACTCAAAAAAGGCGGGTACGAACTCATACCCCTCCCCCTGGCGTCGGATGCGCCCCAGGGCTGGCCAGGGAAAGTGGTAGGCGGTGACCAGGCTCCGCTCCTCGGCCACCCTTTGGAAAAGCCGGGCCCGGGTGCGCACCGCCTCGGCCTTGTCCATGTCAAAGCCCAGGTAAGCCTGAGAAAAGCGTAAAGAGAGAAGGTAATGCCCAGCGGCGTCCCCGAAGACGAAAAGCTTCTGGCCTTGGGAGGCCACCTCGAGGCTCATGTGCCCCGGGGTGTGGCCGTAGGAGGCCACCGCGCGCACGCCGGGGAGGATCTCCTCCCCCTCTTTCACGGCCCGAATGCGCTCCTTTAGGGGCACCAGGGTACGGTTCACCGCTGGAGAAGGGTTCTTAAGCCAGTAGTCTAGGTCCACCTCCCCCATAAGGTAGGCGGCCCGGGGGAAGGCGGGGCGACCCTCCCCGTCCACCAAACCCCCGATGTGGTCGGGGTGGCCGTGTGTGAGGAAGACGTGGGTGATGTCCTCGGGAGCGTAGCCCGCCAGCTCCAAATGGGCGAGGAGCCGCCCGCCGGCGGCCACGCCCCGCCCCGTGTCCACCAAAAGCCGGGCCTCCCCCAGGTCCAAAAGCACGGGGTTAAAGTTGTTGCGGGTGGCCTCGGGGTTCAGGAAGTTTTCCTCCAAGGTGCGGCGGAAGGCCTCCTGGAGCTCCGGGTTAGCCCCCCAGTTGGGCAGGAGAGGCCCGGGAGGCGACTGCCCGTCGGAAAGGACGATGGCGGCCACGCTACCTAGGGAAAACCGGTAAAACCCACCCCCATTCACCCCCTTAGGGGAACGCCCTTGGGCTTGCCCCCCGAGGAACAGCCCCGAAAACAAAAGGCCTCCCGTGGCCTGGATAAAGGTTCTGCGCTTCATGCTTGCCCCCTTGAGCAAGAGGCTACGCCTGGGAGGCCTCCCAGAATGTGACCCGGCCCACCCGCCCCTCCCAAACCCTCTCCAGCAAGAAGAGGACCAGGGCCAGGGCCAGCAGGTAGGGCCTAAGGGGAAGGGAAGCGGTGGCCCTTCTGGGAAGCTCTTCCAGGGTGAGGAGCCGCCCCCCGCTCCCCTCGGCCAGGGCCTGCAGGTTCCCCTCCCCGTCCCTTGGGGTCCACTCCCCGGGGAGGGGAAGGGCCAGGGGGAGGCGGAGCTTTCCCGCAAGCAAAACGCCCTCCTCCCGGAGGACGGCCTCGTACCTGAGGGGCCCCGTGGGCACCAGGGGAACCTCCTTCCCGCCCACCAGAACCTGGGGAGCCTCGAGGCGGCCCAGGACCACCGCCCGCACCCCCTCCCCCTCGGGGTAGGCGTAAAGGGCCAGGGCCCTCTGCCCCCCGGCCAGGTAGCGGGCCAGGCCCCCCAGGAAGGGGGCGGCCCCCTCCCAGCCCTTCCAGGAGCGGGAGAGGTCGGTGGCCAGGGCGGCCACCCTCCCCTCCCCCCGCTCCCCCAGGGCCAGAAGGGCCCGGTCCCCGCTCTTGAGGACCACCTGGGCCCAGGGCTCGGCCCGGGCCGGGAGAAGCACGGCGAGGGGCGGGAAGGCGAAGCCCTCGGTGAGGGGGTGGGCGAGGGCCTCCACGGGAAAGCGCCCTTCCAGCCCTTCCCCTTGGAAGACCTCCTGCCCCTCCTTGAGGAAGAGGCGGGGAAGCTCCTGGGGCGTGGCCGCCCGGTAGAACCGCCCCCCGCCCCTTTGGGCCAGGGCCTCGAGGAAGGCGGCGTCGGCGTCCGGGCCCAGGGCCAGGGCGCTCACCTCCACCCCGGCGGTGGCGGCCAGGGCCAGGATGGGCTCCTTGGGGTCGGCGATGAGGCCGTCCGTGAGGACCAAGACCGCCTTCCGCTCCACGGGCACATCCTGAAGGAGGCGGAGGGCCTCGCGGAAGGCCCCGCCCAGGACCGTCCCCCCGCCCGCCCGCAGGGAGAGGAGGAGGCTTTCCGCCTCCTTCTTGCCCTGGGCGGTCATGGGCCTAGGGGGAAAGAGGACCCTGGGGGTGGAGCTAAAGAGGACCACCCCCAGGTAGTCCTCCGGGGCGGCGCTCCTAACGAGCTCCAAAGCCCCCGCCACCGCCATGGAGAGCTTCTCCCCCTCCATGCTCCCCGAGACGTCCAGCACCAGGACCAAGGCCGCCCCCTTCCGCCCCAGGGGCTTCAGGGGCAGGTCCTCGGGCAGGGCCCGGTCCCAGCCGCCAAAGAAGAGACCCTTGGGGGTGGCGGTGAAGAGGAGGCCGCCCCCCCGGCGCAGGTAGTCCCTGAGGGCCTCCGGGGCCCCCGGGGGCAGGTCCAGGACCCCCAGGCCCACGGCCACCAGGTCCGCCTCCAGGGGAAGCCGGAAGGCCTCCTCCACCAAAAAGCCCTGGGCCTCCAGGTACCGGGCGAGGGCGGGGTCCCCCAGGACCAGGGCCCGGGCCCGGTCGGCGGGGGCCAGGCGGGCTTTGGCCTCGCTCCTTCCCCAAGGACCTTCCGCCACGGCCCGCACCTCCGCCTCCCCCGTCAGGGGAAAGGCGTAGGTGAGGACCCGCCGTCCCTCCACCCGAAGCCGCCGCTCCCAAGGGCCCGCGCCCTCCACCCGGAGGCGGGCCTCGGCGGGGCGGGGGGCCTCGAGGACCACCCCCACCCCCACGGTCTCCCCCAAAAAGGGGTAAGGGGGCGGGACCAGGCGCAGGTCCACGTGGGCCTTGGGGGGGACGTAGAGGGCGTCTAGAGGAAAGGGCGGGGGGACAGGGGAAAAAAGGCCGTCGGAGACCAGGACCACCCGGCTTGGCCTAAGCCTCAGGGCCTCCTGGAAGGCCGCCCTCAGGTCCGTCCTCTCCCCTAGGTCCAGCCTGCGGGCCGTGGGAGAGGGCAGGAGGACCGCCCGCTCGGCGAAGGCCACGTAGGCGGCCTCCCGGGGAAGGCGCCCGGCCAGGGCGAAGACGCCCTCCCTCGCCGAGGGGGAGAAGTCCAGGAGGTAGACCACCCGGCCCGGCAGGGGAAGCCTCGGGTCCAAGGCCGCAAGGAGAAGGAGGAGGACCACCCGGCCCGGCAGGGGAAGCCTCGGGTCCAAGGCCGCAAGGAGAAGGAGGAGAAGAACAAGCCCTCGCAGAACCGAGACCCTGCCCACGGCCTCAGTCCATCCAGTGGCCCAGCTTCTCCTTCTTGGCCTGGAGGTAGCGCTCGTTGTGGGGGTTGTCCCCGGCCCTTAAGGGGACGCGCTCCACGATCTCTATGCCGAAGCCGGAAAGGGCCTTCACCTTTCTCGGGTTGTTGGTGAGAAGGCGCATCTTCCGCACCCCCAGGTCGCAGAGGATCTGGGCCCCCACCCCGTAGTCCCTTAGGTCCGGGGGAAAGCCCAGGGCCAGGTTGGCCTCCACCGTGTCCAGGCCCTGGTCCTGGAGGTGGTAGGCCCGGATCTTGTTGACGAGGCCAATCCCCCGCCCCTCCTGCCTCAGGTAGACCAGGACCCCCTTGCCCTCCTGGGCGATCCGCTCCATGGCCAGGTCCCTTTGGAAGCCGCAGTCGCACCTCAGGGAGTGGAGGGCGTCCCCGGTGAGGCACTCCGAGTGCATGCGCACCAAGACGGGCTCCTCGGGGTCCCAGCTCCCCATGACCAAGGCGGCGTGCTCCTCCCCCGTGAGGGCGTCCCGGTAGCCCAGGATGCGAAACTCCCCGAACCGGGTGGGAAGCGTGGCCTCGGCCTCCCGGCGCACGTAGAGGTCGCCCTTCAGAAGCCGGTAGCGGATGAGGTCGGCGATGGTCCCCACCTTGAGGCCGTGCCTCCCGGCGAACTCCAAGAGGTCGGGCAGGCGGGCCATGGTGCCGTCCTCCTTGAGGATCTCAATGAGGCTGCCCACCGGGGTTAAGCCCGCCAGGCGCAGGAGGTCCACCGTGGCCTCGGTGTGCCCGGCCCGGCGCAGGACCCCTCCCGGCCTCGCCACCAGGGGGAAGACGTGCCCCGGGCGGCGGAAGTCCTGGGGCCTGGCCTCGGGATCGGCCAGGAGCCGGATGGTGGCCGCCCGCTCAAAGGCGGAGATGCCGGTGGTGGTGCCCCGGGCGTCCACGCTCACCGTGAAGCGGGTCCCCTGGGGGTCCTGGTTCCTTTCCACCATGAGGGGAAGGTCCAGGGCCTTGGCCCGTTCCTCGGGCAGGGCCACGCAGAGGAGGCCCCGGCACTCCCGGAGCATGAAGTTCACCCACTCCGGGGTCACGTGCTCCGCCGCCATGATGAGGTCGCCCTCGTTCTCCCGGTCCTCGTCGTCCACCAGGATCACCGGGCGGCCCTGGCGGAGTTCCTCTAAGAGTTCCTTGACGCCCGCAAGTCCCTCCATCACGCCCTCCCCACAAGCCTTTCCAGATACCGGGCGATGAGGTCCACCTCCAGGTTCACCCCATCCCCCACCCTCAGGCCCCCCAGGTTGGTCACGGCCAGGGTGTGGGGGATGAGGGTCACGAAGAAGGCCTCGCCCGCAAGGCCCGCCACCGTCAGGGAGACCCCGTTCAGGGCCACGCTCCCCTTCTCGGCGATGTAGCGGGCGTACTCCGCAGGAGGCCTAAAGAAGTAGTCCTTGGCCCCCGGGGCCTCCCGCACCTCCACCAGCTCCGCCACCCCGTCCACGTGCCCGGTGACGAAGTGGCCGCCCAGGCGGTCCCCCACCTTGAGGGCCCGTTCCAGGTTGGGGCGGTGGCCCACCCGCCAGGTGGGGGCGGTGCGCCTCAGGGTCTCCTGGGCCAGCTCCACCCAAAACCCCTCCCCGTCCACGGCGACGGCGGTGAGGCAGGCCCCGTCCACGGCGATGGAGTCCCCCACCTTCAGGTCCTCGAGGACCTTCTTTGCCCCTATCCGCACCCTCAGGAAGGGGCCTTCCTGCACCTCCAGAACCACGCCCGTTTCCTCTACCAGTCCGGTGAACATCACCCCTCCAGGTACGCCTCCAGCCAAAGGTCGTCGCCCAGCCACTCCCGGCGGTGAAGGCGAAGCCTAAGGGCCTCCGCCATCCGCTCCACGCCAAAGCCCTCAAGAAGGCCCCGCCCCTCCCCCAGAAGCTTGGGGGCCAGGAAGAGGGCCAGCTTGTCCACCAGCCCCCTGGCCAAAAAGGCCCCGGCAAGCCCTGGGCCGCCCTCCAGAAGCACCCCGTCTATCCCCTCCGCCTGCAAAAGGGCCAAGGCCGCCTCCGGGCTCACCCGCCCCCCCTCCCGGGGAAGCTCCTCCACCCGGGCCCCGGCGGCCTCTAGGGCCTTAAGCCGCTCCTTGGGGGCCCCCTCCCCCGCCAGGATGAGGACCCTGGCCCGCTCCCCCCGGGGGCCAGGGCGGAAGAGGCGGGCCGTGGGCGGCGTGCGGGCCTCGGTGTCCAGGACCACCTTCAGGGGGTCCCGGAGGGGCGGGGGCTCCAGCATGAGGGGGAAGGGGCGGAAGTCCGGCTCCCGCACGGTGAGGGCGGGGTCGTCCTGAAGGACGGTCCCCACCCCCACCATGACGGCGGGGAGCCACTGCCGGTAGGCGTGGGCCACCCGGCGGCTCGCCTCGGAGGAGACGTAGCGGGCATCCCCCAGGCGCGTGGCCACCCGCCCGTCCAGGGTGAGGGCCGCCTTGAGGAGGACGAAGGGGCGGCCCCTCCTTAGGGCGGTGAAGAAGGCCTCGTTCTGATCCTGGGCCTCCTCTTCCAATAGCCCCGCCTCCACCGCCACCCCGGCCGCAAGGAGCCTGGCCATGCCCCCCTGGGCCAGGGGGTTGGGGTCCCGGGCCGCCAGGACCACCCTGGCCACCCCCGCCCGGATCAGGGCCAGGGAGCAGGGGGGGGTGCGGCCGTGGTGGTCGCAGGGCTCCAGGCTCACATACACCGTGGCCCCGCGGGCCCGCTCCCCGGCGGCCTCGAGGGCCAGCGCCTCGGCGTGGGGGGCCCCCGCCCTGGGGTGGTACCCCTCCCCCACGATCTCCCCGTCCCGCACCACCACCGCCCCCACCAGAGGGTTGGGGTGGGTGTGGCCCCGGGCCCTTTCGGCGATCTGCAGGGCTCTTCGCAAAAAGCGCTCGTCCAGGTCGCGCAAACGCCCTCCTTCTCCCATCCGGACTTTCACCGTCGGCCCCGGAGTTCCACCGGGTCGGGCCCCAGAGGGGCTTCGCGGGCTTTCACCGCCGGTGGGGACTTCCACCCCGCCCCGAAGGAGGTGCCACAGGCACCAAACCCAGTCTACCGGGTCTAAAGGGGAGAAGTGTGGGGGTGGACCACTTCCAGCCCCTGGTTAGCAAAAGTGCACATTAGCGCACTCCGGCCCCCCACCAGGAGAAGGACCTGAGCCCACCTTCCATCCCTTCCACGATCCGTGTAGGATGGGCTTGAGGAGAGAAAGGTCCCTGGGCACCTCAAGCCCGAGAAGGGGGAGAAAGAGGCTTACCCTCAGGACCCGCCAGGCATTGGTGCCGGAGGGGTTCCTTCCGCTGGTAGACCCCTTCCGGCTCCCCGGCGAGCCCTGAAGGCTTGAGACGAGGGTCAGGGCGGCCTTGGCCTTCCCCATGTCCCGGGAAAGCCTCCGCCTGAGGTGGGGATTCTTCTCCGCTTCCTTCAGCTTTCGGAGTTCCTGGAGGCGGCTTTGGTAGAACCCCTGGACGTGGGCGAAGAACGCGTCGTCCCTAAGGAGAACCTCGTATCCCTTTGGGAGCTTCTCCTCGTACCCCAAGGCCCTGCGGCCGATGACGTAGGCCGCGGCCACGTCCTTGGAGAGGTGAAGCGAGGGAGCGTACTTGAGCATTCCTATTGTAGAGGTGTCCTGAGGGCTAACCTCCAGGACCTCCACGCCCCGCTTCCGGGCGAGGGAGTGAATCTTCTCCAAGAGGGACCGGTAGGCGAAGCGGTGCTGCTTCCGGCGGAAGTGTCGCCCGGAGCCGTCGCCCCTCTTGGACTTCCTGAGGTATTTGAGCCTCTCCGTGGCGATAGCGACCCCGTGTTTCTCGGCGGCGGCCACCACCTGGTGGGCGATCCTCCATAGAAGGATTTCCTTGGCCCCCTTGTTGGGGGCCCGATCCACCTCCTCCAGGGAGAGGGTGAGGTGGCGCTTCAGGTTCCCGTCAGGGGAGACCACGGCGAGGGCCAGGTGGTAAGGGTCGGCGTTCACGTCTACCCCCAGGACCCCGTTCGCCTTGGTGTGGACGGGAGGGGGAAGCTCCTCGCTCCAGGTGAAGTGGGCGTAGACCTTTCCTTCCTTGAGCTGGAGGGTCACGTTGTAGGGCAGAGAGGCGTAGACCCTCTCGCGCAGGGCGTTCAGCTGAGGGTGGGCTGTCTGGACCAGGGCCTGGACGTAACCGCCGTTCCCCAGGTTGACCCGAAGCCAGAGGGCGCCGTCTCTGGATTCCAGACGCAGGTTGGCGTTGCCCTTCTTGGTGGCGTCTCCCCGGGAGTAGAGGGAGCCTTGTCTCCTTTCCTTCCACTCCCGCTTGAGGGCTAAGAGGGCCTTGCCGGAGAGGTGTTTGCGCTTGAGCTGTTCAAATACCTCCCTGCCCCCGAAGACCACCTTGCGGGGATCTTGGCCCAGCTCTTTAGCCGAGTCCAGGGTGGCCTGGGCCTTCTCTATGGCCCCGTCGGCGTATCGGGTGTTGAGGCCGAAGAGCCTGCGGAGGGGGCCGCTCTCCCGTTTGAGCTCCTCCCGGGTTTTGCCTTCCAGAAGGCGGTTGTAGGCGAAGCGTATAGCGCCGGAGAAGCGGCGCATCAGGTCCAGGACGGCCTGTTCGTCTTCCTTCTTGAGGAAGACCAGGCGGGCGTGGACGCCGAGGTAGAGCTTCGGGGCTTTGGCCTCGGGCATTCCCGGTTTCATTTTACCTCCCCCTCTTTCGCCGCCCTCCGTGAAGTCTTGTGCTCTTGGATGAACTGGGAGCGAAAGAGAAAAAGTGTGCGGATTTGTGGGCTATTTTTCAGCTGTTTGCGCCTCCTTGCCCCAGGCCGCCTCCAGCCAGGCCTCGGCGCCACGCCCCGTCAGCTCAGGGTCCTCCCCGGCCCCCAAGGACCTGGATGCGGGCCGGGAGAGGTAGCGCTCAAGGGCCTCCCGGACAAGCTCAGCCTGGGAGCGCCCCTCCTGCCTGGCCCGCATCTCCAAGAGGCGCTTTAACCTCTGGGGCAGGTACAGCGTGGTCTTTTTCATACCGCCATACTGCCATACAAGAGGCCAAAAGAAAAAGGTGCCTTTCGGCACCCTTTTTGGTGGAGGTGGGGGGAGTTGAACCCCCGTCCGAAGGTCTCTACGGCGGGCCTCTACGCGCGTAGTCCGCGTTTTGGGTGTCCCCCTGGCTTGGCCCGCGGACGGGCGGCCAGGGGCAAGCCCCCTTGCGCTTCGCCTGGGGTTAGGGGGCGTGGCCCCAGGCTAGCCGGGTTTGTGTCCCCGCATCCGGTGAGCCCCCGGCAGGGCTACCGGGCGAGGTCGCGGGCTTTAGGCCGCGAGAGCGTAAGCAGGCTTGTTGGCCTTTGTGGTTTCGCGGGTTTTTACGGTCACGCCCTTTTGGGCGTACCTACGAGGCCACCCGCACCTCGGCGCGCAACCCTGCCTTCGACGACCCCCGTCGAGACCGTTCACCCCCATGTGCCTTGGCCGGACTCGGACCGGCAACCTTGAGTGTATCAGGCTAAAGGCCTTGTGGTCAAGGCCCCCTTGGGTGTACACTGGGGCCAGTGCTCCCAAGGGAGGGGGGTGGGTGTAAGCCCACCCTTCCTTTGTGAAGGGGGCCAGCAGGAGGTGCCGGGTGGACCTTTGGCGGTTGGTGGAAGAAGCGGTGGAACCTTTGGGCCTCGAGGTCCTAGAGGTCAAGGAGGCCCCGGGAGAGGTCCTGGTGCGGCTTGAGCGCAAGGACGAGAAGCCCATCACCGTGGCCGATCTGGAGCGGGCGAGCCGCCACATTGAGGCGGTCTTGGACCGGGAGGACCCCATCCCCGGGAGCTACCGCCTCCTGGTGGAGTCCCCAGGTCCCAAAAGGCCCCTTTTCACCCGCCGCCACTTTGAGCGGTTCCAGGGGCTAAAGGCCAAGGTCCCGGGCCCGGAGGGCTTCGTGGGGAGGATCCTCCGGGTGGAAGGGGACGAGGTGGTCTTCCAGGTGGGCTCCCTGGAGAAGCGCCTCACCCTGGGCACCTTCCGCGCCACCCTGGCCGAGTGGCCCGAGGAGCCCAGATAGGAGGAAGGATGAACCGGGAGTTCACAGAAGCCCTGCAGCAGCTCGCCCTGGAGCGCGGGGTCAGCACCGAGGAGGTCCTCGAGGCCTTCAAGGAGGCCCTGCGCAAGGCCTACATCAAGAGACAAAAAGGATACAAAAAAGAGGAGATGGAGGAGGGCAAGGGCCCCGAGGTGGACGTCTACATTGACCCCCAGACCGGGCGGATAGAGATGGTGGAGGTCCGCCGGGTGGTGGAGAAGGTGGAGGACCCCGACAAGGAGATCTCCCTGGCCGAGGCCCTCCAGTACGACCCCGAGGTCCAGCTAGGGGACGAGATGGAGTTCCCCATTGACCCCGAGGGGCTCTCCCGGGTGGCCATCCAGGACCTGCGCCAGCTCCTCACCCAGCGCCTCAAGGAGTCCGAGCGGAACCGCATCTTTAGCGAGTACAAGGACAAGGAAGGGCAGGTCCTGACCGGCGTGGTGACCCGGGTGGACAACCGGGGCAACGTCTTCGTGGACCTGGGCCGGGGGGAGGCCTACCTGCCCAAGAGCGAGCAGATCCCCACCGAGCGCTACTACCCCGGCCAGCGCCTCAAGGTCTACCTGAAGAAGGTGGACCGCTCGGCCAAGGGCCCCTCCCTGATCGTGAGCCGGGCCCACGAGAAGCTTCTGGAACACCTCCTCAAGCAGGAGGTCCCCGAGATCGCCGAGGGCATCGTGGAGATCAAGGCCATCGCCCGGGAGCCCGGCCGCAGGAGCAAGGTGGCGGTGACGAGCCACAACCCCAACGTGGATCCCATCGGGGCCTGCATCGGCCACAAGGGCCAGCGGATCCAGGCGGTCTCGGCGGAGCTGGGCCGGGAAAAGGTGGACATCATCCTGTGGGCCAAAGACCCCAAGGAGTTCATCAGAAACGCCCTCTCCCCCGCCCAGGTGGGCTCCATTGAGCTGGACCCCGAGGCCAAGAAGGCCCGGGTCAAGGTGACCAAGGACCAGCACTCCCTGGCCATCGGCACCGGCGGGCAGAACGTGCGCCTGGCCTCCAAGCTCACCGGCTACGACATCCACTTTGAGGAGGCGGAGATCTCCGACCTGGACGAGGCCATCCGCCGGGCGGCCCAGGAGGAGGCCGAGGAGAAGACCCGGGCCAAGGAGGAGTTTGAGAAGCTCTTCCGGGACCTCTAGCCATGAAGCACGTCCCCCTGCGCATGTGCGTGGCCTGCCGCAAAAGGCGGCCCAAGGGGGAGCTACTCCGGGTGGTCCTGACCGAGGGGGGCTTCCTCCTGGACCCCACGGGGAAGCTCCCCGGCAGGGGGGCCTACGTCTGCCCCGACAACCCGGACTGCTGGAGGGAAAAGAAGCTCCGGCGCTTCGCCGGAGGCCGGGCCAAGGCCTTGTCCGAGGCGCTTATGGCCCACCTAGGAGGTAAGGATGGCCAAAATACGCATCTACCAGCTGGCTAAAGAGCTGGGCATGAAGAGCGAGGAGCTTTTAGAGCTCCTGGACCAGATGGGGGTGCCCTACAAGTCCCACGCCTCCACCCTGAGCGAGGAGGACGCCGAGGCGGTGCGGGAGCTGGTCAAGGAGCAAAGGGGCCTACAGGAAAAGCAGGCCGAGGAGGAGAGGCGGAAAAGCCTCCCCAGGCGCCCCCCCGTGGTGGTCATCATGGGCCACGTGGACCACGGGAAGACCACCCTCCTGGACTACCTCAGGAAAAGCCGCATCGCCGAGAAGGAGGCCGGGGGGATCACCCAGCACGTGGGGGCCTTTGAGGTGAAAACCCCCCAGGGGACCGCGGTCTTCATTGACACCCCGGGGCA
>Ga0209143_1001455_pt1 | contig 10904 bp, 8 predicted proteins | sample FaiFalFF_MnMetaG_3_FD_184739 | JGI IMG/M metagenome (GOLD analysis project Ga0209143, IMG submission 184739) | Freshwater microbial communities from Yellowstone National Park, Wyoming, USA - Fairy Falls B (FF_Mn_B) MetaG (SPAdes) (version 3) | ecosystem: Environmental > Aquatic > Freshwater >...
GTGCCCAGCGCGACGAGGTCGAGCATCGTGTTGTAGAAGCCGTTTCGCGACAATTTGCGCTCTTTGAGGAGTGCTTCGGCAACGCGAAACGAAACACCCACTCCGCTTAGTTCGCGGAAGGGGTATTTCGAGTCGGCGCGTTTGGGGTTCACCACTGCCAGCGCGTTGGGCAAATGGTCGCTCGGTTCGTGGTGGTCGGTAATGACGACCTCAAGACCTGCTGCGTTGAGCGCGTTCACAGCGTGGTGTGCGCGTGTGCCGCAGTCGCAGGTTAGCACCAGCCGCGCGCCTATCCTTCGGGCCGCCTCGATTGCGTTTGGGTGTAAGTCGTAGCCCTCTTGCTCGCGGTGGGGAATGTACGGCTCGGCACGCACGCCCAACTTGTGCAGCGTCGTGACCCACAGCGCCGTTGAGGTCAAGCCATCGACATCGTAGTCGCCGTACACCAGCACGGGTTCCTTGCGCTCGACTGCCCGCGCGAGTCGGCGCACGGCAGGCTCAATGTCAGGGAGGCAGTTAGGGTCGGCAAGGTCGCGCAGCGAGGGGTTCAAGAACCGATAGGCATCTTCGGGTTCGGTATAGCCCCGTGCGACAAGGATAAGTGCAATCGTCTGGCTCACATTCAGTTCGCGTGCCAGCTGCGCCGCTTGCCTCTTATCGGTCGGGCGGATGCGCCATCGGTATCGCGCCATAGGGTGTGCTATTGTACCCGATGAAGCCCCAAGTATTCGCTCAGTCGTACCTTCCGAACGCAATCTGCCAGTTGCACAACATTCTCCAGCGGTTTCCAGTTCAAGGAAACAGAAAAGGGTGGGAGAGGGTTAGGTGCGTCACTCACGAAGCGTTTGCGCTTTTTGTGCCCACCCTCTGGCAGGGAGCTACTTAGCTGACGCCGCACCTCCCACAAGCAACGCTTGCGTTGAGTATACCGACCCACCGCGTTTGCAGGTGACGCAGTGTGCAGCGTACCCCTACGATTCGTTGACAGGCTACCCTTTGCTCGCCAGCAGATGTGCAGTGAACAGGTACTGGTGCGCCCAGCCTGTCCACTCACCGAAGCGATCGTGGAACCACTCTACCACTTGCCGATAGGTTTTATCCGTGAGGCTTTTGTCGGCGAGGTCGGGTAGCAACCATTTGCCGACTGCTTGCCAAATGTGGGTGTCAATCGGCACGGCAAGCGACTGGTCCAGCCCGAACAACAGTACGCAGTCGGCGACCTTCGCGCCGACACCAGGCAACTGCATCAGCTCCGCCTTAGCGTCCCAGTACGGCAGTTGGCGCAGGCTGTTGAGCCAGTTGTCGCCGCGCTCCAGAAGGGCGCGTGCAGCAGCTATCAGCGTCTTGGCGCGGTATCCGAAGCCCAGTTCGCGCAGAGTCGATTCGTCCGCCTGCGCCAGCCGCTCGGCGGTGGGGAAGGCATAATGCACGCGGTCGCCGTCACGGTAAATCGGTTCGCCGTACTGCTCGCACAGCCGCTCGATCATGCCTGTGATGCGCGGGATATTGTTCGCAGGCGTACACAGGAACGAGAACAGACACTCTTCTGCGCTTAGCCAGCGCATCAGGCGTAGCCCAGGCAGTGCGTCTACCCACTCTGCCCAGCGTGGGTCACGGCGCACCAGCTCCTGCTGGACCGCCTTGAGGTCAGTTTCCATCCGAAACAGGCGGAAAAACAGCTCGGTAGGTCGCTTGGTGGTTGGCGATTCGATGCACCAGCGGTTGCCTATCGGCTGGACAATCAGTAGGTGCGCATCGGCATAGCCCAACCATCGCTCTCCTTCTTGCCGCCATCGGAACACTTGCCCACTTCTCACGCACAGCGGCAAATCCAGTTCCCAAGACGGAATCGAGACGCGCATTGCGGGCTAAAGTGTACCTGAACGCGCGCGTGCCGCTTGCGCTTGGGCGATTAGCGTGCGCGGGGGGATGAACTCTACATCCTCGTCCAGCACCTTTAGCGTTTCGACAGTAGCGTTAGGAGCAAGGCTAAGTAACCTACCGACGATGGCTTCCGTAGAGCGTTCAGGAGTGGACGCACCGCTGGTGACCCCAATTACGCGCGCCTGCTGCACCCATTCAGGGCGCACCTCGTCGGGCTCCAGCAGGAGGTAGGCAGGTGTGCCCTGGGCTTCGGCAACCTCGCGCAGACGGTTCGAATTGCTGCTGGTCGCGCTGCCGACCACCAACACTAAGTCGCTCTGTTTTGCAAGTGCTTTGACGGCGGTTTGGCGGTTCGTGGTGGCGTAGCAAATGTCCTCCTTTCTGGGCAGCTCGAGGTGCGGAAAGCGTCGGCGCAGCACCCTGAGAATCTGGTTCACCTCGTCCACGCTGAGGGTGGTCTGCGTGGCGACGGCGAGCGGGACGCCTTCGGGCGGCTGCACACGCTCGGCTTCTTCGAGGTTGTCGATGAGCGTGATCTGACCAGGCGCGTGTCCCATACTGCCTTGCGCCTCCACATGCCCGCGATGCCCGATATACAGGATATGATAGCCCTGCCGCGCAAAGCGTGTGATTTCGCGATGCACCTTGCTTACCAGCGGGCAGGTGGCATCGATTACATTTAGTCCGCGCGCCTGCGCCTGCTGACGCACGGCAGGCGAGACCCCATGCGCGCTAAATACAACATTCGAGCCAGGCGGAACCTCGTCCAAATCTTCCACGAAAATCACGCCGCGCTGCTCGAACGCGCGTACTACATGCTCATTATGCACAATCGCGTGGCGCACATACAGGGGGGCGCCAAATGCCTCCAGAGCGAGTTCAACCACCTCGATAGCGTATGCAACGCCTGCGCAGAATCCGCGCGGCGACGCCAGCAGTACTTTTTCCATCGCTCCAAAGTGTACCTGATTCAAGCACGCAGGGGGCAAAACGGCGGCAAGAGGGCGAAAAATGGTGTATAATACACGCGGAAAGGAGCCAGCTTATGAGACGCATCGGGATAGTAGGTGCTACCCTGGGCTTGGGGTTGCTGAGCTTGCCATGCTGGGCTCAGTTGCAGCCCGACGCGCCGTGGCCATCGTTCGGCAAGGACTACCAGAACTCGCGCAGCACGACGCTCGGCGCGCCGACCAACGGCAGTATCCGTTGGATTTACAACGCGAGCAGCCGCACATTCTCCTCGCCTATTGTGGCAGCCGATGGCACCATCTACTTCGGCGCAACCGACGGCATCCACGCCGTGCGTCCGAACGGGCAGCGTCGCTGGCGGTGGAGCGCTGGGTACTCCGCAGCAACCTCCACACCAGCCATCGATGCGAATGGCGTCGTGTACGCGCTGGTCAACCCGTCCGATGCAATCCTTGTTGCGCTCAACGGTAGCACAGGCGCGCTAATTTGGAGTGTTTACTTAGGCGGGCAGAATGTACGGTCATCTCCAGCCATCGGACCTGACGGACGCATCTATGTGACCAACGGCGAAGTTCCAGGGGGCTACCTCTACTGCATCAACCCAGACGGCACGGTTGCATGGCGGCTATATCTGGGGGCAGAAGCCAACAGCACGCCTTGCTTCGGTAGCGACGGCGCGATTTATGTCGGTTCGGAGCGCCATTTGAACGCCATCAACCCAAACGGCACTTTCCGCTGGCGGTTTTCGACGTTCTATCCCGTGCAGGGGTCTATCGGCATTTCGGGCAGCCGTATCTTTTTCGGCGCGTGGGACAACGCTTTCCGCGCAGTGAACCTGTCGGGCGTGCAACAATGGATAGCGCCGTTGAACTCGCCGATGGAGAGCGGCGTCGCACTTACGCCGACCCGCGTCTACTTCACCTATAATCTGAACGAGCTGCGCGCCTACAGTCACACGGGCGCACTGCAGTGGCGTCATAGCGGTACCTACCGTGCCAGCACGCCCGCTGTGGGCTCAGACGGTGTGGTCTACGCAGTCGGCAATCTGGGCAGCACGATGTATGCCCTCAACCCTGTCAACGGACTGGTGCGCTGGTCTGCGAGCATCGGTACGGCGAACTGGTACGCATCTCCTGCGATTGGCGGCGACGGCACGGTGTATGTGGTCAACGGCGACGGGCGACTCTACGCCTTCGGACCGCTAAGCGGGTTTCTATGGGCAGGTGGGGAGGTAGATGGCTGGGAGGGCGACTACACAGGCACAACCGCCGTCGTGCAGTTCTACCAAGACGGCGAACTCAAATACGAAATGGTCGCACCCGTCAACCCCGATGGAACCGTCGAACTGCAGAATACGCCCGTTGGCGTTCATGACATTAAGGTGCGTATCCACAACTCGCTGTTTGGGCGTGTGCCCAGCGTCGCGCTGGAAGTCGACCAGCCCGCCGCCATCCAAGTGCGCCTGCTCAACGGCGATGTGAACGCCGACAACATCGTGGACGACGCCGACTTGCTCTATATCCTGATGCACTACGGCATGCACGCGCCCGACTATGACCTCAACGGCGACGCCCTAATTGACGACGCCGACCTGCTGATTGTGCTGTTCAACTTCGGCGCAGTCGGAGAATAAAGCGCGCTTCACACCCAACATAAGCAGGAGCCTCCAGTGCGACGGGGAATACTTTGCGCTGGAGGCTTTTTGCTATGCCGATACGGATTGGCTTTGTCGGGATTGGCTGGATTGCGGGCACGCACATGGATGCGCTCAGCCAACTGGAAGACGCGCAACCTGTTGCGTTCTGCGACCTCGATTCGGAGCGCGCCGAGCACGCTGCGGCGCGCTTTGGCGGACGCGCCTACACCGACTGGCGCACCATGCTGGACACCGAATCGCTGGACGCGCTCTATGTCTGCCTACCGCCCCATGCGCACGACGGGGTAGAAATCGCCGCCGCCGAGCGCGGGATTCACCTGTTTGTGGAAAAGCCCGTCGCACGCGACTTGGACTATGCCCGTCGCGTCGAGGAAGCCATCCAAAAGGCGGGCATCATCTGCTCGGTCGGCTACCACTTCCGCTACTACGGCGCAACGGAGCGAGCCAAAGAACGCTTGCAGGGGCTGCCCGTGCTGATGGTCAAAGGCGCGTGGGATGGCGGCATGCCCACAGGCACCCTCTGGTGGCGCAAGCATGCCCTCTCTGGCGGGCAACTGGTCGAGCAGACCACACACATCTTCGACCTCGCGCGCTACCTGGTGGGCGAAATCGTAGAGGTGTTCACCTACAGCCACTATAACCCTGCGCTGCTGCATCATCCTGAAGGCGATATTGCGGTTGCGGATGTGGTCTGCCTCAAGTTCGAAAACGGCGCGGTCGGCGTCATCACCGATACGAACGGACTGCACGCTCCTGGCGAGGTGGGGCTGAAGGTCTACACGCCCGAACGCATCGTCGAGGTATCATGGGGACGCATGGTAGAGACGGAGGCGAACCGCAAGGAAGAGTATTTCTCGCGCGATAACCCCTACCTGCGCGAGTCGGAAGCGTTCCTGACGGCAATCCGCACGGGCGACCACAGCCTGATTCGCTCTGACTACAGCGATGCTGTGCGCACGCTTGCCGTGACTTTGGCAGCGGACGAGTCAGGGCGTAGCGGCAGAGTTTCCTCGCTTTCGAGCCGAGAGGGATAGATTCGCTACTCGCTGTGAAAGGTTTAGCCATAAACGCCGTGCGTTGGATTCGCGACATAAGGCGACCCGCTTGGAACATCAGATTGGGTCGGTACGCCATTTGGCAGCACCTAAGCCGACTCTACTCCTTGCCGATGGCTCGGCAATCCGCGCATCTACCTTGGGAGCACACTTCGTGTTTTCCCAAAGGTTTCTCAGGTAGGTTAGAGTACCTCGCAGGTAACTACGAGCCTGAACTCACCCAGCTCGTGAAGGAACGGGTTCGTCAAGGAATGACCGGGGGTGACAAGGAAGCTAATACTGGTTATCATATGCTTTTGAAGGTTACACTCCACTACCATCCGCCTGATGGGGGCGATCTCGTGTGCACCCGTTCTCCTGAAGAATTGACGAAACGACTGCAAACTTACACAGTCCAGATGAGGTAATCCTATGCTTATTCGGCATGGGATGGTCTACTTGGTGGCGCGCTTGGGGTCGGGAATACTCAACCTCATAACAATTTTGCTGTATACTAATCTGCTATCTACCGATCAGTATGGGCGTTATGCTCTACTACTTGCGGCTATCGGCATTATTAACAACATTGCGACGGGCTGGCTTGGAGAAGGAGTGCTGCGATTCGCGTCCTCGCATGGCGCGACTGCAACCCTGCTACGCACTGTTTGGAAGTTGCAAGCGCTTGTGCTGTCGTTGGCGTCCCTTGTGACAGTTGTGATGATTGTGTACGCACCCACAACGGAATGGAAGTTTCTAATCGGAGTCGGTATTGGGATTCTGTGGCTCCAGTCGACTTTCGACATTCGGCAGTTTCTCTTTCGGGCGCGCCTACGACCCGACAAGTTTCTGCAAGCGAACCTTGTTCGCTCGGTACTCACTCCAATTGTGGGGTGGGGCGCAATCTCTCTTGGGCTGGGCGCGGTTGGGGCGGCTATAGGCTACCTTGCAGGCCTGCTTGCCTCCAGTGTCCTAATAAGAAGCGAGCAAACGCCGAATCGAGGTACCGATTTAGGAAGCGGTGAGTTTAGAGCGCGTCAGCTTTTGGAATACGGGGTACCCCTGTCGCTCAACTCGCTAATGCTTCAGGTGGTGCACTCGTCCGATCGGTTCCTTATCGCTTTGTTGCTTGGTGAGTCCGCAGCGGGAGTCTATGCAGCGGCCTACGACCTTACTCAACAAACGATAGCATTGTTTCTGCGCGCCACTGCGAACGCCTCCGTGCCCCTCATCTTCAAGGCAGCGCTTGAAAACGAACAGAAGCGACTCGAGTCCTACCTCAGAGAGAATCTTGCCCTGCTGCTCACGATTGGAATTGCGGGGATCGCCCTGTTCTGGGAAGTTGTCCCTGCTCTCGTATCTCGCCTAATTGGAGCTGCTTACCGAGAGAGCCTACCGCTTCTGATGCCGATTATTGCGGCAGCGACAGTCGCTGTTGGATTGCGCACACACCACTTTCTGCTACCGCTGATGATCAAGGAAAAGACAGTGCTGGCTGTTCCTGCCTCGTTTGTAGCAATGCTCACGAAGGTTCTCGCGAACCTCTGGCTCCTCCCGAGAATGGGACTTTTGGGCGCAGCCCTTGCTACCTTGATGGGGTATGCCGTTCTGCTCGTGATTACTGGGCTTCAGACACGACGCTTAATGCCTACAATACAATCTTCAACAGATGTAGTATCCATCTTTGCGGTTGGAGTTTTATTTGCTATGGTTCTGCGTGCGTTGCCCGCTGAGAACGAATGGCAATCGTTGCGAAACGGTCTGCTGGGAGGTATACTCTACCTAACTGGGTTATTCGCGCTTAACGTAGCAGGGTGGAGGGAGAATGTATGGCGGTGGATAAAGGCGCAGCATCGAAGGTAGCAGGTGAACCGACGATACGACCGCAGCCGAAAGCGGGACAACCGTTCTTTACGGTATTCGTCCCGACCTACAATCGCGCAGCAACCTTGCCCAGACTGCTCGAGAGCCTACAGCGGCAGACCTTCACCGACTTCGAGCTGCTCCTTGTGGATGACGGCAGTACAGACAGTACGCAGGATCTCTTGCGCAACTTTGTATAAAGCAATCCACGCTTTGAGACGCGGCTCTTTCATCAGCCGAACCAAGGCAGGCATATCGCATTCAACAGAGCCTTGGTGGAAGCCAAGAGTTTCCTATTCACGACCTTGAACTCAGATGACTTCCTCACGGATAACGCGCTTGAGCGGTTTCATTACTGGTGGTATCGTGCCGAGGAATTTGCTCCGAATATTGAGGGCGTCGAGGCACTATGCGCCGACATGAATACGGGACAGATCATAGGAACGCCCTTCCCAAGCAGCCCAATGGTCTCGGATCATATCGAGGTGTATTACCGGCTGGGCTGCTGGGGCGATTCGATTCGCGCCATCCGCACAGAGGTTATTGCACGATACCGCTTCCCGCAATTCCCCAATGAACGCTATATCCCCCCATCTTACCTCTGGAACCAGATTGGCTTCGATAAACATTCGGTGGTTTATGTAAACGAAGTGTTAGCATACAAGGAATACCGCTCTGATGGGGTCACTCGCAATCGCATCCGAATACGAGCAAGCAACCCTCGAGACGCAGAGCTTTATTTCCACACTTTTTTGAACGCTGCTGTTAAGGATGGGCGAGTTGCTTACCGCTATTTGCTTCGGAACGCTGCTAACTGGGTACGCAATCTTCTATTCCTAAAATCATCACCTGTGGACGCCTTGAAATACTCGTGGGTTAATGTCCCAAGACGCGATTTGTGCCCCCAGCAGTGGTAATTGGTATAAGCTTGTGGTTTCGCGACTGGTTATTACTGAGAAAACGCTAATTTGGACTTGTCGGTGCTGTCGTTGCGGTAGTTATAACGTATTTTGTTATTTTAGTGATTACTCAGTCATGATCGCTCGTGCCGACTATCGAAAAGAGTGACTTGGCTAAAATTTTCTTTTGTGGCTTTATTCTAATTAATACAGATTCCTGTGCCCTCAAGCTGGATTGCACAACTTATCCAGTTAGCTGTTGCTATAGGCGTCTATCTGCTCGCGTTGGGTATCATGAATGTTGCTGGATGGAGGCAGCGTTTGTGGAGATAATGCATATGGTAGGGCAACAAGGGAAGAGCGGCTCTCTGGTAAGCGGTTCTCAAGGTCGGTTCCGACCGACTGGGTCTGTAAATTCAGCGGGCAGTCCATTAGTCAACGGAAGGACAATACGGCTCGCAGGCAGTTTATGTGTGTTATGGGCAGTTGTTGCAGTCTGCGCTCTGCAAAGTTGGATTGGAACCTGCCTACTGATTGCCATAGTTGCTACAGCGCTCAACTTCCTACTCTTCAAGCAAGCATTTGGCTACTGGAATAGCCTAATCATGCTCTTCTGGTTTTCACACGCGGCGTACGGTATTAGCGGACCTCTGTCGTGGTATTTGTCTGAGACCAGCATACCACTTTACCGTGAAATCAACTATACTGAATTTTATGTGATGTTCTATGCGCTCTCCAGTCTTGGCTTCACGCTCGGTAGTCTGCTTGTCTCGCTAAGACGCACAAGGAACCACCCCGCTCGGGTAGCTGTCGCACCTAATCCAAGAGCCTTGTTGTGGGGCTTCGTAATACTTGGGCTAATCGGAACCGTGTTTGAGCTGTATCAGCTGCGCCAACTGGATTTCCAGAAGGTTCTGGAACTGGGGAAAAGCTTTTATCATCTTAGCTTCAGCCAACAAAATCTAACGGATTTTAGCTCGAGTTTTGCTTTGGCTTCTGCAGCACTCTTAGGGTTCTTTTTCGCAACCCCTTCCCTCTCCAAATCAGATTATTTCAAGACGCTTGCATTATGGGCTCTGGTCAACGCTCCAATACTTCTCAAGAACCTAATCGTTGGGGAGAGGGGTTTTTTTGTTTTTGTCATATTCTGTATAATATTTTCTGCATTTATGTTTAATAAAATAACGGTACTGAGATACAGGACGCTGTTGATTGTGTTATTTCTTTATATTTTTTCCGTAGTCCTGTTTGCGTCTCGCGGCTTATCTGGCAAACTAATTTTGGGGCTCACGGATTGGAGCACTTTCTACAGTATTGTTAGTGAAAGCTTTTTAAATTACTCTAATCCTGCCGTAATGGAATTCGGCGCCGTCTTTGTTAATTTCAATGTCTTTTATGCCTCTGCGGAAGAGCTTCCTTTCAGATTTGGGGAAACATACATTCGTGGGATTGTATCCATCTTTCACCTGTTATCTCGCGGCGATAGAATGCCGACCATAGTCGAGGAGTTCAACTACATGTTCTTTCCAGAGAGTATGGAGCGTGGTATCGGGTGGGCTTTCTCCAGCATCGTGGAGGCTTACTGGAATTTTGGCACATTTGGTGTGTTCGCCGTCTACTTCGTGATAGGTATGGCAGTATCAACCTTGGAGCGAGCCGCCTATTATTCGAAATTCTCTTTTGTACATTTGGTTTATATTATGTTTATTCCTGTGATTTTGCGCTTCCATCGAACGAACTTTGGATTGACAGCATGGCTATTCCCCGTTGTATTTGCATATTTAGCTTACATATTCTACAGAATTCTCTCTTTATACCGAGCGAGGAAGTAGAAATGGTTAGAATAATGAAAGTATCAACCGGATTGGCGTATGGCGGCGCTGAAACGCAGCTCAAAAATGTTGCTCTCTGCCTCAAGCAACGCGGGTGGTCACTGAATGTGGTCTCGATGCTGCCGCCCCGCGCTTATGTTGAGGAGCTGGAGGCGGCTGGCATTTGCGTCTACAACCTCCGAATGCGTCGCAAAGTACCCGACCCACGCGCTCTCTTTCGTTTTTGCAGAATCTTGCGTCATTTACGACCACAAATTGTTCACTCATATATGTTTCATGCAAATCTGCTTGCTCGGGTAGCACGGCTGATAACCCCAGTACCTATTCTTGTTAGCAGCGTACGCAGTCTAAACGAAGGTGGACGATTGCGCGACCTCGCATACCGATTTACTGACCCCCTTGCGGACATCATGACGCAGGTGAGCGAAGCAGGTAAGCAGCGGTATATTCAGGTGGGCGCAGTCCCGCCGAGCAAAATCGTCTATATCCCTAACGGGATTGACACCTCGCGTTTCCACCCAAACCCAACTGTTCGTAAAGTAGTCCGTGAATTGTTTGGCTACTCCGAAGAGATTTTTGTTTGGCTTACAGTGGGACGGTTGGAGCCTGTGAAAAATCATCGTGAGTTGATACAAGCGTTTCGTGAAGTCGTCTCCGAGTATCCTCATGCTCGCCTACTGATTGCGGGGCAGGGTCCGCTACACCCAGTATTAGAGCAGCAGATTGCAGCGTCAGGGTTAAGCACGCATGTGCGCTTGCTGGGAATACG
>Ga0209143_1001459_pt1 | contig 10877 bp, 11 predicted proteins | sample FaiFalFF_MnMetaG_3_FD_184739 | JGI IMG/M metagenome (GOLD analysis project Ga0209143, IMG submission 184739) | Freshwater microbial communities from Yellowstone National Park, Wyoming, USA - Fairy Falls B (FF_Mn_B) MetaG (SPAdes) (version 3) | ecosystem: Environmental > Aquatic > Freshwater >...
CCCTTCCCTAACAGGTATTACTACTTTCTTCCTACTTTCAATTCTCTCTTGCGAGATCAGAGTGATACTTCCGCCTACAGATGTATGGTCGGCTATTCCGCTTTCAATTCTCTCTTGCGAGATCAGGAAGGTGATTGGCTTCCGGTCTACAGGCATTTGATTGCAACTTTCAATTCTCTCTTGCGAGATCAGAACCTTGTGAAAGCTTTTGGTGCAGACAGCTCTACATGGGTACTTTCAATTCTCTCTTGCGAGATCAGATCAGGCATACCCTAGAGGACTTAATGGATACCCTAGAGCTTTCAATTCTCTCTTGCGAGATCAGGAAAAAGTCTGCCTTCACCACGTCACGCCGCTCGACATAGCTTTCAATTCTCTCTTGCGAGATCAGTAAGGCATCCAGTCATACATGGGCTACTGCCCCCAGGCCTCTTTCAATTCTCTCTTGCGAGATCAGGTAGAACCCGCCTGTACCCTTGCACTATTTGTACCCAAAAATCTTTCAATTCTCTCTTGCGAGATCAGGCTTATATTAGGCCTTAAGGCCCTATACTATGCCATGAAAGCTTTCAATTCTCTCTTGCGAGATCAGTGCGCGTGTTTTGTCTGATTTCCGCTTCTTCAACCCCTTTTGCGGGGATCTAGTTGCAGGTAATCAATTTTTCTAGGTCCTATTTATACTTATTAGGGAGGTCTCAAGTATAGCATATACGTCTATACCAGCAGCTGGGACACTCCTTCAGGTTTTTCTCCTCAGGCGCCTCCTCAGACGCCATCATCTCACGTATACGTTTCACAGCCATCTTAACCATGTACCTGTGAGACTGCAGTATCCTTATCTCAGGTTTCTCGCCATCCTCTGCATAGTAAAGCACGCCCCGCTTAACCACACATCCATAAACATCCTCGACGAGCATGGCGTAGGCGGTCAACTGAACCACATCCTTAAGCAATGGCCTGCCACGTCTTAATGCAGAATGCTTGAGCTCGCACGGGATTAGCTCGCCGAAATAAGTCTCAACTAACGCGTCAAGCCTACCAACCAGACCCAGCCTCTCACTCCTCAAGTCGACACCTGTGTACACCTTTCTTGGCCGAATACTGCGTGGGAGATACTGGGCCCTAAAAAGCTCATGTCTTTCTTTACTGTAGACCATGCTATCAGTTTCAGGCTCCACGACATGTAGCACAAGATTCAGGTAGGGTATCTGCCTGCAGAAGAAAAACTGTCTTACAGCAACCACTGGAAGAAGGCCCTCATCCTCACTCACACCAAATACCCACCAGCGGCAGCGTCATCCCTGAAAAGCTCCCTGCCGATAACAATACGCATGTTGTAAGAAGCCTGGGTAAGAGGATAGATCTGAACGTTATCTGTCTCCAAATCGATAATTCTCCTAGAAACATTCTTCACATCACTGACGAGAGCGGAGCTAGAAGGCCCAATAAACGCGCTTCTCTGCACCCGCGTCAGTCCAAGCCTCTTCAAAGCAACGGCCATTTCATTCCTTCTAGAATCATCTGAGATGTCATATATGACTAGTATAAAGATGGGCGGAGTTGACATATTACCACCTAAGCTTAAAGCCAACATACTCCGGCACAGCACCACGTAGATAGGATGCAAGCCGTCTGGCCTGCTCGTAAATCGCCTTCTCAAAACGCCGGTCATCTCTTTGAAGCGTCTGACCAACCGCGGTAACAACAGACCTCTCAAGAAAGTTATCGTCTAGCAACGACTGCGGTTTATCAAGTGCCAAAGCTATTAGAGGCCGGTCAACAACCCCAGGCCTGAACTCTTCCATGATGTCGCTCACGAGACACATATGCCTACCCCGAGGCAGGTGGAGAAAACCAATATAGGGATCTAGGTTGGCGGACAACAGGGCACTCCAAACACGTGATCTCAAAACCCCATATCCTATGTTCAGGGCTTTGTTGAAGGGGTCGGAGGGTGACCACGCGGTCCTTCCCACAAACCCTAGCTCCTTAGGAAGTATGAGTGAAACCGCCCGCCAATAGTTCACAGCACCTTGAGCCTCATAAGCCCTCACACTATCCAAGTTATCTGCTTCAGCAACAGATGAGATGGTACGATGGATTGCGTCAGCAAGCCCCTCAAGCTCAACACCGAGAGCCTTCCCCTTAGCCCTCAACTCGCGCGCCCTCTGGTAAACAACCATCCTCTGGTTATGCAGCTTTGCAGCAACGATGGCCTTTGCTACTGCCAAACCCCTACCATCCCGTAAAGCCTCTACCTGTGCCTGCTTGGTGAGAACGCCTCCGCCTTTCACCGCGTTGACTACTTTGCTAACAGGTCTACCCGCACGATATACTGTTATCTCGATGCCAAATCTTGCGGCCAGTGCCAAGGCATCACTTGAGACGCCTACACCTCTGCTTCGGATGGATATATGGGCGAGCTTTACGGGTGGCACCTCTAATTTCGACCCATCAGCTGCCTTTACGTAGAACAAACCCTTTCTAACACCTAGGTAACATCCCGCCTTGTCCAACACAAGCTCACTCAAGCTTGTTCATCACCCGGCTGAACGGGCACTCACTTCCGCAAACCTCCTCAGGAGCTGGGTCAACACCCTCAGCTATTATTCGTGCCTTATGGTCTCTGACTTCAACAGCCCGCATCCTCAAAGCATCCGTCAGAGGCACAAGCCTCTGTGCCACACGTAGCCGGCCGTTCCGCATCAGCCACACATATTGCAGGAGAGCATAGTCCACTGGTATCTCAAAGTTAGCTTCAACAGCCATAGCATAGGCAGCAGCTGCAAGGCCATGCATCTCGTGGGGAAAGGTTGTTTTAACCTCCACGATCAGACCGAATGGTGTGAAGTAGTCTATCCTGCATATGTCGCTGAAGCCTAGCTGTGTGCCGTCTACCTCGAACTCTGAGAACACAGGTATTATTTTTGCTAGGATTGTCTCCAGTGTCGCATAAGGGTTAGCCATCACAGCTTTGGCATATTCCGAGCAGGCCTCTAAGGCGGTCGGAACCCATACTTCCCTAAAATACAGTTCAAACATTTTTTCTGCTTCAGCCAGCTCCACCCCCTGGGTGACTAGGTAGGTCTGCCATTCATGATAGACCATGGGCTTCTCGGAAAGCAGCATTCTGTAGAGGTCGTCAGGTGATGCCAGATCTCGTGTAATGAGCTGTTTGAGTGTTGTGGTAAATTTGTTGAGCAGAAAGTGTATGAGATAGCCCTCGATCTGCTGCCTCGTAGGCTTCGCTCTCATGCGTAAAACATGCTTAAGGTAAATGTCTCTTCCGGACGGGCATACAGTACTGTAGGTCTCGCTTATTGCAAGTCTAATGTTTTCGTAAGGAAATAAGAGCGGTGGCTGCCTCCAGCTCCAGCCCCGCAGCTCCTCACTAACCTCAGGGCGGTTTTTATGCACGTACCTTAGAATTTTTGAGAGGTTAGACAGCGTCAGAAGCATGGTCATGTCTTCCATACACCCTGTCGTCCATGACGCAGTAGTCTATGACACCGAACCCTGCAGTCCTGTTTCCGCCAGCGTTGCTGTAGCGGGCGAACTCGAGTAGGGTATGGGTCAGTTTAGCCATTTTTGAGTCGTAGAGGTCTTTTGGTATGGTGAATACGGCACGTCCCATAAAACCCCTCCACCACTTCCTCTCACTGTCCCAGATCTTGACCACCCGCAGGTCATGGTAGGTCTCAAGCGCCACACCGCCCTCCAAAAGCCATTCACAATAACTCCTGTACCTAAAGTTGGAGTTGCAGAACTGCCTGTACAAGCGCGCCAGCCCGCGGAAAAAGTGATACGGGTCAGGTACTATCACATACCTATACACAGGTTTGACGGGTTTCCTAAATCGTTTAGGGATCATCAGGGCAAGTAGACTGGGGCCTTTCTGGGTATTTCTGAAAAAAGTGGGCGACCTAAAATCAACCATGAAACGAGTGGCGCCACTACTTGTCTTTTCGCTGAAATCATGTTCAACAGAACTTATCGTAACCATGTTAACTGGCAGTATGATGCCGTGTAATGTTATAGTTGGAACCTCTCCGCCTGAAATGAACTGCTGAACGGCTTTAGAGATACTCTTGTCGAAAGCCACTATTTTGAACTGAAGGTCTGCACCACCCGGAACACGGTTGAAAAGAACCTGTCTTTGCTTAGCGTTCTCGAAGGGAGAAACACTGTACGGGCTTAGGACGCGAAGATTATGAACCTCCGCCGCGAGACTAGGGCTGAAGGATTTCAGTATTTTGAAAAAAATCCCCCTAACAACTAGACCCGAGAAGGTGTTAAAGCTGATAGAATTTAACGTGGTTGTCCTGAAGACATAGGAGTCGATCAAACCCTGACAAGCCCCCCGACCACCATCCTCGTTAAATGTCTGGCCACATAGGCGGCCCAACGAGAAACCAGATAGCTCATGTAAAGGGTGTGATTTCTGTCCGGCGGTGTGTGAGACCACGGAGCGTATTCACGGCTTGCTGCGTATACAAACTCTTCCACAGGCTTTCTTCCGGACAATACTTCGTAGAGCAGTATGGAGAGCCTAACGCTGAGCGATTTTGCAGCAGACCTCTCCACAGCCCTCAGTGCGTTCTCCAAGATTTTCACCATATAGGGCCTGATGTTTTGGTTTAGTAAGTCATAGTTTATCAATGACCTGTGGATGGGCTCTAAATCGATCTTCATAGAGGAGTATATTGTGGCCGGAGTTTGCCCCCTAGGCTCGTTTATTGCGTACAGGTTTATCTTTGCCCCACCCATGTGCGAGGTGAGCCATAACTGTAAAGCAGCTTCAGGAAACAGTCCTGCAACGCTGTATTTCCTCTGAGACAAGTAGAAATTGAGGCCTCGCACAGGCTCCACAAAAGTTGAGAGTCTGTACTTGGGGTCGATTTCATAAACCTGAGTGCTTGACATGATCTCAGGAGTTATAATAACCGAGACCCAATCACCCCTATCCATCTGTGCGCTCCCCACTTTGCAGACAAGATAGCCTATTAAGGAGAGGCTAACACTGAGGATTGGATATTGATCACGCATTTTTCTTGTCGATTCGCCTATGTATCCGGGTAACCTGTTAAACTCGTAAAACTCCGGCTTAAGTATTGAAGGGAGCGGATACTGGTCTTTTACATCTAGATTTGCCTGAACCACTTTCACGAAATCAATCATAGTTGCGTCAGCTCCAAGTCCGTACGATTTCTTTAACGCGTCCAACACTTTCTTATCATTGCCGCTTGCCGGTAAGCGTATCATCACGCTCCCCGCATTGTTGTTCTTATCTTCAATCATTTGCCTTGCTGTAAGTAAAACGTCCTGCAGAGCCTTATGTGGATTTGGGCCTTCTATAATAACCCTGTCCCCACGGTATGTAAGGTTGTAAGATGGGTGAATGTGGTACAGTAGACCTATAAGACAACCGGCTGCAAACTTAGGCGGAAGTTCGATTTCAAGTTTCCCCATAACCATCACCTAGGCAATGACGCAATTCATTGATAAATGCACGGCGGCTAGCAGTAGTTTTCTCCCCCGGACGGTTTTCCGTGGCATCCAATACGTCACCTACAATAACCGGCAAGAGGAAAAGGACGTAGAGCTTAGCCACATGGGTCTTTGATTCAAAATGCCTAAGCTTCCGCCCTAAAGCATATATCTCATTGCTCGATACCTCCTTCGACAGAGATCTCCGGGTAATTTCACCGTTAAACCCGTACTCAGATATTGTTACCACTAGGTTATCCAGCTCACTTCCTATTTTGTGTACAGTATTCAGTATTGCACTCTCTTTTGGGGACTTCCAGCCTTGAGGGTCAAACAAGTTTAGTCTACCGAAATCACGCATAGAATGCATGTGATTTAAAACTGCAAGAATGGAAATATTTCTAACTTCAGAAGACCACCTGTCATAGCTCGATAAGAAAAAATCGAAGTAAACCGCTGAAAGCACTTCGTGTAAGTAAAAGCTTGGGCCGTCGGTCTTTAAGCATTCACACTTTTCGTTAAACTGGTGCTGGTAGTACTGAACGGCTTTTCCAACATCGTGGAAAACAGCTGCAGCCCTCATTGCTTCGAGAAGCGAGTCCTTCTCTGCATCGATGCCGGCATACTTGAGTCTCCTAACTACAGTTTCAAGATAACCTGTTTCCACCATTTTTTCAAGCCGCTCGACCACTCCTCTAATGTGCTGACTTAACGACTGGGCTGTAAAGGCGCAGGGTTTCATACCGCGAGACCAACCTCCTGATCGTATCCATCGATCACAAAGGCAACAATGCCATGACTGAAAAGCTGTTTACTAAGGCAGTCTTCGGAATAGAATTTAGGAATATCACATAGCTTCAAGTCTTCGCGAATAGCTTGTTTTACATGTCCATTTTTTTCCAATCTTCTGAATAGTTCGTCATCGACGCAGAAAACGTATTTTGAAAAGCCTTTAACGTTGATAAGGGCTTCGCCTAGATACTGCTGTGGTATAACTGTCACCTGTTCACCATCTCTAACAAAGCTGCATACGGCGTCCCAGACACTTTTTGCGAAATCCAAAGAGTAGGATGGATGGAGGTCTATGTCCCTGAGGATGTTGCGATATGGATTATCGACTAGCCCAACTTCTTTAGACTTTACGAACTCATCATATAGACCGACAAGCCTATGATCTAGGACCGGCTCGTTTTCAAGCCTCCTGTATACCTGTTTCACTAATTCGCTGGCGTAAACGTAGGAACCTTCTTCTGTAAGTGGAAAAACATAAACCCAACCTTCCCCTCCGCGTCGGGCGACACGTCCAGCTCTCTGGAGAATTGAATCCGGCGGAGCTGCTTCTGTTATGAGCGTTCTGAAGCTTAGGTCTACTCCCGCCTCAACAACTTGTGTAGCAACCAAAACAGTATCCTGTCCTGCGTTGGTTAGAATTCTCAGCCTTGCACTTCTTTCTTCCTCAGTTATTCTTGAGTGGAGCAGCACAACCCTGGCTAGCCTTTGTTTAAGCTTCGCATATGTTTCCACTGCCTTTCTTACCGTGTTGAGGATTATCATAGTGCTCCCCTTTTCAGCTTCTTCGAAGACTTTTTCGATGGGATCGCCGTTTATAGTTTCAACGTGGATGTTGCGTTTTACGAAAGCACGGTCAGAGTCGGTTGGAAATATCTCACATATAAGATGTGAGAGACCTGAGAGCTCCAGCTCTTGTTTAATTGCTTCTTTAATAGTGGCTGGGAGGGTGGCAGTTGATATGATTATTGGCACTCCAGCCGAGAGCAATGAGGTGATACAGGCTAGAACAGCCGTTAGGGCCTTGCTTCTCCCCTCTTCTAATGCCTTTGATCCTATGTAGAGATGAAGTTCGTCGAATACGACGATAGATGTATAGATGGCTGCGCGCGGAACCTCGAAATGTGCAGTACCATACTTTTCAAGATTTGCAATTTCAGCTGCGGGAATTTTAAAAAAAGACGAGATAAAAGTATCTAGGGTTGTGATGACGAACTTTTTGAGTAACATCGGACTGCCAGGTGAGTTCATCTGCTGCAGTCCAATGTCTGAAATTTTAACGGGGAGTTGGTTCACTAAGCGCTGGACATACCTCTCCATTCTATTTTTCATATCTGTTCCAATTGACCGCATAGGAAGCACATGAATAATCCTTGAAGCCAGATCATTTCTACCATTACATATTGCTGCGTACAAAGCTAATGAGAGCGTGCTTTTGCCATAACCAGTTGGCGCTTCTAGAAAGATTAAAGCATTATCATTTTTCTGAACCGATTCCTCAATCTTTTCTAAAGTCTTTGTAAGTAAGGGCCTAGGGCCGTCCCTCATAATGTCGGAAAGATTCTCACAAATAGTTTGATAAGCATCAGGCAAAGACTGTGAGACCATCTTCACCAACCATATAAGACTCCACGTTCGGGGCGGGTTTGACTTTCATCTTACAGCTAATGACAGGGTCGCGGGAGCCTGGCACTATGTAGTCTATGCTTTGCTGTTCAACACCCCATTCGTACCCTATTTTCCAGAAGCTTTCAATATATGTACCACCTAAGCCATAAGGCCCCTGTTCCACATCAATTACTTCAGCAACCGCAAAGGCGGGTAGATAGAACCTGGTCTCTAATTCCCCACTTTTTATTGGCTCCATCCCTTTAAGTTCAACCTTCTCTACTGCCGTAATCGACTCCTTTGAACCTATGTGTGTGATTGAGTAGGCTGCGTTAATCAATTGCCTGTACCACTCAGCTCCCAAAATCTTCCCGGCAATTACCTCATTCACTAAGTATCCGAGAACCATCTTGGCCGACGGGCAGTAAACCTTGCCGGCCGGAACAAGACCAAACCTGTATGTGGGATCAGCACGTCGATGAGGTTTCTGGAACTGGAATATTTGGTAGCGGAGTGGGTCTTCCCAATATTTCCCAAAACCGGTTGCATCGTCCTTAACAAATTCAATATATGCTGACGCCGCTTTAAACATGGATGCGTAGTCTTTGGCGGGAGAGGCCAATTTTCCCTGCGATTCTATTATCTCACCCCTGCCGAGAGTTTTCGCAAGCCCCTTTGAGAGGGCACCTATTAACGTGGTCGGCGGGGGAAGTACATGTGCATGCTGAGCTTTGGAAACCTTCTTAGATTTTACAGAGTATCCCCAAGCAAACACAAGTTCAACCCTCAACGACATCATGGCATTATTCTGCTATAGCCTTACCCTTGAGATGTTCAAGAGCTGACTCAACTATTTCTTCTACTGATGAAGCCTCTCGGATATCCTGGTGTTTTTTTGCATTTTCTCTAACAACCGACCACGCAATTATCTCGCCGTCGAAAAGGTTTGAAAACTTTTTCATTCTCTCACCGGTTTTGAATATGTAGTCTTTATAGTTCCCCGGTGTGACTGTGAAGGTAGTGTCTGAAAGCGTTAGGATACATGACATAAGTTCAGCGTTGGGCAAGTATCGTGAATGTTTTCCTCCGAACGAGAGATTCGATAGCAGACTACCCAGTGCCTTAACAGCTGCGGTTCTGCGCTTTGGAGCCTCCTGTGCCAGTTTCCTTTCGTCTGGATGATTGGCACCGAAAACAGTTGACGGGACACCGACACTGCTGATGTCGAGGTTTAGTGTTATAGTGTAAAGTGCTGATGCAGCTTCAATATTGTAGATCGCCTGTCCTAGTCTCGCTCCTTCACCCTCTTTCTCACCTTTCTGCGGTTTTGAAAACAGATATCTAACGTGGAATTGCGCCTCTACGGCAGCTGCATTGGTAACATCCTCAAGAGCGGGGAGAAGATAACCCACTTGCAGCCGGGAAGTGCGTTTGACGGGTATCTTGCCGGCGTAAAGAAATCCGCCTACATCTGCAACTACATCTTTGAGAAGGACATCGACCTCAAACTTACGGATTTGATTATAGTTTTCAGGTGGTTCGATCCCTTCGTCTTTCAGATAATTGTCTTCTGAAAACTTTATGAATTCTTTACGGCTCGAGTAAACACCTACTGGCAGCCCCATCTGTTTAGCGACCTCAACAAGCTCCGACTGATATCCGTGGGCAATAGATTCACCGGAGACAGCAGGAACATATTTTATGCTATAACCATCGCTAGCTGGAACAACTATAGGCACGACCCTATGGCGAGATACATTTCCTACCGTTTCGACGGCATTTAGGGATTCGACGTTAACCAACAACCTCAGCGATGTACTAAGAAACAATTTACTCACCCTCACTCCCGCCTTGTTCTCGTTCAACACGAAGCCGGTATTCAACTACAAGCGATGATGCAAAAGTCCCTATTTTCCTTGCTGTGCTTATGTCCTGATAAACTTCTTCGATAAATCTTCTCACGGTTTCTCCAGAGGGAATTCTACCGAAGATCGGAAAGTCATCGATCAAAACATATGGATACTTCTTTTCCTTGTCTTGCTCCAACCTAAGCCGCGGTTTTTCTGATCTTTGGTCACCTTCCACTATTCGTAGCGCGTCGGTTACGGCTCTAACAGCTGGTTCTGGGCTTAGACAATTAGCCATTCTATCTATCAACGACGGTGATTCTGTCAGGATCGAGGCTGCAGAGAGCAATACGGCTACGTCCCTGTAAACCCGAGTTGGTTCTTCAACCTGGGTCATGCTTATGACCCATATCCGGTCCAATATATTTTTTTTGCATTGGTTTCAAAAACATTTCAAACAATTGAAACATGTGAAACTTTATTGACAAAACAGTGAAACAACTATCATGATAATAACATATACATTTGGATTCGATGAAAGGTTTGCCTTCAGGTCCCTGCTTAGGAGAGGTTTAGGGGGTAGTGATAAGGTGGCCGTCCTAGTTCCAAGCAACAGACCCGATGAAAAGAGCGAAAACGCCCTATCCTCTCTCGATAATTTCGTGAAAAGATATGTCAATGGAGAAGGTGTAATGCGATATGAGATCGAGATCGACGACTTCTACGAGGCTGTTACAAACATAGCAGGGCTATTCAGATCATGGGCGGAAAGGCCGATCGTATTAAACCTGAGCGGAGGGATGCGGCTACTCATTGTAGAGACACTGGTAGCCGCCGTATACTGCGGCATACCTATCAAGGTTGAGATGGAGACCGAGGATGGTAAAACCTACACCGAGTTTGAAACACCTGATCTACTTCCTGTCCGGCTAGATGAGCTTGATATAGAGATACTGAAGACGCTTTCGAACGTAAAATTAACTTTAAAATTTTTAGCAGAGGCGTTACCAGTAGCAAAGCCTACAGCATGGAGGCATGTAAAGAAACTCCAGGAGCTTGGGCTAGTTAAGCTGGAAAGAGTAACGGATAGAGGTAGGTCGGGAGGTAAGATCGTTATTTCGAGAACACCTCGAGCAAACCTCCACA
>Ga0209143_1001463_pt1 | contig 10858 bp, 11 predicted proteins | sample FaiFalFF_MnMetaG_3_FD_184739 | JGI IMG/M metagenome (GOLD analysis project Ga0209143, IMG submission 184739) | Freshwater microbial communities from Yellowstone National Park, Wyoming, USA - Fairy Falls B (FF_Mn_B) MetaG (SPAdes) (version 3) | ecosystem: Environmental > Aquatic > Freshwater >...
TACACCTCAGTCACGAGGGGGAGGATGAGGGGGCGGCGGTTCAGGTGTTTGCGGCAGAAGCGGCGCAGGGTCATCGTGACCTCTTCGCGCACATTGTCCCAGTCGCTTAGCTCGGCAGGCAGCATTTTGCCCAGCACATCCCGAATGGCGTCGCGTGCCATCTCCATCTGCACTTCGTCTTGCCATTCAAATCCGCGCGGGATGAGCTGCGGGTCGTCCAGCAGGTCGCCGGTCTGGGCACGCAGGGTGATGAGTGCGATGAGCATGCCCTCGTGCGCTATCTGGCGGCGGTCGCGGATAATCTCTTCGGACACGCCCTCTGTCCCTTCTTCAATCAGGTAGCGCCCAGCCGGCACCGGCTCGCCAAGCGAGGCGATTCCGTTCTCGATGCGCAGTACCGAGCCGTTCTCCAGCAGGAACATCTGCTCATCTCGATAGCCCATCTGCCGTGCCAGCTCAAAATAGAGCGCCTGATGGCGCGGTTCACCGTGGAGGGGGGCTATGTAGCGTGGCTTCAGCAGGCTTAGCATGAGTTTCAGCTCCTCTTGGCAGGCATGCCCCGACACATGCACAGGCGCGATTTTCTCATGCACCACCCGTGCGCCCAGTCGGATGAGGCGGTTCACCGTGCGCCACACCAAGCTCTCGTTGCCGGGGATGGGCGTTGCCGAGAGGATGACCATATCACCGGGACGGATTTTGAGGCGGGGATACTCATCGGCAGCAATCTGGCTCAAAGCCGAAAGCGGCTCACCCTGACTGCCCGTGGTCAGCACCAGCAGTTGCTCGTCGGGATAGTCGTCCAGCTGGCGCGCGTTGATGAGCAGTCCGGGTTCGATGTGGAGGTAGCCCTGTTGGAGTGCGATCTCCACATTCTGCTCCATGCGTCGCCCCAGAATAGCGACCTTGCGCCCATAAAGCGCTGCCATATCGAACACCTGCTGAATCCGATGGATATTGGAGGCGAAGGTGGTGATGAGGATGCGCCCCGTGGCTTGCGCGAAGAGGGTGTAGAAGGCGTCGCTCACGCGGCTCTCCGATTCGCCCCAGCCCGGTCGCTCCATCGCCCCAGCCCGGTCGCTCCACATTGGTGCAGTCGCTCAACAGCAGCAGCACACCTCGCTCGCCCACGCGAGCCAACTGATTGAAATCGGTGCGCTGACCGTCTACGGGCGTGTGGTCGAACTTGAAATCGCCAGTGAACACGATGGTGCCCTCTGGGGTGTGCAACGCGAAGGCGACCGAGTCGGGGATGCTGTGCGTGACGCGGATGACCTCCACCTCGAAGTCGCCGAGCGCGAAAGTTTCACCCGGTGCGACGACACGCAGGTCTGCCCGTAGGCGTCGTTCACGCAGTTTGCCCTCCACCAGCGCGAGGGTCAGTCGTGTGCCATAGAGGGGTACTGGTAGGTTGGGCAGCACATACGGCAGGGCGCCCACATGGTCTTCGTGCCCGTGCGTGAGCAAAATACCCAGCACCTCATCACGGCAGGCATACAGATAGGTGGGGTCTGGCATCACCAGATCGACGCCGGGCAGGTCTTCACCCGGAAAGGAGATGCCGCAGTCCACTATCAGTGTCTGACCATTATAGCGAACCAGGTTCAGATTCTTCCCGATCTCGCCCGCGCCACCAAGCGGAATAACCTCTATCGCCAATTTTGAAACCTCCCTTGTAGCAATTTGAGACACCTTCACGCGACGGGCGTTAGGCTCAGCACAACCCAGCTTTCTTGGTCTCGTTCAGGATTGTATTTGTATACGCATGTGGCTTCGACTCTTGCGCCGTCATGGAGCGTTCCCACAGTTTTGGGCGGCACGAAGTATCGCTCCCCAGTGTCCGTATGAACGAAACCGTGGTTTTGACCTGCACGCCGCCTGAGCCGTCCGCGCACCTGAACCGCGAAATTAGGGATCTCTTGGAACGGTATCAGGCGGCATGCGATTACAAGGGTTCGTTCCTCATGGTGGGCAATCTCCAGCTCAGCCATCGTCCCGACAGAGGCTTTTTGTATCTCGGGAAAGCGATTATAGCGAACTGCTGTCCCCTCGCGCGGCGACCAAAGGAAGTATGCCAATCCTTTTTGAGCGTTGTGGTGATCCAGCACAGCGCGCCTATACTCAACATCCTCTTCACGGATTCCCATCAAAAACAAGGTCGCGAATCGCTCGGTGTGAATCTGGGGTTCTGGCGCGTTTCGGTGTGTGCAGAACTGAATCTGGGGTTCTGGCGCGTTTCGGTGTGTGCAGAACCAGTCAGTGTCGAGTAGCTCCTGCAACTCTTGGGGAATTCGCCAGCCTCTGCTCTCGCGGGTGGCACGGGCACGCTCCGCGCACCAGGCAGCTTCATCATAACGCGCTTGGGCGGCAAGCAGTTGCGCCAGCCGCAGATATACTCCTACCAGCTTCCCTTTATCGCGTTCTAATGTGCAGGCATGGTAGTAGCACATGATTGCTTGTTCGGGGTCGTCGGCTTCCAGCAGCTCTCCCATCTCCCTCCAACGCCACCATTCACGAGGGTTTTTGCGTAGCACTTGAATCATCACTTCTCGCGCTTCATTGAAGCGTGCGAGCTTTGCCAAGGCGAACCCTTTGCTCCGCAGCAGCCACTGGTCATCAAGATAGCGACTCAAGCCTTCCTGAAGATGTTCAAGAATCCAGGTCACGCGACTGTCTTGAGGGGGTAAACTCCTCAGGACACGCCCCAGAGCGTAGAGCACGCGAAGCGCTAAACAGGGCAATTCGCGCCCATCCTCCGTCTGGGAAGGTTCCCAGTCTTCTGAAGCCAGGTGTTCTAATCCCCACCACTCCACGAAGTCGAGGAAGCCTTTCCACCCCGCCTTTTGGGCTTGAACCGCCAAGCGCAGCATCTGAGAGCGTATCACATTGTCCTCTAGAGAAAGCCTTTCCACCCCGCCTTTTGGGCTTGAACCGCCAAGCGCAGCATCTGAGAGCGTATCACATTGTCCTCTAACGGCAACGATAGTTGACGAAACTCCGTGAAGTAGCGGTGAACACGACGGAGGTTGACATTAACCGTATCGGCTAGCTGTTCTACCTCCTCCTCTTCGTGGACCTCTCGCAGCTCGCGTTTGATTAGATCGTATAGCACCCACCCCATCCCGCGCTTCAACCAAAGGTCCTCAGGTGCATTCTCTAATGCCTGGCGGGCAAGACGATACGCCTCTTCCAGTCTTCCCTGCTTACGCAGATTATCGATCTCCCGAAAGGTCATGGCTACACCCCCGTAGGAATCGTGTTTAACGCTTCCTTTGCCGCGCGTGTGATGCGTGCATCATCGTCTTGCGCTAACTCTTCCAAGATTGACCGACCCGCTGGATGTCCAATCTGACGCAAGATCTGTACAAGGCTCTGCTTTTGTGGGAATGTATCCCACTCGCGAAAACGCGCTTGCAAGACGGGAATCGCATCGAGACCATTTCGGACGACGGCGCGTTCGAAGACCTCTCGAAGCATAAGCGAAGAGTTATTGATCGCGTCCATTAGTGCGGGTATGGTGTCTGGTGACGGATACTTCCAGAGGTAGAGTGCGCACTCGTGCTGAATCGTCCACGGTGATCCTTGCAATCGGGCAGCCATCCATTCACTCAGATCGGAATAGTCGGCATACCTCAAAGCGGTTATGGCAGCCCATCGTTGGTTGAGGTCGTAGCTTTCGGCAAGTTCCATCAGGGTTTGCTTAACGGTGTCGCCTCCAATCCTTGCTAAGGCGCGCGCCACGCTCCACTGGGCGACGAAGCGTGTTTCGGGGCTCCACTGCTGCGGGTTTTGTAAAGCGTCCAGCAAAAGGTCGGTTGCCACCGTGCCGCGTTCAACGATCGCTGCAAACGCCTCCTGACGCACTTGATGGCGCGAGTCGCCCAGCGCATAGATAAGCGAGGGAATAACCTCTACGAGGCTTAGTGAACGCAATACACTCACGGCTCCAAGACGCAAACGCCGACGATCCGATTGACGCACGACGCGATCAAGGATGGGAACGACTTCGGGCGTTGCAATTCCTTGAAGCGCTTGGAGTAGCACCTCTTTCATGGCGTCATCAGGTAAGTCACGCATAGCATCTGCAATCGCAGGAACTGACTTGTTTCCCAATCGAATGAGCGCGTCGCGGACTGCTGCACGGTAGGCGGGACGGCGGAATCCATAATCGATTAGATCGCTTGCGTCTTGTGTTTCACCAATTGCACCCAGCGCACGAATCACCGAATTGACGACCGCCTGCTCTTGCTCGCTTTGGATCCGATGCCGTAAGGGATTCAAGGCGCGCGTCTCGCCAAGTTGTGCCACCGCATCTGTCGCAGCCACCCGAACACTCGGGTCAGGATGCTCGATGAGCGGCTCCAGCGTGTCCCAAGCGTAGTCGCTTTGTGATTGCCCCAGCCCCATCGCCAGCGCTACCAGTGAGGCATTCTCTTGCAGAGAATCGCGAATTTGTGGTAACCCCTCCCACAGGAATTTCCAGACGCGTCGGTCGCCGCTTATGGCGCGGCGTAGCAACCAGAGCTGGTTGCCCCTTTCCCAGTTTCGGAGTGGTTTCTCATCTAAGTAGTCAGCCAGCATTGCTTCAGAACCTACAACCGCAAGTGCCCATTCGTAGGCGCGTGCATCGCCGCCGCCCTGCAGTATTTGTTGCGCGATGCTCTCTGCTTGGGCACACGCATCGAGCAGCGCCTGCCAGCAGTTGCGGATGGTAGGGTTATCATGTAAGGCATGCCCCTGCAGCAGCACGCGCTCGGTCATCAGAGGTGCGCTCAGTTCTAACTCTTGCACGAGGCGATGGTATCTTTGATAACACTCCTGCGGCACCATACGAGCAAACGCCTGTCCAAGAACCATACTGAACGGATCGCTGGGTGCCAGCACCTCCCCCCAGAAGGCGATGGAAACCTGGATGGGATGCCTCCCTCCTCCACACTGGAGCTCGACGATGACAGGAATCGTGCCCACGCTTTTATTATACCCCATGGCAATACAGAGCAGGAAACATAGAGTGTTGCACGAATATACTTCGTGCTATGCGAGCCGTAGCATACATAGATGGGTCTTCACTGCAGAAAGAACCCGACCTACGCGGCGATTGCCGTGCGAATCTACGACGAATCGGGGTTTTTGCTGGCAAGTATCTGTGAGCCGTTCGGTATCCAGACCAACAACTACGCTGAGTACTACGCACTTGTGCGATGCCTGGAGGAAGCACACCAGTTGAACATCACAGACCTGCGGGTCGTCACCGACTCCGAACTTGTTGTCAGGCAGTGGAACGGCGAGTACGAGTGCCGTTCGGATAATCTTCGAGAACTGTTAATGTATGCAAGAGAGCTTGCGCAAACGATGAATGTGACAATAGAGTACGCATCCTCGACGCAGGAGGAACGCCTCAGGCTGACAAATCAGATGGCGCAAGAGGCAGCGAAACATGTCCAGCGGTTTGGAGATCGCTACACCCAGGGGGTGGATGATGACACAGCAGATTAAAGTTGTTTTCGATGCCACGCACTTTCCCAAAGCGTTGGAGAATCTCTCTAATGCTCAGAAGCAAGCGCTGTTTCGCTTAATTGAAGACCTTGCACAACCAATCCCCCCAGCGCGCTACCATTATGAACAAGTGCATGGTAATCCCGATTGGCGTTCCGTGCGTTTGGATAACTCCAGCGGATACCGTGTTATTTTCTACGAGGACGATGGATATCGAGTACTTTGCTATGTTGCCCCTCATGATGACGCCTACAGGTGGGCAAGACGAGTAAAGCCCCAGTTTAACGACTATAGTGAGTTCGTTGTTGCGGGTCTATTACTAAGAGAAGGCTTGGAGCAACCTACAACAGAAGTTGAGACAGTGCCAGAGGTTGATTTAGCACGCTACCCGTTTGCCGCCTATGACCTGACGGAATTGGTGAAGCTTGGCGCTCCTCCAGAGGAAGTCAAGACGCTCAAAGCCCTCGAGCGAGACGAATTAGAAGCGCGCTTAACCGAATTGCGCCAGGATGAGCGGATCACTGAACCAGCCTATGAGCGGTTGTATCTGCTGCTGAGTGGAGAGCCGATAGACAAACTCTTGCCCCCTGCTCAAGTGGATCGCACTGTGGAAGAGGCTTTCAAAGAGGCAATCCGTCGTGGAACCCTCTGGCAACCTCAGGATTGGGAGGAGCTTGAAAACTACCTGCAGTATCCTTGGGAGCGGTGGCTGGTGTTTTTGAACTCGACCCAGCGCGATGCGGCGCAGCGATCGTTTTCGGGACCTGCGCGCGTCACGGGCGGTCCAGGAACGGGGAAGACCATCGTCGCGTTGCACCGCGCGAAGGCGTTGCTGGCGCGATACCCAAACGAGAAAATCTTGCTTACTACCTTCACCCGAAGCCTCGCGAACGAACTCAAACGGCGTGCAGAGATACTGCTCGTAAGAGTTCCTTCCCGCCTTGCCATACAACACTTGGATGAGTTTGTGCAAGAGCAGCTGAATTCTTTTTTGCCAGAAGTAAGAATCATTTACAACACGGATGAGCTAAAGTCGAAGATAAAGTTCGCCCAGATATGCGCTCAGTCGCAAAGACTCGCTCTTTCGCCCGAGTTTGTTTGGCAAGAGTGGGAGCAGGTGGTTGATGCGTGGGGCATCCACACGGAGCAGGATTACCTCAACTTCGAGCGCGTGGGGCGGGGGCGCGCCCTTGACCCCAACACACGCCAAGCACTCTGGCCCATCTTTGTTGAGATTCGCACCCGCTTACTCAACGCGCTGCTGATGACCCCTAATCAAGCGTGCTACGAGCTGGCGCGCCGATTCCGTGCAAAGCCGCCCTTCCGCTGTGTGCTTGTGGACGAGGCTCAGGACTTCGGTCCCGCCCAAATGCATCTTCTGGGGTCGCTCTCGCCTGGAGACCAGCCTGACAACCTGTTCTTCTGCGTAGATGCTGCCCAGCGCATCTACGCGCGCAGCGTTCCATGGAAGGAATACGGTATCGATGTGAGGGGGCGCAGCGTACGCCTTCGCATCAATTACCGCAATACGCTGGAAATCCAGCAGGAGTCAGAGCGCGTTCTGCCAGAACAGCACCAAATCGAGTTAGCGCGTCTGATGGATGACCCCGAAGCGGTCAAAGAGGCTATCAAAGCGGGGTGGCGTCCCATCCCCTGTTTGCGCAACCCTGACCATCCTCCTGTGTTGCGTCGCTGCAAGAGCCGTACCGATGAGGCCGAGCAGCTCCTCAAGTGGGTAAGATGCTGCAGGATGGATGGAATTAACTATCACCATATCGCCATCGTTGGACGCACGCGGGAGATTGTCGATGAGCTGGTACCTCCACTGTTGCAGCAGCTCGGTCTGACCCCTTGCCCCATCGGTGAAGGGCGGTCTGCTTCGGAATATGAGATTAATATCGGCACTGCGCACGCAATCAAGGGACTGGAGTTTCGCGCAATCGCGATTGTTGCAATCGCGATTGTTGCAGCGGACTTATTCCCCCTGAGAACGCAGGAACTGTCAGATCCAGATACGCGCGAAGAATTTCTGAGGCGCGAGCGGAATTTACTTTACACGGCGATGACACGCCCCCGTGAGCGGCTCTATATCAGCTGGGTCGGAGAAGCGCCTTTTTTGGCGGGAGCGTCACGGTAGGGTTAGCCTATACTCCCCTATACTCCTGTATCAGGGCCCTCGGACAGCTCACGCAGCACCTCCAGTTCGGCGATGGCTTCCAGGTCGCGGGGGCGTCCTGCTGCCCGCTTCAGCTCGATGAGCTTGGTCAGGTTCACGCAGCGACAGGGGATGCCGAACAGCTGCGTTTCGACGGTGTGGGGAAGCAGTTGCTCGTAGGTGCCTCCTCCTGCAACTTCGCCCAGCAAGTCGATGGGACCAATTGTGGTAATCAAGGTGAAGTTCAAACCGCGCTTGACCGTTTCAGCATGCCACCGAAAGGGTAGCCCAGGAGGCGCACCGCGTAGATAGGGTCTAAAAGGGTTGAGTGCCTCGACCAAGCGCCTGATGTTCTCTGGCGAGCGGCGATAGACAATATCGATATCGCGGGTGAAACGAGAGGATCCCCATACGGTGGCAGCAAGACCTCCTATCAGGATAAATTCTACCTTAGCCTGATGAAGTGCTTCAAGCGCTTTCAAGAAGTCCGTCTCCTGTGGGTACTCTGTCATCGCCGCTTCAATGCCTCTCCTGCGCGTTTCAACTCTCGATAGACCGTGACCATCTCCATCAGTTTCCGCAGCCGCTCGGTGGGGGTCAGCTTGAGATTTTCGATAAGCAGAGTGCGGTCAATATGCTGTTTGTAGGCTTCAATCACGGGGTCTGGCTCCAGTGAGATAGGCACAAACCCGTCCTCGCGCTCTTGAACCTCACCACCTGCACTTCGAAGCCGTGCTTGAGCGCGTCCAGCACTGAGGCACGCACGCAGTAGTCGGTTGCCAGTCCACCCACCACCAGCCGCCGAATGCCATGCTCGCGTAGAACCTCGAGGAGCGTTCTGCCATCGGGTGTGCGCCCTTCGAAGGCAGAGTAGCCGTCGTCGCTCTCGCTGGTGCCTTTGCTAATGATGAGCGCGCCCTCCGGCAGTTTCAGGTCGGGATGGAACGCTGCGCCAGGCGTGTCTTGCACGCAGTGAACGGGCCATTTGCCGCCGTAAGCGGCGAAGTGGCGGGTGGTAGGCGGATGCCAGTCGCGGGATGCCACGATCAGCCCACCCTGACGCGCTATAGACTGCGCCACCCGGTTCAGCACAGGCACAACTTGGTCGCCTTCAGGCACAGGTAGCGCTCCACCCGGACAGAAATCGTTCTGCACATCCACAATCAGCAACGCCGTGTCCTGCATTTGCCAAACACCCCTTAAACTAAGGATACCCTGCTGACGGCGTGGTTAAGTTCCATTATTTTGCTATTCGGTGAACCGGTCCCCAAACATAAGCCCGCTCCATCCAATCAGTCAAAGGGTGCCTGTTTCGCGGTAGATGGTCTGAATATCCCGGATAAGCTGCTGGACAGAGGCTTTGTCGGTGCCGTTGTAGTAGGCGCGGATGCGTCCATGGCGATCTACCAGCACGAACTTCTCACTGTGGATGAAATCGCGTGCGCCGCCGGGCTGCACATTCGGCGCGGGTTCCGCCGCCAGCTTGAAACTCTGGCGTGCGATGCGATAAATCAACGCCTTCTCCCCCGTAAGATAGTACCATTTGCCCTTTTGCACGCCGAACTTCGTGCCGTAGCGTCGCAATACTTCAGGCGTATCGGTTTCGGGATCGACCGTGAAGCCCACAATAAGCACATCGGGCTTGTCCCGAATCGCCTCTTGGACGGCTCGCATGTTGTGGTTCATAAGGGGGCAGATGCTGGAGCAGGTGCTGAAAAAGAAGTAGGCGACCCACACTTTGCCTTTGAGATCGTTCAGCGAGAGTTTCTCGTCCCACTGGGTGATGAGGGTGAAATCGGTGGAGACCTCGCCGATAACGGGCAGGGCTTTCTCGCGCGCGATGAGAGCTGCCTGACGGCTCCAGAGCGCGAGCAGAAAGGCAACCGCTGTTAGCCCCAGCACCAGCCACGCCAGCCCAACCAGCCACTTCCGCTTCATCGGTGTTATCGCACCTGCATGACTTCATCGGTGTTATCGCACCTGCATGAGGATAAAGAGCGCGACCCAGAGCGCGTCCAGAAAATGCCAATAGAGCGTGCCCATCTCCACAAGCAGCGGGTTAGACAACAAGCCCGTATCGCGCAACGCCCGATAGAGCAGATAGGCAAGGAAAATCAAGCCGCCCAGCAGATGGGCGCCATGCAAGCCCGTGAAGAGGTAGAACAGCCCCGTGAAGATGCCCTCGGTTGCGCTCCGCTTGACGATGAACCAACTCAGCAGCTGCAGGGTGAGAAAGAGGCAGCCGAGCGCGAAGGTGATGCCCAGCCCTCTACACAAGCCGAGCCGATTTTGATGGCGTGCGGCATGCAGCGCGTATTGCATGCTGATGCTGCTGATGAGAATCACCGCTGTGCTGAACCAGCTGAGACGGGGCAGCTCGAAGGGAAAGGCAGCACGCACAGGCAGACGCAACAGATAGATTATCGCCAGTGCGCCGAACATCATCGTGACCGCTGCCAGGAACATTACCATCCCCCAGCGAGTGGCACTCACGGCGTCAAAGGGCGGCTCACGCTCACCATCGCCACCAAAGCGACGGGGTGGCGGCACATCGCCGACACCCTCACCATACAAAGGTAACCTCGAACGCGCCTTCGTCTTCGTCATAAGCATCAACCTCTCCACAGATGAATCAGGAACAACCATACCAACAAAAGCGGCAGATAAAGCACGGAGGCGAGCAGCACACCACGCGCACGCGGCGCATCCGGTATGCGATAAAATCGCCATGATCGCTGCAGGTGCCATGCACCCAGTAAACCTGCGCCCAGCAGGTAGGGCAGGGGAGCCGTCAGGAAAGGCGCCATCAGCAAACTCACACCCGTCATGCCCAGGGTCGCAAGCAGAATCAACATCGCCACCCGCTTAGGCTCCCGTGACGGCAACAGACGGATGCCCACACGCTCATAATCGCAGTGATTGAACCATGCGATCGCCCACAGGTGAGGAAACTGCCAAACAAACTGCAGCGCGAACAGGAGCAGGGCAGGGAAGGGGAGCTGCCCCGTCGCTGCGACCCAACCTGCCAAGGGTGGCATCGCGCCCGGAATCGCCCCGACCACCGTGCAGAAGGGCGTGATTCGCTTTAGGGGTGTGTAGGCGAACGCATAAAGCCCGATAGAGAGGGCACCAAGCAGCGCCACCAGCTTACTCACCAGAAGCGCCAGCATCCAGATGCCCATCACACCCCACACGGTGGCGATTAAC
>Ga0209143_1001466_pt1 | contig 10839 bp, 10 predicted proteins | sample FaiFalFF_MnMetaG_3_FD_184739 | JGI IMG/M metagenome (GOLD analysis project Ga0209143, IMG submission 184739) | Freshwater microbial communities from Yellowstone National Park, Wyoming, USA - Fairy Falls B (FF_Mn_B) MetaG (SPAdes) (version 3) | ecosystem: Environmental > Aquatic > Freshwater >...
CTCCACGTGAGGGCGCCCGGCCGCCAGCGCCGCCTCACCCGCGACGCGACGCGCGCCGCTCCATCGCGCGTCGCTGCATGATCGGCTTATCTCTCAGCAGGCGCGGCCACGATTCCCTGCGGTCGCTGGGTGGGAACACCAGTGTTCCCGCAGCCGCTCCATCCTGGTACCCGGAGAATCGCGCGGTCACCGACCGACGATCCAGCCCGAGCCTCCGAGCAGGCGGTCGCGGGATCGGCCCGGCACGACCGCGCTCGATCGCGGGAGAACACCGCAGAGGAGAGGGAGGTGCGACGTGCGCCTTTTTCGCTCGCTCGCCGCGGGCACGCTGGGGATCGTGGGCGGGATTCTCCTCTTCGCATGGCTGGTCGCCTCCTTCGTCCTCGACCTGCTCGCGATCTACCTCACCTTCGGCGGCCTCGGCGTGCTCCTCGGCATCGTCTTGGCTCCCATCGTCTTCGTCATCGCCCCGTGGTATGCCGGGCTCGCGCACGGCTTTTGGTGGCCGCTGATCGTCGAGTACGGCGGGCTGATCGTCTTGGGCCTCGTCTTCGGCCTGGCCGAGAAGCTCTTCAGCACCCGCGAGTGATTCCCGTCGCCCGCCGATCTGCCTCGGCGATGCCTGCCGATCACCCCGTCGCTTCTCTCGGTGCGGCCGGTCATCCGGTTGTCCCAGCCGCAACCGCACTGCGTACGACGGCCCCCGAGAGAGCCGGTCGCGGGTCCAGCCAGCCCTGCGACGATACATCTGCCCTCTTCAGTCACCGGGCCTTCCTCGTCGAGAGGGGAACCGCGTCTCGGTTCAGCAGGTAGCCGCAAAGTCCGTTCCGATTCGGGACGATGTTCCCAGAAGTCGTTCACTGCTCCCGCCGATGCTCATCGACGAGAGAAAGGACGCACGGTGCTGATGCGCGACGTCTTCTTGCGTCGCCAGCCGATCCTCACGCGTCGTCTCGACGTCTGGGGCTACCAGGTCAGCGCGAGTCACCCGAGCTTCGTGCAGCCGCCGCCTGCGCTGAGTGGGTCCGCCACGCATCCCGACCCGTCGGAGGCCGAAGCTCGGCTGTTGTTCGACGCCCTCGCTGAAGTCGGGCTCCCCGCCCTGGTCGGCGACTCCATAGCACTCATCGAGCTTTCTCCCGCCGCGGCGCTCGCTGCCTAGGACTTCTTGGCGGGACTCGCGACGCCGGACCGGCTGATCCCGCTCCTGACGCTCGAACCCCCACCCGATCGACAACTCCTGCTCGATGCGATCGCCGCACTGCGCAGCCACGGCTTTCGCGTCGGAACCGCTGGTGTTCCGAGCGATGAGGTGCTGCAGGCGGTCACCCGGACGATCGATCTCGTCGCCGTGGAGTACAGCCGAGCGAACACTCGACTGGACACACTGGCCAGTCACCTTCGCGCGGGGCGTGCCCTCCTTTTGGTCACGGGGATCGAGGACTATCAGGCCTTCGACCGATGCCGGGAACAGCGCGTGACGCTGTTCGCTGGGACATTCCTCGCGCTCCCACGCCCCGTCCGCGCGCTCCGCGCTCCGACCAGCCGCGCGCTCCTCCTGTTGCTCGCGCGACTGCAAGATCCCGAGGTGGAATTCTCCGAACTCGAGGCACTGATCTCCCTCGACGTCGGTCTGACCTATCGGCTCTTGCGACTCGTCAATACGGTCTGGCTCGGTCGGCGGCGCATCGAGTCGGTTCGCCAGGCTCTGCTAGTGCTCGGTACGCGTCTGGTCTCCGCCTGGGTAACGCTCCTGCTCATGGCGGACATTCCCGACAAGCCTCAGGAATTGCTTACCCTGGCGATCGTCCGTGCGCGCATGGCTGAACTCGTCGCCGCCGCACGCGGGCGAACCAGCCGCGAATCGGCCTTCTTGGTGGGACTACTGTCGGTCCTCGATGCGCTGCTCGATCAGCCGATGTCCGACCTCGTCGCAGCTCTCCCACTCGCTGACGAGCTCGCGGCTGCACTGCTCCACCGGGAAGGTGAGCTCGGCCTCGTCCTCGATATCGTGCTGGCCTACGAGCGGGGCGATTGGCTGCGCCTGCCCGCAAGCGGACTGCGACCATCGCTCCTCAGCTCGGCGTACGTGGATGCGCTGGCCTTCGCCCGCGAGATCGAGTCAGCATTGGCTGCGTGAATGTCCGTTCGCGAACTACTCATCGCTCGACAACCGGTCTTCGACCGCCACCTGGAAACGGCCGCCTACGAACTTCGCTACGGTCAGCCCGGCGGGCATGCTGGTGCGCCGTCGACGCAGGACGCAGAGCGCTTTCTCGACACCATACTGGACCTGGGGCTCGACCAACTGGTCGGTGCTCGCGCTGCCATCGTCGCCTTCCCTCCTTCCTTTCTCAGCAGCTCGCTCCCCGAACTGGTCGCATTCCTTCCGGCCGATCGTCTGATGGTGCTCGTCGAGCTCCCAGACTACCTGCGCAGCGATGTGCGCGACGCACTACGCCGACTCGCCCACCACGGCTGCCAGATCCTTCTCGGACTCGATCTTCTCGAGACGCACCTACCCTCGATCGATGACGTCGATGCCGTCCGGGTGCGGCTCCCGGATCCCATAGTGCTCCAGGAGCAGCGCATACGCCTCGAAGCGCTGCTCGCGGAACTCCTTGCACCTCTCGCCTCCTTTCGGTCCGGAACCTTGCGTGTTCTCGTCTCGGACATCCGAACCTATCATGAGTTCGTGGTGTGCCGTGACTTCGGCGTCGATCTGTTCCAAGGCCCCTTCCTCTTCCGACCGCTCATCGTGCGGGGATACCACCGACCAGTGTCCGATGCTGCGCTTCTCCTGCTTTCCCGTCTTGCCGATCCAGCGATCGACTTCGAGGAGATCGAACGCCTCCTCGCTCAGGACGTCCAACTCACTTACAAACTGCTCAAGCTGGTCAACAGTGTCTGGTTCGCTCGACGCAGCCGGATCGATTCGCTCCGGCAGGCGCTGCTCGTCCTCGGGATACGCAACGTGGCAGCGTGGGTCACGGTGCTCGTTCTGGCCGGCATAGAGAACAAGCCGGTCGAACTCGTCCGTACCGCTGTTCTACGGGCTCGCCTGTGCGAGTTGCTTGCCGCAGCGACCGGCTCTGCGTCGCGCGAGACAGCCTTCTTGACCGGGCTGCTCTCGGTGCTCGACGCTGCCCTCGATCGACCGCTGGAGGCAGCGCTCGCTCCGCTGCCTCTCGCCAGCGAAGTAGTGGCAGCGCTCCTCGAACAGCGCGGCCCGCTCGGTCGGCTCCTCCAGCTCGTGCGCGCCTATGAGTCCGGCGACTGGCCGCATCTCGCCGATCTCCCGCTGGCCGCATCGGTCGTGACCGAAGCCTACATCGATGCGCTCGCCTTCACTGCCGAAGTGCTCGGTGCGCTCGAGCAGACGTCCTAGACCAGACCAGGAAGTGCCGCCGGACGTTCGAGGAAGACGGCGATCACGCGACCGAGTGCCCGCGGTCGCTCTTCGGGGAGAAAGTGACTCGCCTGCTGGAAACTGAGGAAGCGAGCTCCAGGGATAGCGCTCGCCAGTTCGCGCGCTTCGTCCACGCCGAATTGGGGATCGCGCGCCCCCCAGGCCAACAGAAGCGGGAGTCCGCCCCTCCCACGCTCGACGAGCGTTGCCCGCCAACGTGCCAGGTCGTCTGCCGAGAACGGGGGCACCCGCATCGAGCGGATGAGCGTCCGGCGGTATCCCAACTCGAACGGTTCCCAGTACCCAGCCAACATCGCGCGATCCAGCACGCTCTGATCGTTCAGATACCGACGCAGCGCGGCTGCCAGCATCCACGGTCGGGCCAACGCCAGGGCGATCTCCCCGAGCACCGGTATCCGCAAGAGTTGCAAGGGCGAGAGGCTCCCACCCCGCCACCGCTCGATTCGGAAGCTCGTGTTGGTCAACACCAAATGGGTGACCCGATCCGGCCACCGCTCGACCAGCGCTGCGGCGACGAGCACGCCAAAGTCATGGCCAACCAGAGCACAGCGCTCCACCCGCAAGCGCTCCAGCAAGGCACTCAGACGCTCCGCCAGTTGCGCCACCGTCTCGGCACCATGCCGCGGCTTGTCCGAGCGACCGAACCCGAGAAGATCCGGGGCGATGACACGCCGCTCTCGTGCCAGCACCGGCAGGACCTTACGCCACAAAAAGCTCGAAGTCGGGATGCCGTGCAGGAGCACGACCGGCTCTCCCTCACCGCTCTCGCGGAAGAACCAGCGCCATCCCTCCACATAAACGAAAGCTCCGTCGGCCGTCCGCACTTCAGCCATCCGTTGTTCCTCACCCGGTGCACCCCGTCTTCGGTCGACCTCACTCGACCAGGCCGCCATCCGCGCCGCGCGAGCCCGTGAAACGACGCCAGCGCCCTCCATCGCCCCAGCGATAGAGTAGCATCGTCCTGGGGAGGCACGCGATGGTGAGCCCGGAACAGTTCCGCGATGTCATGGCCAGGCACGCTGCCGGTGTCACCGTGGTGACCACCGCCGGGCCGACCGGCTATCACGGCGTGACCGTGACCGCCTTCTGCCCGCTCTCGCTCGATCCCCCGCTCGTCCTCGTCTGCATCGACCGCCAGCAGCAGAGTCATCGGCTACTCGAGACGGCCGCCGGCTGGGTCGTCAATCTCCTCTCCCGCGATCAGGAGTTCTTGGCTGAGCAGTTCGCCGGACGTGCCCCCCTGGCCGATTCGCGCTTCTCCCGCCTGCCCCATCACCTGGGCCCTCTAGGAATCCCCCGTCTGGACGGCTGCCTCGCCTGGATCGACTGCCGACCCTGGGCTCGCTACGAGGGGGGTGACCATTCCATCTTCGTGGGCCAGGTCGTCGCGCTCGATCTCGGTCCAGCGAACGACCCTCTCATTTATTTCGAGCGCCAGTACTGTGAGCTCGCCTGGTAGATCCAACTCCCCTCGATCCCCTGTCTTCCTGATCCGCCGGGGGCCGATCCGAGACGCCAGCGCGGTGCGAACCAGCATGCACTCCGCGGCGATCCACCTCCCGAGAACGAGACTGCACCGATCCCACGAGTACACTATGAAAAGAGGCGTGGTTTGCCTCGGGAGCGAACGATGCACGAGCCGACCAGCAGCGAACCGATCGCGCCGACCGACGTGTCGAGCGACCGCCGGGCACAACGACCCCTCTGGCACCTCATCGCGCTCAATATCGCCCTGCTCGCTGTCCTGGCCAGTGCGGTCTGGCTTGCCCTCTGGTTCCTGCGCCAGAGCGAGGTTCCTCGTCCTGCTCCGTCCGCTGGCGACTTCCTCGCCGCTCAGGCCTTGACCATCGGGACGGTCGCGCCGGAGTTCACGCTTCCCCAACTCGATGGCGGCCAGATCAGTCTCAGTCAGTTCCGCGGGCGACCGGTTCTGGTCAACTTTTGGGCTTCCTGGTGCGCACCATGCCGGTCCGAGATGCCAGCTCTGCAGCAGGTGGCCACGCAGTACGCCGGGAGCGGCCTCGTCGTCATCGGCATCAACCAGCTGGAAGATGTGCCCACGGTGCAGGGGTTCGTCCGAGAATTCGGCCTCACCTTCCCGATCGCGCTCGACCGCGACGGAGTCACCAGTCGCGCCTGGCGGGTCTACGGCATTCCGCAGACGTATCTCGTCGGTCCGGATGGGACGATCCGCAAAGCCTGGGTCGGTCCCATCACCGAGCAATCGGTGACACGCGCCCTCGACGAAATGGGGATCCGACCCACTCCCAGCTGACCGGCGTCACCACGCTCACCGTGCCGCTTCGATCGACTCGCGCCGAAACCGCTCCAGGCGGAAGAGTGCCGCTGGCTGCGCTCCGGGATCGATCGCCAGTGCGGCGACGATCTCGCCGATCGCGGGAGCGAACTTGAAACCATGCCCGGAACACGCGCTGCAGAGAACGACCTGTGGCCGAAGGGGGTGCCGATCGATGAGAAAATGATGATCGGGTGTGACCGTGTAGAGGCAGGTGAGATACCACAGCACCGCTCCCCCAGCTTCGGGCCAGTACCGTTCCAGTGCGTGGCGCAGTTCGGCGATTTCCTCACTCGTCGCCGTACGTCGGACCGTTTGCGGTGTGCAGACTTCTCCCGTATCGTGCCGGCCGAACTTCACCCCTTGTCCCGGCAGTTCCGGAAACGCGCTGTAGAGCCCTGTTTCGTCCTCCCAGAGGGCGAAGGGAAAACGATCCGCCGCGTAGCGTCCCCCGGCCTGGGGTGCGAAGTGCACGTGCAGGATACGCCACACCTCGAGTGGTAATCCGAGCTCTGGGACGAGCTGACTCAACCACGCTCCCGCCGCCAGCACCAACCGATCCGCCCGAAAGGTTCCAGCCGGCGTTTCCACGCGGACGCCGTCACCATCGACCGCCCAGGCGATCACTGGCGTCTCATGCCGGAGTTGTGCTCCCGCGGCCGTGGCGCGGTCGAGCATGGCTGCCACCGCTGCCTCCGGGTCGATCAACCCAGCCTCCGGCTCGAACACAGCCACCTGTTCGGGTGCTAACCGCAACCCTGGAAAACGCGCCATCACCTCGCTGGCCTCCAGGAGTTCATGCGCGAGTCCATGCGCACGAACGCTCGCCAGCACCCCGCTCACGAGCGAGCTGTCCGGTCGCCCCACGTAGAGCCCTCCCGTCATCCGGAGGAGCGACTGGCCGCTCTCGGCCTCCAGTTGCCGCCAGAGCGTCCACGCCCGCCGGACCAACGGGACGTACTCCGGCGACTCGTAGTAAGCTGTCCGGATGATCCGCGTCTTGCCGTGCGACGAACCGCGATCGTGCCCGCGGCGGAAGGCGTCCAGCCCGAGTACCCGGAAGCCACTGCGTGCAAGCGCCCACGCCGTCGCGGCACCCATCGCGCCGAGACCGATCACGATCACCTCTGAGCTGCGCATCGGCCCTCCTCGCGTTCGTTTCGACGCCCTTGCGCTCTCAGTGCTTTCACGACACGTCCTTTGCCCCGCGCGAGTCCTCTCTGCGGCCAGCCTGATCGCCTGGTGGGATCGAACCGACTGCTGCGACAGGCTCGTGCGTGTCGCCCCGCTCGCGCCCTCCCTCCGCGCCGGATCGCTGGCGCGACATGCTCACCGCGCCGCAAGAGGACACCCACCCCGAGAGGCCACTCCTGCCTCCCCGTATACCCGCTGCCCAAACACGTCGGGAGCAGCGGCGGCTCGAGAGCGGCACGAGCGCGTCGCTCGCGGAAACCTGACGAGGAGATCTTCCCAACCACGTGCGACTGTCCCGCAGCTGCACCTGAACGTCGACCAGTACCCAGACCCGCTCTCCGTCGGAATCGATCGCTGAGGCGATCGGACCCGGTTCGCCGTCGAGAGCGAGACTCCTCGCGATAGCCGGAACAGCGAACCCGTTCTGCTCCCCAGCCCGCACGAGCGCATCGGCGGCATCAGCCGCGACCATCCTGCTCGCTGTCACCATCGGCCAGCCGACCTCGCTGCGCAATGACTGCCGGTCGCACTCGGGCCGCTGAGCGGGTGCCCCCAGATGAGCCAGCTGCGCGTCGTCCTGCTCCATGCGCCGTTCGATCCGGTTCGCTCCTCCTGCCAGGCCATACGCTCGTCCTGGTAATCCACCTCGTGGAACGTCGCAGCGAGCCGCTCCGCGGCAGCGAGGAGTTGCCTCAGGAAGTCTGGACGGCGCTCGCGCGAAGCCGCGAGCCAGCGCATCGCGCAGTCGAGCGGGACCCCCTCGACGCGATCCAACCGGTCACCCTGCTGCGCGACGACCGCTGGCAACGCGAGCAATTCCTGCGCGAGAACATGACACCGCAGCTCCTCGCGGCGTTCCGGATGCTGGTCGATCCTCGACAGGAGCGCTCGCGGCTGCTCCCGACCGACCGTCATGGCCTGTCCCCCTCCTCGCTTGGGAGGTGATCCGTCCACCAGTCTACCAGCCGCTTTGCACCGACATCCGACTCGACCACAGTACACTCGCTCGGCTGGCTTCCGAGCGCTCCGGCTCGCCCCTCACCAACGCTTGATCGTCCACTCCAGTCCCCGCTCGAACGGGATGGTGATCGTCAGGACATCGCTCCGCGAACGGACGAACTCTTGGTATGCGCGACAGTCGTGCGAGACGACATTGTCGGCCACGATCAGCCCACCCGGCACCACGCGGTCGAAGGCAGCCAGGAAGAGACGCCCATAGTCGTCCTTCTCCGCATCCAGGAAAAGGAAATCGATTCGCTCGTACTGCCGTACCAGTTCCGCAGCATCGCCCTCCAGGACGACTGCCACGTCTTGGAGACCAGCCGCCGCGAGGTTGGCATTGGCTGCCGCGACGCGCTCCGGACGGATCTCGCTCCCGATGACGCGTCCACCATAGGTCCGCGCAGCCAGTGCCAACCAGATCGTGGAATAACCGACCGCTGAACCTGCCTCGAAGATGAGCGGCGGCCGCAGGGCCAAGAGCACTCCGTACAAGAACGCTCCCGTCGCCGGCGTCAATGCGCGGATGCGCTGTTCCTGAGGGAGTCCGAGAGCACGCTCGGCTGCATCCTGCTCCGCCAAGCGATCGAGAACACGCCGCGCACGCTCGTCCGCCAGTTCATGCTCGGCTCGGCTTGCCATCCTGCTCCTCCGTTCACGATCTCGCCTCGCGCGACCAGTGCAGGCCAGTCTAGCATCACGTCCCGGCACCGAGTCCGCCATCGTTCCAGCGTCCCTGCGCCAGCCGTGGCCGATGGCGAGCCAGGCACTCGGCGAGGCACCGCTCATCCTCGCCAGACTCGGCCCAACGGTCGGTCGCATGGTAGACTCATCGACCGCGTGTCGGGAGGGCCGATGCAGGTCGTTCTCGGACTTGGTATCTTCGCAGCGACGCTCATCGGGATCTTCGCGCGGCCAGCTCGTCTGTCGGAGGCACACGCCGCACTCCTCGGCGCCCTGGCGATGCTGCTTACCGGGATCGTGTCACCTGAGACAGCAGCAGCCGCGCTCTACCACGAATGGAACGTTTACCTCTTCTTCCTGGGGCTCATGGTAACCACCGCGCTGGCGGAGCGTGCCGGCGTGTTCACGATGCTGGCCCGAGCAGCAGCCATCTGGGCGAACGGTTCGAGCCGCAGGCTCTATCTGATGCTCTTTCTCATCGGAGCTCTGGTCACCGCGTTCCTCTCCAACGACGCGACCGCACTGCTGCTCACTCCGGTCGTCGCCACGCTGGTCATCCAGTTGCGCCTTTCACCGGTGCCGTATCTGTTCGCGACGACGTTCATCGCTGACACGGCGTCGTTCCTGCTCCCGGTCAGTAATCCGATCAACGTGCTGCTCCTCGGCGAGCGGATCGATCTCCCCACTTTCTTCCGCTTTCTCCTGGCTCCCGCTCTCTTTGCCATTCTGGCGAATTACATCATTTTCGCTTGGTGGTTCCGCCACGACCTTCGTATGGTGTACGATCCCGCTCGCCTTCCCGTGCTCGACTCCCGACGACAGCAGACTGCCCGCCTGACGCTGAGCGGGCTTGCCGTCCTGGCCCTGGTGGAAGTCACCGCGGCTTGGTATCACCTGCCCCTCGGTCCGGTGGCCGTCCTCGGCGCCTGCGCTCTCGCCCTGCTCGTCTGGCGCATCGGCCAGCTCAATTGGAAGAGCGTGGTCCGCAGTATTTCTTGGTCGTTGTTCGGTTTCCTCACGGGTATGGTCATCGTCGTGCGCGGATTGACCGAACTCGGACTCACCGAACGCTTCGGTACCTGGCTCCTGGCGCTCGGCGCGGGATCCACCTTGCGCGCCATCCTCGTCACGGCCTTCGGGACCGCGCTCGGTGCGAACCTGATCAACAATGTACCGATGGCCCTGGTCATGCGCGCGGCACTGGAGACCAGTGCCCCCGCCACGCTCCCCCAGGAGGCGCTGCGCTACGCTGCCCTGCTCGGAGCCGATCTCGGGCCGAACGTCACGACCGTGGGATCGCTGGCCACGATCCTTTGGGTCCTGCTCCTGCGCCGGTATGGGATCACGGTTTCAGTCCGCCAGTACATCCTGCTCGGGTGCCTCCTCGTCCCCCTTCTCCTGGCCGCCGGCTCGCTCGCCATCTGGCTCCAACTGTGACGGCTCACGGACGCCAGATCAGACACGGCACCAGTTGCTCGACCGCTTCCAGCCCGGCATGTGCCCCGAGAAAGACGCGGCCTGATGCCCCGGGTGGATCCCACGGGAAACCCGCTCCCTCGACTGCGATCAGGACCAGTTCACCCACCCGATGCAGCGCTTCCGGATGGTACGGTAGGGAACCGAACAGTCCCTGCGCGAAGAGCTCGTCTCGACTGGACACCCATCCGTCCTCGCCCGCCAGCGCTGTCAGGCGCGCCCGTACGGACTCTTCTGCGCCGGTCACCGGGTGCAGATAGACGGCGCGACGCTCGCCAGCCGGCGGGACCCGCAGTTCGGCCAGCAGTGCGGGATCGGTGAGCGGTCGTTGCCGCGCTGGATCCAGGGAGACCATCCCGTGATCGGCGGTGATGACGACGAGCAAGTTACGCCGCGGGAGTCGAGCCAGGAGCTCGTCGGCCAGCAAGCGATCGAACTGCCGGAACTCGATACGCCAGGCCGCTGATTCCGGCCCCACGAAGTGGCCCAGCGTGTCCAGCGTATCCCAATAGGCCGTCACCAACTGGCGACCCGGCCGGACGAGCGCAGCGTGAACCTGCGCCACGAACTCGCCGGGTGTCCGATATCCGCGGAATTCGGCACCAGCCGCCTGCATCTTGGTTAGGGGAGTGTCGCGAAATGCCTCCGGGCTCACCACCGTCGCGTGGATGCCGGCTCGCGCGGCTCGCTCGGCGATCGTCGGAACAGGCAAAAACGAGCGTGGTTCCAGCCCCAGGCTCGCGTAGCTGGGAAATCGCCC
>Ga0209143_1001472_pt1 | contig 10821 bp, 8 predicted proteins | sample FaiFalFF_MnMetaG_3_FD_184739 | JGI IMG/M metagenome (GOLD analysis project Ga0209143, IMG submission 184739) | Freshwater microbial communities from Yellowstone National Park, Wyoming, USA - Fairy Falls B (FF_Mn_B) MetaG (SPAdes) (version 3) | ecosystem: Environmental > Aquatic > Freshwater >...
CCCGTTTACATCAGCGTCGTCTGGGATAATTGGGCTGCCGAACATCATCCTGAGTGGAGACAGGTCAACCGCGAAGGCAAATTCGTTGGCGCAGAGCCGTTTCAGGCTGGTTGGAAATGGTTGTGCCTTAACACCGATTACGCCGACTATGTGGCAGCCCAGACAGAAGAGGTCGTCCGAAATTACGAGGTTGACGGCGTGTTTTTTGACATCGTGATGCAGTGGGAGTGCTACTGCGAGAAATGTCGGCGGGACATGATGTCGCAAGGGCTCAATCCCGAAAACCCCGAACACGCCCGACAGTTTGCCCGACAAGTGTGCGAACGGTTCATGGGGCGGGTTAACGAAATCGTCAAGCGCTACCGCCCGCAAGCCAGCATCTACCATAACAGCCGTTTGCGCATTGGCACAAGTAGAGAAGCCCAATTCTACACGCACCAAGAGATTGAATCCCTGCCAACCGGTGGCTGGGGCTATTTGCACTTCCCGTTTTTTGCCCGATATGTCCGGACGGTCTGGAAAGAGTTTCTGGGCATGACCGCTCGCTTCCACCGAAGTTGGGCGGATTTCGGGACGCTCAAGACCGAAGCGGCGCTCTCTTACGAGTGCTTTCACGCCATCGCATTAGGTGGAAAGTGCTCCATCGGTGACCAATTGCACCCTCGCGGGAAATTGGATAAAGCCGTTTACGAACTTATCGGCAAAGTTTACCGCCGAATCGCTGAACTTGAAGAATGGTGTGAAGGCGCTGAAGGAGTCGCTGAAATCGCCATTTTGACCAACGCCGACATGGAGGACGGACGGATGGCGGAAAGCGATGAAGGTGCAACTCGGATGTTGATGGAAACTCACTGGCAATTTGATGTCATTGACCGATACGCAGACTTTAGCCGCTACCGCGCCATCGTTGTCCCAGACAGGTTTGCCCCTGATTCTCAAACTGTGCGAAAACTTAAAGCCTACTTGCAAAAGGGTGGAAAATTGCTTTTAAGCCACCGAACCTTCGTGGACGCACAAGGAGATTTCGCATTGGCAGATTTGGCTGGATTCAACCTGAAGGGCGAGTCAAGTTGGGATTGCGAGTATCTGCTTGTCGGCAAAGCGTTAGCGGATGGCGTGCCAGATATGCCCCATGTCGTCAATGCACCCAGCATGCTTGTAGAACCAAGAAACGCTAAATCGTTGGCGACAATCGGCGAACCTTACTTCAACCGCACATGGCAACATTTCACTTCCCACCGTCATTCGCCGATGGCGAGAGTCACTCGCAGACCTGCCATCGTCCAAAGTGCTGATGGTCACATCGTTTATTTCGCTCACCCGCTCTTTCGGCTCTACGCTCAGCACGGCTACCTTGTCTATCGCCAACTTATCATCAACGCTTTGCGGTTGCTCGTGCCTGACCGACTGGTTGAGACTGATGTGCCCAGTTTCGCCCATGTGACGCTGACGCGACAAAACAGCCGCAACAGGAAGGCACGCTGGATGCTTCACTTACTCGCTTACGCTCCCATCCGCCGAACCCGAACAATTGACATTGTGGAGGAGCCGATTGTCCTTTGGGATGTGAGTTTGCAAGTCCGGACTGGCAAGCGCCCACAACAAGTTTACCTTGCACCACAGCGAACCCCTTTGCCCTTTGAATTCTCCAACGGCGTGACAAATTTGAAAGTGCCCGAAGTAAACGGCTACCAACTTGTTGTTTTGGAGTTGTGACGCCGATGAAAAGAAAGCGTGTTTTGGTTGCTGCATCAGAACGACATATTGCTCGGCTGGTGCAAGTAAACTTGGAGCGGCAAGGCTATGAGGTTGAATTGGCTTTTGACAGCGATTCTTGCTGGGAGAAAGTCATGGCTCTTCGCCCCTACCTCATCGTCCTTGACATGGATATGCCGAATGCAAAGCAATTGGGAGCGAAGTTGAAGACGACCGAAGAAACAAAGTCAATCCCTGCCATCACCCTTGAACGCGGGTTTTCGCTTCAGGATTTTTGGTTCGGTAATCTGAAGAGTCCCACACTGTCCCTATTCGCCGTCCTTCTCCTCATGGTGCTACTTGCGCTTGCTTTTGTTGTGCTCATCATGTTTGCTCGGACTTGAAACGAGACAGGAAAATCGGGAAGGGCGATGCTGCTGCCGAGCCAAAACTTATCGGCAAATCGTGAGGTCGGCAAGTCGGCAGGTTGGGAAGGCAACGGATAGTGAATGGCGATTGGCGAGTAGCAAGTGGCGAATGGTTTTTCTGGAGGGCAGCGCTCCTGCGCTGCCGAAAATTTTCGGCGCATCAGGAGATGCACCCTCCAGTTTTTCAGCCTGTTTTGGCAGGCTTCATATTTGCAGCCACCAACTTCAAGTGGCGGTTCAGATGGTTTGAGTTCTTGACAGACCGATTAATCTCACCAACGAACCTTCAAATCGGAAAGGATTGAGTTGATGGCTAAACGAAGGAATTGCACATCTAAGCCGACGGCTAAAAAGCGAAAGCCTTGACGGAAATAAGTTTCGGCTTCCTCAACAGATTGGGCGTGGATACCTGCTGGCTTCCCTGCCCCTTGAGCGGCGATCAAGACTCTTTGAACCGTCTCTTGCCACACGGGATTTTGCTTGAAATTAGTTCCAAGCAACCCCATTGAGGCAGCGAGGTCATAAGGACCCACAAAGACTACATCCACGCCATCAACTTGGCATATTTCATCGGCTCGCTCTGCGGCATCTATGTGCTCTATCTGGACAGCCAACAATATCTCTTGGTTGGCTCGCTCAAGGTAATTTTCCCCGTGAAAAACTTCCGCAGCCACTCCAACAACGCTTCGCTTCCCTTCTGGCGGGAACCTAACTGCTTCTACTGCACGCTTTGCTTCTTCAGCGCTCATGACCATTGGGACGAGTATGCCCATCGCTCCAGCATCTAAAGCCCTTTTTATCAACGCTGGGTCGTTCCATGCGACCCTAATTATTGGAACTGTCTGAGTTGCCAAAATCGCTTGGATGGCTTCAACCATGTCACGATAGTCAATTACCCCGTGTTCAGCATCAATGACCAACCAATCCCAGCCTGATTTTGCCATGATGGCTGCACCTATGGATGAATTCAGACAAACCCAACTTCCAATTGTGACCTTGCCATTTTTCAGTTTCTTCAGGACGATGTTTTCCCTCACTCTCCATCCTCCTTCCGAATCAGCCAAAGTTCTGAGACTTGGCAACCTCGCCCATTGCCTCCCAAACCCGGCTCAGGATACCAAGTGAGCGTCAGCGTCCCGCCTTTTACTGCTTCCGTCGGAATGTCAAACTCCAGTGGTCTCAAAGGTCTCGGCTTCTCAATGAACGGGAGTTAGTTTTGGGACGATAACCCAACTGATGACCACGAAGGTAGTAGCGGGGTTCAGTGACGATGTTCAGCCCTTTCTCAACAGCCAAAAAGTCTCGTCTCATTTTCAGCGTCCGAAGCAACCTTCCAACCGCAAAAAGGGTCGCCCTCGGTGTTCTCCCACAAAGAAAATCAACGGTCTTTCCCCTTGAGCACCGCTCACTTCAACGACAAAGCCCTCAGGACTTTCAATTGCTTCCAACCGCTGTTTGATGTGAATGTCCAAGTGTGGGAGTTTGTCAAGAGAGCAGATTATGATGTGCGGGCGTCCGCTAAGCATCCTCGTTGAGATGGGAAGAAGGGCTCTGGTTCGGCGCTTGATTTCACTGCTAAGCATCTCCGCTGCTTTCCGCTCTGCTACTGAGGCACTTTCAGGCAGCCAAACAATCGCTTCTCTCAGGTCAACTAACTGCTCCCGCTCAACCCCCAGACCAGCACTCACTTACCGTCACCCCGCTCAAAAAGGCTTCAAACAAAATGAAATCCCTAAAACAAGGGATGCCCTTGTTGGCAATGGTAAGTTGCATCAGCCTTAAACGCTTCCGCAAGGGACTAACTTAGCGCAAGTCATCGGCACATCAGCCATATTGGTCTTGCAGGGCAATACCCCAAATTTCGTCGTAGCAAGGTGATAGGTCAGTAGGGCTCCAAGCCCCAACTGACGATGCGCCCGAAATCGCCCGTCAGGATTTTGGCGTGCCCGTCCACAAACCCACCGATAATAATGCCTGCATCTTGACCAGTCCCGTAAGGTGGTGGGTAAACCCGGCTCTCTGTCGTCCCCGCATGAGCGACGAGGCTGTTGCAAAAGAGGACAGGCTTGTTGGATGGGTTCTGGCTTTCCGCCAACGAGCGACTGCAAACATTCACGCGGGGAAAGACTTGAGCAGGGTTCAAGCCCCGCACTTGCGCCATAAAACCGATGAGTTGGGCGATGTCGGAATTGTAGTGCAGGCAGAACCAGCCATAAGACCCCCCGTTGTTGCGGGTGTCGCCTGCCCAGCCTCGGTTGTCGGGATAGTACGCTTGACTGTTCAAGCTGGGGCAATGGAACAACTGGAAGTTGCGGCAGTAAGGTTGGGTCGTCCAGGGCGTGAAGCGGATGGGACAGTTAATGAAATGACTGCCCAACCCACCAGGGTCAGAAAGGATGGGATAGCCATTAGCCGTTGGCTGGCAGGGATAATTCCGCCAGTAAGTCTGGTCGGCTTCAGGCAAATCAACGGGGAAGCGCTCGTCGTAATCTTGGGTGTATTGCTGCAAGCCCAAGTTGATCTGGCGGACATTGGAAAGGCAAGTGGATTGTCGGGCTTTCTCGCGGGCGCGGGAAAAGACGGGGAACAGAATTGCTGCCAGAATCGCAATTATTGCGATCACTACCAGCAATTCAATCAGCGTGAAGCCAACACGAAAGCGAACTTGAAGGTTGCCTCGCCGAACTGACCGAAATTCGTTCCTTTTCAACATCCGACATCCCTCCTTGCCTTGCTCCTTTTAGGCTGGAATTTCCGTAGCCTATTTTAGCGCACTTTTTTCTGCGTCAACAGCATTCATGGGAAGCATTCCCCATTACCCTAATGTGCTTCTTCTGGCGTTGAAGGTTAGAATTGCGGGCGTGATTAGAGACCTAACCGAAGGAGGCGATTGAGGTGTTGAAAATCGGGGTTGTTGGCACAGGGGATGTGGCGCGTAAAATCTACTTGCCGGGAATTCACAATCCCGATGCTGGCATCGTTTTGCAAGCAGTTTGCGACATCGTTCGTGAACGGGCAGAAGTTGCAGCAAAGGACTTCGGTGCTCAGAAGGTTTACACCGATGTGGCAGAGATGCTTGAACGCGAAGATTTGGACTTGGTCTTCGTTCTGACACCATTGCTTACTCACCCGCCTATCGTTCGGCAGGTGCTTCAGTCGGGAAAGAATTGCTACTCTGAGAAACCTTTGACCTTGAGCAGAAGGGAAGCGGATGAGTTAGCCGAATTGGCTGAGTGCAACAAAGTGTTGCTCCTTTGCGCCCCCATTTATCCGCTCCTTCCAACCGTTCAATTCATCCGCGAACTGATTGTCAATGGGGCGTTGGGCAAGGTTGCATTCGCTCGCGCACACAGCAGCCATGGCGGTCCCGAAAGGGGAACATTCCACACCGACCCTCGTGGTTACTTCTTGGCTGAAAAGTCTGGACCTTATGTCCCGCTCTATGACATGGGGGTTTACACTTTGACGCTCCTGACTTATGTTCTCGGTTCCGTGAAGCGAGTTTTTGCGATGGCGGGCACCGCTATTCCTGAGCGGCGGATTAAGAAAGTGACCGAACCGGGTTTTGTCCCCTACACCATTAAGGTCACAACGAAAGACAACGGATTTGTGTTGTTGGACTTCGGGGACGGATGCTTCGCTGTGGTGGATGCCAGTTTCTGCATGCGTTACAACAGAGTGCCATCCTACGAGTTTTACGGCAGTCATGGTTCTCTGACCGCTGATTTATGGCAAGACGAAATTTGGTTGGTGAGCGAAGTTGAAGGCTACCGAAGACCTGAGGGATGGCACCGGGTTGAGTTGCCAGCAGAAGTAAAAGAGCGGGAACGAAAACTTTGGGGCGGACAGCGCCCAACAATGGGTTTGAGAGTCATTGAACATTTCCGCCATTGCATCAACACCGGTGAACCATCGCCAATTCATGTCTCCCGCGCAAGGCATGTGGTTGAGGTCATGGAGAAGGCATTGCTGGCATTGGAGACTGGTCAAGTTCAGGAGGTTGAGAGTAGGTTGGAATAGGTTGCAGGAGCGCAAGTGTTTGGCTATAATCAACACAAGGGAGCCGCGCTAAGCGGGGAGCTCGCCGTGCCCTGAACCCGCAATCGGCGATAGCGGGGCTGAATTCCCTGCCTGCGGGCTCGCCTTGTGGGGACGGGCTGATGCGCGGGGCGATGAAGGCTGGGTCCTGCGCGACGGCACAGGGTGAACCCCGCCAGGCCCGGAAGGGAGCAACGGTAAGCCCTCCCTGCCGCGCGCCGCAGGGTTGCCTGGCTGGAGCCACCGGCGTCGGTAACGCCCGGAAGGCGAGTTCAACGGTGGGGTGCGCGGCTCCCCTTCCTAAAAACGGCGAGGTCATTGGGCTATGACGAAGCCAACAATACTTGTCGTGACAACCGACAAGGATTTGCTCAGAACCTTCTACACCGTTGCAATCAAACTTGACATGAAGTTGCTTCCCTTGGCGGAAGTTTCTTCTCGTGATTTCCTCGCCCAACCTTGGCACGCCGTCATAGTAGATTCGGCGACTCCCAACATTGACGGAATCTCCCTCCTTTCACTTGTTCGTTCACTTTCACCGCTTGCTTTGCGTGGACTTGTGGTTTCGTCTCCAGACCATCAATTGCTTCTTCGAGCCGTCAATGAGGCGCAAGTGCACCACATCTGGGTCAAACCACTATCGGCGAAGGAGATAATGGACGCGCTCCAGCAGCAGACCGAAATTGCCGGCGGGCGAACCCTCCCCTTGCTTTTGGCTACTGCTTTTGAGAGCAAAACCGAAACGGGTCACGGTCACAGTTACCGAGTCGCCCAATATGCTTTGGCTTTGGGGCATGAACTGGGGCTCACCGAGGATAACCTAAGAGCGTTGCAACTTGGCTGCCTCTTTCACGACATTGGCAAACTTTTGCTCCCAGACCAACTTCTGAAAAATCAGACTTCACAAGTGTCTCCAGTTGAGCAAACACTTATTCGCCAACATCCTGTTTTGGGCGAGCAGTTAGTGAAAGGCATGGATTTACCAAGCGAAGCCATCAGCGTCATTAGACACCATCACGAAAGATGGGACGGGCAAGGCTACCCTGACCGACTCCAAGGTGAGATGATACCGCTACTTGCCCGCATTGCCTCTGTTGCCAACGCTTACGACCACTTGACCGAGCCGAAAGGAGATAGCCCTCCTTTGCCCCATTCGGAAATCAACGCTTTGCTCAAATCTGAGATGGGACAAGCCTTTGACCCCAAAGTAGTTCGGGCACTGCTAAACCTGCGCGAAACTCAGGATGTGTGGAAGGTTCTGGAGCAATTAACGGAACTGCCGGCTTTGGCGCCAGTTGTTCAACAGGCTTTGGTTTTGCTTGAGCGAGAGGATTTCGACTGGCGCGAAGTTGCTGAAGTCATCGCTCAAGACCAAAACTTAGTCGCTCAACTTTTGAAGTTGGCAAACTCTGCGTTGACAGGTTTGAGGAGAAAGGTGACAAGCCTGCCAACTGCCCTGCGCGTCTTAGGCGCTCGCCCTGTCAGAAACCTTTTGCTAACTATGACCGTTCGCCCATTTTTGCAAGCCCCTTCCGAATTGCAACTTTGGGAACACTCGTTGGCTTGCGGCTTAGTTGCTAAAAGACTTGCCCAGCAGACCAAACTCGTTGACCCTGAAGAAGCGTTTACAGCCGGGTTGCTTCACGATATTGGGAAAACCTTGCTCATACGCTTTTTCCCGCAAAGTTGTAGGCGGGTTCAACAAATCGCCCGACGACAGGGTTGCCCGACTTTCATCGCTGAAAGGCTCATATTTAGCGTCACACACGCTGAAGTTGGGGCGTGGCTTCTTGAGAGATGGCGGATTCCGTCGCCCTTCTGTGAAGCCGTTGCAGTTCATCATACTCCTGCCCCCGAAACGCAACCACTTGCATGGCACCTTTACTGGGCAAACCAATTCATTCACTTCGCCCTCGGGGATATGCCTCTCGCCAAATGGGGGATGACAGACCTTTTGCCCCCTTCCCTTCACCCAATCTTCGCAAATCCCGAAAAATTGGTTCAAGAGGCAATGGCGCAAGTGAAGTCAGTGGAAAATGCGCTGCTTTAGCGCTGACTTGCAACGGGAACTGCTTCTTTCAGAACAACTTCGCCCGCCATCATTTCTTCCGCCTGCTTTTGCAAACTTTCGGCGAACGGTCTTTCCATTTCCGCATCCAGACTTACCCAGTCAGTGTCATAAACGATTTCCCGGACAACGCCATTTCGGTAGACAAATGCGATAAGGCTTTGAGCCCAAAGTGCAAGGCGGGCATGAACAGCCACAACCCTCATTCGCCTGAACTCGTCTTGAATCCGCGACAGCAAAGTGTCCAAGCCTTCACCTGTCAAGGCAGAAACCAAAACCGCATTTGGGTATCTCCGCAGCAATGCTTTCTTGTCCCAATCAGGCGGCAACTTGTCAGCCTTGTTCAAAACGAGGATCGTGAGTTTATCGCCCGCACCAATTTCCTGCAAGGTTTCCTCAACGACCTTTATGTGCTCGTCCGTTGCAGGATGCGAGACATCAACTACATGGAGCAAAAGGTCAGCGGTGCGAACTTCCTCCAAAGTTGCGTGGAAGGAAGCAATCAGGTGAGGCGGCAAGTTACGGATAAAACCGATGGTGTCGGTCAGAAGAACTTTGTGACCGTCCGGAAGGTAAAGCACCCGCGTGGTCGCATCAAGGGTTGCGAACAAGCGGTCTTCAACAAAGACATTGGCTTTCGTCAAAGCGTTCATCAAAGTTGATTTCCCGACATTGGTGTATCCGACGAGGGCAATGGTGAAAAGTTCCCTTTCCTTTCGGCTTTGAACCCTCGTTGATGTCTGGCGCTGGATTTCCTGCAGTTGCCGTTGCAAATCGGCGATTCGTTTCTTTGCCCTCCTCTGGTCAACTTCCAACTGAGTTTCGCCCGGACCTCTCGTCCCGATGCCGCCTCCGAGCCGAGACAAGTGCTGCCACATCCGCCTCAGTCTGGGAAGTTGATACTGAAGTTGGGCGAGTTCAACTTGCAACATTGCTTGCTTCGTCCGAGCCCGCTTGGCGAAAATGTCAAGTATCAGTTCGGTGCGGTCAACAACTCTGGTGTTAAGCAACTTCTCAAGGTTTCTCGCCTGCGCTGGTGTAAGGTCGTGGTTGAAGATGACCAAATCAGCACTGAGTTCAGAACACATTCGCGCCAATTCTTCTGCTTTGCCCTGTCCGATGAAGTATGCTGGGTCAATCTCTTTTCGGGTCTGAGTCAAAACTCCAACGACTTCTGCGCCAGCCGTATCCGCGAGGGCTGCAAGTTCCTCCAATTCCTCCTCAAGTTCGCTGCGGCTGTTTAGAGCGACGCCGACCAAAATTGCCCGTTCTTTTTGGGCGATAGTTTGCGTCTTAAATCGCTCCAAAGGTCAACATCACCTCGCGCCCGTTCATTTGGCGCTGTAATCATTTTAAGGCAGCGAAGCGGCAAAGGAAACATGCAATCCGCTGCACCTGCGTCTACCCGCTCACCGTTGCTGTCTCGGTGGCATTTGCGGGGTTTGAAACTCAGAGACCTGCTTAAACCCGGGTGGCATCTTGTAGGCGAAAAAGTCTTTGGGCAATTTAGGGTTAGCAGTGACTTCGCTAAAAGTTTCGGTGATGGTGAGCGTAATTTTGCCGCCGGGATGGTCTTGTTCAAGTTTCCTCTGGCTTTGCCAGATGAAGCCCTTTTCGTCAACCCACAAACTTTGTGTGCTGCCATCCTTGAGTGACAGTTGGATTTTCGTCGTGCTCCGCTTGTTCAAAGTCTCCTTGCCCACGATTTTCGCGGCTGTGACCTTATCCTTCCAACTTTCGCCGATAAAGCAACTCAACTCGTCCACTACAAGGGACTGGCGGTCACTGGAGCGAACAATTTCCTTCAAAGTCTTGGGTGCAGCCTCTTTTTTGACCTGCCTCAGGGCGTCAATTTGAGTGAACAGATTTTTGCCATCGCTGACCACGGTTATGCCACCCTGCCCGTTCTCTTCAATCCACTTCACCCGAAGCAAGTTGGGGCGTTGGTAGGTTGCCTCGTGGCTAATAGTTCGCTTCATGGATGCCTCACCGAGTTTTTGCTCGGCAATAATGGTTGAGCGGACACGCAAGCCCGATAGGCTTTGGTAAGCCTTGAAGGTCTTGGAAAGCAAGGCTTCGGGGCTTTGAGCGAGCGCCAGCGAAATGGACAACGCTAAAAGCGAAAAAGCCGCCAGAAACTTTCCCATCGGAAACCACTCCTCGTTCATTTTTCTGTCGCGGGGACGATTCTCAGCATCGCCCACCGACTTAGAATTTTGCGCCCCAACAGCAGAAAAGGCAACGAACCCTATAAACTCTGCTCCAAACTGCTGATCCCAACTCGGTGGCTATAAAAGCAAAGCCTGCCAAAGCAGGCTGAAAAACTGGAGGGCGCATCTCCTGATGCGCCGAATTTTTCGGCAGCGCAGGAGCGCTGCCCTCCAGAAAAACCACTCGCTACTCGCCATTCGCCAGTCGCTATTCACTATCCGTTGCCTTCCCGACTTGCCGATTTGCCGACCTCACGATTTGCCGATAAGTTTTTGGCTCGGCAGGAGCCTTGCCCTCCCTTAAGGCAAGACAAAAAGCGTCGGGTGTGGCAAATTATGAAAGACCTTTTCGCTTCACTTGGGGCAAACGATGTCATTCTAC
>Ga0209143_1001473_pt1 | contig 10814 bp, 12 predicted proteins | sample FaiFalFF_MnMetaG_3_FD_184739 | JGI IMG/M metagenome (GOLD analysis project Ga0209143, IMG submission 184739) | Freshwater microbial communities from Yellowstone National Park, Wyoming, USA - Fairy Falls B (FF_Mn_B) MetaG (SPAdes) (version 3) | ecosystem: Environmental > Aquatic > Freshwater >...
CGGCATCGTCAACGATCTGGCTCTGCGGGGGCTGGCGCGGCTGCAGGTGGCCCGCTGGCAGGCCGAGGAGGGGCAAACCTTTGCCGAGTATGGTTTGATCCTCGGCATCATCGCCGTGGGCCTCATCGCCGCTGCAGTGGCCCTGCGCAACCAGATCGCGAACGTGTTCAACAACATCGTGAGCGGCATGACCTCCTGAGCCGCGGCCTGTCGGGGTGGGGGGCCTTCGGGCCTCCCACCCCAGGGGTGGAGCTGGAGGCATGCGCCGGGGGATGCAGCATATGTGGGCGTTCTTGCGACGGGCAGCCCTGGCGGTAGCGGTTGTGGCTGTCGGAGCCGTGACAGCCACTGCGGGTAGCGCTCTCGCTGGCGATGTCACGGTGGTGACGGAGGAGCCCCAGCTGGCGAGGCAGGTGTTCTCGCTGGTGAACAGCTATCGGGCCTCGCTGGGGCTCTCCCCCCTGGCGTGGGATGAGAGCCTTGCGGCAGCTGCCGCCTGGCATGCTCGCTGGCTGGCTTCCCGGTGCTCCTTCGTGGAGGAGGTGGATGGCAACTCCTACAGGCTGCGCTTCGCCGATAGCTGTCTTGTCACCCACCGCGACGGCCTGGGTCGCGGGCCGGGCGAGAGGGCGGCGGCCTTCGGCTTTCCCCGCCCCTGGGCGGTGGGCGAGAACATCGCCGCTCCCTGGGGCAGGGACCCGGCGGCGGCTCTGCGGCAGTGGCAGGAGTCGCCGGGGCATGATGCCAACCAGCGGCGGCCGGACTATGCGCTGGCGGGAGCGGGGGCAGCATGCGTTCGTTACACCGGCAGCTGGATGGTCTCAGAGACGTTTCTCTGCTTCTACGTTATCGACTTTGCCCTGGGCGACGGGCAACCGCGGTCGACGTCTGCGCCCAGTGGAACGCCATCTGGGCTGACATCTGCTCCTGGGCCAGCGCCTGGGGACAGCAGCGGGAGAGGCGCCGCCCAGGGAGGGACAGCTGGCGACCCCTGTGTGGGGCGGAAGGTGGCGCCGGCGCCTGAGGAGATGGTCATCTATCGGGTGGCGCCTGGCGATACCCTCGCGGCGCTTGCGGCGCGCTTCCTGGGCGACCCGCAGCGGTATTGCGATCTGGCAACCTGGAACGACATCCGGGCTCCCTACTGGCTGCAGGTGGGGCAGGAGCTGAAGGTGCCGGCGCCCGCAGAGGGCGATGTGGAGAGCGAGCGGGTGCAGGAGGAGGGGCAGCAGCAGGAAGCACGGGAGGGAACAGGAGAAGAAACGCCGACGTCTGAGGAGGTGACGCCGCCGGAAGAGGAGCGCGGCAGCGATGTCCTGGCAGTGGGAGGAGCGGAGGATGGCCAGGGGAGAACAGCTGAGGTCGCCAGAGAGAAGGAAGGCGGTGGTCATCCGGTCCTGACCTTCATCGGCAGGCTGCTGCGGAGGCTGCGGGAGCTATGGCCTTTCTGAACAACCTGGTACGGGTTGCCAGGACGGAGAGGGGCCAGGCCATGGCCGAGTTCGCCCTGGGAGCTGTGGCCTTCTTCCTGGCGGCGCTGGGCGCCCTGCACTTCGCCCTGGCGGTGCATGCAAGACACGTCACGGAGACGGCGGCGGTGGAGGGCGCCCGCTGGGCGGCCGTGGAGCCGTTCGACCTGGACAGGGGCATGGAGCGGGCGCGGACAGTGTTGCGGCAGGGGCTGGGCCGCTGGGCTGACAGCTACACGGTGGAGGGGCAGGACCAGGGAGATACGGTGCGCATCAGGGTGATCGGACACTACATCTTCGCGCTGCCCTTCCTGGGGAGGGAAGATGTCCCCCTGACGGCGTCGGCAGTGGTGCGGAAGGAGGGGTTCAGACCGGGGCCATGAGGGGCCAGGCGCTGGTGGAGATGGCCATCGCCATGCCCATTCTGCTGGTGTTAGCCCTGGGGGTGATGGGGGCAGGTAGGGCCATCCACGCGCGGGTGGCGCTGGAGGCCGCCGCCCGGGAAGGCGCTCGTGCGGTGGCGACGGCCCCCGACCCCTGCGATGCCGCCGTGGCGGTGGCCAGGGCCAGGGAGACAGCTCAGGGCTATGGCCTGGACCTGGAGCAGCTATGGGTGGAGGTGAGCGGAGAGTGCGACCGGGGCAGTTTGCGGAGGGTCATGGTAGGCTACACCGTTCCGCTGCGCGACCTGGTCTTCATGCCGTTCCTGCAGCTGCCGGGGCAGGTGACCATGACGGCCAGGGCTACCCATGTGGTGGAGCAGTACCGGTCGCGCTAGGAGGGAGAAGGGATGGCGAGTCGTCAGGCATGGGCTTCTGGAGGTGAGGAGATGGCCGCGGATTTGCAGGATGCCCGGCTGAGCCTGCCAGTCAAAGCTACTTTCCTTGTGGGCAGCTGCATCCTGCTGCTGGCGGCAGCTGCCTGCGGGAGGGCGTCCCGGGATGTGCCTGCCACGCCATCGGTGTCATCGATGCCGACGCCTGTGCTGGCAACGCCGCCGGCGGGCGATGTGCGCGTCGCCCTGAACACGCGCCCCGGCATGCAGGTGGACAGAGAGCTGCTGCAGGAGGCAGCGCAGGTCTACAGCTTCCTGTGGCCGGCTCTGTTCAACGCCCTGGCCAACGGCGACGAGACGCCTCTCCAGGGCGTTGCCGAGCCAGCGGCACGGCAGTCGCTCATGGCCAGGGCTCGTGACCTGGGGCCGGGCGAGCATCTGCTGGTGAAGAGGATGCGGCAGCGGCCGCTGGTGGTGGAGGCCACGGCCGAGCGGATGGTCGTTGAGGACGAGGCAGAGGTGGAGGCAGAGCTGCTGCGGGAAGGGCAGCAGCCCGGCCAGGGGTCGGCTCTGGCGGAGCGGTGGCTCCTGCGAGTGGTGCTCGTGCGCACGAGCGCTGGCTGGCGTATCGCGGAGGCTGACCTGCGGTGGACAGGCTGAGGTGGACCGCTCTGGGCATAGCGCTGCTGATGGCTGCCGTCGCCTGTGGCAGGGGAGACCCGGCGGCTGGACAGGGTATGGCGCCGAGCGATGCGGTGACATCCTTCCTTTCCTCGCTTCCTCGCCTCGCGGCCGGGCAGGAGGCGGCGCCTGCCGTGGACCGCGCCCTCGCCAGGAGCATCGCGCGGGCAGCGAGGGAGCTGGCGCCGCCCGGAGGGCGCCTGCAGGTGGAGGCGCGCCCCAATGGGGGGCCCCGCTTTGATGTGCCCATGGGGGAGGGAAGGCGCCTTCTGGGCATCGACGTCTCCCTGTCCATGGCAGTGGTGGACGCCGGGGGCAGGACGCTCAGAGAGCTGGTGGAGCCCAACTATGACCTGATGGTGGCTGTGCGAGCCGAGAGGCAGAGGTGGGTGGTGGAGCGCATCTGGGCGCTGCCGTGGCTGGATGTGGGCGAGCAGCTGGAGACAGGAGGCTGCGACATAGCCGGCGGCACGAGTCACCGCTTTGGCGTCATGGTCGAGATGCGGCGCAGCGATGTCCTCCAGCTGCCCATCACCGGCGAGGAGCTGAAGGCGATAGAGAGGGCCTGGCGCTGTTACTGGCTGGTCACCGCCGAGGCCTTCTCGTCTCTGGATGACTCTCGCCTGCATCTGGTGAGCGCCGGCCCTCAGCTGGAGAGGGACCTGGCCCACGTGGCGGCAAGGCGCACTTATGGCATCGCCCTGGAGGAAGAGGCGGTACACCGGTCGCCGGTGCTTGTGCAGTACACGGGCAACCGGGCCACGGTGGACGAGTGGTTCGATGGAAGGGGGCGAGGCGTGGGTGTGGCAACAGGCGTCAGGCCAGACTGGACCTATCGCGCCGGCCACCTGACGTTTGTTCTGGAGCGCACTCCTGAAGGGTGGCGTGTCGTCAACCACGCCTTCGTTTCTGCCGCAGCTGCTGGCGTCTCGGGGGGTGAGCGGTGATGTGGAGTGTGATGCGAAGGCTGGTGGTCTTCCTCCTGGCTACCGTGGTGGGCATCCTCGTGGGTGTCGTGGGTGTGGACATGGCGGACGTGCGTCAGGGCATACCCGGGGCCCATGCTAACAGCAGCCCCGGCGCAGGGTGGGTCCTGGCGGGCTACCAGAACTATTACTACACCTACTACGTGACCGAGCAGGTGGGCACCACCACGGTGACCCAGTACCTGTACAGTGAGCCCTACCAGGACCGGGTGCTGTACACCCAGGAGAGCAGGATATGGGCCATCGTCTGGAGGAACCGGCTGGTGAATTCCTACACCAAGCTGCTGACCTACCGCTCTTACTGCTGGCTGAATCCTTACTACCCCTGGGACATGCAGTGCTCGTGGGTGTCGGAGTACAGGACCGACCAGTACTATCAGCCTTATCAGGAGGTCCTGTATACCACTGTTTCTGCTCCATATGTGGTGACCGACTACCGGCCTGTATATGGGTCGGTGCAGGTGCCCGTCTACCAGCGGGTGCAGAGGACAGGGGTCTGCTCCGTTCCCATCTACCAGTTCGTGGGGGGCGACGGCGCCGTGACCTTCAACGGCGATGGCACCTTCACCATGTGGATACCCCAGTCGTCGTGCGTGTACTCACCATACACTAACTACTATCAGCAGGCCACAGTTCAGACGGTCTACACCGGCCAGTCCTGCCGCCAGAAGCTGAACGTCACTCTGCAGCAGACCTCGTCAACCACAACCCGCTACCTCGACACGTCCATCACGTACGGAGTGCAGTCTGGCCAGAGGTACCAGTGTCAGACCATATACTGGCCCACCTGGGTGTACTGGGGCTCCCGGGACTGCAGCTACCACGCTAGCTGGTGCCCCAGCCAGGGGTACTGGGAGTCCAGCACCTATTACTCGGGCGATGGGCTGTGGAGATATGACCGCAGCGCCTATCACCATCCGTGTCCCAGCTGCTGGGTTAGCTGCACGGAGTACATCTATTACAAGACAAACCAGCCCGTCACCGACTGCCGCTATATGCCCTACGACTGGATACAGGAGTACAGGAGCGGCGGGTACTATACCGATACCTACTTCAGTTACAGCTTCGTGTCCTGGTACACGACCCAGTGCTGGGACACCTATGCTCTCGCTGCCACGAGCATCACTCAAAGCGAGTGGGTGGACAGGTATGTTCCCAGCACCAGCTGGCAGCAGATGACCCTGCGACTGCCAGTCATGCCGGACGTCCAGATTGGGGTCAACCCCGGGGCGGCAGGGCTCACAGGCCTCGCCAGCTGGTTCTGGGTGGAGAACAACGGCATCAGCGAGAGCCAGGGCCCCAATGGCATCCGCGTGAGGGTGGTCCCCGCGCGGTATGACTGGGACTTCAATGGCGACGGCGTCACAGATCTCTCCACCACCTCGCCGGGGCAGCCCTACCCCATTCCCTCGGACGTGCGGTACACCTACCAGCGCTCCAGCGCCTCCCAGCCGGGACACGTCTACAGGGTGCGACTGACGGCGGTCTACGACCTCCAGGTAGATGTGGGCCAGGGCTATCAGACAGTGGGCCAGATCGCCCAGGAGAGGATCCGGCTCTACCCGGTGCAGCAGCTGCAGTCGAGCCTGGGAGGGTAGACGGCAGTCATGGCAGCGAGAGAGGCGGGTAAAGAGAGAGGCCAGGTGCTGGCCCTCACGGCGGTGCTGATGATAGGCATCCTGGCCGCCGTGGGGCTGGCGGTAGACGCCGGCCTTGTCTTCTCGGCCAGGCGCTACCTGCAGGGGGCAGCCGATGCTGCCGCTGCAGCGGCGGCGCAGCAGATCGATGTGATGGCTTACCGGGGGAGCCAGGGCCAGGTGGTGCAGCTGGACCCCTCTCTGGCGTATGCAGCGGCGGTGGCGAGGCTAGCGGCCCTGCCGCAGGTGGAGAGCTATACCGTCCAGGTGAGCACGGCGAGGGTGGATGTGACCGTCAGGGGACGAGCCCGGCTGGCGTTTCTGCCGGCGCTGCTGCCTCTGGCGAGGACGGTGCCGGTGGGGGCCAGCGCCTGGGCTGTGCCGCGGTATGGCATCGTCTCTGCCCAGTGAGGAGACGTAAGGAGGAGCTGGGGAAGGTGGATGCTGCAGGCAGGAACCGGAGGGAGCAGGAAGGCGGAGGGAGGGAGGCCAGGGAGCTCCCTGGCGGTGGCCCTCCTGGGAGAGGGGTGGCCCCACACGCTGCCCCTCTGCCTGGCGGCGGGAGCGGCGCGGCTGCGGGGGGCGCGCCTGGTGGAGGTGCCCTTCCTGGGGCTGCAAGGGGAGCAGCGGCGATGGTCTCTCCTGGTGGGGGCGGCCCTGACGGCGGCGGGAATGGCGCTGGCCTGGCGGACATCCTGGGGGATGACGCTCAGGCCTGCTGGGAAGACGTGGGAGCTCTTTCCCTGGGGATGGCTGAGGGAGTATGTGGCGCTGGTGGCCGGCCGGGCGAAATGGGATGGGTGGGAAATGGCGGCTGCGGCAGATGGGAGGGGGTTGAGGTTCCGGCGGGGGGAGGAGGAGATATGGCTGGTCCTGGGCCCTCGGGGAGAAGCGTTGGAGGCCGAGCCCAGAGGAGGCGTGGGCGTGCGGTGGACGCTGGTGTCGCCCCTTCCCTGGGAGGAGAGGGTGCCCGCCGGGATGACGGTGGTGGCGCCGCCGCAGCTCTGGCTCTGGCTGACGAGGGCCATGGGGAGCTTGAGCGGCTAGGGGATCGGCTCCTGCGCATCTACCTGGCGAAAGGGTGGCCGCGGGAGGTGGTGGAGGAGGCGGTTCAGGAGACGCTGGCCAGGGTGTGGAGGCAGGGCCAGAAGGTGAGGGAGATGTGGCCCTTCGCCTGGAAGGTGTCGCGGCGCCAGGTGGCCACGCAGGCGAGGAGATGGCTGATGCGCAAGCGCATGGAGGGGCGCTGGGAGGAAGATGGAGGCGGCTCCGGCGACGAGGGCAGGACTGGCGGAGAGGGAAGACTTAAGGGGGGGACGGTTGCCTGGGAGGAGGTGGAGACCACGCTGTACGGGGAGGCGCTGGGCCAGCTGCTGGCGGGGATGGAGCTGCGGCAGCAGCTGGTGGGATGGCTGTGCTGGGTGGCAGGAGCGGACTCGGCTGCGGCAGCAGCGGTCATGGGCATGACGCGGGAGGCAGTGAGAATGAGGCTGTCGCGGCTGAGGAGGAGGCTGGGGCAGCTGCAGCTCCGGTGGGAAGCATGAAGCTGGAGCTGTTGAGGGCTGAAGACATGGGGGCGGACGGAGGTCACCTCCTGCACAGGCCGTCCGGAGGGGCCCCATCCTGCCGGCGGATGTGCCGCTCGCTCACCGTCCGCCCCCGCCAGAGAGCTTTAAGGTGGATGCCCTGGGAATGTTATATGCTAGATGATGTCACACTCACAACATCAGCGAGGTGCGCCCCGGCGGCCCGATCGGGGAGGATGGATGCCGGTGGCGACACTGAGGCCAGGGGTGTGGCCATGCGCTGGTTGAAAGACTTTATGAGCAGAGAAAGGGTGACGGTGCTGCCGACGACGGCGCCGGCGGCGCTGCGGCGGCAGGTGCAGCGGGTCTGCCATGAGTATGCATCTGCGCTGGGGGTGAGCCTGCCGCCTCTGGTGGTGGAGCTGGAGGAGGTAGGTGGCAGTCTCTCTCGCAGGGGCAGGGTGGAGAGGGTGGAGGGAGAGAGAGGGGTTCTTTACCGGCTAACCCTGCCTCTCAGAAACGGGACGGTGGTGGAGGCGGAGCTGCGGAGGGCGCTTCTCAGGGTGCTGATGGCAAAGGGGGCGCTGGTGGTAGCCCCCCTCGATGACGCCCGGTGCGGGGGGAACGAGAGCAGGGAAAGGGATGCAGGTGAAACAGACGGCTCCGGGGAAAGGGTCAGGAAGGCAGCTGTAGCTGTACCCGTGTGGCTGCGATGGCGAGAGAGAGGCAGGGCCACGCCTCTCGTGATGGCATCGCCCGTGGGGGGAGATGAGCTGCCCCTCTTGAAGGAGGCGCTCGCTCGCCGGGGGGTGGAGCTCCTGGCGGCTGTGCCCTATCCCGCCAGGGATGAAAGGGCGCGGCCTCTGGACGGCCTGGCAGGGACGGCGCTGCGGCGGCCTCTGGAGCTGACCATGTGCCTGCGCCGCATGGCAGGGGCTGCCTCCGGGACAGGGGCGTATGTGGCGGTGCCGATACCGCCGGGGTGCAGTGAGGAGGGCTTCATGGACGTGGCCCAGGCTCTGACGGGAGTGCGGCTGGCCGCTGGCGTCATGGCGGCGGCGGGGCGCATCTACCTGAGGCTGCCTGCCGGCATCGAGGTTCTGGCGCCCTACCTGGATGGGCAGTGGCTGGAGAGGGCGGTGGCCGCGTGGGTGAGGGGTGTCCTGGTGGGTGGTGGCCGTCATGGGGTGGAAGCAGCCACACGGGCCCGGGTGCGCGTCGACAGCGGACGGGAGGCGGAGGTGGATGTGGTAGCAACAGCGGGGGGACGGCTGGTGGTGGCGGAGTGCTCCATAGGGGCCTGGACGCTGCTCCGGAGAGCGGGACGCCGGCGGCAGCTGTGGCTGGAGAGACGGCTGCCGGGGGACGTGGTCCTGACTGTATGTGTTCTGGGGGGCGATGAAGAGATGGAGAGGCTGAGAGAAGCCTATGGATGGCCGGCATGGCGGCCTGCTCGGGGGCTGGAGGCGCTGGAGCGCATCATCTGGGAGTCGCGCGACGGAGGGAGGTGAACAGAGTGGGAAGGAGCGCGTCTGTGAGACTGGCGGAAGTTTCAGCAAGGGAGGCGCTGCGGGGGCTTGTGGCCTTCCTGCTGATGGTGGCGACGCTGGCAGGGGTGACGGCCGGCCTCCTCTACGCGGGGGAGCGACCGGGACCGCCGCCTGCCTGGCCGCGGTGGGAGGATGTGTTCCACTTCCTGGGGGCCACCGAGCCGCCGCTCTCGGGGCTGCGCTACGTGGTCAGCATGGCAGGGTGGCTGCTCCTGGCCTACGTGGGGGCAGTGCTGCTGATGCGGGCTATGGCGGGGACGCTGGTGACCCTCACCAGGGGAGCGGCCTGGGCGCACGATCTGGAGCGGCTGGCGGACCTGGTGACGCTTCCGTGGATTAAGAGGGCGGCGAGCGGAGGGCTGATGGCTGCCCTCCTGGTGGCTTCGCTGGTGAGGGTGTCGCCGGAGCTGCCACGGCCTGCTCCTGGACATGGCGAAAGCGCAGTCAGGGTGGTGGCTCCTGCCCTGGACATGCCTGCGGCACGAGAAGCGGTGGTCGTGACCGACTGGGTGAGGGAGGCCTCGGTGGGCGCCTCCCCGGAGGAGGCAGCAGCAGCTGTGCAGCACGACGTCTCAGGGGAGGCAACAGCCATCCAGGAGGCAACTTCGATATCTGCGGCCAGGCAGTCTCCTGCTGGGGAGACGGCCCAGGAGCAGGGACGGGTGCGGCCGGAGCTGCCGGCGCCTGTGGTGAGCCTTCCGGGCGAGGAGAGGCAGCGTGATGGCGACATGCTGCCGGACGGCGGCGAGGAGGCTCCTCCCGGGAGCCTCAGCCAGCAGGGGCCTGGGGTGCGGCTGCCCGGCCAGGCGAGGAGGTGAGGCGAAGCATGGCAGGCGCCCGGTCGGTGGAGCTGGCAGTGGAGTCCCCTCTCCTCAGGGAGGGATTGCGCAGGCTGTTGCGGCGCCGTGGGGTGACGGTCCGGCAGGGGGCGCCGGTGGTGGTGGCCGACGCAGGCGGCCTGGATAAGGCAGCGAGCGACGGCAGGCCGGTGGTGGCCCTGGGGACGGGCAGGGCCGATGCCGATCTCTCTTTGCTGGCTCGGGGGGCCGTGGCGGTGGTCCCTGCCTGCGACCCGGAGCTGCTGGCGAGGGCGGTGGCGGCGGCCTCTCTGGGCCTGGCCGTGCTGCCGGAGGCTGTCCTGACTCTTCTGAGGGAGAGGGAGCGGAGCAGCGCAGCCCGGCGGGCAGTGCGACGGCAGCGGGTAGCAGAGCTGCTGGTGGAGGGGCGCACCGTGCGGGAGATGGCTGCCCGGCTGGGCGTCTCGCCAGCGACGGTGAAGCTGGACCTGCAGGCCATCTATAGAGAGGTGGGCGCCTGCAGGAAGGCGGAGGCGGCGGCAAGGCTCGCGGCTGTCATGAAGGAGGAAGAGAAGGAAGAGGCGGTGGCGCTGGGGGAGCAGCCATGACGGGGAGGGTGAAGCCCACCACGGGGAAGGTGGTATGCCTCCCCCCGGCAGTGGGGAGGATGGGGGACTGGCTGCGTTTCTGGCGTCTCCGGCCCCATGAGGTGCGCTTCACAGAGGACGGCAAAGTGGAGCTGCCTCTTGTGGGCTACGTGCGGCTGCGGCTGCACCCCGTCTGGGCGCCAGATCTGGCGCACATGGCGGGCCTGTTTGGCCTGACGTCTGAGGCCGTGGTGGAGGCCGGAGATGGCTGGGTCCTGGTGCCGGTGCCCAACATGGCCATGGCCGTTCGGGAGGGGCGAGTGCTGCTCTGGTGCCTGGAGCTGACGCCGGAGGTGGTCGACCTGGAGGAGATGGTGCTGGGAACCCGGCATCGGCAGTGGCACCTGTTCTACCAGGAGACGCAGCGGTACCGGCGCCAGGCAGGGTACAGTCCTGCCGAGGAGGGGGAGCTGCTGTACGGCGGCCCAGTGCAGGGTCGTGTCCCCTACGGGTGCCTGGTGGTGCTCCCCACGCGGCTTTTGCCGCCAGAGGAAGTCTTGCGGCCGCCACAGATGGAGACGCAGGCGGCGACAGAGTGGCTGCCGGCGGCCGTCCCCGGTGAGGAGGAGATGGCTCCGGAGGCTGGCTGGCGGCTGGTGGAGAAGACCCCGCAGGAGGGAGTCAGGGAAGACGTTGCCGCAGGGGCGATGGCGATATCGCCGGAAGGGACGGGAGAGGAAGAGACGCCGGCGGCGCGAGAGGGCGGCGTCCCGGGTCGCGGGGAGGTGGCGCCATCGGTGCGTCAG
>Ga0209143_1001479_pt1 | contig 10788 bp, 8 predicted proteins | sample FaiFalFF_MnMetaG_3_FD_184739 | JGI IMG/M metagenome (GOLD analysis project Ga0209143, IMG submission 184739) | Freshwater microbial communities from Yellowstone National Park, Wyoming, USA - Fairy Falls B (FF_Mn_B) MetaG (SPAdes) (version 3) | ecosystem: Environmental > Aquatic > Freshwater >...
ATATTTAAAGATGAAAGTAAATTATTCCCTGAATATGTTCCATCAAGTCTACCTCATAGAGAAGAACAAATTAAATCTTTAGCAACTTATTTAGGTGGCTTATTAATTCCTTCAAATTATGCTTTTTATAGAGTAATATGTTATGGACCAACTGGTACAGGAAAAACTGCTGTAAATAAATATTTTGGTAAGCTAATACAACAAGAAGCGAAAAATAAAGGAATTAACTTGTATTATGTTCATGTTAATTGTCACATTGAGAGAACATATTTTATGATCGTAAAAAAGATCGTTGAGAGTTTATTTCCTCAAATCCCTAAAAGAGGGTTTTCTCCGCAACAAATGTTAGAAGAACTTTTAAAATACTTAGAGGAAGAGGATATTAAATTATTATTATGTTTGGATGAAAGCGATTATCTTATAAGAACAGATCCAGATATACTATATAACTTAACTAGATTAGCAGAAAAAGAATTAGGGAAAAATAGAATTAGCTTAATTTTAATATTACGTGATATAACATTACTTTATAATCTTGAAGAAAGTACTTTAAGCACTTTACAAAAGAATACAATAAAATTTGATCCTTATACCTCAGCTCAATTATTTACTATTTTAAAGGAAAGAAGTGAAGAAGCCTTTATTCCTGGAGTTGTAAGTGATGAAATAATTCAAATGATATCGAGAATTGTTGGAGCAGATAACAATGGAAAAGGAGATGCAAGATTTGCTTTAGAAATATTATGGAAAGCTGGAAAAATTGCTATAAATTCTGGAGATAAGCAGCTTATTCCTGAGCATGTAAGAAAAGCGTTAAGCGAAGTTTATCCTTATTTAAACTTAGAAATGATAAATTCTTTAGAGAAGCAAGAAAAGATTCTACTTAAGGCTTTAGCATTAGCATTAAAAGAATTGAAACAAGCTCAAATAAATGTAGGAAGACTAAATAAATATTATAAATTGGTCTGCGAAGAATATTCTGAAAAACCATTAAAATATACACAGCTATGGAGCTATTTACAAAGACTTAAAAATAAAAATTTAATTAACATAAAAGTTAGCAATTTAAAAAGAGGAAGAAGTAGTTTAATCTCAATCGATATTCCTGCTGAAGTTATAATTAAGAATATAAAAATAGAATGAAAAAAGAGAGCATTATTGAAAATTTATTAGGTTCTAAATGGAAGATCCGTGTATTAAAAAAAATAATTGAAGAAAAAGAAGTAAACATTAGTAATTTAGCAAAAGAAACATCAAGCAATTTTAAAAAAGTAGAACAATACCTTAAATTACTGAATGAGTTAGAAATTATAAGAGAGAAAAGACTTGGCAAAATAAGATTAATAATTGTAAATGAGAAATCTCCAATTTTTAGTAACTTGGAAAGAATGTTTAGATTAGTTGAGGGAAAATATTCAAGCTAAGGATATATTTTGAAAATTTTAAATTAGTATAAGGATGAGCGAGGAATTAATGTGGATTGAAAAATACAGGCCAAAAACATTAGACGAAATTGTTAATCAAAAAGAAGTTGTTATGAGTTTAAAAAAGTTGGTAAATGAAAAAAATCTTCCTCATATTTTGTTTACAGGCCCGCCTGGTGTAGGAAAAACGGCTACAGCTTTAGCTTTTGTAAGGGACCTTTATAAAGATGAATGGAGAAATAATGTTTTAGAATTAAATGCCAGCGATGAAAGAGGTATAGATACGATTAGAGAAAAAATTAAGGAAAGATTTGCTAAAACTTTAGCTATTGGTGAAATTCCTTTTAAAGTAGTAATTTTAGATGAAAGTGATGCTATGACTAACGATGCCCAAACAGCTTTGAGAAGGATAATGGAAATTTATGCCAAAAATATTAGATTCATCCTAACATGTAACTATAGTAATAAAATAATAGAACCAATTCAGTCTAGATGTGTAGTTTTTAGATTTAATCCTTTATCTAAAGAAGACGTTATAAATAAACTTAAAGATATAGCACAAAAGGAAAAAGTTAAAGTAGTACCAGAAAGTTATGAACATATTTATGAAATAAGCGGAGGAGATTTAAGAAAAGCAATAAACCTGCTTCAAAGTGCTTCGTTATTTGGCGAAGTTACTCCCGAAATTGTTTATAAAATAGCAGGAGCTATTAAACCAAAGGAAATAAGGGACATTCTTGAGTATATAACAAAAGGGAAATTTCTAGAAGCAAGAGAAAGATTATTAAAACTTTTATATGAAGATGGTATACCTGGTGTAGACATAGTATATCATTTACATAAAGAAATTATTAAGTTAAACGTTCCTGAAGAATGTAAAATTAAGTTAATTGAGACTCTAGGAGATTATGAATATCGATTAATGGAAGGTAGCAATGAAGAAATCCAAATAAACGCTTTATTAGCTAAAATGTTATTAATATGCAAATCTTATAGCAAATGAAAGCCTCAACCTTTCCAAGACAAGAAGGAAGTCGGAGTAAATGAAAGAAAAGTATTTACTATGGACGATAAAGCATAAGCCTAAAACGGTAGAAGAGATTGTAGGTAACGAGGAAGGTAAAAAAGAATTTTTAAACTGGCTTGATATTTGGATAAAAGGCAAAATTCCTGTAAAAAAAGCAGTTCTAATATATGGCCCGCCTGGTATTGGGAAAACACTTTTAGTTGAAGTTTCAGCAAAGCAATTTAATTTAGAATTAATAGAAATTAATGCAGGAGATATTTATTCAGGCGAAGTCGTAAGAAAAATAGCATTGGGAACAAGTAAAGAAAAAAGCTTTGAAAATAAAATGAAAATCATATTAATTGATGAGTTAGATAGCATAGAAGGTTCAAAATTAAACCAATCTCTTCCTTATATATTAGAGTTGATTCATGAATCATTTTGCCCAGTTGTTTTAATAGCCAATGATGGATGGAAACCTGAATTATGGCAAATAAGAAATGTTGCTTACATGATAGAAATGAAAAAATTAAACACAAAACAAATAATAAGTTATCTTGAAAAAATATGCAAAGAAGAAAAGCTTGAATATGAAGAAGCAGCCTTAAAAATAATAGCAGAAAGATCTGAAGGAGATATGAGAAGCGCAATACTTGATCTTCAATTAGTTTCGATATTTAAAAGAGTTGGAGTTAAAGAAGTAAATTTACTAGCTCCTAAGGATAGACAATTGGACGTTTTTTCTGTTATAAGAAAAATAATTTATACCACTACATTCTTATCAGCAAAGAACGCTGCAGAAGAGTTTCCATATGATCCTGAAACTTTAATGTTATGGATTAATGAGAATATACCAAGATTTTATACAAATCCTATAGATTTAGCTACAGCTTATGATAGATTATCTCAAGCTGATATTTTTAAAAATATAGCTGAAAAACAAAGATATTGGCGTTTCTTACTCTACTTTATAGAAGAAATGACTGCAGGTGTAGCATTATCAAAAACCACAAAACCAACTTTTTCATATGCCCAATTTCCTTCAACCTTAAAATTATTAGGTAAACAAAAGAGAACCAGAGAATTAAAAAAAATATTGCTTGAAAAAATAGCAAGATTAACCCATATGTCTACAAAAAAGGCAAATACTGAACAATTTTGGTATTTTCTTATTTTATTTAAAAATGATAAATTTAGAGAGAAAGCTATAAAATATTTAAATTTAGATAAAGAAACCCAAGAATATTTGATCAATTTATCTAATAATATTAAAATTTAATCAAATAATTTCCATAATTCTTCATAAATATCAATTTTTAGCAAATCTAATCTTTCTCCATTTATTCTATTAACTATACATTCTTTTTCATTTTTTAATTCTCCTATAATTGATATATAAGAATTATTTTTAAATGAAGATATAAATTTATTTAAATTTTCTTCTTTAACAATACATAATAAACAACCAGAACTTATCACTTTAAGAGGATCTATTTTTAAAAAATTAAAAATTTTTTTAGAAATATCAAGTATAATTATTTTATCTTCATAAATTTCCATACCTTTATTTAAGAAAATTGATATTTCTTTTAAAGCTGTTGCTATACCTCCTTCTGTGGGATCATGGGCAAATAAGACAGCATTTGTCTCATAAGCTTTTTTTGCAATATCAACAATGCTTATTTTATACTTTAAGCTTTTAGCTTGTTCTAATTCATCTTTATTTAATATTGAAGAGATAAGATGTTCAAAATCATTAGCAATTATAGCTGTAGCTTCTATACCTATTGGATTAATTAAAACAACATAATATTTACTTTTTAAAGGTTTCTTCTTTATTTCATTAATTTCCTTTAACCTCTCTTTAAAAGTTAAATCTAAAGTACCTATCATCGTTGTAATAACTATAGGTTTGTTAACAGCATTGGTAATTTCAGTATGACCTCCTATTATAGCTATATTTAATTCCAAAGAAGCTCTATGTAATTGCTCTTGAATCTCTTGAATTAATCTAAGCTCCGAATTAACAGGCACTAATATACAAACAGAAGCGAATTCTGGTTTTGCACCAATAGATGCAATATCGTTAGCTGATATTATTATTGAAAAATAGCCTATATCATGTGAAGCTCCTGTTATTGGATCTGTATGAACAGCAATTAACTTATCTTGAAAGATCACCGAGGCATCGACACCTATAGCAGGTCCTAATAAAACTTTCTCATTATAGCTTCCTAACTTATCCAAAATATGTAAACTTAAAAAATCATGGAAAGGTTTGCCTACGAACTTCTTTGTTTCAAACTTCATAATCTTTAATTTTTCTTTATCTTATTTTATTTTTTACGATTAAAACAAAATTTAAAAGATTGTAGACATCACTACTTAGAAGAATGAAATAGTTTTATAAAAAATGCTTAAAATAGAGCTATCGAGATAAATATAAAACCTAAGTTATATGCTCTGACATATTACCTTCTTGAAAAAGCAAAAGTACCTTATCGATTATGAGTTATAAACTTTATTTAAGTAAACTGTTGGAATTCAAAGAACGCATCATTTAAGTTCATTAATACGTAACAAGTTTTTATATAAAAATTTTAAATAAATTTAGATGGAGGAAGAATTTTTGGAAGGATATTTAAATTATGAATTTACCCCAATTAGAGTAAAGGTGCTTAAGAATCATCCAGAGGTAGCATTTTATGATAAAAAATATGGACCTTTTAAAGAAAATTCACAAATTGAAATACCAAGAGGATTAGCAAAATTGTTAGCAGAAGAAGGAATAACAGAATTTCCTTTACCAAAAATAACATTAAGCGATCTTAAACACATATTATTCTTTGAGAGAAGAAATAAAGAATTGGGAAAATTAGATTGGAATTATTATTTACAGATAAAAGATCTAATTTATGTTGCTGAAAATAAAATAATTAATGAAGATCCAAAGGAAATAAAAAAATATTTTAGAGAGCTTTGTCTTAAAAGATTGGAAAAAATATTAAACATAATTTTCTTTGTAGAAGATTATAAAAAAATATTACCTTTATTAACCAACGAAGAAAAATTTTTGTTTAATATTTTAAGCACAATAATAAAAAAATGGTACAGTAACTTAATTAATGATGATTATTTAAAAAAGGTATAATATATAAAAAAAGATGACGGAAACAAGTAAAGCGGTTATTAATTTTAAAGAATATTATATGGAATTCTTAAATGATTTTACAATTAATGAAAAAACGATTTACTATAACAAAATAAAAGAAATGCCTTCATTTAATCAATATTCTTTGTATATTGATTATAATCATTTATTTGAATATTTTAGCAACAATAAAATTCTATTAAATTCCTTTATAGATAATCCTGAAGAACATTTAAACTATTTAAGCGAAGCAATAAGAGAACTAATGATAAATATGGGTTCTTCATACGCTGAGTATGCATCCCAAATACCTATTTTCTACGCAAGAATCTATAATTTACGCCCAGAATTTTATGTTCCAATAAGGAATATTAGAGGTGTTCATATAGGTAAATTAATACAAGTTAAAGGAATAGTTACACGAAGCAGTAAAATAAAACAAAAAGTATATGAAGTTGAAATGGAATGTGTTGATTGCCATAATAGGTTTAAAGTTAATTTCAAAGAAAAGGGGATAACTAGGATATCACAAGTTAAATGTGTTTATTGTGATACAAAATTAACTCCTAGATTTGTAAATAGGAAAATGATCGATTTCCAAAGAATTATAATTCAAGAAAGCCCTGAAGAAATGCCTTCAGGCCAGATTCCTAGAAGTTTAGAAGTTTATTTGGAAGGAGATATTGTAGACAAAGCATATCCAGGCAATCATGTGATCATTACAGGCATACTTAAAGAGAGAAGAGAAAGAGAAATTTTAGATGAACTTACTTTTAGTACTTATTTATATGGCTTATCATTAGAAGTAAAAGAAAAAGGATATGAGGAAGAGATAATTACAAAAGAAGATGAGGAAGAGATAATTAAATTAGCTTCATTACCTGATATAGTAGATAGAATAAGGAATTCAATAGCCCCAGCTATTTATGGTTTAGAGCATATAAAATTAGCCTTAGCTTTAATGCTTTTTGGTGGAGTTCCAAAAGTTTTTCCTGATGGAACAAAAGTTAGAGGGGATATTAATATTTTATTGGTAGGAGATCCTGGTACAGCTAAAACACAATTGTTAAAATATATAGCTATGATCGCTCCTAAAGGAGTATATACTTCAGGCAAAGGAGTTTCCGCTGCAGGTTTAACAGCTGCTGTTGTAAGAGATAAAAATACTGGAGAATTTTATTTAGAAGCAGGAGCTTTAGTTTTAAGCGACCATGGTATAGCATGTATTGATGAAATAGATAAGATGAGAAGCGAAGATAGAGTAGCAATGCATGAAGCAATGGAACAACAAACAATAAGCATAGCTAAAGCAGGTATAGTAGCTACATTAAATGCAAGATGTTCAATTCTTGCAGCTGCCAATCCTTCTCTTGGAAGATTTGATAAGTCTAAAACAATAGTAGATAATATAGATTTGCCTGTTACATTACTTTCAAGATTTGATTTAATATTTCCAATAATAGATTTGCCAAATAAAGAAACAGATGAAAAATTAAGCACACACGTTTTGTCTTTACATTCACAAGCATGGGAAAAAATAAAAGAAGAAATTATACCAATAGATTTGCTTAAAAAATATATAATTTATGCTAGAAAGAACATAAAGCCAAAATTAACCGAGGAAGCTATAAGAGAAATCCAACAATTTTATTTAAAAATGCGAGAAATTTCTTATAAAGGAGAAGGAGCTCCTATAGCTATAACTCCTAGACAGTTAGAAGCTTTAATAAGACTTACTGAAGCAAGAGCAAGGATGTGTTTAAGAAATGAATGTACAGCTGAAGATGCATTAACAGCAATAAATCTTATGAAATATATGCTTATGGAAAGTTTCTATGATGTTACTACACAAAGGATAGATGTAGATGTAGTTATGACAGGTATTCCAAAGTCTATGAGAGATAAACATTCAAAAATAATAGATATCTTATCTAAATTAAACTATCAAACTGAGCCAGTAGAAAAAGAGTTAGTTTTACAAGAGGCTGAAAAAGAAGGAATAAGTAGAGATGAAGCTGAAAAAATACTACATAAACTGAAAATGGATGGTCTAATTTATGAACCTAAAGTAGGTTTTATACAAAGAACTCCTTAAATTGAAGATAAAAGAACTAATAAATTTTGGTATACCAGAAGATATAATAAAAAAATTTGAAGATAATGGTTACATAGAATTATTTCCTCCTCAAGAATTAGCTATTAAAAGAGGAATATTGGAATTTAAAAACTTACTAATAGCTACTCCTACAGCTTCAGGAAAAACATTCATAGGAATATTAGCAGCGATAAAAAACATATTAAAAGGGAAAAAAGTTTTATATGTTTGTCCTTTAAGAGCAATTGCTTCTGAAAAATATGAAGAACTAAATGAGCTGCTTAAAGATAAGATTAAGATTGCTCTTTCAATAGGTGATTATGATAGTGCAGATCCTTGGCTAGAAAATTATGATTTCATAATTTCAACCTATGAAAAGGCTGATAGCTTGTTAAGACATAAAGCAAAATGGATCGAAGAAATTTCCCTTGTTATAATCGATGAAATACATATGATAGACAGTGATAGAGGAGCAACTTTAGAATTTTTAATAGCAAGATTAAGGAAAGAAATTCCTTACGCACAATATTTAGCTTTAAGTGCAACTGTTAAAAATGCAAAGGAAATAGCAAATTGGTTAAATGCTGAAGCTCTTACAATAAATTGGAGGCCAGTTCCATTAAAAGAAGGAATTTATCGTTCAGGTATAATATTATACTCTAATAATGAAACAAAGAAAATAAATACAATTTCAGGAATATCATACATCGATTTATCTTTAGATTGTTTAAAGGAAGATGGACAAGTATTAATATTTAATAACAGCAGAATATCTGCAATAAGAAGCGCAGTTAAATTACAAGAGTATGTTAGTAAAGAGTTATCAAGAGAAGAAAAGGAAAAATTAAATGAAATTAGCAAAATACTTGAAGAAAATGATAGAAATACTCAAATTTTAAAGGAAATGATTAAGAATGGTGTTGCTTTCCATCATGCAGGCTTATCATTTAGCTCAAGAAAAATAGTTGAGAAATTCTTTAGAGAGGGATTAATTAAAGTTATTTCATCAACTCCTACGTTAGCTGCAGGTGTAAATGTTCCTGCTAGAAGGGTAATAATACAGGATGTTGTAAGATATGATCCTATAGAAGTAAAAGTAGAGAAGCTTAGTGTAAATGAATATAAGCAATTGGCAGGAAGGGCTGGAAGACCAAGATATGATCTTTATGGAGAAGCAATAATAATAGCCAAGGGAAGATATGACGTCGATATTTTAATGGAAGAATATATCAGAGCAGATGTGGAACCAGTAAATTCTGTTATAAATGATGAAAAGGATTTGAGACCTCATATACTTTCTTTGATAGCCAACGATATAACAAACAACTTTACAGACTTAAGAAAAATTTTAAATTTAACCTTTGCTGCAAGAAAGCAAAATATTGATAGACTTTTAAGCTTGTCAAGAAACGTAATAGATTTCCTTATCAAGGAAGGATTTGTTTATGGCAATTTAGAAAGATTCAGGGCTAGCTATTTGGGCAAGAGAATAAATGAATTGTATATCGATCCATTAACTGCTTCGATAATTATTAAAGGAATTAAAGAATTAAGTGTAACTAACAACGATTATGATGAGATCTTTTACTTTTATTTGATTTGTTCTTCTGAAGATATGCAAAAATTGAATGTTTCCAAAAATGAAGAAGATTTCTTTGCAGAAGATCTGGAAAAATATTTGGAGAATAAATTCCTATATCCTAAACCAGATTTGTATGATTTTGAAACTTTAAGAGCATACAAAACAGCTAAACTATTGTATGAATGGATAAATGAAGAAAAAGAAGATATCATAGCTGATAGATTTAACATTGGTGTTGGAGATCTATATTTAATAGTACAAAACGCTAAATGGCTTTTGTATTCTGCTAAGGAATTAGCTAAATTGCTAGGATATAAAGAAATTAGTAAAGAATTAGGCATTTTAGTTGAAAGAGTTAAAGAAGGAGTTAAAGAAGAGCTATTAGAATTAGTAAAAATTCCTAATATAGGAAGAGTTAAAGCAAGAATTTTATATAATGCAGGTTTCAGAAGTTTAGAAAAATTAAAAGAAGCTAAGGAAATCGATATTATTAAGCTACCTGGTATAGGCAAGGAAACTTATAATAGCATTAAAGAATATTTAAAAAATCTAAGTTAATTTTCTTTCAATTCCCTTTATATGATTATATGTAGTAATCTTTTCATATCAAAAAAATTTAAATTTTTTAAGCTAGCTAATTAAAGGAAGGTTATTTTATTTCGTAAACTTCTGTGGACCAAAGATTCGCTGAAAATTGAATGGTTACTGATTCTCCGGTATTCAAATAAGTAGTAAATGTATGCGAAATGATCATAGGCAACTGACCACCATATTTATTAGGGTCTAGAAAACCTATTGAGGCAAGTTCAACAGTGAACAATATATCGTTTAATTTTGATACATCATAACCAGATGGAACTTTCACATTATGTTCAGCTTTTGCAATACCGCAATGAGGACATGACATATCAAACCATTCAAAATAGGGAGCCTTGTTTCCTAAATTCTTCGGATACCAATCACCTAATATTTGGCCTTCCCATATTGATGTTTTCCATCAGTTACCGAAATAAAAGTTTTAGGATAATGATTATATGTTGTAAATCCACATGAAGTTTTGTAACCTTTTGCAGAGTGTTGTGGATATGCTAACCAACTATGATATTTAGTAGTAGGTGTATTTATCTCAGTATAATAATATTTTACCATTACAGACATATAACCTGTTGTTTCACCGCAACCTTGTCCTTTAAAATATGCAGTCTTCCATCCTATGTATCCAATATATTTATAATTTTGACTATCTTTGATATATTCTGGAACGAATGATTTGCTATCTTGTTCGAGCCATTGCTGTATTGTTGAGAGTTCTTCAATTATATATTTCAATTCCTCAATTATAATGATACCGTTAGGACTAAAACTTATTCCGAAAATTTGGGCTGAATATATTACAGGATGGATTTTAGGTGCTTGTTTTTTATCTGTTCCTATGCTATTTGGATCAAGAGGCAAAATAGGCATTATGTTTTTGCTTCCAAACAATTTCAAGAATACCTCTAATGCAAATTGAGCTTTTTCTACATCCTT
>Ga0209143_1001484_pt1 | contig 10770 bp, 9 predicted proteins | sample FaiFalFF_MnMetaG_3_FD_184739 | JGI IMG/M metagenome (GOLD analysis project Ga0209143, IMG submission 184739) | Freshwater microbial communities from Yellowstone National Park, Wyoming, USA - Fairy Falls B (FF_Mn_B) MetaG (SPAdes) (version 3) | ecosystem: Environmental > Aquatic > Freshwater >...
GTTCACGGCTTCGAGGGCCTCCGCGAGCCTTGCCAGCCTCGGATCGGATAGTATCCTCGTGAGCTCCTCTAGGTCGGCCTTTCCCCTGACCATGTACCCCCTCTTCTTCGGCTGGCCCTGGCCGTCCACCGGGTTTATCTCCAGCGCAAGCTCCGGCCCCTCGACCCCCCGGCCCGAAAGCTTGACGACGAAGACTCACGGTATGCTCGTCCTGGGCCTCTCCCAGTCCTCTCTGCTCCTCATGAATTCCCTGAGCTTCTGCTCCAGGCTGGCGTCCCGAGATAGCATGGTCTGGGGCTTCTGTAGCTCCTGCTGGCCGAAATCCCGTTTCTGTTGAGTGTAATCCCATGGTCTGACCGCTGGCCTGACGGCACTCATAGCACCGAACTGCTCGGGCTTGGTATTAAAGAGCGGGTGGCCCTGCTTCGCGGTCCTTCTCTCACAGGTAACTCTACACCATCACTATCCTTTCCTCGAACTTCTCCGCCTTCCTGTAGAGCCACTTCGCCTTCCTCCCAGGTTTCCTTTCCCTCTTCAGCACCTCCAGCGCGACCAGGTGCTCCAGAGCCGGCCTGACGTGCTTGAAGTCCTTAGGTGCCCAGCCCCTCCTCAGAAGCTCATTTGCCACGTCGCTGGCGCTCCTCCACTCGTCGAAGAAGCCATCCAGAGCCAGCCTGATTATCCTTCCGTAGAGCTCGTCCTCGGAGACCTTGACGTACTCGTACTTCCTCTCGTAGACTATCTTCGGGACAGAGCACTCTATCCTGACCTCTGGCACCTTGGTTAGGATTGAGCGGACCAGCTGCTCCAGAGCCTCTACCCTGTGCTTGAGCCCTTCAATCTCGCTTTCGATACTCATCCAGCATAGCTATCCAAATCGCAATAGATAAGCTCAGGTGGCCTTCCATGTCGCCCTTTAGCAGTCATACCTGAGCAAACGAGGGCGGTGAAAGAGTGTAACTTATAAGGAAGTAGCCCTGAAAAGAGAACAGAGTCATAGAGCGAGCAAGCTCCTGAAGAGAACAAATCGCGTTAGCGAGCAGATCAGACGAGAGAACAATTTCTGAAAGCGAGCAAAGACATGAAGAGAACATCTTGCCCGAGCGAGCAAAGATCATGAGAGAACAGAAAAAAGCAGCGAGCAGAAAACCCAAGAGAAGAGATATTGGAAGCGAGCAAATGCCATCAAGAGGACATCGTATTAGGGCCTAACTTCCTTTTATAACAGCTCTGCTGAACATCCTAGTGAGGCATGAAGACTGTCCTGGGCACCTTTAAGGATGTGTCTGAAGCCCTTGATGCCTACCGCAAATACGTGGAGTCGACGGGCCTCTACGCGCGCATCGTACGGCGAACAGTCCTCTATGCGCGTGTTGAAGGGCAGGCCCTTTCGCCCGGCTCTGTAATATATGAGGTCTATGGTTACGACGAAGAGTGTAGACTCAACAGATACATCCCGGGGATGACCCACGACGGGCTCCGCATGCTGGCAAGCGCATACATGAACACGAGGAAGCTCCGCGCGGCCCTAGACCTGATGTCGGAGCACCCTTCAGCTCCGGAGGTGGTCCACTCGATAATCGATGACATTGCCAAGGACAAGAAAAGGATACTCGAGCGGGCGGAAGCGATAGTGGAGAACCACCCGGTTTACAAGTGGTGTAAGATGGTTTCTGCCGGCAGGGGCTCTTTGGGCGCCCAAATGGCGCTCATGTTCCTCGGATTCATCGATCCGCATGAGGCGGATACAGGAGGTAAGGCTAAGGCGTTTTGGGGCCTAACGGAAGCGAGCAAGCTGAGGTCGGGAGGAAGACTGTGGGAAACCCGCGGCTTAAGGGCGTGGCCATGTTCGCGGCGACGCGCGTCGTAATGGGGAAGGACAGCTACTACTATTGCTACTCCGAAGATACTAGGGTACTAACACGAGATGGTCTCAAGTATTTTTATGAGCTGAGTCAAGAAGACGAGATAGCGACTTTGAATGAGCATGGATATTTAGAGTACCAAAAACCCATAAGGATATTTTGTTACGACTATGATGGAGAGATGGTTCATTTCAAGAATACCCATATAGACCTATTAGTTACACCAAACCATAGGTTGGCAATAATCAATAGTAAAGGGGATATAGTATTCGTGACAGCTCAAGAAATACTTGATATGACACGGATTAGTGAGATGAAGAAGAAACGATACCAAGAATTGTATAAAGTTGCTCTACAGCTATCTAGCGGAATGTCTGCATCTGAAGTATCGAGGGAGCTGAATATACCTGTAGGAACGATAGAAGGTTGGATATATGGAAAGAAACCATTAGGTAGTATGGGTCATGGATCTGTCTTCGGCGGCTACACTACTAAAGGTAAGTTTAAGGTGCCGAGAGAGTTTCGTTGGGCTGGAATAGACACCAAGTATATAGCGATTCCCAATGTAAGATACAAAGGGCATCCGGGAACAATTCTAGAAAGAGTACCAACTGAATTATGGATGAAGTTCTTGGGCTGGTACATAGCAGAGGGAAGCTGTTTTAGGACAAAAAACAATAGCTACGTCATATCTCTAGGTTGTAAGTCGATAGAAGAATATAGCGATATAGTTAAGAAACTAGGCTATAAGTTCTCTATAGTGAAGTTTTCCGCTGTTCCCGGCGTAGTATTTAATTCAAAACAACTATATGAGTATCTGAAGCCGTTGGGGAGTGCAAAAAATAAATACATACCAAAAGAGGTCAAGGAACTTTCTCCCAAATATCTTTCTATTCTCTTGGAGACCTTGCTGAAGGGAGATGGTAGTGATAATGGAAAGAACATACGATACTATACTTCATCTAGGAGGTTGGCGGAAGATGTAGCTGAAATAGTTATGAAGTGTGGATATTGGGCATGTATAGCGCAAAGGGATAAAGAATGGGAAGTTAGGATTCTGAAAAAACGGAGGAATTCGAGTCTACCCAAACCTATGGTTGAACATTATAAAGGAAGAGTGTGGTGTGTCGAAGTCCCAAATCACATTATATTAGTAGAAAGAAATGGAAAATTTGCATGGTGTGGTAATAGTCTATTCACGACCAAGAAAGAGTACTACACCAGCAAGGGTGTTACGGGTGCGCATAGAAAGGCGATATATTGGCTCGCAGCCCTGCTAGTGAGCCATGCCCAGCAGATCAAAAGGGAGGCTGAGGGCTATCAAGTTCCTTCTCACAGGATGCATATACCGCCTAAGAGTAGTCCGGATGAGGCTCCGCCAGAAAAGTTGCTTGAAGCAGTTACTGTCAAGTTGGTATTACCTCCCCTCTTCCTATCCTTACGAGGTTATGCACAATTGCTACTGCCGTTGCTATCTCCTCTATGCTCTTCAGAGTCTTCGAATTCACATTGTTGTGGAACTTCTTCGTCCTGTTCTTCAGTTCCTTGAACCACCTCTCTATTTTGTACCTATTTCCGAAGGTCTCATGGAAGTAAGTTATTCCCGAGCCCATAGAACAATAAAGTTTCTCTAAAGGAGAGTACCTGTGACGTCTGAAGAGCCTGGTGAATGAGTCCAGTAGGACGTCGATGACGTGCATGGGCTGAGGGAGATGGAGGAGGCCAAAGACCTTCAATCATAAAGGCTTAAGTAAAACTTGTCAGTACCGCCAGAGATCTCCCAAAAAGCTAAATTGAGACTCGTCAGTACCATCTCCTCTGACAGCAATATTAAAATATCTCGGCGCGACCGTCATACCATGAGTCGCAGGAGAGCCCTTCGTCAGGGTGACGTCGATCTCGATTTGAAGGTTGATGAATTAATATTGACGAAAAACACTAAACGGCAATCGCGGATTTGCCGAGGTGTCCCCGACAAAATCAAAATCATAGTGCCACCCATTGTAGTGGAATACGATGTTCGGAAGAGACTGTGTAGAAATTACGTATAGAACGACAAGCTGACAAAACCGACGGAGTAACTCCAAATAGTTTGCTACTTCATTCGCTATTGTGTTCGGGAGATATCTTCTGACTAGTGCGACAAATATCAATGCTATAGGAAGTGTCCAGTCGGTCAGTAAACTAACACGACGTGAGGAGATGAAACAAAAGGGATGGAGTGTGGATGAAGATAAGTTGAGAACCGGTTTCTATACCTACTAGAAGTAATTACAGCGTCCCTCGGGGCTTCATGTGTTCGCATCCCTTTTTTACTTATGCATCTCATCTATGACGCGTTTCTATAAGAGCATATGATGGCCCTCTTTATCCCTTCTGTTATGTTGTATGAGGCCTCGGCTCCCACTTAACCCTCAGTGTAGCCTCACCTCTCAGGGGAACCCATACTCCGTCTCCCGTCACACCGGCAAGCCTCGCCTCAAAGAGCCCTCCCGTGAGGTTACGGACCGCGGTCGCCAGCTCCTCAGGTGCTGGTCCCCAGCCCCTTATACTCCTCATCCTCTTGACCTTCTCGGACGGGACAAGCTTTATTCCTCCCTCCCCGATTATCTTGGCCGTCATCCTTGCCCGGAATTTAGCCTCTCCTTGCCCCTTAGCCCTAGCCTCTATAAAGGCCTCGGTCATCTCTCTCGCTGTCGCCGGATCGCTCGGAGCTCCGATTGTCCTGCTGAGAATGGCGTGGAGCGCCTTTATCGCCTCCGAAAGCGTCGTGTCGGCGCCCATGACCGGTAGACTTAGCCTCCTGACTCCACTGGGCGATGGGTACTCAGCCACCACAAAGCCCGGCTCGTCCCTCAGCCTTCTAGCCCTTTTGGCTTGCAACCAAATGACATTGCTGAGTCTGTCCATTTCCCAGAGAGTGCTTGGCGGGACCTTAGCTCCGAGACCCTTCAGCTTCCTAACCTCGGCGGCGAGCTCCCTGTATCTGAGGGCCATAGGCCCAACCTTGTCAGGAACGCTCGGGTCAAGGTATAGCGAGATATTGGTCGGCAGGACGTCAGTGTAGGGGCTGACATACCAGCCGCGCAGCCTCCCGCTAGGCTTAACGGCCAGAACTATCATCGAAAGGTCCCTCGAGTCCTCGATCTCCTTCATAAGCTCCGAGACCCATTTTATGGTCGCCGCCCTCAGGCTAAGCGTAAGCGTGACTCCAAAGCGGACCTGTCTCCTAGCCGAGGCCAGTATCCTGAGGGAGTCAAGGTCCAGGCTAGCCGAAACGTAGCCCTTCGTCAAGTATACAATCTCCCTCGCCGTAAGCTCCTCCGGTAGCTCGACAAGTCTCAGTAGCACCACGAAAGCCGTCGGTGCCTCCTGTCTTAAGTTTTCGCGGCGCACCACCAACCTCACAAGGTAAGGTATAGGTTGATCGGATGGAGGTTCCTTCTGCGGACCTAGGCGAGGACGGGGAGTTTTCAGCGCTCAGCCAGCATTGTCAAAGCTATAGCGGAGGCCACTAGCTACGGCCACTTGCGGCTCTGACACTGCCCCTTCAGAGGCTACCCTTGACCTCGACAGGCTCTCCGGCGAGTCTTATGACTTCCGTCAACACCCTCGCCTTATCGATGCTCGCACATCTACGAGGGCCGGATATGTAATAACCAAATTCTTACTCGGACATACCGAGTGCGTGTTTCCTCAATGTGATAAAAATGCTGGAGGCCACCTAGCTAAAAGACTCCAAAGTAGGATGACCAATCAATAGCTTGAGTTTTGGGGTATAGTCGTCATCCTCATCCTCATCGGTTCCAGAGAATGCCCCCAGAGAATAAGTCGTCGGAACTTCTTGAAAAAGACGTTGGGGTGGTAGAAGGTCAACGTGAAGGGCCGACCGCACGTATTTACCGCCAAGCTTCCGCGATGAAAGTATGTCGCTTCTGCTCGAAAATATAGCCAAACCCAACAGGTCCGTTTACGGATAGGTTGAATATATATGTGAGATAACTTAAAACTACATACTAAACTACATACTTAAAAAGGACTGAAGGACATCAGGTCCTATCTTGAAACTTACCGAAGTGTTTTCTAAGTGTCAGTAAACTTTATGAGGAAAAGATTCGAACCTAAATTGGAGCTTCACAATGAAACTAAGAAAAGTAACAATCAGGAACTACCTATGTTTAAGGGAAGTTACATTATCGCTGAGTAATTTAACAATTCTTATAGGGAAAAACGGATCGGGCAAGACTAGCATTCTGGAGGCTTTATATAGATTCTTTAACGATTTTAATGCAGTAGGAGGTGGTGTGCCTAGTGGTCTAACCGATTATTACTGGTTCGATAGAGACACGAGTAGACCGATAAGTATATATGTTGAATTAGAATTAACTGAAAATGAGATTGAAAATATCATTAAATCTATCCCCGAGAAAATTCGTGATTTCATCAAAATCCAATTAGGCGAAAGGATGCGGTCATTGGATATCTCAAGACAAATTGTTTCGCTTGAAGTTGGTTGGAGGACAGAATATCTAAGGTGGGGGGATATTGAGTTGGTAAGGGATGATAAACCCGTTGAGCTGAATGAATTCTTAAAAATTTTTATTCCAAAAGAAGTAACCCAAGATTTTGTACTCTATCTCTTTACACCGCAAGAAATGGCCGGCGATAGATTGTTAGTAAATGAACCGAAAAAACTAGCATACTTTTCAAATCCACAGATAGATGCACTTGCTAATATTGGATTAATTAGGAAGGTTATACTGGAACCATCAAAAAATTACACGGAGTGGTGTCAGGAGCAAGGATATGAATTGATAGGAAGACCTCCTACTCATGAGGAGGCCCCATATTTATTGGAACCCATAACTGCAGAATTAATAGATAATTTACTCGCGAACATCACTACTGTTATTAAAGGAAAATTTAAACTTATTCCAGCTGCTAGAGATGAAAAGTGCATGCCTGGTGCTCGTAATCCCATTGTCGCGAGTTCAGTTTTATCTTCACAAAGGGAGTTATCTATAAGTAAAGTTCGCGAAATGGAACTTAGATGGGGTGTCCTCAGGCAATGGATTGAACGTTTTTTAGAAAAAAGGATCGAACCCAACCCTGACGAATTATTGGTTGTTGAAAATGGTCTTAGGTTACCGATTGGATTTTTAGGGGGAGGGGAGCAAGAAATTTTTTCTTTAATGTGGCATTTATTGGACAAGCATTTCATCTATGGAATTGAAGAGCCAGAAAATCATTTTCACCCAGCGTATTTAAAGAAACTCTTTTCATTCATTAAAGAAATTTCAAGCGAAAGGCAAATAATCTTATCTACGCACTCCCCTCTTCTTGTTGATAAGACTAACATAGAAAATAATTGGATTGTAAGACGAGAAAAAAGAGAAACAGATGTTAAAAAGCTGGAAAAAAGAGAGGACCTAAAGTTTGTATTGACCGAGCTTGGTTTGGTTCCTCATGATATATACCTAAAAGATTTCATCTTTTTCGTGGAAGGCGAAACAGAAAAAGAAGTTATCCCAATATTTGGAGAGAAATTGGGATATAAAGACCTTTTAGATAGAATAGCAATAATTGTAATTGGTGGGGAAGGACAAGTGAAAAATTACCTCCGAATATGGTTAGAGCTATTAAAAATCTATCCAATAGAGTATATTGTGATATTAGATAAACATAGTGAGAAATTAATCCCAATTCTACTTAAGGAGCTAGAAGAGCTAAATATAAATGCTGAAAAATTTTTAGTATTAGAGAAGAATAGCATAGAAGATTATTATCCAGTTGAATTAGTCCGCAAAGCATTTGAGGAGTTATTTGGTATTAAAGATGTGGAAATTGACCCAAATAAACCAAGGGATAAAGAAATAGAGCAAATTATCAAAAAACATGGGAAAGAAAGACGTGGATGGAAAATTGATATTGGGAAATATATAGCCTGGGAACTACCTAATGAGCAAATTCCAAAGGAAATAGAGGAAGCATTTAAGAGAGCAAAGGCGATTCTTCAAACTTATTAAAAATTTTTAACCCATTTTTAGTCAATATTTATTTTTGTTGAGTCGGTTCCCTAAGTCCTTCAAGTATTCATTCTTTCATAGACTACTTTCGGAGCACTATCTCGACCTCGGAAATTTTTGGAGAAGACTGAGTGGACCAATTAATTTAGGTCCTCGATCCTGTGACTGAACTCTTCAATCGCGTCCTCGATGCCCATTCGATAGAGTTCCATCGTTCGCGATAAATTAGCTCAGATGGCCTCCACTACGTCGTGAATCAGTATCGCGGTCTTCCCGTCCAGTTTGGTTATAGTTGCTCTAGCCTTGAACCTCCTACCCTTCTTTATCAGCTCCCTCGGACCGTTGTAGGTAGAGGGCTCAAGCCTTGCCCTGAACCTGTCATCTACGAGAACCACGGCGAATCCCGGGTATACCTTCTCGACCTCTACCGTGACTATCCTTCCTTGCGCTTTCGCCGCGACCGGCCTTGACCTCAAGGCGGCGGCCGTTATGTACCTATTACCGACCTTCTTCACCAGGCCGTCCTTCACGAGCCTTGCGAGACTCCTCCTAATGACGTCCGGTCTGTAACCCTCGTCCAGTTCTTTCAGGAGTTCTCCGAGTGTGGCCCCTCTATCCCCTGCCTTTAACAACAGCATGTACAGCTGCTTCCTGCAATGGTAGAGCTCGCTGCTCGAATGGCCCTCGACCTTAATCTCCTCTAGCTCTATCGGCTCCGCCTCCTCAACAACATCAGAGGTCTGGGGAGACTGCACGGGAGGCAGTTCTATGGCCAGCTCCTCTCTGGCTTCGCCCCTCTGTTCCTCTCCTTCTGATTCAGTTACGTGTCCCCTGTCTTCCGTCTCCAACTCTATAGCCAGCTCACCCTCTTCCCTCCTCCAAGGCCACGGAGTCCCTGGCTGGGGCCTCTCGCTCTCGGCACCCAAGGCCAGCTACGTCGTTCACCCGATGGTGAGGGAAGGGGTCGTAGAGGACAGGGAATACCAGAGGAGGATGGTCGAGAGGGCTCTTGAGGCCAACACGCTAGTGGTCCTGCCGACTGCCCTGGGTAAGACGGTCATAGCCGAGCTCGTGGCGGCCGAGCTCCTCCACAGGTATCCGGGATGCAGGGTTTTGTTGATGGCGCCGACGAAGCCCCTCGCCCTACAGCACAAAGAGTCCATCCTGAGGCACCTGAAGCTGGAGAGGGACGAGGTGGCAACGGTAACGGGAGAGATGCTTGACAGACCGATGGTCTGGGACGATCCCAGGGTCAGGGTGATAACGGCGACGCCCCAGACCGTCTGGAACGACTACAAAAGAGGCCTTGTCAGGCTTGAGGAGTTCGCGCTCCTCGTCTTCGATGAGTGCCACAGGTCCAGAAGCAGGTACGCCTACACCAGGCTCGCGGGAGAGTACGTCAGGAAATGCCCCTATCCGCTGATCTTGGCCCTTACGGCATCACCCGGCTCAGAGGAGGAGAAGGTCGTCGAGGTCGTGAGGAATTTGTGGATAGAGCAGATAGTCTGGACGACGGAGGACGACGAGGAAGTAGCGAGGTACATACCGGGAATAAAGGCGAGCTGGGTAAGGGTAGCGCTTCCTGAGCAGTATGAGGCCATTAGACAAGTGATCAAAAGGATGATAGAGACTATACTCGCTAGGCTCAGGATAGACGGGCTACCCGTTCCCGAGGAGGTCAACAGGAAGGTCCTCGTCGGCCTGATGAACAGGCTCAGGGCCGAGATAGAGGCTGGAGCGAAAGGGCCGAACATGCACTACATGGCCCTGATCTCTGCGGCCCTCAGCCTCTACCACGCCCTGGAGCTGATAGAGAGCCAGCACGTCCACAGCCTGAGGAGGTACCTGGAGGAGATTCAGGAGTCCGAGCTCAGGAGCCATAAGATGGTGGCCGGGATGCCCGAGTTCAGGAGGCTCGTGATGATGGCTAACGAGTGCAACGTGGACCACACCAAGGTCAATGCCCTGCTTACAGTTCTTACAGCCCACTTCGCAGAGAAGAAGGACGACAGGGTTCTTGTCTTCGCCAACATCAGAGCAACGGCAGAGGTCCTCGTGGAGAGGCTGAAGGAGAGGGGATACAGGGCCGCCCTCTTCGTGGGCAAAGCGGAGGGGAAAGGAGGGCCGAGGATGACGCAGGAGGAGCAGATGAGGGTTCTGAGGGCGTTCAGGGAGGGAGCCTACAACGTCCTGGTCGCAACGAGCATAGGGGAGGAGGGACTGGACATTCCCGAGTGCGGCTTAGTGGTCTTCTACGAGCCCGCGATCTCAGGAATAAGGTACATCCAGAGGAGGGGAAGGACTGGGAGGAAGCTTCCGGGAAAGGTAGTGATACTCGTGGCCGAGGGCACCGTGGACGAGTACTACTTCAGGGAAGGTTACAGGAGGGCCAGGAAGATGGAGAGGATACTGAAGCAGGCATCGGAGAAGACGGTCAGGGTTCTGAGGAGGGCCGACTCCCTCACCTTCAATATGTGTTTGCAGACGGTGTGCCTGTATGTGTAGTGGGGGCATGTGCAGCTCCAGGAGCCTTCGTCGCTGAGGGTGACCGTGTACTCGACCCCAGGCTTCGTCTCGCTCGGCACCCGCCAGCTCCTCAATCTGAACCGATTATGAACCCGGCTCTAAAAAGGTTTTATGGCCCTCATACGAATAGAGACATTGATCGAGAAGATCCTATATTGAAGCGATTTTCAGTATAATTGAGCGGAGATGCCTGCGAAGGGGGCTAAGGCGAAAGCAAAGGCGGCGAAAAAGAGTGCCCACACACTGTCTGACTCCTTACCACCATTGTGCCCTTATCTACAACTCCCAGTTTTCCCACCTTATCTTTAGTTGATCCGCTATCACCCAGCTCTACTACCCTGACGCCCAGCTTC
>Ga0209143_1001487_pt1 | contig 10764 bp, 10 predicted proteins | sample FaiFalFF_MnMetaG_3_FD_184739 | JGI IMG/M metagenome (GOLD analysis project Ga0209143, IMG submission 184739) | Freshwater microbial communities from Yellowstone National Park, Wyoming, USA - Fairy Falls B (FF_Mn_B) MetaG (SPAdes) (version 3) | ecosystem: Environmental > Aquatic > Freshwater >...
AGTTTGGGATGGCTTACTTGGGCGAACTGAAGGTCAGGGAGCAAGTAATTGGGTTCAAAAGGCTCAGGCTTTTCACCGATGAAGTGATTTCCGCAGAGGTTCTGGACTTGCCACCTGAGGAATTTGAGACGGTCGGGTTGTGGATTTGCGTGGACGACAAGTTGGTCGCTGAACTGGAAGAACACGAGTTTCACTTGATGGGTTCGCTTCATGCAACCGAACACGCAGCCATTGCCATGATGCCTTTAGTTGTTTCCGCCGACCCTGACGATGTGGCTGGCATCTCTTATGCCCCTTGGCATCCCGACACTCGCCAACCAACCATTTTCATCTACGACGGTTTCCCCGGCGGTGCCGGTTTCTCTGAGGCTGCGTTTGAGCGGTTGGAAGAATTGTTGAACCGGACTTTGGAAACGATTGTCAACTGCCCGTGCAAAGCAGGTTGCCCTTCATGCGTCCAGTCGCCCCGATGCGGCAGCGAAAACCGCCCCCTTGACAAATGGGGCTCAGTCTGGGTGTTGGCAAAGTTGTTGGGACGAGAGATAGAAGTTGCAACCAACGCAAAAGTAAGTTTGGTCACCAAACGGGACAAAAGTTCAGATTTTTGACGGCTGTTGAACGCACTAAAATGACTGAACAGGTGCTTGTGGCTGTTGCGGTTGTTGTCCTCCTTGTCCCCCTACTCCCATTGGGCGATCCATCTTCATAGGCGCTCCAGGTCCCGCAGGCTGTTCACCTGTATACTCTTTCGGATACTGAGTGGAACGCAGGCGCCATGCCCAAAGACCTGCTGCTATCACCGCTAACACGACCAAAATGATGATGAGGGTCTTACGATCCATCAGGCTACACCCCCTTCACTGGACAATCGGTCTAAACAGCCACGGCGCACAGCCACTCCACCAATAACTGGCAGCAGATCCGTCATCGTTCAATCTCGCCCACGGCGAATTGTCCCAGTGACCCGGATTTCGCTGCCATTTGACATGTCCGTCGGCGTAGGAATAGACAGTCCCTCCAGTATGAACTTGCAGGTTAGGTCTCCATTGAACGCCTGAAGGAGCGGTGTGTGTCCAAGAAACGATATACATGAAGGAACGCGTGCCGGGAGGACAAGGTGGTTCATTCCGATAAGTGTTGGGAAAAGTTGCGGGATCGGCATCGTTGGGATCAACAATCGCTGGGGAGTGACCTGCCGCAACTTGTAAGGCTTGATTTCCCGCCGCTTCCCAAACGGCAATTACCTTTACAGGATTAACAACGCCAGCCAGATGGTAAACTGCGAGAAGCCGGTTGAAATAGTAACTGTAGGCGAACAACTTACCCGGCACAACTTGCCCCACAATTCCGAAATAATCTGTAGGAACACCCGAAGGGCACTGATAAAGTTGGTAGTTGCGCATATATGGTTGGATGCTGTTAGCCCAATAGGTGCTTCGGACGCCAATGATAAAATCCGAGGCAGGGCGGGCATCAGGGGGAGAAGTGACATAAGAATGCCCGCTGATCGTCGGGAAGAGACGGGTCATAGGGAATAGTTCGTCGTAATCTTGTGAATATTGCGCGATTGCCATGCTGACATTACGGTAGTTACTCGTGCAGTTTGACTGCCTTGCCTTCTCGCGAGCCTGGCTGAAAACTGGGAACAGAATGGCAGCCAGGATCGCGATTATCGCGATCACCACCAGCAACTCAATCAGCGTGAACGCCTTCCGACCCAACATCTCCTTGCACCTCCTAAGATGGTTTTTGAACAGCAACACTCACACCCGACGCAGGGTGTGTGCTTGCCATTATAGCAACTCCCTTGCCCGATGTAAAGAGCCCTGAAGCGCGTTCTGAAACTTTCCATGCCACTGGCTTTAGCCGGTGAGGGACAAGGGGCACGGGACAAGGGACATGGGATTTGACGGATTTTTTCTGAGCGCCGAATTCATTCGGCGTTGGGAGGGCGAACCTCCCAGTGAGCCAAATTTGAGTGCGAGGTGCGAAGTGCAGTTTTTAAGAGCCCAAAAAATTTTTTCGGCAGTGCAGGAGCACTGCCCTCCAGAAAATTTGCCGCTTTACCATTCGCCACTCGCTATTCGCAAATCGCTGCCGTTTCGGCTCGGCAAGAGCCTCGCCCTCCCATTTTTCTCGTCCCTCGTCCCGCGTCCCACGACCCGTTTTAAGTCGGTGTCTACCAAAACGAAGCCTTCTAAAGCAGGCTGAAAAAAATTGGAGGGCACATCTCCTGATGTGCCGAAAATTTTCGGCAGTGCGGGAGCACTGCCCTCCAGAAAATTTGCCGTTTCACCATTCGCCACTCGCTATTCGCTATTCGCCGCCGTTTTTGGCTCGGCAGAAGCCTCGCCCTCCCATTTTTCTCGTCCCTCGTCCCGCGTCCCACGACTCGTTCCGTTCCTGTCCTGTGTCCCTTGTCCCATGTCCCGTTTAAAAAAGTTTGAGCAAGGCGAGAATCAATCTCTGCCAACTTGCCCATTCGGGTGCGTCATCGCTGACTGGGACTCTGACGCCGCATTGAATGACCGTCCCCTTGCCAACGCTGCCTTTGACCACGATGGCGTTGCCGTTTGCTGTCCCGATGATTTTACCGTCTTGCTGCTTCAAAGTGAGTGCCCTCGCTTCAATGCCGATTTTTGTCCCTGCGAGCGCTAATGCTTTGATGTTTTGTTCGCCGGCGACGATTGAGACTTCAGGGAACAAATTTGCGTGAGCCCTGTAGCCGCAGGCTTCGGAGAGCAAAATGATTTTCCCGCCTTTCGCCACCCAATCCCTTAACGCCAGTGCCCTTTGGTATGTCAATTCCCTGACATCCCGCAACGGTGGGACAGTCAGCACATCTGCTGCTTCCCAGTAGGCTGGCTCCAAAAACCGGACAGGGAAAGCGTGGATGCCAGCAGCCTTCAAAATCCTGATGAACCGCTCACTGCTCCAGCCTTCCGAAACGACGCCAACGATTGGGCGTTTTGCTCTCTTGGGTGGCTTGTAGGGCAAGAGTGATTGAGCCAATTCATGGAATCCCGAACTTTCCATGCCTTTGACGAACGGACCTCGCCTGACAAAGGGCTGAGTTGAGCCGTTTGCGAAAGCGACATGACCGCGAGCGACCAAGCGGACTGTCCCAGATGGGATGGTAGTTTCGCCTTTGATGAATGTGCCACCTTTGACCTCATCTCCGTCGAAAGTTGCTTCGGCTATAACTTGCTCGGCGAAACCTTCGTGCCGCTCCCACTGGATAGTCAGGTGCACTTCTTTCAAATTGCCTTGCATCAGTCCGGGCGAAATCGTGACCGTGAACCGAACTTGTTCGCCTGCTCGGTAGACGATGGGCGAATCTTTCAAGCGGATGCCATTGCTCAAGTTGAAAGAAATTTGCGGTGCTCTGTGAGCAGGGATCGTGGGCTTTGAAGTTGCGCCCAAAGTTAGTGCTGCGAGGAAATCCTTTATCGGTGCGATGTTGTAGGCAAAGATGACGAAACCGTCAGCGCCCAAATCGCGGGCGATTTTGACCTGCTCAATGAACTGCCACTCGTCAGCGTGAAGGTAAGCGCCGATGCCTATTGCGATTGGAATTTGCCCGTTGACTTCCAAGACTTGTTCGCGAACCCGTTCAAAGAAGGCGTCGTTGTCGTTGGTGTAGTCCATCGGGCAAACGAAGTCCAAAATCCCTTCCCGAACCCATCGCATCCAGTCCTGCTTGATGAGAGCGTAATAGTAGCGGTGCCTTTGCCACACGGCTGCTGAGACAGCCACATCTGGGCGGGTATCCTTGACAGCGTAGTAAACGCGCCTGACGAGGTTCGTAATGTTGTCTCGTTGCCAATCGTCGTAAAGGATTTTGAGCGGACCGAAAAGAACTTGCCGTGGGAAGTCCGTCAACTTGATACCGGTGGCTTTCTCAAACTCGCGCCGCGAAACTTCGCTGTAGTCAAAGTCATAGTGCGGGACCTCAGGGTAGCGGATGTAGTCAAAGTGAACGCCAGAGACCGGATAGTTAAGCATTTCCGTCATCGCTTGAAACTCGTGCTCTTGGTTTCGCGGGTCACCAGGGTTAAGCCAAAGAGCCTGTTTGCCTTGAGGGTCTCGGACGAGTCTGTCTTCCTTCGCCATCTGCTCTTTCAACCAGTCAGGGGCTGTCCCAAAGTGATGGTTGACGCGCCACGCGTGAAGTTCTATGCCGTAACGGGCTGCTGCTTCCGTTGCGTTCTTCAGTTCGTCCAAATCTGCTTGCTCAGCCCAAGGGTCGCGGGGCAGAAATTTGCTTCGGTAAACCACATTGCCGCCACGCCCTGCCCTGAAAAAGAGGCAGTTTAGGTTGGCGCTTTTGATGGTTTGCATCACCGCTTCCCAGTCCGTTGGTGCATAAGTGTGAAGCCAGACCCCGCGAATTTCGCCTTCGCGAGGTTCAAGGGAAATTGCTAAAGCCTTGTGAATTCGCTCGTGGTCGCTCAAAAGTTGTTCCAGCCTTTTCAACCAAACTGTCCCATCCGAAGTAAGTGCGAACGAGATTTCAGCAACGGGTCGCTGAAGCAAGTTGATGGCTTCCTTCTGCCGCTCAAGGTCGCGGTAAGGTCGCGAACTAATCTCCTGAAGCCACTGCTTTTGCTTTTGTTTCAGGCTTTGATGCCAACTTTGCCATCGCGACTGCAAAGTCCTTTGAAGCCCCGCAGGTATTGTTGTCCCTTCCAACAGCCAACCTGCCAGCAGCCTTGCTCTCTCGCTGCTTGGCAAATCTGATGGGAAAGGTTGAAGGACGATGACCCAACTGTTTTTGCGAGCAACTCCGTTAGCGGAATTAATGCCAAGGGCTTGTCGCCACGCAGTAGTTTGGTCACTGATAAAGGCGAAAACGACGACGCGGCGAGCGTTTTTCAACTTGGCAAGAACATCGGCGTCGGGGCGGTTGGCGGGCAAAACGAAAAGACCTTCGACATTGTTGGTTAATGCTGATGCGTTAACCCGCTGGAACGGCATCCTCAACCTTTTCAGCCACCACTCAACGAACTCAACTTGCTCGTTGACCAAAACTCTGTTCTCCGAACTCGTGGCAGCCCATCGGTCATCCCTGACAATGACAATTTGTGCCGCCAGAGGGATTGAAGTCAAGATGATTGCTGCGACAGCGAGGGCAAGTCTCATCACTTTCCTCACTCCTTCCCCTTTCTTCCACCGAGCGCCAAGATAAGTTTGCGAGTTTCGTCCTAAAGTTGCCACAATGTCTTGCCGATAGACAAAACGACGCTGAAAGAGGTGATGCCCGATGCGTATCTCGCCGGAGACTGTAGCGAAATTGCAGGCGCTGTTAACGGAGCGGTTGGGCAAGGCTGAAGCGTCGGGCAAGGCAGTTGCCCCGACGAGGGAACTGCCTCGTGACGAAGAACCTGTCGTTTTATCGGCTGAACTTAGGCTCATCTTGCTGCTTCACGAAATGGTCCAGAAGATGAGCGATGTTGACATGGAGCGGGTGGCGGAAGTTGCCAAGCAATTGCAGAGCGGCGATTACAGCCCTGACGCCAAAGCAGTAGCGGAAGCCATCCTGAACGAATTAGGAGTGTCAGCAACCGCCGGCTGAAGCCGACGGCTTGCCCGTGTAGGGATTGAACCCACCGAGCATCTGAGGCGGGCTGACAACCGCCTGAGCCCTTAACGCAAGGTTAAGGGCAGCAACAAGGTCGGCATGTGTTAAGTAACCACATTGACGACAACAAAATTCTGACTGAGAGAGGCGATTTTTCCGATGCCGAAAACCACAGTGCGGACAGGTCTGCGACGAGTATCTGGCATCCACAAAGACGACAGGCACGCCATTAAGGCGTGCCTTGTAAGCGATACATTGCTGGAGCAACCGATAAGCCCAAAGACTGTGTTGGTAGCGCTCGTCTCGTCGCACCTTAACCGTTGTCCTTGCCCTAATGCCCTTAATTTCTTCAAGGGCGATGCCAAGAGCAAGTGCCTTTGCGTCCAAGACGATGCGCTTTGCGATTGTGTGCATGACCGTGCGAGTGTAGTTTCTAAGCCTTTTGGAAAGGCGTTTAAGGGCACGCCGCACGCTTCTGTCACTTTTTCCCAACCGACGCTTTTGAGCTTTCTTTCTCTGCAACTGACGCCTAAGTCCCTTCATGTGCTCTCTCTTTTCAATCAGTTCCTGACCGCCGTAGAAGTTTCCGAGGCTGTCGGTAGCGATGTTAGTGATGCCGACATCCACTCCAAGCCAACCTTTGGGTTCAATCAATGCTTCTTCAGGCAAATCGGCAGCGACGGCGATAAAGAAGGAATTCAAGTCCTTTCGGTAAATCAGTTTGGCATGACCACGCCGAAATCCAATTTTCGTTGCAAAATAGCGCCCAAAGACGATGGGCATGACGATGCGACCTTTGATGGTGGCGAGAGAAACACGGTCAATGCCTTTAAAAGCCAACAGCCTTTGGTCAAGGTCAATGGCGGCAAGTTCAGAGAATTCAACAACTTTATCAAACCGACTTTTCTTGGGCAAGGCTTTGTAGGCGTTGCAGACACGGGCGATGACCCGAACAGCATACTGAGCGGGCAGGCTAAAGCGCTCTTTCAATTCCTGATAAACGACTTTTTGCAAAGCAATCTTGTTGACGGTGCGTTTTTCCCGAAGGATGGGCGACAGCCAATTGGAGGCTGCATTGATGGTCTTTATCGTTTCCAACAAGGTCTGATGCTGTTCAGGCGTTGGCATCAATTTGCCTGTCAGGGTAATCGGCATTGGTTATCACCAGTCATAGATTACGACACACGAAAAGGAGGTGTCAAGCAGAGGGCGGCGGCAATTCTTTGTCGTCTAAAGCCGACATCCTTCTGCCGCTGCTTTCTGTGAAAAGCCATGCGTGACGGGACGGCAGAGCGGTTATGTCGGGCGTTAGCAAACCTTGTCTCGGCGCTTTGCCGAGATGATGTCCAAGCCATAGAAACTGCCTCCCTCCAACTTCAGCGGCTGCTGGAGTTGGAAGGGGGGCAACTTCGTCAATCTTTGGACAGCGAAACTTTGCGGGAAGTCAGGAACTTGATGGAAGCGGCTCAGTGTCTCGTCTGGGTTAGGCTGCTTTCTGTCGCTGAATCCGGAAATGTCGCCACTAACGCTCTGGTTCGGGAGAAGGTTTAAGGGGGGAAAGCCATGTCTTTGTCTGTCACATTGCAAGCGGCACTTCAGTCTCTTCTGGCTCATCAAACTGCTTTGGCTGTCGTAGCCCAAAACATTGCCAATGCCCAAAATCCAGACTACTCTCGCCAAGTCGCCAGACTCAAAGCATCAATTCCCGTCCCAGACCCAAGTTTGAGCGAAGGGATGGCATGGGGACAATTGGGGACTGGCGTAACGGTCGCCGAAATATCGCGCCAGTATGACGCTTTGTTGCTAACGGCTTTGCGGATGAGCGTCAGCAGAGTCGCACACCAAAGGACTTTGCTGAACGGGCTGGAGCGGTTGAACGCGATGCTCAGCGAACCTTCGGAAAGCAGCCTCAACAGCCTCCTCGCCCAGTTCTTTGAGGCGTGGCGCGATTTGGCTTCCAATCCCGAAAACATCGGCAACCGAGCGATTGTTTTGGAGCGGGCGAAACTTGTTTTGAGTCGCTTCCAAAACCTGAAAAGCCAACTTGAGCACGAGAAAGTTTTGGTGCGGTTGCAATTTGAAACTGAGGTTGAGCAACTCAACACTTGGCTTGAGCATGTGGCTCGGTTGAACGAGCAAATTGTGGCGGCTAAAACCGCAGGACTTCAGCCCAACGATTTGCTGGACGAGCGAGATGCTGTCCTCAGGCAAATCGCCGAACGGCTCAACATCCAAGTTTTCGAGCAACCTAACGGTTCAGTCATTGTGACAGCAAACGGACACGAACTTGTCAACGCTGCCCGTTTCCGCTCGGTGAAAGTCGTTTTCACGGAAGATGGAACGCCAAATGCAGTCCTAAGCGACACGGGCGACACCTTGCCTTTGGGCGAGGGCATTTTGGCTGCGCTCCGTGAATTTAGCCAACAAGTCATCCAAACGGTCAGCAACCAACTCCGAGCGATACTTGACAACCTCGCCCAAGCCATAAATGCGCTTCACCAAAGCGGTTACGGTTTGGACGGAAGCACTGGCGAGCCTTTCTTCGTTTTGGTCAATGGCGAATGGCAAGTCAATCCAGTCCTGCTCAATGACCCACGAAAAATCGCTGCGTCAGCGACGGGGAGCGTTGGCAACGGGGAAATTGCAGAGGCGATAGCCAAGTTGGCTGAGGAACCGATTGAAGGGCTAAACGGTCAAAGCGTCCTCGGCGCTTACCGCAACTTGGTCGGGACAGTCGCTGCAAGGACTCAAGGTGTGCGAAACGCTTACGACGCATTTTCGGAAGTCCATCGGTTTCTCCAAAACCGACGGGACATGGTTTCGGGCGTCTCCATTGATGAGGAACTCGTTGACCTGATGAGGTTTCAACAAGCCTACCTCGCTGCTGCTCGGGTAATTCAGGTCGTTGACAACCTCATCAACGATTTGCTCAACCGGCTGTGAAGGAGGAGGGTTGAAAGATGCGGGTTACGCCCATGATTTTGGCTCGGCAAGCGGTCCACTTCATCAACCTAAACGCCGATGTCATCAACCGAAGTTTGGAACGACTTGGGACAGGACGGCGAATCAACAGGGCTTACGAAGACCCACCAGGAACGGTTCTCTCGATGAGGCTTCAAAGTGACATCGCTTCGGTTGAAGGCGATTACCGAAGGTTGGAACAGGCACTGCCTTACATTCAGGCTGCTGATACTGCCCTGCAGCAGGTAATCAGCGTCCTTCAACGGTCCCGCGAATTGGTTTTGATGGCGTCAAATGACACCCTCACTGCCGACCAACGCTCCGCTATAGCCAATGAGATGGTTGGTTTGAGGGACGAACTTTTGCAAATCGCTAACACGAAATTCGGTGACCGATTTCTTTTCGCTGGCTCGGCAATTTTGACGAAGCCCTTTGCGATAGATGCCGATGGGAACGCCACCTACCAAGGAGACAGCGACCAACTTGTTGTCGCATTGAGCAATGGCGAACGAATTGCCGTCACCCTTGACGGTCGGCAAATCTTTCAAGGTGCTGAGGATTTGTTTGCCGTTTTCAAAGACGCTATTTCGGCACTTAGAAACGACGATGTGAACGCTTTGCGGGAGCAAATCTTGCCTCGGCTGGATGCAACTCTGAGCCAAGTTTTGAGGGTGTCCGCCATTTACGGTGCTCAAGCCAATAGGGTGGAACGGACAATGAGCACTTTCCTGACCCAAGAGACAAGTTTGCGCATGGCACTTTCGCCAGTCCTCGACGCCGATATTGCTGAGGAAACCACAACCTACCAACTGAGGCAAACGACTTTGCAAGCAACGCTTTTTGCAGTCAGCCGAATCTTGCCCACAAGCCTTTTGGAGTTCATGGCGTGATTAGAGCGGGATTTGCCGAAAGAGCGTGTCAGCCCAAGCAACCGCTTCTGCGTAAAGCAAAGGAACTTCACTCTCAGGCAGCCCGACCTTCCCAATCAATTCGCTCACTCTCTCCCAATCCGCCCGTTCGTAGGCGATGACGAGATTATACACAAAGCCGAGCAAAGTTGGTCTGCCTGAAAGCGCATCTTTGATTTCGGGTGCGATGGGCAATTCGTCCAGCAGTTGGGGCAAAGGCTGGTCAAGCAGGGCGTCAAGCACCGAAAGAAACCCGACGAGGAACGGGTCAACGCCGAGGATTCGCCAACCAACCCTTTGGCAAATCAACTCGCAAAATCGCCCACGAATTACTCCCGTCAAAATTAACTCCTGAGGCTTATCTTCCAACAATGAAGTGGCGAGAGCCAACAATGCCCATCGGCGGAAGTTTTGTTCGCCCAGCAAAACCATAGCCTGCCTGAGCGAAGTCACAGGGTAGCGCAGCCCAATTGCCGCCGAGTTGATGTAGCGGAGCAATTTGAGCGAAAGTGACAGGTCGCTTTTCAAGATAGCCTCAACGGCACTGAAGTCAAGTTCTGGCTGGTTCAACTCCTGAATCAGCCTCAAGTGAGCCAGTTTGTGGCTGGGCACTTCTCGCCCCGAAACGATTTCTGGCTTGCTGAAAAAGAAGCCCTGAAAGTAGGTGTAGCCGAGTTGAACGGCTTCCCGAAAATCGTCCATCGTCTCAACCTTTTCGGCGAGAAGCCGAACTTTTGAGCGGGCAAGGGATTGTGAAACCTTCTTTCGCTCCTCACCCTTCACCTGCAGGAAGTCAACCTTCACGATGTCGGCAACAGAAATCAGCGGCTCATAGCCGGGTCGCAAGACGAAATCGTCCAAGGCAATGAGATAGCCGTGGCGTCTCAACTCCTTGCAGGCGTTGAGGACTTCATCGTCGGGTTCAACGGTTTCCAGCAATTCAACAACTAACTGCGTTGGCGGAAGGACAAAGGCTAACCCGCTGAGAAGGAGTGACCTTGTGAAGTTGATGAAGACTGGTTTGCCGCTCGTTAGAGAAGCCAAACCAAAGATGTGGACGGCTCCACTCATGACAGTTTGCGATGCTGCATCGCCGTCGTTCGCTGAGAAGAAGTTTTCAAAACCCGACCGAAACAGCAACTCGTAAGCGACGACCCGCTTCAACTTGTCAAAAATCGGTTGCCTCGCAACAAAGACATTCATGAACCTCTTCACCCTCAACTTTTTTCGTCTCGGGCGGCAAATTTGTTTAGCCCTCTTGAACGGGACGGGAACGGAACGGGGCGTGGGACGAGGGACGGGGGACGAAGTGAA
>Ga0209143_1001492_pt1 | contig 10756 bp, 10 predicted proteins | sample FaiFalFF_MnMetaG_3_FD_184739 | JGI IMG/M metagenome (GOLD analysis project Ga0209143, IMG submission 184739) | Freshwater microbial communities from Yellowstone National Park, Wyoming, USA - Fairy Falls B (FF_Mn_B) MetaG (SPAdes) (version 3) | ecosystem: Environmental > Aquatic > Freshwater >...
AGAAACCAATGAACATGAATACTACAAATGATTATAAAAACTGAAACAGCCTCAGGATCCGAGGGGCTCGCGGAAAAGGTCATTCAATAACCTTGGGAGAAAACCTAATGTTATATAGCAGACTTCAAATGGAGAAACAAAACATTATCAGGGGTTGTTAGGCATCTGCCCTTGAGGGCTTTGGGGCTTACTCTCTGGTATGGAAAAGAAAGCCACAATCTGGAGTATCAAACCCACAAATATTATTAGGAGCCCGATGAGAAAGACTATTATTAGAACAGCCCCCACTATATATAGGATAGCTGCTGTTGAGAACATCCCGATCCCCAGATGCTTGGCAACAGCATCGTAGCTGGTCTTCAGAAAGATCGCAGATATTATTAGGGATACCCAGATAGCTATGAGAACTCCTAATATAGCTATGGCAAAGCCTATAAAGCCATCCCGGTATATCCACCCTTGGTGCATTCCATTTGGCGGGATCGCAGTGGGGCCTATACCTGGGATCATTTGGACAGGCGCTTGATACATAAATATAGCCATAAATGCGGATATCACTACAATAATCAGCAATACTGTTCCCACAACACCTGCTATGAATGCGTATAGAGCATAACTAAAGATCTTGGGCTCCCCAACCTCGTCAGATATATATTTAAGTGCTATTAATATAAACACAAGACCTACTATCGCCAGCACGAAGCCGATATACGGAAGTATAGCTAGCAAAACAAGGATCGAGCCAACCCCACCATATACCTTAGCCTGGGGAAGCTTCGAAGGCTGTATAGGCTGTGGCATGGACATGAATGGAAACACCATATAATCTTCCCACAGATACTTATATACCCTAAGAGCCGGTGACATGTGGCATGATCTCAGCTCCATCGGGATACCAAGGCGATCCATAACAGAATCTATATCATCTACAATAGCTATCTAAACCCCAGCACCCAGGATGGAGAGGTATCTAGCATATTGTGAGCAACATTCACAATTGAAAGCCTTGCTTTTTAAGGCGGGGTTTTGTATAGCTTTCAAGCTTCTGGATGTAGCTTATTGTGAGGTCGGGTGTCCTCTATGGGTGAACGTGCTGAAAGGATAACCTAGAGGGGACGACTCCTCGATCCTTACTTTCATGTGAGGGATCTATAGGTTGATCCCGAGTTTAAGCTCTTTTGGGGGTCTATAGAGGAGTCCTAGCTCTTTAAGTACCTCCCTTCCCATTAGAGATCTCTTTACTCCTAGTGTTGTATATGCTGAGCACCTTATCTTGGCCTTGCTGAGCTTTATAATTACTTTTGATGCTCTGAGCTCTACTGTGCCACCTATTGCTGTGTCCTAAGAGGTATTAAAATCCCACCTTGAAAACCGGTATCTATTACCATGTCTGTCTCAACGCTTCTTTCCTCTAGGGGGTCGCTTATCAAGGCCCTTATGATGGGAAGATAGTTTTTAACATTATCCTCATAATATGCTTTCAATAGAGATCACCATGGTATTCCGAGCTCGATTATCTTCCTACCTCTTATCGGAAGTTCGAGGATCAGTGCGTGTGTTTTACATTCTCTTTTAATGGCTTTTGCTGCTTCTTCATAGCTGTTGAAGAATCCGAGGAAACGGCCTCCACAGGCAGCTGCATAGCCCTCTCTACCCTCGCTGGTGGATATAGATTGCATAATGGTCTTCATGTTGCCCTCGTAGGCCTCATCAAGTTCAGCCCATATCCTGATTTCCTCGGGATCCCCTCTACTCTTGATCCACATCATAATCGCTTCCTCAAATATTGAGGAAATGGTTCTACACTCTAAGAGGCATGTGCTTTAACTAGCCTGTAAAGATCATCCCTAAAGTTTCTAATCCCGATGAACCTTGTTTTCTTCGATGTGTTAAACTTGTTCATCCAGTATACCTAGATAAACTATGTTATGAGGCTATTAAATAGTATTAACTGACCTCCTCCCAGCCCTGACGGGAACCCTCGCCTTCGTATCGATAGAAGAGCTATTATGAGTGTTATGAGAGCAGCAACTATAGACCCCATTGCCAGGATATTGGATATAGCATTATAGAGAGGGCTGGTCTTCACCTCTCCCCCACCTGGTCCTCCTACCATCGGTTGCTGGCTAGATCCCACGATCTCTATCGACCTCGGGGGAGACGCATCGCCAGTATATATTATAGCCAACATGTTGAGAGCGGAGGCTGAGGAGCTGGTGCTTATAAGGGAATATATGAGGGTCTGCGGTATAGAGGATCGTGATAATGCTATGGAGCTGTTACCCACTACCCTTAGAGACCATGTAGCGAATCCATACATATCCTGGAACAGGCTCAAGACAAGAGCTCCCTGTGGCGACATATAGCCCCGGCTAATCAGTGTTTCTACATAGCTAGGCGTCCCAGGATCTCCGCCCGGTATCTGGCTTATAGTTGTGGCTCTGAGAACTGCTGAGTAGTTCCTTAGATAGTTGTATAGCGTATAGATAGAGCTGATCATTCTAAGCCCCTCGAGATCAACGCGTCTTCCCAGGATATTCGCTATAGTGTTGTAGGCTTTTGAGAGTGGTTTGCTATTCTGAAGATGTTTAGAATGCTCTGGGACTTTCTATAGGCATCTGCTAGATCGATTTCTGTGCCTGTGCTAGAAATATTTCCAAGCATATCGACCCAATATGCTATCGAGAGAGCCCTGCCATATAGTTGACTAGCTACAGCGACTAGAGCACTTCTATCCCCACTAGATATATGGGCTCTTATTTGGCTTGAGTAGCTGGCTAGGTCTAGGGCTCTCTCGAAGAGGAGGATATAGACAGCATATTGATCTATTGAGAGCCTCCTGGGCATGTCGGAGAACGCGCTCCTCAGAATATCTATACTCCTATTATATAGCCCCACAGCACTATCTAATAGAGATGCGCCATAGCCCATCGGATCTCCTTGAACAACTCCCTGGGCTATGGATATGAGGGCTAGGTAGTACAGGTTAATCGATGGATATCCCTCAGGTGGAGGGATCTTCTCCGCTATATTCAAAAGTGTCGATGCGTCCCTATAGCTTTGAGAGCCCCTATCAGCTACCCTACTCATATAGATCTCCATTAAGCTAGTTATTTCGCTCCTAAGCATCTCTGCGTGTATCTTGGAGACTCTCTCGAGATCCTTTGACACGGTACCCATCATGGGCTGAGCAACGGCTGTTGACGAGATATTCATCACAGATCTTATCCCTCCCAGAGGTATTACATCGAGACCCCTGAACTGGCTCTGGAGTAGCTGTGAATATTGCGTATAGCTTATAGCGGGTATGAAGACAGTTCTATGCCCTATATTCCTTAGGGCGGAGAGCTTCTGAGGTATCCCCCAACTGCCTCAACACTCCCATCGAGGTTTATAGCGCCTATGCCAGAGATCCCTGGGCCAATGCGACCCCTCTCCAGAATGCTGTAAAAGGCATAGGTTAGGAGCGCACCTGCTGAGGGGCCTGATATATCCTCAACGTTTCTACCAAAACATATAAGAGATCTGAGGTAGATAATCTCTTGCCAGAGTATATCTGGGCCAGTATATATGCAGCGAATATAGATACGATAGTATCGCTCTCAACTCTATCCACACCATAGATCCTGATATAGCCAGATCCGGGGGACACACAGATCGTTATCCTCACGGTACTACCCCTACCACTCTGGCTCTCAACAGCCGGAATATCCACATAGCCACAGCTATCAGCATAATAAGCAGGCTGAAGGAAGATCAAAATAGACAGAAGAATCGGATAGATGTCCAGACAACAGCATGGGTTCTCAAGACCCACTCCAGACAAATATATCCTTAAAAATCTGAAAAAACATAGATTTTCCACCATATTTACTAAGGATCTTCCTCCCATGACCCTTCAACACCTTCGTTATTTATAACCTCTCGAGCATGATCTCGTCGCATTGCTCTAGAATTCATAGGAATCGGGCAAGGTTGTCTTGATATTAATCGTTAATGAAGATCTATGGATCAGAGATTCTATAATGTACATAGTCAAAGAGCTTATGAAGCTCTGGGGCTTAATATAGGATCTTCTCCTCTTGTTCTTCCACAGCTTTTTTATAGAATTTGAAGGTTAGAGCTAGACCTACTAGCAGGGCTGTTAATTCTGTTACAGCCAGTGCTATAGGGTTCTCGGTAAACTGTGTGAACGCCGCTAAAAAGTCTATTAGAGCGTGTAGTGCTATTATAGCTAGGAGACCCTGTAACCGCTTTCCAGCCTTCGCAGAGTCGAATATATATAGTGTGCTTCCGAAGTGGAAGAGGAGCGCTGAGAACCTCTCGAGCGATATTAAAGCGTTGTAGTAAATAGGCGCTTCTAAAATAATGGGTGTGGACTGTCTACCTAGTGCTGTAATAAGCTGGGCTATAAGCGCTGATACCCCTACGAAGAAAGCTTCTGTAAGGCCGAAGCCCGCCCCTACATTAGCTGAAACAACATATGATTTTCCCTTCACGAAGACGTATTTAAGTGTTGACTGCACTGTCGATGCTACGAAACCATACCATAGAGAGACTGGAATGATGAGGAGTATCCCTTGAGCCCTAATGTACTCAGCTACCTTCTCTAAAGCTATCCCGGCTGAGATGGCTATCTGAATGAGTAGCAATGGCTGTATGAGAGACTGGATCACTAGTGCTGAGAAGAAGACCACAAGCCCCAGCAGCAGATCTCCGCCCCTAAACCTCTTAAATCCCAGGGCATAGAGAAACGCTAATCCAGCTATCCCGCCTAATACAGAGAAAAGGAGAGATAGAATTGCAAACCCCCTAGACTAGCTATTCAACCTTCTCTACAACAACAGCAGTCCCATATGCATATATCTCAGCCATCCTCGTGCCTAACATCGATGTCGTAAACCTAAACCCGATAATAGCATTAGCACCCATAGCCCTAGCTGATTGAACCATCCTCCTCAAAGCCTCCTCCCTAGCCTTAGCAAGAAGCTCTGTGTACTCCCTCACCTCGCCACCAACAATGTTCCTTAAGGAGGCCATAATATCACGGCCAAGATGCGTAGCCCTTACAACGCCTCCCCTAGCAATACCCTTAATCTCCTTAATTCTATATCCAGGAACGTGATCGGTAGTCACAACAATAACACCCTCAATCTCCAAATGGCATCCCTAACATTTAATACTATGAATACCTATATACTTTAACTCTTAGAACTTTACTACACAGTCAAACCGATCTTGCAACGTCTCGGAGGATATAGACTTCAATATATCTGAAGAGGTTAAGAGAAATGAGTCTAAGTAGTCTTACCTTACCGTCATGTCCCTCCACCTAACGCTTGACCCCCTTCTGGAAGGGCTTCTAATGGATAGAACACCTGCATAGCGTAGATCAGGATCGCAGTAGAGTGTCGATGACCTCCTCCCCTTTTAATTCTATCTTTCAATTCTTAGAAGATTATCTTTATCTATATTAGAGACTTGGACATTACCCCTCTAGCGGGGTTATTGGATCTATCCCCACACTCATCGGGCCTCTCAAAGCTCTCAAAACCATACACCTCATCACGGCCTTAAATATTTCCCTGAAAGCTTAAAACACAAATATTGCCCGCCCTGAAGAGTGAGGATTGCCCTGTTGCCATGTTTCTCTGGCCTGGTATCTCCTTAGAGGCCTACAGGATCATATAGCCCCTTCTATACACAGGCCTCCATTCTCTTAGCTATCATAATTGATGGTTCGCCTATCTGCCAATAGAGATTGGTGTTAAGCCGCCTAAGTCTAACAAGAGAGGCTATGTAAAGCCTAACTACAAGGATAGAAAAGGTAGGATCGTGAACCCTAGGTCTATCAAGCAGAGGGATCCTATTGACGATAAGGAGGCATTCATAGACATAGGTCTTTAACAACCTATTCGCTATAGTAGTCTCAGACGGATCAGCTTTGCTCGTTAAGGGCGGGTCTATCAGGTCTGAGTATTATTGGTGGAAGAGGGAGATAGCTACATACTAGTCTACTAGGGAAATGCTGAGAAATGCTGGGATCCGACATGGAAAGAATATCATGGGAAGTACCTTAAAGCAGTGTATAAGAGGGGTGAAAAGCTATGGCATCTCTATATAACAGCTACTAGGTTCCTAGCTAATGAGCTGTATAGAAGAGGCGTTAGAGAGCTATACACTGGCTATCGGCTATCCACACATGCTTAGTCAAGAAAATGGTAACGAGTATAACACTAACAAATGGTGGTATAGGAAGATAGTTCTTTGGATCGTGGATATATTCAGGAATACGGCATAGAAGTTGAGCTCCTGCCAGAAGATTATACAAGCAAGGAATGCTCGATATGCTAAGCTAACATAAGAACAGAAGGATCTACAGAGGTCTGTATATCTGTATAAGACTGGGAAGAAGATCAATGCAGATATTAATGCAGCACTAAACATAGCGAGAAGACTAGGACATAGGATAAGGATGCTAGGAAGATAGAGAGCTACTTGGTAACGCATAACGGTGTAAAGCCATTAAACCCCTGCCAGAGGGCTCTAGCAAAATATAGCGGTACGATCAGACCTCCACCTCTAGACTACCAGTTCCAGGTAACCTCTTCACACAAAACTAGGCTCATGTCTGATACACCTAGTCAAGCATAGCACCTTGCGAGTAATGAGATTAAACCCTCTTACTGCAATGCTAGCATTGATACTACTAGAAAATTAGATGATATTAAGCTCTGATACATAAGCTGTGATGTGGTGGTCGTTGATACCTGAGGGGAGCACATAGATTAAACCCGTTAACACACCAGTTTGAGGTCATCGCGTAGGTAGAGAGCTCCCAGCTATGAAGTGCTTAAGCTTAAAGCTTTTGAGAGGCCTCTACCGGCCCTCTCTTATAATTCTCAATGATTCTAGGACGAGCCTTTCTATTGAAGGTAGCCGTCTTAGCACATCTTCCGAGTCGAACTTAGCCTCGTGGAAGCCCCAGACGTGTAGGGCCCAAGCGTTATCCCATGAGTGTAGAAACCACTCTCCCAGTCTCTCAGAGACTCTTAAGACCGTTTTCTCAAGCTCTCCAGCGGTCCATCTACCTTTCTCACTAACCCTTCTAAGGATATCATCTAAATTGTAATATACTGCAAAAGCCTTAACAGCCTCCTCCACAGCCTTATAAAGCTTCTCTGAAGCTTGAACAGGATCTCTATCTACGAGAGCCTTACCCTCATCGAGATACCTTAGAGAGAGCTCTAGATGAGATTCAACAGCAACCTTCGGATCTAGACCAAGACTCTTCACCAGAACATCTATAACCAGAAACTCCACATCAAACCCCCTTCCCTTCAACTCCTCAACAAGCCTCCTGGGGATTACAAAATCCATAACCACAGAGATCTCTCCATGAGAGTCTCTCTAAAAAACCTAATAAGCCATAAGGATCCCAAGAGTCTCTGGCTAAGATAAGACGGCTGGAGTAGCTAATGTATGGTAGCTATTCGGATTTTATGGTTATAGGCTAGGTTTTAAGCTCTGGTTTCATTTGTTTGTTCCTGAGAGGTCGTTAAGACTCAGGAAGGTTTACGTAGGCTTGGTGTTAGCTATTCTATACTATCATGTTGGGTTAGGGAGGGTAGGATTAAGGCTATTAGAACCACTGATGGTGTTTATAGGATCCCTGAAAGCGAGGTTTTGAGAATTGCTAAGGGAGTTCTTGTGAGCAAGGAGGTTAGAGCTGTGATATATGCATGTGTGAGCTCATCAGATCAGAAGAGTGATCTGGAGAGGCAAGTTGATTATCTAAAACAATACTGTGTCTCGAAAAGATACAAGGTTATAGATGTTCTAAGCGATATAGCTAGCGGTTTGAAGGCTGATAGAAAAGATCTGCTAAAGCTCTTCAGCAACAAAGTTTGTAGAAAGGCTGGCTTAGTCGTGGTAGCTTACAGGGATAGACCAATTAGATCCAGAAGGGCTTCGAGGTTTTTAAACGTAGATAGAAGCCCCTCACAACTGCCGGGCTCAACAGCCTCCCTAGAACACATAGGGATACCCAGATCCCTATGGAGAGGCGGAGCCCACAATAACCATAGGGATACCATAACATCCCTGTGGAAACAAAAGAACATAAGAGAACATCAGCGACAGTCGAAGGACAGGTGGTATTGCTGTCTTTATGTATCTATGTATCTAGATGTTTATAGCTTAAAGGCTTAGCGTTACCAAGATGCTTGGTCGTTGGCTGTTGAATGTCTTTATCTGCTATCTTCTTATTAGCCGTCCTACTAGCAATCCCATTATTATCGCCATAATTACCATTACACCGACTATTGTCCACGGCGTTTCTGTTACCACCTGTGTCGCTAGCACGGTCGTGGGCGTTGCAATCTGCACTGTTGTAGTTTCTATTCTCGATACTATTAGTGTTTGAGCTATAGTAGTTGTAGCTGGGCGTGTCGTAATCTGAGCAATAGAGGTGGTTGTCATTGCTGGCTGTGTCATTGTTTTTGTTATCATCGACGTTATCGTTGTTGGTTGAACCACAGTAGTTATTGTCGCGGGAGATGTTACAGTCTGAGTTGTTATCTTAGTCACAGTTGCAGTAGTTGTTGTTTTTTGAACAGCTATTAAAGCATCTACACTATAAAAAGTTCCATTTAGAGAATAATACTGTACATTTAATTTTATATTGCCAGAGTCCTTCCCGATTTTGACTGTAATCTTATACTCCTCACCACTCTTTATAAGTGGGATTATAACAACTTTTAGTTTACCTGGCTGTCGGTACGTATCTGTGAAGCTAGCTAGAGTTTCCGGTTGTGGCATCATCTCTACTCTTACAGCTATAGCTGAGCCCTCCCCCTTGTTGAAGAGTCTGAGGTAGAGCTCGTCACCTAGCTCGTTAGAGCTTATGTTTAGGTTTAGGCTTGGCAGAGGCGGCTTCCCAATGTTTACCTGCTTTATCCTACTAGCATAGTCTCTGGTTATCTCTAGATACTTGAACCCATACTCCCTCGTTGGCTCTATCTCAGTACCCTCGTGGAGCTCATTCCAGCTTGTTATTAGTACATGCCTAGCTCCCAACTCTAAAGCGTCATTCCACATCCTCCGGTAGAGGAGTCCATCCTCTCTATCAACATAGCCCCCTGGACTGCGGATCTTCCTATCATCATAACCTGGGATGACTGTGTAGAAGAGCGCTTTCTTCTGTATAACCACTTTCCCCCCTGCTAGGATTCTCTCTATGGCCTCACTAGGGCTTAAATTAGCTAGACCTATTTTCATCCGATCACTGTAGAAAGAGTATAGCTTTCTCGCAACACTACTATTAAGCTCTATATAAGTGTGAAAACCATCAAAAACATGGAGATATGAAGGATCTCTTATATCAGCTAGAAGGTAAACCGATCCGACCTTATTCTCTAAACCCCTTCTAACCTGCAACCAAAAGCTCGGCCCCCGATCATGGGCTCCAACGTTATAGATGAAAATAACCGGTTTCCCATTAACCTTTAGGAAAGCTTTTGACCCGGAATACTCTCTAACCACGTAAGAGATCTCATTCACAATATCCTCTGGAGAGATTAGAGGGTTCCAAGGTCTATAGGATTCATAGTAAATAATTACTTTGAAATCGTGCTTCTCAGCCACCTTTATAATTCTCTTCAAACTCCCATCCTCGAAGCTCCCGGGACCCCACCAAGAGGCTATGAAACAATCTATCCCAGCATATCTCGCTAGGAGAATGTGTGTTTCTACTAGCCTCTCATCCCAACTATCATATATACCCAGGAGGGGGTAGTGTGCTGTGTTTCCTATAGAGTCTTCCGTTGCGTTTTCCCAGTGGAACCACCGGCCGCTGACTCCCCATGCCACCCCATACCATGGATAGTAGAAAGCTAGTACCTGCTCGTGAAGCCCTACAGCCACATCCTCATAGACCCCAATACCTATAGGATGCTCATATAATTGCTTAGAGTCCAGTGTAAAAGATCTATCGTTTGTTCCAGGATATTGAGGGTTAGTTCCGTTATTTGTAAAACTCCATATATGCATGAAAACTCCATTGATCCAAGCGAGCATAGAGACATTTGTGCTCCCAATATCGCCTTTCCTAATAGTCACCGATCCCAGATCATCCCCTTTAATAGCTATTATTGAAATATTGATCGAAACAGGGGTCGTATCATAAGGTTTTTTGCCAATCCAAATGCGCATAGGATCTACAGAATACTTTAAATCCGAAGCCTCCGATCCCCGGATTAGAGTATAGTTGTAACCAACTACTATAGGTCCACCTGAAAACTCTACTGTCGTCCAATCAGAGTTTGTTTCAACAGCAATCATGTAAAAGTATACTTCAACAGTAACCTCTTCTATAGAATGCGCGAAGGGCTTAGTAGAATTCAATGGACTATATAGAATAACTTCTCGAGCATCAGCTCTCTCCTCACTTGGAGACGAATAAACTAGGATTGACAACTGGGCAAGCCTCGTCCTTAAGGGCGGGGTAAAGCTTTTAAATCTCTGAATGTTTAGATAAAATAGAGTAAAAGTGTCCCCGCAAGGGGATGCCCTATAAGGGCTCCACATATCCCCGAGTCCCTTGGATCCACGGATGGGGGGCTCTCCGTGGTGAGGGATAGGGGTAATGGGCTGAAGACCCAGCCCGTGGTCTACCGCTGGATGAGCGGAGCGGGGTGGGTTAGAAAACCCACCAGCAATGAAGCAATGAAAATGAAGGCAATAAACCACAAACCAA
>Ga0209143_1001500_pt1 | contig 10738 bp, 9 predicted proteins | sample FaiFalFF_MnMetaG_3_FD_184739 | JGI IMG/M metagenome (GOLD analysis project Ga0209143, IMG submission 184739) | Freshwater microbial communities from Yellowstone National Park, Wyoming, USA - Fairy Falls B (FF_Mn_B) MetaG (SPAdes) (version 3) | ecosystem: Environmental > Aquatic > Freshwater >...
CGAACAGTCCAGACGAAGTCTGGTGGTCTGAGCGGCTCAAGGCGCTCCTGCGCTCCCCCACGATCGCTTCGAAAAGATGGGTCTGGGAGCAGTACGATCACACGGTGCAGACCAACACGGTGATCGGCCCTGGGGCGCACGATGCTGCGCTCTTGCGAGTCAAGGGGGAGCGCTTCGGGATAGCGCTGACGATGGGGGGCAACGGGCGGTATTGTCAGCTTGACCCTTATGAGGGGGGCATGCGAGCCGTCTGCGAAGCTGTCCATAATCTTGTGAGCGTGGGGGCTGAGCCCCTGGGGATCACGGATTGTCTCAACTTCGCCAACCCCACGGACCCTGAAGTCCTGTGGTCCTTCGAGCAGGTGATCCGGGGGATGGCCCAAGCGGCTCAGACGTTCGAGCTGCCGTTTGTCTCGGGGAACGTGAGCTTCTACAATCAGTCTGAAAGGCGCAAGATCTATCCCACGCCCATCGTGGGGATGGTGGGGCTCCTCAGGGATCTTGAAAGAAGAGTCCCGATGGGGTTTCAGCGCGAGGGGGATCTGATCTATCTTGTGGGGAAGCTGTCGGGGGCAGTCGGGGGGAGCGAGTTTCTCAAAGTCTTCTATAATTTCGTTGGGGGAGAGCTGGAGAAGACGGACTTGGCGCTCGAAGTCGCATTGACCAAGGCGCTGTTGGAGGCGGCGCGGCGCGGGCTGATCGCCAGCGCCCACGACGTCTCTGATGGGGGGCTGCTGGTCGCTCTCGCGGAGAAGAGTTTTGCCAAGGGGCTTGGGGCGCGCGTGGAGATCGAAGATCTCTCAGAAGAATATCTCTTCGGGGAGTGGCCGACGCGGTTTGTCGTCACTGTGCATCCCGAGCACGACCGTGAGTTCAGGGAGCTCTTGGGTTCCCTGCCCCATAGACGTCTGGGCACGGTCGGGGGGAGCGGGCTTGAGCTAGGGGGGCGAAGCGTCCCCATAGAAGAGCTGTATCGCATCTATGAGTCAGCGCTGCCGGAGAGCTTACGATGAAACTCAAAGAAGAGTGCGGGCTCTTTGCGATCTACAGCGAGTCTTCGGAGATCGCTGATTCTTTACAGTTGGGGCTCTTTGCCCTGCAGCACCGCGGCCAAGAGGCCGCCGGATTTGCGATCTCCGACGGGCGAGAGCTGCGCTGCTATAAAGACTTAGGGCTCGTCCAAGAGGTCTTCGCCAAGGGGAACGTCTCGCGCCTGCGGGGACACATCGGCATCGCCCACACGCGATACTCGACCCACGGGGAGAGCGCGCGCGCCGAGAACGCTCAGCCCTTTGTCTTATGGAGAGAAGGGCGATGGGTCGCCTTGGCCCACAACGGGAATCTCTCGAATGCGTCGCAGCTGCGAGGCGAGCTTGAGGCCCTTGGGGTCTCCTTCCAGAGCACCTCAGACACGGAGAGCTTACTCCATCTCTATCTGCGCGCGCGCGGGACGACTCCCCAAGAGAAGTTCCACGAGCTCTCTGCGAGAGTATTAGGGGCGTACTCGGTGGTGATGATTGACGGGGAGAAGCTGATTGCGGCGCGGGACCCCTTTGGGTTTCGTCCGCTGGTGCTTGGAGCGAGGGGGCGTGACATCTGCATCGCTTCGGAGACGGCGGCGTTTGATATTGTGGGAGCCCAGTATCTTCGAGAGATCGAGCCAGGAGAAGTTTTGATCATAGATCGAGATGGGATGCGTTCGGCGCGCTTTGGGGCAAGCAGGCCACGCCACCAGTGCATCTTCGAGCTGATCTACTTTGCCCGGCCCGATAGCGCGCTCTTTGGGCACAGCGTCTATGAGTTTCGCAAGCGCTGTGGGGCGCTCTTGGCTCAGAAGGAGACGCACGAGATAGACATCGTCGTGCCCGTGCCCGATTCGGGGCTGCCGGCAGCGCTGGGGTATTCGCGTCAGTTGAACAAGCCCTTGGAGTTCGGGCTCATTCGCAGTCACTATATCGGGCGGAGTTTTATTGAGCCCTCTCAAGAGTCGCGGGTGCACAAGGTGCGGATGAAGCTGCTGCCGCTGCGGGAGGTCTTGCAAGGCCGTCGTGTGGCGCTCGTGGACGACTCGATCGTGCGGGGGACGACCTCGCGCGCGATCGTGCACGTGTTGCGAGAGTTTGGGGCCAAGGAAGTGCACGTGAGGATCGCGTCGCCGCCCTTGATCTCGCCGTGCTACTTTGGGATTGACATGCCCACGCGGGAGGAGCTTGTGGCCTCAAGCCGCACGATCCCACAGATCGCGCGGTTTTTGGGAGCGGATTCCCTTGTATATTTGACGGTCGAGGAATTGCAGCAGTGCGTAGGGGATTCTGAGAACTTCTGCACGGCATGTTTTACGGGTCAGTACCCACAGGGGAGCTTGCCTACGGATCTTCCTGCGTGGGAATTGCTGGTGCCCAAGTGATTGCAAGCCTGCTAGAACTGTTGTAGAATGGCAAGAGCATGAGAGAGATTAAGATCATTGTTGAACGGCACCCGGACGGGTATATTGCTTATCCTTTGGGGCTCAAGGGGGTTGTAGTGGGGCAGGGGGATACGTATGAGGAAGCCCTCGCTGATGTCCAGTCAGCTATTCGCTTTCATATTGAGACGTTCGGTCAAGACGCGCTTGAGGAGGAATCCTCTTTACTAGAAGCTTTTATCACTGAGGCGAGAGTCAACGTGTGAGCCGTCGGTTTCCTGCTGATGCCCCCAAAGAGCGCGTGATCAAAGCCTTGGAACTTTTAGGGTTTCGTCTGGTGCGAGAGCGAGAACATATCGCTATGATCCGAGAGAACCCCGATGGGACGAAGACCCCGCTCACGATGCCCAATCACCCATATATCAAGCGCTCCACTCTCAGGACTATCTGCACTCAAGCAGGCATCTCTCGAGAGGATTTTCTTAAAGCCTACGAGCAGAGTTCGTAGATATGAAATATCGTGACGCCGGGGTAGACATAGACCAAGCTGATAGACTCGTCCAGCTCATCAGAGAGCTCAATGCGAGGGGCCGGGAGCAGATCGGCCCGTTTGCTGGGATATTCGAGCTCGCTGGGGTTCTGAGAGACTATCGCGACCCACTGCTGGTGAGCTCCACCGACGGCATCGGCACCAAGACGCGCATCGCTCTCGAGTGCAGAAAATTTGACGGCTTGGGGCAAGATCTCGTGGCCATGAACGTCAACGATATAGTCTGCCTTGGGGCCAAGCCCCTCTTCTTCTTAGATTATTACGCGACGGCCCGGCTCGATCTTGAAGTGAGCCGAGAGATCTTCTCTGGGCTGGTGCGGGCGTGTGCGGAGGCGGGCTGCGTGCTCATTGGCGGGGAGACGGCGCAGCTGCCCGATCTCTTTGTACGCTCTGACGAGATCGAGCTTGTCGGCTTTGTGGTGGGGGTGGCGGAGCGTTCAAAGATTCCCGACCCTCAGCGAGTTCAGCCAGGGGACGTCTTGATTGGGCTTGCGGCAAGCGGGCCGCACTGCAACGGGTTCTCGCTCATCCGAAAGATCATCGAGCAAGAGAAGCTCGATCTAAGAAAGACTTACCCCCAAGCTGGTGATGGTCCCTTGGGGGAGCTATTGCTTGAGCCGATGCCGATCTATTCAAAGATAGTCTTGCAGCTCTTTGAGAAGTTTTCAGTGAAGGGCGCGGCGCACATTACCGGTGGCGGGATTGCGGGAAATCTCGCGCGAGCCTTGCATAACGGGGTAGACGCGGTCGTACACACGAGGAGCTGGCCAATCCCAAAGCTCTTTCGGGCGCTGCAAGAGTGGGGAGAAGTCCCTGAGGACGAGCTGTGGAAGGTCTTCAACATGGGGCTGGGGTTCATGCTCATCCTTCCAGAGGGGCAAGCCCAGGAAGCGCTGCGATTCTTAGAAGGCCAAGGGGAGCGGGCCTACCAAGTCGGGGAGATCGTGCCGGGCCGCGGGCAGGTCATACTGCGATAGACGCTCTTGACATCGCCCACACTTTGTGTCATAATGCTGCTGTGAATACTCGCAAGGGCCGCAAGCTCGTGCTCCTGCTGCTCCGTGCCTGAGGGCACGGAGACCATCCAGTTTGCTTCTCTCCCGCACTTTGGCGACAATACTCTCAACGCTTCTGCAAGCGAGGTGCATAGACTATGCCAAGGATCGCTCAATACAACTTCAAGAAGATCGAACAGCGCTGGAAGGACTTCTGGGATCAACGGGGATTCTTCAAAGTCGACACGTATAACCCCGGCAAGAAGTTCTACTATCTCAATATGTTCCCCTACCCGTCGGGGGTGCTCCACGTCGGCCACGGGAGAAACTATATCATTGGGGACGCGTTCGCCCGCTACAAGAAGATGCAAGGCTTCAACGTCCTCAATCCTATGGGGTTCGATGCGTTTGGGCTACCCGCGGAGAACGCCGCCATCGAACATCAGACCCACCCCAGAGACTGGACCATCGCCAACATCGAAGCGATGAAGAGGCAATTCCGAGAGTGGGGCATCGTCTACGACTGGGACCGCGAGATCAGAACCTGCGAGCCCGAGTACTACAAATGGAACCAATGGTTCTTCTTGCAATTGTACAAGAGGGGGTTGGCGTATCGCGCCGACGCCCTCGCCAACTGGTGCCCCGGCTGCCAAACGGTCTTAGCCAACGAGCAAGTCATTGACGGGCGCTGCGAGCGCTGCGACTCCCCAGTCGAAAAGCGCAAGCTCACCCAATGGTTCTTTAAGATCACCGCGTACGCCGAGCAGTTACTGAAAGATTTGGAGAAGCTGGAGCACTGGCCGGAGCGCGTCAAGAAGATGCAATATAACTGGATCGGGCGCAGCGAGGGCGTGGAGATCGACTTCGATATCGAGGGCTCCCACAAGAAGCTGCGCGTCTTCACGACCCGCCCGGACACGATCTTCGGGGTGACGTTCATGGCCATAGCGCCGGAGCACCCGTTGGTCGAGGAGTTTCTCGCGTCCGAAACAGATGACAGAAAAGCCCAGATGGAGGCGTTCGTGCAGCGCGCCCTCCAACAAGGGGAGATCGCTCGCGGCGCCGTGACCGTGGAGAAAGAGGGCTTCTTTACGGGACATTATGCGATCAACCCCATCAACGGCGAAAGAGTCCCCATCTATATCGCCAACTATGTCTTGATGGAGTACGGCACCGGGGCGATCATGGGGGTGCCGGCTCATGATGCTCGCGACTTTGAGTTCGCGCAAAAGTACGGGCTGGAGATCCGCCAAGTCATTGATGGCAGTGTTCTCCCCCAAGCTTTGAGAGATGAAGAGCGTTGGGAGTCTGAGGGCGGCCCGGCCGCCCCACCGCCGCTCCCTTACGAGGGTGAAGGGCGGCTCATCAACTCCGGGGAATTCACGGGGCTGACGAGTGAAGAGGCCTTCCGCAAGATCGGGGAATTCTTAGAAGCTCGTGGGCTGGGGCGCTTCGCGGTGAAGTACAAGCTGCGGGACTGGTGTATCAGCCGCCAGCGCTACTGGGGCACGCCCATCCCCATGATCCACTGTGAGCGGTGCGGGATCGTCCCCGTCCCCGAAAGCGAGCTGCCCGTCAAGCTCCCCGACGTGCCGTTCATCGGCAAGAAGGGTTTAGCGGAGATCCCACAGTTCTATCGGACGACGTGCCCCCAGTGCAAGGGCCCAGCGAAGCGCGACACCGACACCATGGATACGTTCGTGGATTCGAGTTGGTACTTCTTGCGGTTCATCTCGCCGCATGATGATACGCGCCCCTTCGATCCCGAAGCTGTCAATAGATGGCTTCCCGTCGATCAGTACGTGGGGGGTGTGGAGCACGCGATCCTGCACTTGCTCTACTCGCGCTTCTTCACGAAGGTCTTGCGGGATATGGGCTTGGTGAACTTTGATGAGCCATTTGCTCGGCTGTTCACCCAGGGGATAATTGAGCATCTGGCGTATCGGTGCCCCAAGCACAACTGGATTCACCCGAACGAGGTGCAAGAGGGGAACAGATGCCCCCACTGCGGGCAAGAGCTCAAGGTCGAGCTCGCCAAGATGTCCAAGTCCAAGCGCAACACGATCTCCCCTCAAGATGTGATAGATCAATACGGGGCAGACACGGAGAGGCTCTACACGCTCTTCATGGGGCCGCCGGAGAAAGATATCGAGTGGACCGATGAGGGCGTGCGCGGGAGCTTTCGGTTCTTAAATAGAGTCTGGAACTTGGTGCTCTCGCAGGCGCGCAAGCTCGCCGACGCCGGGGAGCCCAATCCGACGCAGTTCACCGCGCGCGAGAAGAAGGTCTGGCAGAAGCTCCACCAGACGATCAAATCCGTCACCGAAGACATCGAGGGCTTTCACTTCAATACAGCAGTTTCAGCGATCATGGAGCTGACCAATGAGCTGACAGACTACGTCACGGAGACGAAGAAGATCAACAAGGCGCTGGTCAAGCGCGCGTTAGAAGACCTCGTCTTGCTCTTGTCGCCGTTTACGCCGTTCATCTGTGAGGAGCTGTGGCGCAGGCTGGGCCATGAGGATGCGATCTTGGAGCAGCGCTGGCCGACGTATGACCCGCAAGCGTTGCACGCGGCCGAGCGTGAGATCGTCATCCAGATCAACGGGAAGGTGCGGGATCGTATGGTCGTCCCCGCTGAGATTAGTGAGGACCGTGCGGAGCTTGAGCGACGCGCTCTCGCCCAGATCCAGTCGCGCGTGAACGAGAAAAAGATCGTCAAGGTGATCGTGGTGCCGGGGCGGCTGGTCAACGTCGTGGTCAAGGAGTAAGATTACGACGAGGAGGTGTGCATACGATGAGGAGAGTGGTGCTCGGAGCAGCCGTGGTCAGCCTGGTGGCAGTGCTGGGCTGGGGATTGGCTTCGCCGCATGTGCAGGAGCAACCCCCGTTGGAGATCCCCCTCTACGAAGGGGCGCGGATTGATTGGACGGTGCACTTGACCGCGCAGGAGCTCTCCAAGCAGTTCGAGGCGTGGGTGCAGGAGCTGGCGGCGCTCACTGTCGCGGGGTATAGAATTGAGGGCGAGCGTGCTGAGGAGATCTTAAACTTCTACGATCAGGCGCTCAAGGGCTGGCGACAGATCCTGTGGGCGCAGCCATCTGAATCCGGCGGGGTGCGCCTCTTTGCCCAGGGGCGCGGCTATCTCTCAGTCATAGTCTCGAAGAAGTACGAAGCGACGGATCTCGTTCTCGCGACCGCGCAAGCCGAGGAGGCTCCCCTGGAAGTCCCGATCGTGGAGGGCGCGGAGCTCCAGTGGCAGCTGGTGCTCACGAAAGATGATCTCTTGGAGCTGCTCAAGCGATGGTTTAAAGAGATGAGCACCACTCCTCCAAATATGACATTGCGGCTCGCTCCTACTCCTGAGCGTTCACTACAGGAGTCTCTGGTATGGCTGGGCTGGCTGGGGGTTGATGCGCTCTTTCGGCTGATGCGAGATTTCTCGGAGCTGAGCATCGTCGGCTACCGAGTGGAAGGAGCCACAGCGCTGGAGGTGCTCGCCTTCTACGAACAGAAATTTGCGGGCTGGCGGCGCAACCTCTGGATCAAGCCTGAAGAGTCCGGGAGCGTGCGTCTCTTTACCCGCAGCGATGAGCAGGGGCTGGCCGAGCTGGCTGCCGTAGCAACGATGGGCTTGCAAGACGCGACCGCAATCGTGCTGCACGCGCGGCGCTAGGCTCTAGCGTCTTGAGTACCTCCCCATCAGCTCTGCTTGGGCGAGGATGTGCCCCTCCATCGCCTTGAGAAGCTCTTCTTTCGTGGCTCCGGCGGCTAAGCTGAGCACGGTGTCGAGCGCATAGAGCTTAAAGAAGTAGCGATGGGTGCCGCTGGGCGGGCACGGCCCGCCATATCCAACTCTGCGCCAGCTGTTGCGTCCTTGGCGGCTGCCATCGGGAAGATCAGCATCCTTGGGGATGCCCTCAGACAGCCCGCGCGCCGTCGCGGGAATATTATAGATCACCCAATGGACCCAGGTGCCCATCGGGGCGTCGGGGTCGTCCATGATGAGCGCGAAGCTCTGGGTCTTCTCTGGGGGCTCGCTCCAGCGGAGCGGCGGCGAGATGTCCTTCCCATCGCACGTGTACTCTTTGGGGATCATCGCTCCGTGAGTGAACGCCGAGCTTGTGAGAGTCATCGCCAACCCTCCTTTCGGTTGAGCAGTCTGTTTGCTTGAGCATCCCGTCAGAATCGCGCCCACGAGCGCAAGAACGATCACGTATCTCATGGCTGTGACTGAGCGCTCAAGAGGATCTCTGTCGCGGCCACGGCGACAGCGATCGCGTTCTGTTCGGCTCTCTGAAGGTTTTCCGGGGTGATGGCTTCGTGTGTCGGCGTGTCGACCACGCCGCAGACGCATCCGGCGCGCAGCCCCAACGCGCTGCACATCGTCAAGAGCGTCGCAGCCTCCATCTCGTAGTTGAGCACGCCCAAGCGCTCCCATTCGCTCTTGGTCCCGCGCAGATCTCTGATAATATACGAGCTGAACGAGTCGGAGCGCTCTTGGCCAGGGTAGAACGTCGCTGATGAACACGTGATCCCCACGTGAGAGGGGATCTTGAGTTTTCGCGCAGCCTGGACGAGCGCCCATACGATCTCGTAATCAGCGACAGCGGGGTACTCTATGGGCGCATAGTGCGAGGAAGCCCCATCGAGCCGCACTGCCCCTGTCGTGATGACCACGTCGCCAATGTTGAGAGAGGGCTGGATGGCCCCGCTCGTCCCCACGCGAATGAAGATCTTTACACCAAGCTGGGCCAGCTCTTCGACGGCGATCGCCGTCGAGGGCCCGCCGATCCCCGTCGACGTGATCACGACGGGAGTATCTCCGATAGAGCCCAACCACGTGCAAAACTCCCGATGGGATGCCACAAAGCGCCCATTCTCGATGGGGCGTGTGGCAGCGATCTTCTCGACTCTGGCGGGATCGCCGGGGAGGAGGGCGAGCGGCGCTCCCGCAATCTCCCTCTCGCTCACGCCGAGATGGTAAACGCGCGGCATCGTTCCTCCTCCCCCGGCGACTTTCCTATCGGCCCTTAGAGACGAGTTGCTTGAACTTTCGACCGGCTTTGAATTTGGGCACGCGCTTGGCCGGGACGTCTATGGGTTGGCGCGTGCGCGGGTTGAAGCGTCGGGCCGCCTTGCGTACCACCGCTTGGAATGTCCCAAACCGCGCTAAAGTCACCGATTCCCCACGGGCGACGGCGTCCATAATAGCATTGAGGGCGGCGTCCAGGGCCCGCTTGGCGGCGGTCTTCGAGGGGAGCTTGGCTTGCTCGGTCACCAGCTCCACCAAATCGCTCTTGTTCATCGGTTCTCACCCCCTCTCTTTTTGTGTTTGTGGATTTTTATTATAAACAATCCCCAGGGGCGTTGGCCAATTGCTTCCTTCCTGCACGATGGGTATACTCATCGTATGAGGAAAACACAATTTGTCAGCGATCTTGAAGGCCCGCTGACGCTCAACGATAACGCGTTCGAGCTGACGGCGCACTTCCTCCCGCAGGGGGCGCACTTCTTCGCCCTCATGAGCCGTTACGATGATATCTTGGCTGACATCGTCAAGCGCTCAGGGTACAGAGCGGGCACCACCCTCGCGCTCATCGTGCCCTTTCTGAAGGCGTTTGGGCTGCGCGATCGCGATCTCCACGAGTTCTCCCGCAGCAGTATAAGACTTGTCCCTGGGGCTTTGGAGGCCCTCCAGCGCATCCGCGCGCAGATGCCAGCGTTCATCATTAGTACAAGCTACGAGCCCTATGTGCGCGCCGTCTGCGAAGCCCTTCAATTTCCCTTCGAAAACGCGTACTGTACGAAGATATCTCTCGAGGCGTACGCGCTCTCGGAGGAGGAGCGTCAGGAGCTGCTCACTCTGTACGATCAGATCGTCCAGCGCAAAGAGATTTCCCCTGGGGTCCAGAGCGTAGACGAGCTTTCGGGAGAAGATCGCCAGACTCTAGAGCTTTTGGATCATATCTTTTGGGAGCGCGTGTGGGGGATGGAGATCGGGCGCGTCTTGCGCGAGGTGCAGCCCATCGGCGGCCCGGAGAAAGCCCGCGCCCTGCACGAGATCTCCGAGCGCACGGGGATCTCTCTCGCGCAGACGATCTACGTCGGCGACAGCATCACTGATGTCGAAGCGCTCGCGTTGGTTCGTCAGGCGGGGGGCTTGGCGGTGGCGTTCAACGGGAATCGCTATGCGCTCAGGGCTGCTGAGCTTGGGTGTATCAGCTCTGATGCGCTGATCTTGGCGGAGATCGCCGAGGCGTTCCAGGCTTCGCCTGGACCGTACACCGTGCCGCCGCAGGCGGCACGACGAACAGTCCAGACGAAGTCTGGCATAGATGACGCTTTCATTGAACAGAGCGAACAGATGCGCCGACGACTCCGCGGCGAGCAGATCGGGGGCTTAGGATGAAAAGATTTCAGTTTGGGATTCTCACCTCGCTGCACGACGACGATGCCGTGACGCTGCTGCGCGCTCTCGACAGCGCTCTTGCGTCTGGGCAGATCAACGCTGAGGTTCCATGCGTGCTCTGCAACATTCCGGAGCACCCTTCAGATACAGAGCTGGCGCGGCGCGTCGAGGCCGTGAAAGCACTTCACTCTCTCAGGAGATTGATCTTCTTTCCGTCGCGGGAGTTTGCGCCGGAGCTGCGCGAGCAATCGCGCGCGCGCTGGCGCGCCGAGCACGACCGCGCGCTCCTGCAGCTTCTGCCCCAGGGGGTGAGGCTTTATCTCTCGGTGGGGTATATGCAGATTCTCAGCGCTGAAATTCTCAATGCTTTGGACGTT
>Ga0209143_1001502_pt1 | contig 10731 bp, 5 predicted proteins | sample FaiFalFF_MnMetaG_3_FD_184739 | JGI IMG/M metagenome (GOLD analysis project Ga0209143, IMG submission 184739) | Freshwater microbial communities from Yellowstone National Park, Wyoming, USA - Fairy Falls B (FF_Mn_B) MetaG (SPAdes) (version 3) | ecosystem: Environmental > Aquatic > Freshwater >...
GGTGGCCGGAGCCAACTCCAGCGCCACGGAGGTGTCCCCGGAGCCATCTCCAGCAGGACACCGGGACGGTTCCATGTGGGGCAGAGACGCCACGGGGCCGGAGCCAACTCCAGCACCCCGCTGGTCGCGGCCACCGCAGACCAAGCCCCATGCGCCAAACCCCTCTCCCCAACCGTCCCATAAATTAGTTTGGGACGGGAGCCTGTTACGGCTCTAAAGGGGAAGGAAAAAAGAGAGGGGGTTTGGATGGGCGTCGTGTGTGTTTTAACGGGTGTTGACATGTCTGAGGACTGATTCCGATGTGTTTGGATCGTAGGTCATGATCCCCTTCCCAATCATCTGGATTGGGAAGTAGGGCAGCCGTGGGTCCCGCAATTCGATTACGCCGTCGTTGTCGATCACCTGTATGTTTTCATGTTTGTCAGCCAACTCTTTGAAGATTTTGTAGACCTCCACCGGTACTCCGACAGTTTTGGACTTTTTGAAAAACATCTTCTAGCTTCTCCGGGAGGCCTTTCCGCCCCTTCTCCGACAGGAGGATAAACCTCCCGCCGGGAGGGACGGGAGGTCCTCCTATCGGAAAAAAGGGGGTTGGAAGTTTTTTCTCCACCCAGACAGCCAGCCCTAGAAGAGCTGGTTATCCAGGTGGACAACATACTCGAAGAACTCTAGGGATGGCTTCTCCTCCGGAAACCTCCGGGGAGAAAACCGCTCTCTGATGAGTTCTTCGAGTTCTTTGGGGCCTCTTCTTGGCATTCCTCTTCGCCCTCACCCCACCTATCCCGGGGGACGGTTACCGCCAACGGCGGCCGCCCCCCGGAAAATCCAGAGGGCGCCACCTTTGACGGTGGATCTAACCGCCCCCACATAAAAAATAGGTGGGAGTTTGGTGCTGTCGTCGGCATTCGTCAGGTTTCGTCGTCCCGCTCATCCTAGACGAAGCCTAGGAGGAGGGGTACTATCACGTGGATGGTTAAAAGAGCCAGCGCTCCACCGATGGCTAATCTAAAGCCTAGAAACTCCTGTCGCAGACCGAGGCCTAAGAGCAGACCGATGACGATCATGCCGACTCCTAGAATGTTTATGATGGGAGTCAGTATGTTGATGATCTCTACGATGACTCCTCGAATGGCAGCAGCAATGGAGCTTCCGATTCCGCTACCGTCTAGAGCGAAGACTGTTGATGAGAAGGCCGTTGCTGTCAACGCCACCACTAGCAGGGTTCCCAACAACACATTTCTACTCATACCTCTTTTCATTTTCTTATGTTGCCAACCGCCGGGCAGCAGCGGCAGCATGCCCCCTCCCGCGGCGTCGAATGCCCGGAGCCCATCCCGGACTGCCTTTTCCCGGCATCTTGAGGGGGCATAGAGAGTTAAGCCCCCCGCCCCTTTTACGGGGCTGACGCCTGGGAAACGGCTCCTTGGAGGGCATGGGGACGGCGGGAGGGGGAGCTACCTTTCCAGCAGCCCCTCTTCCCCTCGCTCCGGACCTATAGCCGCGTTTTGTCCCCTTTTCATAGGGACCTGGCGGCGGCCTCAGTCCGGCGTGGCGTCCGCCAGGCCTTTAGGAGCTACCGCCGGTCCTTTATATAGGTGGTCGACGTCGGCCACCTTGTTGAGGGGTTCTAGTGTTTTGAAACATGGTCATCCCGGGGACTGTTAAGGCCCACGGTCACCCCCGGCTTAGACCGAGTAATCCCTTCTTGGGTGGGGGCCATCCCCCCTGCATACCCTCGACCACCCCCTACTGGACCCGGGTGTCCCCCCTGTCCAGCCTGAGAGGTGTTGGGGTCAACCCCCGGGATACCCCCTTGGATACCCCGGGTACCCCCCGTTCACCCCCACGGTACCCCCTGGCATCCCCTAGGATGCACCTAGGGTACTCTCTTCAACCCCTTCTCAAGCCCGGTGGTGGATCGGTGTAGGGTACTGGGTACCCCTCACCTCACCCCACCGAGCCCGGTTTGGGGTGGGGGTTGCCTGCCGCCGGAGGCGTGAACCGGCGTTAGCCCCGCAGGCGTTCCTGTGCGTCCCAACCGGACATTCAGGCGCCGCCTTAGTAGGGCGTTTAAGCCCTATTGGACGCCGTTGAGCCGCCCACGCCACCTGGGCGACCCCCGTCAGGCACTCAGCGCCCTCCTCCGGTTCGTCCGGCTGGAGGGCAGCATCCCGCTGCCTCGGCGGACCCACCACGCTTTATAAGCGGGATAAGCCCGCCTAAACCATTTTACAAAACACTTCCCTATAAGTAATGCCCAGACTATACTCAGTCCGTATCTCAAACAGTAAGACTTATAGGATACAGAGTGCTCTCGGAGTAACAGTGTTTAAGAAATCTTGTAACATCCGTGTACGGACTATAATCAGTCCGTATCTCGAACATCAAGACATAAATAATACAGAGTGTACTCGGAGTAACGGCCTTTAAGAAAAATTTCACGCCTGTGTACGGACTGAGACTCAGTCCGTATCTGATCAGGGGCTTGGCGGGCGATACAGACTGATTATAGTCTGGGCATTCTTTATAGGGGACCGTTTCAGAAGTCTCTTCCGACGAAGCCATGAACGTGAAAAACCTGAAGAAGGTCGGGCAACTGGCCGTGACGGCAGCCGCAATAGCCCTGGGGTCACCGGCGGCGCGAGCAGACGTAGGCGACTTAGGGAGTCAGTTGGCTGCTTCGGTTCAGGGCTTCCAGATACTGCTGGTAACCATAGCGGTGGCGCTGCTGGGTGCAGGGATAGCGCTGAGGTTCCTACCGACGGGCAGCCACAGGACGAAGGAGGCGGCGGGTAGCCTGATAGACAACGCCCTGATAATGGCGGGGCTTATAGCCCTAGGGATCTACCTGCTCGTCTTCGTCTCCCAGTGGGCTATAACGCTGACCGGGCAGGGTACACCTATCCAGGCCGGAAGCGCATGGTCCGTCGGCGGGCAAGGCGGTTGACCGTGGCCAGCAACCCCCACCTATTTTTTCATAATAACAATATTATGGAGGTGTTGACTAAATGATCGCGATAGAATGCACCTATCCCGGCATGGGGCAGTACGCGCTCCTTGTCTGGGCGCTTGTATGCATCGGATACCTTGCCGGCATGGCCCTGTATAGGTTGCCTTCTCCCGGGGGCTCCGCCAGCCAGTGGGGTGGGCAGCTTATGAGCTACAGCCTTGCGACGGCGGGTATCCTAGCCATCCTTGGGTCTGGCAGCGCGGTCACCGATCTAATTATTAATAGGGTTATATCCAACGTTCCAGCAGCCCCGTTAGCCGGGGATAAATGTCAAGGGCTACCCGACCTATACGCTAATTTGGGTATTAGGGCGTTCAGCTTACTCGGTATAATGACCGGCATAGGCATGGGTACCTCCCTGATACCCATAGTGGGTCCAGCGATAGCCAACATATTCTCCGTCGTCTCAACCGTTCCCGGCCTAGCCTTATCCGTTACACTGATAACGGCTTTCACCCTCATGGTCTTCATAACTGTTTTCGGTAGCCTGGCTGTGGCCCTGGCCCCGCTAGGCATCGCACTTATAGCGGTTCCGGGTGGGAAGGCGAAGGGTATAGGCTCATGGCTCGTGGCTGCCGCCATAGTGTTCGCCATCATGGGGCCGTTCATACCTGTTTTCGGTTTGAAAGCATGCGAGGCCGGGATAGTTACAAACAGCAACGACCAGAACCCCAAACCCATAAACGAGTGCGATATTGGTGAGCTAACCACACCGCTAGATCCAAGCGATTTCAAGGATGTTTTCAGCCTCGTCACATGGATGTTCGACCCCAGCGGCAACCCGATCATGGCGATGTGGAGGTTCGCGCTCGGCAGCCTTGCTGGCTGGGGCATCTTGATGGCAGCGTCAGCAGCTCTAAGCAAGGGCATGGGCGGTGTGGCTGCGAGCCTTGGCTTCGGGTGATGGGTATGGAGGGAACCGCTGAGCTGGCTTTCGGGATCGCCGCACTTGTCTACGCGGCCGGTCTAGCTCTCTTCAGGCTGCCCCTGCTACAGGTCAGGAGGTGGGGGTGGACTTTGATGATGCATTCATGGAGCGGTGTGGCTGTGCTGACTGTCCTCGGCTCCTACGCCTTACTGAAGGGCGTTATGGCTAACTTTGTTTCCGACATCGGATACGAGTGGGCGCTGGCAGCCACCTTCGACGACGCCATACAGTCCGCCACAATGGCTAGGGACATGGCGTTAGCATGGGTTAACACAATAAACATCGCGGCTATCGCGCTCGGTTCGTTAATGTCCATCATAATGCTGGCCCTACTCCCCACCTGGGTAACAGGGGTGGGCATCCTCTTGTCAGCCATAGCGAGCTTCATCATAAGCAGTGTCTTCGGAACGCTTATCTTCATGCAGAAGCTGCTGGCCGGCGTCATTCTCTTCATGGAGGGGGTTGTGGCCTTCGTCGGCTTAATGCAGGTCGCGGCCCCGGCGATGTTCATCGCAGGCCTGATAGCCTTCATGATACCCTTCGCCCGGAGGCTTGGCAAGACCTTCATGGTTATGGGCGCGGTCTTCACGATCGCTCTCCCGGTAGCCATAGTGGCTGCCGCCCCTCCACCGGGCTTTGCCGAAAAGAGGATTATGGAGACCGCTGACATGCAGGCGTTAGGGATAGCCTCTAAGGCGGTCGCGGACCTTCAGGGAGGCGTCAGGTACACGGTGTATGACAGGGAGAACGACACAATCTGGTATCCGTTCCTCCTAGCCGAGCCGCTGAAAACCCCCGAAGTGGACAGAAATAAGGTCTGTGGAAAGATACCTCGGGGGGCGAACTACACATGTGAACAGCTCATAGCGATTGTTGAGGATATTTTGAAGACCCCGGAGAAGGCGGTATTCGACACGGGCGGCGGAGGCTACTACAACGCATACGACGAGGGCTACAGGACGACTTTGATGAACGCGACCTATGATAGGAAGGTGTGGTTCCTAAACATGTGGATCACCCTTCATGATAAGGGGCCGAAGAACGTCACCGTCCATGAGATACCAAGCCAACCCGACCCACAAGCCAGGGAATGCGTTATGGGTGGGGGCTGGTATGACCCCGGCACATGGACCACTGGACATGGCGGAGGTCTTGCATCTAGCTGTGAGAACGCATACCTCATGTGGAAGACTAGGTGGGAGAACTTCTGGAGGTCCACCAACCTATACAATGAGACGAGCGAGTGGATGGTTGCGGAGAACCGTAACAGCACCTTCGTCTGGTTCACGGAGCAGCCCTGGGGGACCCCGAAGGAGGACTTGAACAAGTTCGAGGTGAAGGTGGAGAAGAAGAGGGAAAGTCATTGGGAGGAGCAGGAGGAGTTCCCATGCGAGGTAGACGGCGATTCTTCGACAACTGAGACATGCACCCGAACCCGCTACTACACCTCCGCATACTATTTCGGGAACAAGAGCACATACTTCGTCTACCTCAACATGTCTGACTGGGAGGTCTGCTGGGAAACTGACACAACCAACATAGGGCATGGGGGCCCGGGGCAGATGTGTGTTACTAGGAAAGGCAGGCCTGACTGGAGCTATGAGATCAAGGACTTCCACGGACCTAAGGAGAAGTACCCGCCAAACCAGATCGACATCAGGAACGAGACCTACCGCCACAACGCCACTATGGGAGGCTATGAGTGTAACGTTTATTGGAGGCACGGCGTCTTCGACGCCAGTTTTGCGGAGATAAAGCAGGAGGGCTTTATAGACGACTACGGCCCCTACACGCTCAAGCAGAGCGTCCAGTCGGTTGACAGGGACGAGCCGCTGGTCCTAGATGCGCCGACGGAGGAGAAGAAGGTTGTTGTCGAGGTGGAGATAATATGCACGGCGTGGAGCTATGCCGGCTACCCGATACTTCCAGCCGTCTTCACGTACGAGTATAGGGTTGACTTTGAGGCGTCCGAGAGCATGCCCTACCTGCCCAGGGTCGATTGGAGCAAGTTCGACGACGACGAGAAGTATCAGAGGGAGCTGGCTGCCGGGAAGTATGTCCCTGACAGGATAACCATAGGCGGGGCCTCTTACGGTGTTGAGAACATGAGGCAGGAGTGGAGCAGGTATCAGAACTTCAGGCCCGGGCTTTACAGGGACGGGCCGTCGCAGGAGGCTAGCAGGAGGATAAACGCCAAGCTCCTAGAGTATAGGGAAGCGAGCTGGGAGACAAACGCCACAATATTTAACACTGGCATACCTATCGCGAAAGCCGTAACCGACATCATATACAAGCATGCGTACGGGGCTTACGCTGGGAGCAACATTCCGATAACCAGCCACGGGCTTCTAGTAACAGAGTCAGGCTCCATCGGGATACTCAAGCCGTTGTCCGAGCTGATAGGTACAAGCTTCGCGATAGGCTTTGTGATCGGGTTGCTGGCCTTGGTCGTGGACACGTTCAACGGCCTGGTAGGGGGGCAGAGCGTTATGATGGGCTTCCTCACGAACAAGGTCGGGAACATTTCCGCCGCTGGGAGGTTCTTCAGCCAGTACCTCGGCGCCATTCAGAGAATGTCCCACGCCAACATGCTGGGCAGGTATCTGGCTAGGAGGATGGAGAACGAGTTGCTTAAGGCTGCGTTCGAGCAGAGGTGGATGAACCGCCAGCAGTGGCAGAAGCTCGCCGAGCAGAGGAAGAACGTACCGTTCAGGGTCAAGATGATGGAGAAGGTGGTTGGCAGGGAGAGGCTTGAGAGGATGCTTGACAGCAGGAACCCGCTCGCCCAGATGACGGCGAGGGGCTACGCTTTATCGGTTGCCAGGGAGGGCTTGAAGGATCCGGAGTTCAAGAAAGCCTTAGAGATGCACATGGCCCTGGAGAAGATGGAGAAGAAGGGAATTATCTCACCGCTGGACAGAATGAACATCAGGTCACTATCCGATTTCCAGAAGGTGCTTGAGGAGAAGAGGAGCATGTTGAAGCATATGCAGAAGGAGGGTTGGTTGCAGGAAAGCGATGTCAAAGAGTTGTTCGAGAAAACAAACCCCGTCAAGAGCTTCGATGAGTTGGTCAGTAAACGCAAGCTTTCCGAGAACCCGGAGTTTGTGAAGATCAAGATGGACGTCGAGAAGACAATAACCGGCATAGCCCAGAGCAGCCCTGCTAGGATGGACCCGACAGAGTGGGCTGAGGGCTTCGCTAACATGTTGAAGAACCCGAACCTGACGACCTTGGAGAAGGTCACCTTACTGGATAGCTTCGCCCGCAGCAACCCGGGCCGCAACCTGCTTATCTCGGCGTATGCCGCCCCGTTCGGCGAGCTGACTAAGAAGATAGGGGAAGGGATTGAAGACCTCGGCTTAAGCGTGGGCTCGGAGAAGCTGGTTGAGGCAGGGCAGGCGGTCCAGGGCTTCGGCAGAGGGTTTGACGGCCACATAACCGCCCCTGCCGCCTTCCAGGTAGGCGCTACACCGGACTTCATCGACCACGGCATCGTGGCCAAGATAACTCAGGGATATGTTCCGAATGCGTCGGTGAATTGGAAGGCCTACGGCAAGCCAGCCGACTTTGTTGTTCACAGGCATGACCTAGGCGGGACGCCTGAGGACGCAAGCCGTGTGATACATAACGTGGAAAAGTTTGGAACCGCAGATGAAGCCAGACAGTACACAAGCAGCCCCAGCATACAGCACATGCTTGAGACGGTTATGCCGCCGAGGGAGGGGCCGCCTCCCGAGGTTGGGAAGACAGACGACAAAGTGGTGGTCACGGTCCAGGAACGCGTCTCTGAGGACAACGACATGCTGTCCAAGGTTATCAGCGAGGCGAGACAGGTCGCCGAGGAGTGGGGCTGGGACCCCGACAAAGAGCTTCAGGCAGCATTAAAGGCTGTCAAAGTAGATGAGGACGGAACGGTCTACACAATACGCGAACAAGACGTACATGTTGACAGACTTCATGAGTTCCGCCAGGAGATGGAGGCTCAGGGGAACAAAGTTGAAACCAACAGCTATAAATCATACAGCAGCTACGGCATCGATGAAAAGGATGCACAAGATTACAAGTCCGATCCTGTGAACGACAACGCATGGCCTGAAGCATTTGTGAACGAGCCGAGTGCGGACACATACACCGGTCACGAGAAGGACGGCATATGGGGGAGTGACTACGCAGGCATTGATAGGGCGGGGGATGCCGGGGGAGACTATAACGATATGACTGATGCGAAGGGCTTTGTCGCAGCGTTCGGTAGCTTGGAGGATGTGAAATATCCTGAAACCAACGGGGCCCTCCCACACCCAATGGAGACAATCGTTGAGAAGGACGATTACCAGCCGGTACGAGTTGAGCCTGTTAACGACAACGCATGGCATGGATGGATGAAGTCTACAGACAGCCATAGGGCCTCCGATTACACCGATCAGGGAGGGGTGGCTGACGGTAGCCTCCACGACTACTCAAGTGTTATGGAACAACATGGGGGCGACACTTCCTGGACAAAGGATGGTAAACCTGTTAAGGAAGGTGATGGAAATGAGTGATGAGGAATTCAACCCGTTCAAGAAAGGTGTTTCAAGCAGTAGAAACGTAGACCGTGGTCCTAGGTTTGAACGTGGTCCACCCGACCCGTCCAGCTATGGTGGGACACAGCACCCACGGACACATAGCTCAGACTACCGTGGGGAGGACCCATATGAGAGGGATGAGAACGGCAGGCCTGTCGGGTTCAAGAAAGGCTCCGGCGGCGTGGTTAGGAGGCGGCCGGCGTCGGACGGCCAGGCGATGAAGTCCTTCGTCATCCTCAACGGCATATTCGCTGCAGCGATGCTGGCTTCTGGGCAGGTTCTCTACGCAGCCGTCATAGCCGGCATGACCTTCATGGTCTACTTCCTCTCAAGGTATAGGAGGTGATGGCGTAAATGGGTCTCATAGCTAAAATACTTGGCATCGGCCCCCTGTTCTTCGGCGCCCTCATAATACTGGTGCTCTTCATAGCGACCTCCATACCCGCGCTTGCCCCCATGGCGCCCTACATGGCGATACTTCTCCCAGCCCTCGTGCTTACACTGTGGGGCATCAGGAGGAGGGTTCCGGCCGCCGTCTCATGGATGCGGAAAGGCGTTGACAGCTATGTCTACTGGTATGTGGTCTGCAACGACATACCCTTCAGCATGGCTGGGAAGCCCGGCAGAAACCGCGTGAACGACGGCGAGCTGAGGAAGGAGGAGGCCACGATCGTCTTCGACGACTGGGGGCGGAACAGGGGGTGGGCTGTAAAGGTGCTGAGGGTGGCCGACGTCAGGAAGAACTTTGAGACGACCACGGAGGAGGAGAGGGTTATACTGCTTGACAGGATGGTTAAGGCAATAGAGGGCCTAGGCGATGTTGAGGCGAAGCTGGTCATAGACAGGTCCCCCTCAGGCGAGACAGCCCATATACTTCTCTATGCCGCGTTCGATGGAGGCGACGAGCAGGGAGCCAAGGAGGCTGTAGAACATTCAGCGGTCATCCTCTCCCGGCAGATGGAAGGTATAGGTATAGATCTTCTGGACGACGTGTCCTACTTCGGTAAAGGCGATGTCAAGAGGTATATAAGTCCCGACTACAGGGTAAGGAAGCCCTCAAGACTCCACCTACCCCTCCTCGCTGCAACCTCCGTGGCCACGCTTTTCACTGGCGCCTTAACCCCCGGGCTCGGGGCGATGGGGCAGGTCATAGCCGCCAGCGGGTTGCTTGGCTTGCTCCTCACCTATGTTTCCTGGAACTCCGTGCTCAGGCTCACATGCAGCCAGTGTGCCTCCGGCGCAGTCCACCAGCATTGGAGCATAGGCAACGGCTCCGTCTACTTCGGCGACGGTGGCACGTTAGTCTGGAAGGGTAAGGGGGAGACGGTTGTCAGCAGGTTCGCCAGCATATCCGGGAACAACAACAGAGACCTAACGGGGAGGGAGATAGATAAAAGGCTTCCCGCCTACCTAGCCATCTTCAACAACCTGATCTACACTTTGAGGGATTTCAGGATAGCGCTCCACATAACCCCGCAGCCGGTCGGGGACACGGTTAAGCTGGCGATGGCCCGCGCCGACCTATACGGAATGGACGCGCTGGTGGGGGGAGCTGTGTCAGGCTACCTCAAAGCCGGTAGAAGCATGAACATCGCGAACAGAATCATGCATGGTGAGAGGCCGTACGTCATAAGCGGCGTGATAGAGGTCAGGGCGAGGTCTTCAGGGTTGGTTACACAGACCGACCTGGACATACTGGATAAACAGCTCCACGAGGCCCGCAGCCTCCTCGACAGTATGAACCTGTCCACCAAGGTCGTGAAGGACGGCTGGGGAGCAGCCCTCTGCCACAGGTTCCTATACCTCCCACCTCCGGCGAGGACTGCCCTAGACCCCGACCCCATACCATCCGTCAAGGCGCTCACACGGGACTTCGTGGCGATAAGCCCGCTAGCCTTCAGGAGGAGGCCTATAATGTTCAAGGACGGGATATACCTCGGCCGGGACGAGTTCGGGAGACCGGTCTACTGGAACCCGTCGAAGCTACACAACCCGCACATGCTTGTTCTCGGAAGCCCGGGTACGGGCAAGTCCACCCTGATAAAGACCTTGATATTCAGGTCCAGCAGTCTCATACCCTACACGGGGACCGGGAGGTCGCCGTCCTTCATAATAATAGACCCCGCCGGAGAGTACGCGGATAAGGCCGACGAGCTGAGGGCTCAGGGCATCGAAGTCACCGTCGTAGACCTCTGCAACATGAAGTACAACCCGCTCCTCCTGTC
>Ga0209143_1001506_pt1 | contig 10706 bp, 10 predicted proteins | sample FaiFalFF_MnMetaG_3_FD_184739 | JGI IMG/M metagenome (GOLD analysis project Ga0209143, IMG submission 184739) | Freshwater microbial communities from Yellowstone National Park, Wyoming, USA - Fairy Falls B (FF_Mn_B) MetaG (SPAdes) (version 3) | ecosystem: Environmental > Aquatic > Freshwater >...
CTGTTTCGGTTTCTGGAAGAGTCTTAACTATAAGAGATTTCGGCGGTTCAGTCTTTTTTCATATTTTAGATCATGCTGGCACTATACAGGCATTTATTGAAAAAAAATATAGTCAAGAACTTTTAAATTTCTTCAAAGAGTTTGTTGATTCTGGGGATATAGTCGGAATTGAAGGAACAGTTTTCAGAACAAAAAAAGGAGAAATAACCGTTTATGTTAATTCTTTGAAGATTTTAGCGAAATCTCTTCATCCTCTACCTGAAAAGTGGCATGGACTAAAGGATGTTGAGGTGCGTTTCAGAGCTCGGTATCTTGACCTTATAATGAATCCCGATGTTAGAGAAATTTTCATAAAGAGGCACAAAATAATAAACTTTATAAGAAATTTTCTTATTGATAGGGGATTTATTGAGGTTGAGACACCAATTTTACAGCCTGTCCCATCAGGTGCGGTCGCTCGCCCGTTTAAAACTTACCATAATGAACTTGAAACAGAGCTTTTCCTCAGAATAGCTCCTGAACTCTATCTCAAAAGGTTGATAATAGGAGGATTTGATAAAGTTTTTGAGATCGGGAAAAATCTAAGAAATGAAGGCGTGTCCTCTCACCACAATCCCGAGTTTTCTATGCTTGAACTCTATCAGGCTTACGCAGATTACAACGATCTTATGAAACTTACGGAGGAGCTTTTCTCACAAGTTTGTCAGATTATTAACGGAAAACTCACAGTAAAGAGAGGAGAAGAAGAGATAGAGTTTTCTGTTCCATTTCCACGACTTAGTATAAAGGATGAATTTATAAAACATTCAGGAATACCAGAAAATAAAATAAAGGATGAGAGTTTTCTGAGAAAAGTTCTGAAAGACAAAATGAAAATTGAGGACGATACGGACTGGGGAAACATAGTTTTAGAATATTTTGAAACTTTTGTAGCAGATAAAATTAAAGTTCCTACATTTGTGATAGATTTCCCTACTTCAACATCTCCCCTTGCCAAAAGAAAAGAAGATGACCCGGATTTTACAGAAAGATTTGAACTTTATGTCTTTGGAATGGAAGTCGCAAATGCTTTTTCTGAACTTTCTGACCCAGAGGATCAAAGAAAAAGATTTGAGGAACAAATAAAAATAAGGAGAATGAAAGAACTCCTTGAAGACATGGATTGGGATTTTGTAAGGGCTCTGGAATATGGTATGCCTCCTACGGCAGGAGAGGGTATAGGTATTGATAGATTGGTTATGTTGATAACCGGTGCTACGACGATAAAGGAAGTCATACTTTTCCCAACTTTGAAACCGGAAAAAATTAAGGGATAATATAAAATTTTTTATATGAGGGAAATTCTTCTTCAAATCTTTGTCGGTTATATTGTTTTGCTCCATTTATTAATTTCATGTTCAACTACTGAAAAAGAAAAAGATAAGCGTACAGATATTTTTAGAACCCAAGGTATGTTTATTTTGACACCTGATGACGAAAAAATTTTGTTGAGAGGGGTTAATATATCTCATACGGCAAAGTTTTCGTATGCTCCTTGGGTTGGAGAGGAGGAGTTAAGAGTTTTAGCAGAAAGGTTTGGTTTGAATTTTGTTCGTCTTACCATTTTTTGGAAAAACATAGAACCCGAGAGAGGAAGGTATGATATTCAATACATTGAAAAAATAAGGCAAGTAATTCGTTGGTGTGAAAAGCATTCTATATATGTTATGTTGGATATGCATCAAGATTTGTTTGGATTTCAGGCTCATGGAGAGGGTAGTGGTATGCCGGAGTGGGCAAGAGATAACGAATGCCCTCCTTTCAAAAACCTTTCTCCATGGTTTGTAAATTATGTAGATGATTCTATTTCTTGCCAATTTGATTCTTTTTGGAAAAACAAAAATTCGGTTCTTTCTGATTTTATTAAGGCGTGGGTTTTAGTTGTAAAGGAACTTGGTCAAGAAAAAGCTGTTATTGGTTTTGATGTGATCAACGAACCTTGGCCAGGTTCCTACTGGAAAGACGATGAAAGTCGCAAATACTGGGAACAAAATATTTTGACTAAATTTTATAACCAAATAATAAAGGAGATAAGGAAATATTCTGAAAAAATAATCTTCTATGAGACTCATCCTCTTTCAGATTTTGGAGCTCCTGTAAATATTTTGAAGCCGGAGGGAGAAAATTTATCCTATGCTCCACACATATATACTATTACTGGAACCGTGGGACAAGCTGGTACGAGTTGGAAGCAAGAAATAGATCTTACCTTTTCTAATCATTATACACACGCTCAAAAGTATAATGTTCCTATTGTTATTGGTGAGTATGGAATAGGTTATGAGCATCCTCTTGCTGCTGAAATTTCAAGGTATTTTATAGATAAGTTTGATGAGAATTTTGTAGGTTCAGCTATTTGGTCATTTGATAAATTTCCTTATTACGATCTTGCTACTCTTGATGAATATTTAAATCCTCTTACAAATTTTGCTCCTGTAATAAGACCGTACCCTGAAAAGGTGAAAGGAGAAATTTTAGAAATTGATTATGATAAAGATAAATTGAAGATAAAGGCGCGAGGCGATTATATAATTTTTTCTTGCCCTCAAATTAAGCCTTGTTTCGGAGATAAAATAGGAAAGGTAAAATTTGAACTTGACAGAAATAACCCTATTGATGTTGAAATCAGATTTTGATGTTTTTGAGATTTTGAGGTTCTTGGAAATATAAACTTTACTCATATATGAATTTTTGAGGATTGTATTCAAGAGGAGCTCTTGCTCCAAACTCTGTGTGAAATGTCCCGGGACAAAATAGCTTTACTTTTTTATCATCTATTTCTATTTCTATTTCAGCAGATTCAATTTCACTATTGTGGCAGAAAGCATTTTCTCCATCTGGATCATCGTAGGTAGCCATGATGAAGTTGTTTTTTTCTCCCTTCATAACAAGGGTAAAATTCATTTTTTTTGATCTTACCTCCCATCTTATGCTATCTCCGTATTCCCATTTTGCTGAGTTAAATAAAATATCTCTGAAATTATTGAAGTCAAAATTTTTACCTTTGTATCTCAGAGAAAATAAGGTTATGGGTGGAAGGATAATCGGTCCTCGTTTAGCAACAACTGTTAAACCTTCAAAGAATGAGTCTTCTAACATTTCGCCATTTTCATCTAAGATTGCGTTGCAGTGTCCCCATACCCATCTAAAAGCATGTTTTGTTCCCCATATGTGCGTTTGGTATCCTTTCCCATCTACCTTTATATCGTGGATTTGTGATTGCGTTTCTAAATTCTTTACCTTTATATATCCTTTGAGTTTAAGGTCTGGATTTGGTGATAGAACTTCTGTTTCAAGAGGTAGATAATAAGCTGCTTCGGGTAGGTGTTTATAGACATATCCTGTTGGTTCAAACTCTATTTCCCACTCTGTAAGGATGTTTCTTACATTTATTTTGCCTTTTAACTTTTTTTCTGAGATTTCGTTTTCTTCTCCTATTTTTACAAGAAAGTTCTTGTTTATATTGTGGAAAGCTGAAAGCGGAAATTTTCTACATACTCCTAATGGTTTTTCACCTTTTTTGAATACTGCACACCAAACCCCACTCCAACTATTATACCCGTCTTCCGAAACATTTAGGGTATATCTTATCCAAAATCCATATTCACCTGAATTTCCTGTCAAATACCAGACTTCGTAATGCCCCTTTTTTCTTCCGTCCCACCTTGGGATGTTGCTTTTTATAACATCATCTATTTTCTTTTTTTCTTCCATATTATTTTCTTTATTATTATTTTTATTATCGCTCCCTTTTTTTCTTTTGCTGAATTTTATCTCAAATTTTTCTATTTTTATATCTTTCACAAATTAAGATTTGCTATTTTTCATAGAATTAAGTTTTTTGCTAATTTTTGTTTTTTATTTTTTCTTTTTTTTGTACTACCTTTTTTTGTGTTTATTTTTCTTCTTTTGATTTGATTTTTTCTTTTGTTATTCTTTACCTTTTGATTTTCTTCTTATGTCGTTTCTTTTTTTTATGGGACTATAAAATCTATACTTTTCGGTATTATTTCAAAGTATTTTGGAGTATGTCCTGGAACTTCACCTTCCATTTCTATCATGAGATTATCTGAGTCAAAGATTTCAATTTTTTTTGCTCTGAAATACAGAACCTTCCCTGTTTTTTTTGCTTGTTCCATTCCTTTTTCTCCTTTGTAAAGTAGTGGTAGGTTTTTCAAAGTTTCAATAGAGTTCATATCCTTTACGATGACTACATCAAGTAATCCGTCATCTGGTTGGGCGTAAGGAGCTATTTGCATTCCACCACCGTAAAATCTACCGTTAGCTACTGCAACGGCTCTGATGTTTGCTTCAATATCTTGGAAGTTCTTATCTTCACAATCTGTTTTTATTCTCACAGTTTTATTTTTGAATGTGAAATTACATATAAGGGCAAATAGTAAAAATGGAATAGTTCCTTTGAATATTTTACCGTATTTATTTACAAGATTTGCGACTTCTCCTCCCATTCCGAATTCTGTTATGTTTATATAGTATCTTTTTTGTACATTACCTGAAAAATCTAGGAATTCACAAATTGCAGTATCTATCTTTCTTGTTTTCATATTTATAATCGTTCTTATGGAATCGTCTGGATTTTTACTTATTCGCATTGTTTTTATGAAATCGTTTCCAGTTCCTACTGGGATTATACCCACCTTTGGTCTCTTGTTTTCTTGTATTTGCATAACTCCATTTATGACTTCATTTAGTGTTCCATCACCGCCTATGAAACATACTGCATCAAATTCTTCTGAATTTTTAGCTATTTCAATCGCTTCACCAGGAGCGGAGGTAAAAACTATTTCAGAAAATAGGTTTTGATATTTCTCTGATATGTAATTTGCTATTTTCTTCCCACTTCCTCCACCAGATTTTGGATTTACAATTAGCTTTATTTTTTTGTCTGTCATACTTGAACTTTAATTTTTCTTTCTCTTTTTTTCTTTCTTTTCTTTTTTGTTTCTTGTTTCATTTTTTATTTTTTTGTATTTCTTCTTTTTTGTCTTTTTGTTTCTTTTTTGTTAGATTAAAATTCAAAAATATTAATTTTCCCTTCATAAAATGCTCTTCCAACAACAGCGCCCCAGAAGCCAAGAGCTTTTAGGAATTTCAGATCATCATAAGAATTTATGCCGCCGGAAGCTATAAAGATTCTCTCATGTTTTTTTTCGTCTTTTGTTTCTGTTATTTTGAAAACCTCGGAGATAGTTCGGAAATGTTCCCTTGCTACTCCTTTTGATGTTCCGTCTCTGAAAACAGCAGTGAATAGAAAACCTTTTATCTTATATAAGTTTAATTTCTCAATTTGAGATTTATCGTTGAGTTTTAGTTTTGCTTTGTTCTGCCAACCTCTTATAGATATGTTGAACTGCTCATCAAAGTCAAGAGCTAATATTATTTTATCTGGGTAGTTTTCTTGTAGTTTAAAAAAATCTTTTTCATTTTCAAAGAACATAGTTGAGATTACAACAGCATAAGCTCCCATCTTGATATAAAATTCTGCTGTTTTAAAATCTCTAATTCCTCCTCCAACGGTCGCTTTTGGACCGGAGTTTATAACTTTTTCTATTATCTTCATTTGATTTTCTTTCCCAAAAGCTGCATCAATATCTACAACATGAACAAGTTTTGCTCCTTTCTCTTTCCACATTGCTGCAACCTGTTCGGGATTTGGTATTGATATTATCTCTTTATCCGGATTACCTTGAATTAATCTTACGACTTTTCCTTCTTTTATGTCTATGGATGGTATTATTATCATAGCCGTTTGTTATTTATTTATTTTTGGGTTTGGTTTTGTTTTTTCTTGTGCTATTTTACCTTTTCTACTATAAGTTTCATTCCTTTTGTGCTTATTACTTTTACTTTATCTCCTTTCTTTATTTCTTCTTCTGGTAAATTAGTTTCGGCATCCCAGATTTCGCCTACGATAAATACTTTGCCTTTACCGTCTTTGAAGTCATCAATTACTTCTCCTAATTCACCTATTAAGCTTTCGAGACCTACGAAAGATTTTTGTAATTGAACTTTCAAACCTTTGTATGCGATGAAAACGAAAAATGCAGCAGTTGCTAATGTTGATGATATTATTAATTTTATAGAGGCACGAAGGAAAGGCTCAGGAGATCTAAATAACATCAGCGACCCTAAAATCATACTTCCTATTCCCGCCAGAGCCAATATACCAGCGGAAGAAACTTTGACTTCAAGCAGGAAAAGAATTATAGCCATAACAATTAACAAAAGTCCAGCCCAGTTTACCGGTAATGTTTGAAGAGAATAAAGTCCTAGTATAAGACATATTGCTCCTATTACACCAGGGAATACGGCGCCTGGGTTTGCAAGTTCAAAGAATATTCCCCATATTCCTATCATAAGAAGAATATATGCTATGTTTGGGTCAGATATTACCTTTAATATTCTATGCTTTATGTTTTGTTCAAATCTTACAATATCATAACTTGAAATCTCAATTTCTATTTCTCCTGCCTGTGTCTTTACTTTCATTCCATTTATTTTCTTTATGAGTTCGGTTATATTTTCTGCAATAACATCTATTACTTTATTTTTCAGAGCTTCTTCGGCTGTTAAAGTTTCTGCTTCTCTTACGGCTTTTTCAAGCCATTCTGTGTTTCTTCCATGTCTTTCTCCAAGAGATTTTATGTATGCAATTGCATCATTTTCTATTTTCTTTCTAAGTTTTTCATCTATCTGTTGCCCACCCATCATAACAGGTGATGCTGCCCCTATTGATGTCCCAGGCGCCATAGCGGCAATGTGAGCAGATATAGTTATAAATGTCCCGGCAGAAGCAGCCCGAGCCCCAACTGGCCAGACAAAAACACATACTGGAACATAAGATGATTCTATTGCCTGTATTATCTTGCGCATGGAAAGGTCTAAACCTCCGGGTGTGTCAAGAAGTATCACTATAAGTTTTGCTCCTTCTTTTTGTCCAGCTTCTATTCCTTCAACTATAAATTCAGCAACTGGCGGACTTATTGCTCCTTCAACCTGAATGACATAGATTTTATCGGATAAATTTTTTTTGTTTTCTTTCGCGTTGCTTTCAGAAAGTGATTTTGTTTCTTCGTTTTTTAGATTTTCCGATCCCGTTTTCGCTTTATTTTCTTGCTGTTTAGTTTTATCGCCGTTGGTTATATTTTCAGTCTTTGATTGTTCTTTTTCTTTTTCATCTTTTATTTTCTTTTCATCTTCGGGAGATAATATCTTTTTAATTATTCTTTCAATTTGCGAACCTTCTTGATAATTTAAGTTTTCAGGAGCAAGTTTTTCTGGTATTAGATTTGTGTAGGAAAAATCATTTTGCCATATTTGCAATAGGAAAGCTGATATAAATATCATCACCACCATATAACAAAAGCTTAATAATTGGTTTTTTGATTAACATATTTTTTAAATATAAAAAATATAAATTGGTGGCTCGCTCTTTTACCCTAATAGAAGTTCTTGTTGCAATTTGGATTATGAGTATGACACTGGTCGCACTTGTAGGAATATATATGGGAAGTATAAAGTATGCAAAAAAAATAGATGAAAATTCAGTTTCCATATCACTTGCTTTATCTACATCTCAGGAAAAATATTTGTCAGCAAAATATAATGTTGAAATAAAGCCAACGGAAGTTCCGGAGGGATACAAAGTTGATTTTGAAATTGTAGAAATTTCTTCTTTACTACCAGCTCTCGGGGGCTTGCTCACAAATGTTAGGCTCCCTATAATACCGCTCTTGAGAGTAAGCTTGCCATCTGGAGGAACTTTTGAAATATTTGGAAAGCCAAATCCTGAACAGCAGGTTATTCAGCCTTCTTTTCAGCAGCAACAGCAAATTCAGCAATACTTTAAGAGCTTCTGATTGTTAAGATTTATTTCATCATAAAAATTTTTTCTCGTTTCATATTTTTTCTTGTGTTCAGATGTTTGTTCTTTTTAATTTCTTATGGAAGTGAGGACATCAATAATAAGTTTTCTTACATTTTCAACTGTTTCGTTTCGTGGCGGAGTTGATGGTTCAACATAAGATATATCAAGCCATTTTTCTATGTTCCACCCGGTTTTGTCTCTCATATTGTCTAAAACCCATATATTGAAATTTTTTATACCAGCCGATAGCCCTGCTGAAATGTCTTTTATAAGTTCATCAGGTGAGTTGTAGCCTTTGTTCCCAAAAGTATCCTCTCCCACAAGTCCTACTGATAAAGCTGATTTTTCTCCAAATATTTTGAAGATGTCTTTTGCATAGTCCCACACAAAAAATTCAGGTGCATCTATTTTTATTCCTATCTTTTCTAATCCTCCTTTGAGAATGGTTGAATATACCATAAAAGAATACTCATCGCAATTTTCTGGCAAAGGTATTCCTAAGTTTCTTTGAACTTTTTCTGAATTTCTCAGTATGTCATCTACGACAAAAGGAATTGCAACACACATTACTTTTACTCTTTTTGAATGTGCAAACTCTATGATCTCATATATTTTCTTTTTTCCTTCCTCATATACATCATCGGGAGGTTTTATTAGAGTTATAACCTTGGGAAAATCAAAAACACTAGTCACTTTTGTTGCGAATTCGTATGGCGGTTCAAAATCTAAAATTATCCATTCCGCTTTGTAGTATTTGAGAAAATCTGATACTAACCGAAAAAATTTGTCAGCATTCCAGACAGATAGCCAGTAACCATCTTCTTCTTTAAGTAAAAGCCAAGCTCTGAATTTCATTTTCTCAAGGGAAGGATGAGGAAAATCTCCATCTTTCACACGCAAAAACAGCTCAACTCCGAGCTTTTCAAGTTTATCATATATTTTCTCATATTCTTCATACTGCAAAAACTCCGCCCATACAGCAAGAGAAAAATTTCTATTTATTTCTTTTTGGTTTCCATTTTTCTGAACGCTTTTATCATCTTGAGCACTTCCGTTTCCACCACATCCTAATGAAATTATAAGAAGTGAAAAAAGAAAAGCGAAAGAAAAACCGAGAAAAATTTTTCTATGCATTTTGAACATTTTTGCATATTATATTTTAATTCTTTTATTCAACTTCGTTTAACAAACCTTATTTTCTTCGGCTCTTGTATTTGCATAACCTCTCCCTCTGGTTTCATAACGATTACCCCTGATCTTAAAGCATGTATATCTGCGTCTTTTCCAAATCTTATCCCAGCAATCGCTCCCATCAATTTAAGACATTCGTATTGTTCAAGGAAAAATAAAAATTTTTTCACACCCTAGTTCCCATCAAATTTTATCATTCATTAATTAGCTGATATGTGTTAAAAGGCAATATTGATGATACTATCTTTATAATAGCTAATCCTCTTCTTGATACTGCTCTTATAAACCTCAATCCGAAATTACGAAAACTTTATCTCTATTTATTATCATTTATTATCCTCCTTATCCTAATCAAAAACCTAATCAAAAACCTATAAACCTTCCTCTCTTTCTAATCATTTATCATATTTTTTTCCTCTTGATTGCTATATATCTTACTCCTTGTATTCTCATAAACAAGGGAGAGCGTTCTTTACAACTCCTGAAAACCTCTAATATGTTCTTTTAGATTTCGTTTCAAGAAGAAAAAAACTTATAAGGTAAAATAAAGATCTACTGTTAAAATCGCAGGGATTTTGTAATTTCAATTTTGTAATTTCAAATAAAATGTCTTAAAGAAGGAATTTTGGAAATTGCCCAAGCGAATTTTGGTATCCGCCATACTTTACAAGGGACAAATTAAGTGAGGAGAGTCAAAGAACATGTTGGGTATGGATGGGTATGGAGTGAGGAAGAAGGAGGGTATAATGAGACACTGCGAGATGGTGATATGTGCATATACATTTTGAAACTACAAAATCTCTGCTCAATTGAAATTAAAATTTCATAAGTATAAAATTATTGATATGAGGATGTCAGAGGAATTGAAAGAGTTAATTGAAAAATTACCTCCAGATCTTCAAAGAGAGGTAAAGGATTTTGTAGAGTTTTTAGTTGAAAAAAATATAAAAAGAAGAAAAAAAGGAAAATTAGACCGGGAGATTTTAGAAGACTTGTAGAGGTAGCCAAACAATTTAATCTTGATTTTGATGATGCATATCAATATGTTGTTGCAGAAAAATATGGTCTGACAATTGTAAGTTTTGATTCGGATTTTGATAAAACAGAACTTGGAAGAAAAACTCCATCGGATGTTCTATATTCTCTAAAATAAATAGAAAGTAAAACTCATTTTCTTACAAAATTTCTTCTGGAAAATTGTTAAACTTTCTATAATGTTTTGCCTGTTATTAAAGTTATATGGAATAAGGAGGTAAAAATATGGAGATAGCAGTTGCAATATTAGGAATTGGATTTACTCTGCTTGCGTTCGTCATAACATATCTTGCTTGGAAAAATGGGAAAATCATAAAAGAAAACACGAAAATAGTCATTGATAAAATTGATGAACTCGGACAAAAAATGGATAATGGATTCAAAATGATAGCTCAAAAAATAGATGAAGGTTTCAAAAGGGTGGATGAAGGTTTCAAAAGAATGGATGAAGGTTTCAGACTTATTGCTCTCCTAATCTTAGCTGAAACACCGGAAGAAAAAAAAGATATAGCAAAGAAAATCCTTGAAGATATAGGAAAAAAATAAAGAATTT
>Ga0209143_1001513_pt1 | contig 10659 bp, 19 predicted proteins | sample FaiFalFF_MnMetaG_3_FD_184739 | JGI IMG/M metagenome (GOLD analysis project Ga0209143, IMG submission 184739) | Freshwater microbial communities from Yellowstone National Park, Wyoming, USA - Fairy Falls B (FF_Mn_B) MetaG (SPAdes) (version 3) | ecosystem: Environmental > Aquatic > Freshwater >...
ACTTGTGGCACAGAGGAAGCAGGAACTTGGGGTTGAAACGATTGTAGTTTCAGTTGAAGAGGTGCTCTATAACAATGCAAAGTTTTTGAAACTATCGGAAAAGGCAAAGGAGTATTTTGAAAAAAGAATGAAAGAGTTGTGGGGATAGTATGTCGTTTTACTATCGGTTTGGTGTTATGGATAAAAGGGTGTTAGGTTTTAGAGGGTTGGGTTAGGGTTTTTGGGGGAGTGGGGTAGGATTAGAGCACAGCAACTAACAAAATTCAAAAATGTGTGAAAAGGTAAAGGATTTTTCATTTGGGTGGAGTTTTTGAGTTGTTGATTATGTAAGCGGGGCAAGCGGGCGATGAGTTATCGTCATAATCAGCGAGTTATTGAATTTTTTAAGTCCGCTTGCCCGCGATGATTTATTGTTTGGCGGGGGCGGTGGGTGGGAAAGGTTTGAATTGAGGAAGAAAGTGTTTAATTTTTGAATGTAGATTTGTGATTTATAAAAAAATATCAGGTGCTGGGATGAAAGTAGTGAGAGGTAGGTATGTTGATGGTGTTGTTAAGCTTGAGGAGAGAGTTGATATTGAGGGGGAGCGAGAGGTATATGTGCTTTTCCCGGAGGTTGAGGTCAAGGGTGTAAAGGCGCGAGAGTTGTTTGAGATTTGTGGGCTTGTAGATGTTGGTGGTGATGCGATAAAAGATTCTGAAGATGTGTATAATGAGTAAGGTTTTGATTGATACAAATGTTTTAGTTGGTTTTGTTGATAAGGGGGTTGAGTTGAGCAATAGGGTGAAATTCAATTATGATTTTAGAGATTGCGAGCTTTGAAGGTTAAGAGGAGGACTCCTTTAGTTTTGCGGTTTGAATTTTTAATTGAAAATGCATATAATAAGTTTGGAAAAAGTAATTGATATTTCAGATGGAAGATAAGGAGAGGGAACTACTTATTGAGGAAATAAGGAAATTAGAGCGGGAGTTGTATTTGAAAAGAAGTAAGCTTAGGGAGTTAGCTAGGGTTGATGTGAAGGAGTTGGAGAGGGTTATAGATGAGTTGATCAGTCAAATTGGGATGATTTCAATTGGGGGGAATAGTGTTGAGGATATAAGGGTGGAGAGAGGGAGATGAAATTGGTCGTTGATAGTAATATTTTTGTTAGCGCATTGGATCCAAAAGATTCATTCCATGGGGAGTGTTATCCAATTTTAAAGAAGATATTGACATTTGAGATAGAGGCAATATGTCCTTTGCTTGTTCTTGTTGAGGTTACTTGTGTTATTCGCAGGAGGACGAATTCAGAGGAGCTTGCGATTGCTGTGTATAAAAATTTGTCAAAGTTACCAGCGATTGACTGGTTAGATATAACTTTTGAAGTAGCTGAGGGGGCATCAATTCTTGGGGCAAAGGTAGGATTAAGGGGTGGTGATGCTATAATTCTTCAGGTGGCTTTGCAATATGGGGTTCCTCTTTTGACGAAGGATAGGGAGATTAAGCAGAGGGCACCTGGAGGTATTTTAGTTTTAGAGCCGTTAGAGGTATATTAGGGTTTTTCGGGTGGAGTTTTTGAGTTATTGACAGGCGGGGGATGGTGGGTGGGAAAGGTTTTTTAAATAAAAAAAGCCCGCCGTGAGGCGGGGTTGTTGAAGGGGGTTAAAACTTAAAAACAAGGTAGCGGTTGACAGCAACAAGTTTGGCGGTGCCGTTAAGTTCGGATTCTTTTTTCCTGCGTTTGAGTTCCTCTTCCATTGATTTTATCTCCTCCGGATATTCAAAAACTTTCCGTTGAGCAATTGAAACTTTAACAGTAAAATCGTTTATTTCAAACTCTCCTTCCTTCTCATTTCTCAGCAAATACTCCTGCGCGTAAAACAAAGCCCAGTCCTTTATGATCTCCTCTTCTTTCTGGAGTTCTTGAATTTTCCGCCTAATTTCACACAAGCGAATAAATGCTTGTTCAAGAAATTCCGCATTTTCATAAGGATTAATCGGTTTTTGCATTGCTATTGACATAGTCGTTCCTCCGTTTTTTGGTTTTAAAAATTTGCCCCGGGTGGACCGGGGCTTTTTTGTTTATAAACTTGATTTTTGAATGAACAGCGTAAGCGCAAGCTTGATTATATCATTTGTGCTGAATTTGATTGAGACCTCTGACTCAATCAAACTTGAAATTTTAACCGCGGATCTCAAGGCATTTAAAAGCAAGTTTTCCGCTTCGTCTTGGTTTTCCGTCTCTTTGTTTTTTGATACATTCAAAAACTTAACAATAAAACCGGAATCGCTTGCAAGGAATTCAACTTCGTCTTTCGCTTCAATTTGCGGCTTCTCTTGAAGGAAGCGACTGAAATTATACCAGCGATCGTTGACCTTGATACCTTTGTCATTGACCGCTTGAACTGTCCCAGCGACCACTTCTGTTTTTGCCTCTTTTGCTTCGTTGTTGATTCGTTTAATCATTTTTGATCTCCTGTTTGTTTTTAGTTTAATTTGTTTTCAATTCCAAGTGCGAATTTTTCTTTAAGTTGTTTTCCTGGACCCCGGGATTACTCCCGGGGTTTTTGGTTTATGTGAAAAATTCAAGTGCTTTCATTCTGATAGTTGCTAAAATTTTTGTGTAGGTTTTTGATGATATTTTTAACTGCTTGCAAATTTCTCTAACTGAAAAACCTTCAATGATAAGGTTTAGAATAGTTTTTTCTTTGTCGTTCAAGGTTTCAATGAATGCGTCAAGGTCTATTTTCAAGGTTGGATCTTTCTCAAGTGCTGGGATTATATCTTCAAGGGTGCATTCATCCGCATCTGCTGGGGTTGTTTCAAGTGAGAGGGTTGGGCGGTTCAAGGCGTCAAGTGTTTTTCTTCCGTTCTTCTTTGCATTCAATTTAAACGCGCTTCCCTTTGCTACAAGTTTTATATAATTTACAGCAAGCTTGAAGGTTAAATTTTGGCGGATAATCTCAAATAAAACTTCTTGGACCGCGTCTTCATCTCTGATCAATTTCATCGCTAAATTTCTCAACTGGGTTATTTCTTTTGCTGTCATTTTCTCATCTCCGTTTTTTGGTTTTTAAAAAAACCGGACCGCGCGGGGGCGGTCCAAGGGTTTAACTTTCCCTCAAAAAGTCATTCCAGCATTGATGGCAAATATAAATTGTGTCTCCACCGAAGGGGGCGGAGATGGTTTTCATTGTCTCTTTAAAGTCGGGTTTTCCGCATCCGTCGCACACAGCGAGGGCGGAATCTAAAAACTTGACGATTGCGTTATACTTCGCTTCAAGTTTTTCCAAGTAGTTCAAGGCGGTTCTGAGATCTGAGAAATACTTTTCTGGTGTCATGGCTTTATCTCCCTTTTTAGTTTTGAATTGTTAAAAATTTTTCAATGTAGAAAAGGCACTTTTCAGGATCTCCCTGCGAGGCATAGATAACATCAACAGGGGTTTTGACATAGACGAAAGAGACGAAAGCACCAGGGCGGATTAATTCCGCAACACGGGGCAAGGGGCGAGGAAAAAGATACAGGCGAGGGAGAGGGCTATCTACGAGACGGATACCGCGAGGGCTAACGCTGTGAACGATACCGCTTATGATTTCTTTACGATACATTTTTAACCTCAAATTTTGTTTTTTAAAAAACGCAAAAGAGCAAAGCACTTTTTGCCCCGAAGCCCTCCAGTCACTAAATCACGCCCTCTGGAGCGGAGCGGAGGCGTTCCCCGTATGGAGGCGTGCGTGCCCGCCGAAGGCGGGTTTAGTCTTGACAAACGGGCAGGAGTGCCCGAGCGAGCGAAAGCGAGCGTTTTGTCAAGACCACGCACGCCGACCGTTGCTGAGTTTATTTCCAGCGATTTATTGTTAAGCGACCTTTTGATTGTGAGCGTAAGCGAGCCTCAAAAGGCGTGACGGAGCGAAAGCGACGGCACGAGCGAAGGTTTAGTAGAGAGAGGCGGACGACTTGTCTTGCCCTTGACAGAGCGGAGCGTAAGCGGAGCGTTCGGGCAGAAGTGCCCGACTGTCAAGGGTCGTCCGCCTTCCGCTAAATGTTATGATTTGCTGTGAGGGGACGCCGAAGCGAAGCGGAAAGCGTAGCCGAAAGGCGGAGCGTGAGGGCGTAAATTTTTTTTGAGGGCGAAGGGGCAACAAAAAAATTCAATTCAATTCATCAAGGCGGGCAAAGATAAAAATTTAAATTGAGGTCGGGGGATGGTGGCGGGATAAAAAAAATTTTCAGCGGTAAAAATTTCCGTTTGTGGTTCGGGGGCGTGCGGTAGCAACGGGCTATGTTCAGCGGTTGGGATTTTTTGCGATTGAGTATATTACTTTTCAGGGTAGGCAGAAAAGGAGCGACGAGGAATGGACGAAAAGGAGAACTGAAGTCGCGGAACTTGGTTGTGGGCGGGTGGAGTGGGGAAGTGATTCACTTTCTTTAAAAAATGTGTTTAAGATTTCATTTTTTTACAATTTGGGAATTGGTTAAATTTTATAAAAAATTTTACAAGAAGATGATTAAGGATAGGAAAAAGTTTGAGGAATTTGAAAGGGAGTTTTTAAGGAGGGAGAGGGTGGATTTTGTGAAAAACTTTTATATCCTTGAGAAGATGTATAAAGAGGCGGTGGAACTTGGGGTATTTCCTGTTAGACCTTTTTTAAGCGGGTTGGAAGTGGATATTAAAATTGCAAGGGTAGTGAACAGTGTTTCAAAAGTTGCTAAAAAGGGTGGGAAAAGAGTTAGATAGGGTTGGGATACCTTATATGGTTATAGGAGGGCAAGCGGTACTTCTTTACGGTGAACCGAGATTGACGAAGGATATAGATATAACATTAGGAATTGGAATTGAGGGATTGGAGAAAGTCAAAGAGGTAGCAAAGAAGATCAATTTGAAGATTTTGGTTGACAATCCCGAGGAATTTGTAAGTAGGACTATGGTTTTGCCCCTGATGGATGAGAAATCAAATATAAGGGTTGATTTTATATTTTCTTATTCATCATACGAAAGACAGGCAATTGAGAGAGCGGTTGATGTTAAGATTGGAGGAGTTAATATAAAGTTTGCTTCGCTTGAGGATGTGGTTATTCATAAAATAATAGCAGGGCGAGCTAGGGATATTGAGGATGTAAAGGTTATCCTTTTGAAGAATCCAAATTATGATGCGAGATATATAAGGAAATGGTTGAGGGAATTTGACAGGTCGTTAAAGGGGACTTTTTTAAACACTTTCAAAAAGATTGAGAAAGAAGTATTTAAAGAGAAATGAAGTTTATCACCAATCAGACCTTTCCTTTTTTATGAAATCGTGCGAAAAAATTCCCTTTGATATGCCAGCGTATGTGTCAGTCCAGGATTCAAAATAAACCCCCTCCATTTTGTCAATTCCTGTGATCTCCCTTATATTCTTCGGGATTGTTATTTGATATTTTCTTGAGACCTTGACTGATCTATTTCTTTTCATAGCGGGTATTTTTCAATTTTCTTTAAATATAAAAATTTGAAATGGTTTGTAAAAGTTGGGAAGTGTGATTAAATTTTTTGAAAATAGAGAAAAAGGTATTGTATGAGAAGGGATGATTGGATTTTAAAGGCATTGGAACGGATAAAAGAGGTTTTATCTCAAAGGAAAGTCAGGGGAGTTGTATATCTTTTCGGTTCATCAGTGAGGGATGATTATCGCAGGACATCGGACATTGACCTTGCTATTGATAGTCCTGATAGGGGAGTGGTAACAATTTTGAGAAGTGATTTTGAGGAGTTAGATATTCCTTACAAAGTTGATCTGGTTGATTTATCTGAGGTTGGTGAAAGTTTAAGGGAGGAGATACTTAAGGGTGGGGTTATAATATGGAAAAATTAAGGAAGAAATTGGAACAGGTAGAAAAAGCTCTTTGAGAGTTAGAGATGCTGGGGTTCAGAGGTTTGAATATACATTTGAAGTTTTGTGGAAACTTCTCAAGGAATATCTTTCGTATAAAGAGGGGATTGTGTGCAACTTCAGTTGGGATTTTAAGTGAAGAAGAGACGGTTTCATTTATTCAGATGACGGATGATAGGAACTTAACAAGTCATACATATTTAGGGGATATTATCAATTGATGAGGGAACTTCTCTTGCGAATAAAGAGGGGAATAGGTGAGGTATAAGGGCACGTTTTAACATCTGGGGTGAGGGTAGCACATTGGATTTAAAAAATTCTTCACAAACTGAAATTCAGGATATCAATTTAAGTGTTTAAAAGTTAAAGGTCGTTTTGATATTTGAAGGACCGAATCTGTTTTTAAGGGTTGTGATTGTTCTTTTTCCGTCTTTTTCAATGTCAAAGAAGAGGACTATATCTACCATGTGTTGAAGCGTCAATGGTCCGGCGACGGTTCTTTGTTTGTTTGCGTGTGCGATGATTATTTGAGTGATTGTGAATTCGTTTTTAAGTCGTAGGTGGTGAAGCATATTCAAGGTCTTGGTTATGTTTGAGGGGCTTCCAGGTGGAGAGAGGTAGCTACCTGATCTGACAGCGTTTATTGAATCAAGTATGATTAATGATTCGGGGTTTGTTTCAAGAAAGGATGTGATTCCGTCTTTTATTTTTTCTGTGAGTGTCTCACAGAGGATTTTGAAGTCGTCGTTATAAATCAGTTCTGGGGTTACTCTTTGTGCTCTTTGTTTTATTAGTTCTGGGGGTTCTTCGGATGAGATGTAGAGTATTTTTATTTCTTCTCGTTTAAGGATTTCGTTTGCTATTTGTAGTGCGAGTGTTGATTTTCCAGCTCCAGGGAGTCCAGCGATTACGGTCATGGTTTTTTCAGGTAGTCCAGAGGATAGGTTTTCGTCAATTGGTGTTTTGAAGAATTTGAGTTCGGGGGTTTCAATTTCGTCAAGCGAGAGGATTAAAAGCGGATCTTTTACTTTTTCAAGTGTTAAGAATCCAGCACAAAAAAGACATCTTGTTGTGAAGTTTGGTTGAATTCTTTTACAGCGTTGGCATTGATAAGGCATAAATTTTCCTTGGGGTTTTTTCTTGAATTTAATGAAAATTCTATTAAATTGGGTTGAGTTTAAAAAAAGTTTGGATGAGAATTATGTTAAAGTTTTTGGAATGAATCGGTTTTAGGGATGAGGTCGGTTTTGGTGGTAGGGTAAATGGACTTATGTTCTTATGCGTTCTGGAATTTGGCTGAAAATTTGGTATAATTGTTTTTTTAAAACTTAAAAAGAGGGGGTTTTTATGTTAATAAGAAATTTAAAACACAATTTCACTTACTCCTTCATTTCCTTTTTACTTATCCTTGGGTTTAACATAAGCATTGCACAAAATGCGTCGGATTTTTATTTTCATCTAAGGGTTGGAAACTTTTGGAAGTATTATACACCTGGCAATTCAGGTGGATGGGGTGCTAGAACTGTAATTGAATCAATAGAAGGGACTGATATTATTGACGGTAAATTATATTTTAGACTAAAAGGCATTGAAATCATGGATAGCAATCCTTCTGATAGTACCATCTTTCATGTTTTATGGATACGAAAAGATTCTGCAGGAAATATTTTATTGGGTGCATTTGGGGAGTCAACCGATATTGATTCAGCTTTTATTTTTAATCCTGAATATCCTCTTTTCCCGAATGAATTTCTCAATGTTGGTTATTCAAGGGAATTTTTTCAATCTAACAGAGGAATTTATAGTGGATAATGTTCCTGAAAAAATTGTTCTTTACCAAAATTATCCCAATCCATTTAACCCAATGACAGTGATTAGATTTTCGCTTCCACGGCGTGAGAATGTGACACTGGAGGTATTTGATGTGTTGGGGAGAGATGTGGCAATGTTGGTGAATGAGCAGATGGATGCTGGCGAGCATTCGGTTGTTTTTGATGCAAGTGGTTTGACAGGTGGTGTATATTTTTATCGGTTGCAGGCGGGTAAGTTTGTAAGCTTGAAGAAAATGGTGTTAATAAGGTAACTCTTAGGTGGTTGGGATAAGGGGTTTGATGAATATAATATCTTCGGCGGGAAGTGGATAGAGTGCGGGAAAGATCAGGGGTTAAAGGAGTGGGGAAAGGTAATTTGAAATTTGTTTGCTTGAGGTATTTATAAAGGAAATACTTGACAAAGACGGAAAAATTTATTATATTTAGATTAGGTAATGTAGAAACAAAATAAATGAGGTTTTTATATGGTTCAAAATTGGATTAAAAAGAGGTATTTGAAGATGTTGGGGGAGTTCAGGGATGGGGAGTTTTCGTTTCAGGATGCGGTTGAGTTTTTGGGAGAGGTTTTTGGTGATGATGAGAATCAGGTTAAGAACATACTCTCGGAGTTGAGGAAGGTTGGATTTTTGGAGGTGGGGAGGAGCACGGAGGACAGGCGGGAGAAGGTTTATAGGTTGAAGGGTATATTTAGGGAGGAGGTAAGGGGTAATTCAATAACGACGAAGGATCAGTTGATCAATTTATTGAAGCAGGCGGCTGATCTTATAAGGACGAGGGTGGATTATACTTTTATTTTATTTTTGTTATTTTACAAGGCGATTTCCGACAAGTGGGAGAAGGAGTTTGAGGAGGCGAAGGGTCAGCTTTTGAGCAAGGGTTGGGAGGAGCATGAGGCGGTTCGGGAAGCTGAGGCAGAGCCGTATCATACTTTTAATTTTCCGAGGGAGTATTTATGGGATAATGTAAGGAGGGACCCGCAGAGGATAACGGAGAGGTTTTCGATGGCGGTTAAGAAATTAGCGGAGTTAAATCCGGGATATCAAGATATATTTTCACAGTTTGATTTTCATGATTTCACGGTTAATCCTGAAAATGCGGTGATTTTGAATCAGTTGGTTGAGTTATTCAGTAAGTTCTCGTTTAAGGAGATATCGGGTGATATTTTGGGTGATGCTTATGAGTGGATATTGAGATATTTTGCGCCGACGAAGGCGAAGGAGGGGGAGGTATATACGCCTAGGGAGGTTATAAGGTTGATAATTGAGATATTGGATCCAGAGCCGGGGAAGAGGATATATGATCCTGCGTTGGGGTCTGGTGGGATGTTGATAGTTGCTTATAAATATGTTGAGGAGAAGTATGGGAAGGACAAGGCGGATACCTTGTTTTTATATGGTCAGGAGGTGAATCCGAAGACATTGGCTTTGGCGAAGATGAACATGCTTTTGCACGATATAAGGAATTTTTACTTTTATCTCGGTGATACATTGCTTTTCCCGAAGATAAAGGAGGGGGATTCAATAAGGAGGTTTGATTATGTGGTTGCCAATCCGCCTTGGAATCAGGATGGGTATGATGAGGAGACATTAAAGAGGGGTGAGTATTGGCAGGAGAGGTTCAGGTATAGTTTTGCTACTAAGCAGTCGGCTGATTGGGTATGGATACAGCATATGATAGCGTCGTCGGAGGATAAGGTTGCGGTTGTGATTGATACTGGATCTGTTTCGAGGGGAGGTAGGGAGAAGTTGATAAGGCAGATGGTGGTTGAGGATGATTTAGTTGAGTCGGTGATTTTGCTTTCGGAGAAATTATTTTATAACACGGGTGCGCCAGCTGTAGTGATAGTTTTCAACAGGAGGAAGTCGGAGGATAGGAAGGGGAAGATTTTGTTGATAAATGCCAGCAAGGAGTTTGTGCCTGAGAAGAAGCAGAATACTTTGTCAATGGAGAACATACGCAGGATTGTGGAAGCGTATCGTGGGTTTAGGGATGTTGAGAAGTTTGCGAGGGTAGTGACGATAGGAGAGGTTAGGGAGGCGGATTATAATTTGAGTCCGTCAAGGTTTGTGAGCGTTGCGGAGGAGGAGAGTTATAGGGAGGTGGTGGAGATACTTGAGGAATTAAGGAAATTGGAGGAAGAAAGGAGGGCTGTTGAGGAGAGGATAAATAAAATTTTTGAGGGGATATGAATTGATGGTTTGACGATAATGGTTTTTGATATACCAAAAGAAAAAACAGATTGAAATATGAAAGCAACTTGGGAAATGAAAAAATTAGGGGAGATTTGTGAAGAAAATATAAAATCACCTTTTAAAGTTGAAGATGCTACTAATTCAGGAGAATATCCATTTTTTACAAGTGGTGAAGGAGTTCTTACTCATGATGAGTATTTAGTAGATGGAGAAAATATTTTCTTAGCAACTGGCGGATATGCGAATGTGAAATATTATAATGGAAAAGCAAGTTATTCAGCGGATACTTGGTCATTAAAAGTTAAAAATGCTCTTACTAGATTTGTTTATTATCAAATTTTGGCAAGATTGAAATACATTGATGAAGTATTATTTAGAGGTTCTGGATTGAGACATTTACAAAAAAAGGAATTTTTAAATCTTGAAATCCCTATTCCGCCTCTTTCTGTCCAGCAAAAAATTGTTAGAATTCTTGATACGATTCAATCTGCGGTTGAGGTTCAGGAAAAGATTATTGAGAAGACGAAGGAGTTGAAAAAGAGTTTGATGGCGGAACTTTTTAAGTATGGTGCTCCATCTTTTAGGAAAGGAAGAAAATTAAAGAAAACTGAAATCGGAGAAATTCCAGAAGATTGGGAAGTGGTGAGGTTGGGGGAAGTCGCAAGAGAAATTATATATGGAATTTCAAAGAAAGGCGAGAAGGAAGGCAAATATCCGATTTTAAGAATGAATAATTTAGAAGATGGAAAAATAAATTGTAAAGATCTCCAATTTGTAAGTTTAGAA
>Ga0209143_1001514_pt1 | contig 10653 bp, 10 predicted proteins | sample FaiFalFF_MnMetaG_3_FD_184739 | JGI IMG/M metagenome (GOLD analysis project Ga0209143, IMG submission 184739) | Freshwater microbial communities from Yellowstone National Park, Wyoming, USA - Fairy Falls B (FF_Mn_B) MetaG (SPAdes) (version 3) | ecosystem: Environmental > Aquatic > Freshwater >...
AAACATGAGGGACGATGTGATAGCAAAACCTTTCGTCAGCGGGCAAATCCCTTTTCAACCTTTGGTCAACTTCCCTCTCCCACTCCCTCAGCAACTCTTGCCATGCCTCACGCCAATCATCGGGATTAGGCGAACTTTTGGAGTCATGGTCAAGGCGGATAATCAAATCTTCCTCACGAACTGACGAAACCTGTTCTATCAATTTCACCGATGGGCTTAACCGAGAAGCCACAAGGAAGCGCCCCCATTCCGCACGGGCAGCACTTCTGTCCTTTTCTGTCGTGAACATTAACGGCACATCAATGGGACGGCGACGAAAGCGAAACCAGAGGTCAAATCCCAGCAAGGTGAAAAGGGCAAGTATCCCTACGATGCGAAATGTGGCAGCAGTGAAATGCCAATCTAAGTCCGAACAGATGTCAGCGAACATAACCAAAACGCCGAATATGACCAGACCAATTAGCACATCCCTTTCCGCCAGAAACCGCTTAATCTTGTGCATCCCGTCCCACCTTGCCTAATTTCCGCCGCAGTGACCACGCCTTTCAGTCACCTCACCACAAGTTGCACCCAGCCGAACAAATCGGAGGGTTGACTGTTCGCGTCCAGCGCTGCCCAAATCGTTTTGGGGAAGTTGTTTTGTTTTGTGCGCTCGTATTGCCTAATGGCTTGCGCCATCGCTTTCCGAAAAGTTTCGTAGGCTGCGGGAAATTTCTGTCGCAGTGGTTCGGTCATCGTTATGCTCAAAAACCCTTGCCCCCATCCGAGGCAAACTAAAGGTGCTTGTGGATTGTTTTGCTTTCTCAGCCATTGCGCCTTTGCATGGACTTGAGGAAACTCCCGCGCTGGAAACTTTTTTGCAATGAAGTCTAAAACGGCGTTGCTGTGTTCGTAAAGGGCATGCGCCAGTTTCGTCCAATCAAGCCAACCTGCCTTGTCGGTCAAACCAATTGCCTCAAGCCATCGGTTAGGGCAAGCGACGGATAAAGTGACCTTCGTTTCGCTGTTCGGTGCGATGGCTTCAACGAACACAGTCACATCCCTACTCATGTTCAGCCGCTTCGCTGCATAGATGCGCAAGGCATCTGTCGGCAACGGCTCACTGTCGCTGATGGCGATGCCACGAAAGAGGTCGTTATGGGCGTCTCTATCGTTTTGATTTCGGCGCAAGAGAAGCCATTCATTCCCTTGCCAAAGAGCGTTCATTTGCCCTCTTGTCATGTTCGGTCGCAAATTCTGAGCCAATTGTCGCAGAAGGTTAACATCATCGTTCAACATTTTCGCCAACACAGCCGTCCTAATCGCTCCCTTCAGTTCGCTTCCCGGGATGTAAGGGCGATGGTCAGGAGTTTTGAGGCAAAGGGTGAAACCTTCGTAACGGTTGGGCGGGGTGACGGCAGCAACTTCGTAGCGGAGCGCCTGCACTGAGCGAAGCCATTGAGCAGGTTGCGACATCTGCAAAGTTTCCTGCAAAAACTTTTTCAGCGACAGGTTGCTTTCCGCCTCCCTTCGTTGTCGTCCCAATTGCTGTCGCAAGGCTTGATTCCTCCCTGCCCGTTGAATTTGCTGGCGGATGTAAGCCAAATTTCCTACGAGTGGTTCAATCCAACTCAAAAATCTCTCCCGCTGTGGTTCGCTCAATGCCGCAAAGAACTTCCTCTCGTCCACCACCAAAACTTTCCCGTCATCAGTAACAAAGCCAAGTGTGTTGCATTTTTCGCCCGTCCCAATGACGACGGGCGAGAGGATGCGGACGGTGAGGGTTATCGGTTCACGCCACTTCATCGGGCATCACCACCCGCAAAGGAAAGCCGATGCCATTATGAAAGACGGGATGCGGTGTCCCGTCCCAGTCTTGCGAGTCACCAACTTTGACCAATTGCCCATAGGCATCTTTGAACTGGTTTGGGCAAAGCACTGAACCTTCCACAAGTTGCCTTACAATGCCTTTGTGAACTCGCATTGGCTGACCGTAAGCGGATTCAAACTTTGGTCGCCGTGAGGTCGTCCGATAGACCGATTTCTGCCAATCAAATTCGTTGGGCTTTGGCATACAGCGCGAAAGCAAGATGACGGCATCGCCATTTTTGGCTTCAAGTTGTTCCAGCCATTGTTCAGCGCGTTCAGCGCTCCACTCAAAATGCCCTTTGCCAATGGTTCTGTTGCCACCGACACCGCTGTGGTTCAGAAACCTCAGAACTGCCTCAATCGGAAAATCGTCTGGACAGCGAAGTAAAAAGTAAAGCCCGACACTCGGTGCGAAAAAGTGTTCGGTGTCAAAATAAAGCAAACCTTCGGCAGCGGAAGTAAGAACTCGGTCAACGGCAGTGTGTTGTGTGTCCATCGTCGCCCACAATCGCAAACGCCTTTTCCTTTCGCCCTTGTCTTCTTTCTCTGTGCTCTCTTCCTTTGCGTCCTCCTTCTTTGCCTCCTTCTTCTTTGCCTCGCCTTTCCTCAACTTTTCAAGCGCTTGTTCAATCGTTGACGCTATTTTCTCCGCTTCTTCGTTCGTCATAAGGCAACCGCTGTGTTTTTCCACCTGTTTGCTCATCACCTGCTCCAGCAACTTTTCCGCTGCCAGTTCACCTTTTGCCGCTTGAGAGAACAAAGTCTCGGAAAGGAAGTTGGCTTTGCTCAACTCTTTCGCCAACCCCATCGCATTCAGGAACTCTTTTCGGTCACTTTGCCACTTTGCGACGATTTGAGCCGTTGGGTTGAGAGTAAGTGGCTTGGGCAAAAAGCGAATTGGCTTGTCAGCGTCAACGAAAGGGAAAGCGGATGATATGGCGATTTGTGGCGGCTCATCTTGGCAGCGTTGTAACCAACTTTGAACTTTTGATGCACCCTCCAGTTGGCGCAGTGCCCAAAAGAGAGCACCGAAAAGGGTGTCAGAACTGAGCCAACCAGCGAGACTGCTTTTTGGACGAAGGGAAACGAGCCAAACCGCCATCATCCCTCACTCCCTTTTGCCGCACTGCCAACCCACTCCCACAGTTCGCCAACTTTCTCACGCAACTTATCAACAGTCCCGACATCACAGCATTGCTTACCTTTGCCCGTTCGGTAGTAAGTGACTGGAAACCATTCAACCTTCAAGCCCTTGAACCGAACGCGCCCGTAGCCTCTTGAACCGCTCCCGCCTAAAGCGCTGTGCTCCAGCAACTTCATCGCTTCCGCCAGCGCTTCCAGCAAATCCTTGTCGCCGTTAGCGTCATAGACATCCATCACGAACTCAACCTGAAACTCCGAACCTGCAGGGACGCGCTCCATAGTGCGTGGGTTGGCTTCTGCAGTTAGGCGGTTGATGAAGTTTTCCGACTTCAGTTCCGTGTTAATGCCTTCACCCAGCGTTTCCCACCAGCGCCTAACTGTCTTGTCTTTGGGGAGATCCTCTGCTCTCAGTTCTTTGCCTTGTTTTACTGCTTCCAAGACGGCTTCGTATCCTGTTGGGAAAGCGTCGCGGACAGTTAGGCGGGTTGGACCAACATTTCGTCGTTTAGACTCCTCATTAGAGGCAACGCCAAAAAGACGGCACGATACACAATTAGGTTCACCACACCAACAAGCAGTGAAAACTTCACGCTCTCTGGAGTGTTCTCTGTTAGGCTGCTTCACAGCATCTAAATCTCTCGCCCATTCCAGCAAACTTCGCAGTTTGCCCTTCAGCGACGAACCTGGGATGTAAGGCAAATCGGTGAGTGGGTCTTTGATGACAGGGTTGTCAATGCCACCGATCTCAAACTTCTCCTGTGTCCCGCCAATTCTCGTCCCTGTCACGCACTCCAAGATGCCTTTGATGATGAACTTGCCAAGAAATTGAAATTTATGCACTCGTTCGATTTTCTGTTCCTGCGCCATCACGCCTCACCTCCTTGGGTAGATTCCTTCACCTTGTCATGGAATTTGTGATAAGCAAGCAGCACAGTAAGAAACTCTGTCAAGCGCTGGAGGTCTTCTTGTTCCCTTACTCTGTCCAGCAGGGTCTTCATAAGTTCGTAGAAGGGACGCGGGATCACTTCCCTCCCAAGGGCATAAGCCAGCATAGGTAAGATAAGCATCACTTTTGTCCGCACATCAATAGACTCTCCACGGCGGACTCTCTGTTCTAAGCGTTTAAGGTCATGAAAGACACGCCGAAGTTGGGTCGGCTTCAACTTCTCCCTTTCCGAGCGCACCCTTACGAATGCCTTAGCTAATTGGCTTAAATCGCCATCTTCTCTAACAAGGTCTTCTGTGAGTTGCAATTGGCTCAACTGACTTATCCCTCTGAGGCGTTCATTGACGATTTTCTCAACTAACTCTTGAGCACGGTTCTCACGCTCTTCCTGCTCTTGGCGTGCCATCTCTTTCACCTCCTACTACGAGTTTTGTTGCTCGCTAAATCTTGAATGCTAACTTGTTGCGACATCATCCCACTCCCTTTGCGCTAATCGTTCATACGACTTCTAAGCACCAATTTGCCGAATGACCTTTTTCTGAACCACTTTTTCAGAGCCTACCTTAGTGACGAAAGCGATTGGATTGCCTGTTCGCTTGAAGGCTTCGTGAAGAACTTGTGCCTTGTTGTTGCCCACAGCAACGACTTTCCTGCCCGCGATGGCAACCCATTTGCCCCAATGGGTTTGCATTAATGCTTCTCGCATCGCCCAGTAGGCTTGTCTCTCCCGCTCAAAAATTTCCTGCGCCTTTTGCACCTCTTTCACAGCCTATCACCTCACTGAGACCTAAGGGCGAACGAGTGCCCTTTCCCTCGTCGCCAAAATAGCATAGCCCAAGGCGACAGGGAGTGAACGATTGCAGATGAAGTCTGGAATGCGCTTAAGCAATTCCAACTGCTCAATAACTTCAATCTCCAACCTTCTCGCAAGGGTGTAGTGAAGCAGTGGCGCCCACATTGGGTTTTCGCCGTCTTCATGGACATGGGTTCGGTAAAGTCGGAGCAAAAAATGCAAAAGTGTTCGTGGCATCTCTTGCCTTTCAACGCTTTCCCGCAACTCTTCGCCGAACTCCAGCGCCTCTTTGAACTCGTCCCAGCCGACGGTGACGCCGAAAGCAGTGATACGGTTGCGTCCCGCACCTTTCGCCTGCTCCAAAGCCTCACCCGACAAAACTGCAAACCGATAGATTGGAAACTTCGGCTTGACGAAGATAACGCCCGCCGAAATTGTCGCATTGGGATTTTGACCGCAGTAGCGAACAAAATCGTCGCGGATTTGCCATGCCAACCACAGGGTCAAGTTCCAAGGTCCAATGACCATCAAGTCATCGCCACCCGCATAGACGAGGTAGAAGGCGTTGTCAACTAACCCTTTCCGCTCATCGCCATTCGGCAACTTACTCTGCCATTCCTGCGTCCGCAAGTGGCATCGCTCTCTTAGCCAGCCTGAGAAGAAAGTTTCCATCCGCCCGCTCAGTTCGGCGATGCGGGAAGGGCTTGGCGGTTCAATGCCCACAGCGAAAATTGCTCCCAAGTGATCAACATCCATCCGCAAGATACCCAAAAGCGGACTGCCATCGCTCAAGCCTGCAATCTCGTCAAAATCTAAAGCCTCTCCTTCTTTTACGATTGCGTCTTTTTCATCAGCCCTTTTCGTCGGCGCTTGCCATTGCTTCTTGGCTACGGGCGCATCACTCGCAGCCCACCAAACCGTCGCTTGAACGGGCTTGTTCTTATCCCAAGTCAGCGGATGCCACCAGTTTTGTGGGTCGTTGCGCTTAGCGATAACCAACTCACCATTCCCGTCCCATTCCTTCACGATGTTCTTTGCGTCGTCCTCGGAAACGACGGCGACTGAACAGGAGAGACCTGAGAAGTTGATTGCGTTTTGGGCGACATTTTCAAGCGCCTTCACTGCATCATCCCATGCCCAAACAAGGTAATCCGCTTCATCCGCTTTCCGCAAAACATCTCCAAGTTTACTTTGTTGCTTACATTGTTCGCATGGCTCCGTCGGGTCAGCAAATGGCGTTGTGTCGCAATATCGGCAGATGTCAGCGACTTCGTGGAACCAAAAACCGTCCTTGTCCAGTCTTTCCGCCAAAGCCCTTGTCTTGCTCCGTTCCAGTTCAGCCGTTATCCTCTGGACGACTGAGCCGAAGTCGTAAAAGTCGGCAGGAGTGAGCGGAATCCATGCCATGTTGATTTGCAAGTCGCCCTGAAATTCTTTGAGAAGCCAATCGTCCAACTCCTTCCGCCATCCCTTGAGTTGACCTTCAACGCTTGCAGGTAGCAAGACATCAAAAACGCCGCCACCGCAGAAGATGATGTTGCAAGGTGGGACTTGCGCCTTTCGGCACAACCATTCTGCTATGGCTTGGGTCAACAAGACGAGGTAGAAAGAACGACCACGCAACCTTTTTGCGGTGTGCCGATGCTCTTCTCTTTCGGCTTTCGCAATTCGGTAAAGCCAAGACTGAATTCCTGCGACATCGCCACGAACCAAAAGGCACAAAGGTTTTTGTGCGGCGGGCTCTCGCTTCAACCGCTCAAGGAAATCGGAGGCTTCAAATTGGCTCAGCAAATCCCGCAACTGCAAAAGGTCATCGGTGGTCAATTCGCTTTCCGATGCAACAGCCAAGCAAGCGGCGATGGCTGCGGTCAATCTTGCGTGATGGAACAAAGAGATGTCGGGCACCGTCCGCTTCTCAGGCTCTCGCTCCCAAGGCGTCGCCGATGGGATGGCGTGAGTGAAAACTTGAAGAAGCGTCAACCAAACACGAAACGGGACGGGAGAGGGCAGGTTTCGCAGAATTTCGGCAAACTTATCCCAAGCCCTCCCGTAATCATCGGGTTGCACTTGACTTTGCTCGGTGGGAAAGAAAGCGTCTTCTCCCAAAGTGAGTGGGCGCAAAGGCACATAGACGGGTGACCGCAAAGGCTGGGTCAGTTGAACTTGCGACTGAATGGCGATGAGGGCAGTTCGCTCAGGGGAAATTTGCGGTTGAACCTTCCGCTGCCGTTCGGCGGATGCCAACCAGTCGGCGAGTTTGACGCAAAGGCTTTCTCGGTCGGTGACTTGCTGGTGGGGAGAGGCTGCCAATGCGATGACTTGCTCTGCCGCTTCGCCTAACTTTTCGTGAAAGGCGCGAAGGAAAGTTTCGGTGAAGGCATTGTGCCGCCACCGTTGTTCGTTGCCCACCCGCTGGCTGAATTTCCCGATGTCGTGCAACAACCCTGAAAGGGCAATGGCTTCGCCCCTTGTCAACCTCTTCACCGCCTTTTGCCTTCCGACCTTTTTCGCCAAAATTTTAGCACTCCAAAGTCCAGATGGCAACCTCCTATTGACGACATCTCTCAAAAGCGCTAAACTTGCAGTTGACCTAAGCCGTTTCAAGCACCTTGACAACTTAAGAGAGGCGAGTGGGCTTTGGGCTACGAGTTGAAATGGTCAGGGTTGAACTGCTGATGGGTGAAATGACCGCACGCATGCACGCCTGCACCCTCAACCCACAACTCAGTTCCGACCCGACTATGAGGGGACGGCGACTTATATTCTGTGGGTCTATCTGCGGCATTTGCCGCATGTTCCGACCCGACCATGAGGGGACGGCGACCGCGGATGCGGGCTTTGATTTGCTCCACCTTCTCCGTTCCGACCCGACCATGAGGGGACGGCGACTCGGGGACGACATAGATGCGATAGGAGAACGAAACTGTTCCGACCCGACCATGAGGGGACGAGAGGATGCGGAAATTAGTCGGGCAGGAAAGGATTGCTCGTTGGGCGCGCTATCGTCCGCCTCGTCGCTTCCCTATTGCCGCCGTTTTAGACAACATCCGCAGCGCTTACAATGTCGGGGCGATGTTTCGGACGGCGGAGTGCGCTTACATCGCCAAGTTGGTGCTGTGCGGCATCACGGCGACGCCACCCCATCGCAAGGTGGAGAAGACGGCGCTGGGGACGACGCAATTAGTGCCTTGGCAATACTTTCCCGACACGCTGGACGCCATCCGCCACTTGCGGGACGAAGGTTGGACGATTGCGGCGTTGGAAATCACTGATGAAAGCGTGCCCATTCAGTCGGTTCAGCGGACGCATTTCCCACTGGCGTTGGTCATCGGTAACGAGGTGACAGGCGTGGATGAGCGGGTGTTGGCGGCGGCGGATATGGTGCTGGAAATTCCCCAATTCGGCGAGAAGGAGTCGCTCAATGTCGCCGTCGCCTTCGGCATCGCCGTCTACCTGCTCTTGGAGAAATTGTGGCGAGAGTAAAGCAATGCCCATCAGCAAAACGATAGGCATCATGCAAACGGGCAGCAATGGCTTTCTCACCAATCGCCCATTGCCGTTCGCTCATCGCTGATCGCCAGTCGCTGCCGCTCAATTACCAACCTCGCACTTGCAGCAACTCAGTTTCGGAGAGGGTGCGGACATCAATGCCTCGCATCGGTTCGCCCAAGCCCCGCGAAATTTCGGCGAGGATTTCGGGTTGGTCGTAGTAGGTCACGGCGTCCACGATGGCTTTGGCGCGCTTGTAGGGGTCGGTGCTCTTGAAGATGCCGCTGCCGACGAAGACGGCTTCCGCCCCCAAGCGCATCATCAGTGCCGCATCAGCGGGCGTGGCGATGCCGCCAGCGGCGAAGTTGGGGACAGGCAGGCGACCATGTTCGTGCACCCACTTGACAAGTTCGTAGGGGGCACCCAAGTTCTTTGCGACAGTGACCAGTTCCTCTTCGGGCAGCATTTGGATGCGGCGGATTTCGTCCATAATCTTGCGCATGTGACGGACGGCTTCCACGACATTGCCTGTTCCCGCTTCGCCTTTGGTGCGAATCATCGCCGCCCCTTCGGCGATGCGTCGGAGGGCTTCGCCCAAATCGCGGGCGCCGCAGACGAAGGGGACTTTGAAGGCGTGCTTGTTGATGTGAAATTGCTCGTCGGCGGGCGTGAGGACTTCGCTTTCGTCAATGAAGTCCACGCCGAGGGCTTCCAAGATTTCGGCTTCCACGAAGTGACCGATGCGGCATTTCGCCATAACAGGGATGGTGACGGCTTCCATGATTTCCAAGATTTTCTCAGGGTCTGCCATGCGGGCGACGCCACCTTCCTTGCGGATGTCGGCAGGAACCCGCTCAAGCGCCATCACGGCGACAGCCCCCGCTTCTTCGGCGATGCGGGCTTGTTCGGCGTTGGTCACATCCATGATGACGCCGCCCCGAAGCATTTCCGCCAGCCCAACTTTCACCCGCCAAGTGCCCCAAACGCGTTCGTCGGTCCAGATGGGACGCCCATCCTTCATCACAGCATCACCTCGCCTCTGGAAATTCCGCAAGGCTGTCAGATAAGGTTTCCCCAAGTTGCCGCATGATTTCCGCTAAGACCGCTGAAGCCGTGCTGCGGTCGGCGTAATCGCCCAACGCCACCGTCTGCCCGTTTCTCAAATGGGCGACGAGGGCAAACCGCCCCATCGCTGTCTCGCCGATGAACATCACTTGCACCTCTTCCAAGTTGAGGCAAACATCCCCAACTTTCAACCAACGCAGCCTTTTCACTCCTTCCTTACAAGGCTGGGTTCGGGTTTTAAGCCTTTGCGCTCGCATTCCAAGACGCCCTGGGCGGTGATGCGATAAAGCCCACGACCGCCCATCCCGCCTTGCCTTTCCAGCAAGCCGATTTGAGCGAGCAAGTCAAGGTTGCGGGCGAGGGCGATGCGGTCTATCGCAAGGGTTTGTTGCAGTTCGTTCAAGGTCACCCAGACTTCAAACCCTCGCTCCTTCCAGACACCGTAAAAGGCAGCCAAAATTTGGTCACGGATTTCTGCATCGTTCATCGCTATTGCCTCCATCCCTTGCAAAAACCGAACAGGCGTCACCAATTATAGCAAGGTTGTCTCCCCTGCCGCCCAGCCTCGCGCGAAAGGGTTTTGGCGGGACATCTCAGCGAGGTGATTGTCGGATGGCTCGGCGAAGACAAGGGAAAGGAGAGGCGGAGACGATAGCGGTGATGGCGGAATTTGCCGTCCCGCCGGGTTTTCGGTCGGGGTTTGCAGTGCTTTGGGGCAAGCCCAATGTCGGCAAGTCCACGCTGCTCAATCGCCTCGTCGGCGAAAAAATCGCCATCGTCTCGCCCAAACCGCAAACGACCCGCAACCGCATCGTCGGCGTCGTGGAAACGGAGATGGCGCAAATTGTTTTTCTGGACACGCCCGGCGTCCATCATCCCCGCCACAAGTTGGGCGAATACTTGGTCGCCGAAGCGCGAGGGGCGTTGGAGCAAAGCGATGTCGTCCTGTTCATGGTGGATGCGACGGAACCGCCCACGCCCGATGACGAACGCGCCGCCCAGTTGCTCAACAGTTTGCTGCGGGAAGCGCCCCGTCCCGTCCTGCTCGTCGTCAACAAGATGGATGCTGTCTCGCCCGCACTGCTTCAGGAGCGCCGATTACTCTACGAGGCGTTGGGGCGCTACGACGAGACGGTGACGATTTCGGCATTGACGGGTGAGGGCGTTTCGTTGCTGCTGCGGAAAGTGATTGACCGATTGCCCGAAGGACCGCCTTACTATCCGCTGGGCACGGTCACCGACCAACCCGAAAAGTTGCCCATCGCTGAAGCCATCCGCGAAGCCGTCCTGCATTACACGCACGAGGAAGTCCCACATGCCGTCGCCGTCGTCGTGGACGAATTGGAGCATCGCAGCGAGCAATTGGCGT
>Ga0209143_1001527_pt1 | contig 10578 bp, 8 predicted proteins | sample FaiFalFF_MnMetaG_3_FD_184739 | JGI IMG/M metagenome (GOLD analysis project Ga0209143, IMG submission 184739) | Freshwater microbial communities from Yellowstone National Park, Wyoming, USA - Fairy Falls B (FF_Mn_B) MetaG (SPAdes) (version 3) | ecosystem: Environmental > Aquatic > Freshwater >...
GGTCGAGCTGCCCCGGCGGGAGATCCGGGGGATGACCCTGATCTTCGTGGAGACCATGGAGGAAGTCCTGCGCGCCGCCCTCGCCCGCCCCCTCCGAGGGCTCCGCGCTGACAAAGGGAAGCGAACATTTGTGTAGTCTATGAATCTAAAATGGCCTCGAAAATTGATATACAGGGCTGGAGGATAAAAATGCTCGAAAATTTCGGTGATCTGGAAGGAAGATTCTATGAATCCATCTATCTTTCGGGCGTATCCAATCCCGAGTTTAACCGACGAGTCTTATCTTTTTATATTCCGTTCTTCCAGAAATGCCATCGAGTGTTGGATGTCGGATGCGGACGAGGGGAATTTCTTGAGCTTCTTCGCGAGAACGGCATCTCCGGAATTGGTATTGATAATGATGCTCGGATGATCCAGGTTTGTCAGGAGAAGGGTCTGGAAGTTGTTCATGCTGATTTATTTAATTATTTTGAGAACAACGAAATTAAATTCGACGGTATATTTTGTAGTAATGTGATCGAGCACATGAACACAAATCAAGTGTTGCGTTTCTTTCAATTGGCTTATCGATCTCTTAATCCGGGTGGAATATTTCTTGTTGCTACTCCAAATCCGGAAAGTCTGATTGTTCATTTGTATGAATTCTGGCGAGACCCGACACATGTTCGGATGTATAGTGTTGATTTATTGATGTTCATGCTCGAATACGTTGGGTTTTGCGACGTGAGTGGATCCGAGAATCCGGAGACGCGCTGGCCGGATCAAGGAGATGTGGGGGTGCAAGAACGATTGAAATTAGTCTACCAAATTAATGATAAAAAACAAGAAATCAAAAAAATAAACGTATTTAATATTCCGGACATTGGCCATACTCTTCCGTGGCCTCGACGCTGGTTGTATCGCTTTCGTCGATGGCTGGCTCGCCGAATTATAAATAGCATTATTTTTGAGGAGCTTAGTGTAATTGTCAATCTAAATAACGCGCTAAATCAAACAGGATTATATCGATCCAGGGAGATTTACGCAATAGGGGTGAAAAAGAATGTCTAAATTACGGAAAATTGCCGTTTTTACTCCTTATTTTCCCTATCCTCCAAATACGGGTGGTAAAATACGAAGCTATCATTTAATAAAATTGCTTGCTTCCTCGTTTGAAGTTGATTTGTACACGACATCGCACGGATTATCTCAAGAAAATGCGAATAATTTATTCGATTGTTTTGATAGGATCGTGAGAGGGGTCGTTGTTTTCCAGATTCAAAAGACTTGGCGCTGGTGGGATCGCCTGAGTCGTATTCTGGGCCCTCTGCCACGTTCGGTGGATTACTTTCAAGATCCGCAGGCCCTTTTGAGGGCTTGGATTCTTCTAAATCAAGAATCCTATGACGGATTGGTGGCAGATGAGCTCTGCATGACCCCTTATATTGAGTTGCGGTTAGATCTTCCTCGAGTGATATGGCGTCAGAAAATCGACTCTGTTCATTATGCAGAGGTGTCTGCTGCGCGTCCTTGGGGTATAGATAAAATCCTGGATTGGATCGAAGCTCGAAAGCTGCGGCGCTATGAACGACGTAAGATCCCGATTTATCAGGGGTGCGTGACATGTTCTGAGGCGGACGCTGAGTGGGTGCGTAGGGATGCACCGCACCTGCCGGTTCAAGTCGTTCCCAACGGCGTGGATTTGGACTTCTTCCAGCCCTCTGGGCTTCCCCGCGCCACACCACCGATTCTTCTGTTTGTTGGAACATTGTATTATTATCCCAATATTGATGCGGTCAACTATTTCTTTTCCGAAATTTATCCCCGGATTCGATTAGCAAGATCCGATGTGCGGGTTCAGATAGTGGGCTTGAATCCGCCTGTGTCGATCCAGCGCCTTGGAGATCTCCCTGGGGTGGAGGTGATTGGGGGGGTTCCCGATGTGCGGCCTTACTATGAACAAGCCTCAGTCTTCATCGTCCCTCTGCGTCTGGGGGGAGGGACGCGTCTGAAAATCGTAGAGGCGATGGCGATGGGCTTGCCGGTGGTCTCCACCTCGGTGGGTGCGGAAGGCCTGAGCGTCCATCCGGGAGAAGACATCCTGATCGCAGATGATCCGCAGGCTTTCGCGGAAGGGGTGCTCCGGTTGCTCTCCGATCCAGCGCTGTGGCATCGCATCGCTGCGGGCGGCCGGCGGCTTGCGCAGGCCTATGACTGGCGGACAGTCGCCCGACCTGTCATCGATCTAATGGAACAGGTGATCCGGGAATGGAAGCGATGAGGCGCATCGTTCGCTTGGTGAACCTGTACCCGCCATATATTGTGGGCGGCAACGAGATGTTGACCCACGACATTGAGGAGGCCCTTCGAAAAAGGGGCTATGAGGTTCATGTTCTTACTGCGCGTGGCCACGCGCTGGAGGGTCGGCCCTTTGTCCATCCGGTTTTCAATTACAGTCTGGACGAGAAAGAGGCGATCTTCCTGGGTGGTCGGCCGCTCACGCTCGCCGAGCTGTTTCGTCATCATGTCTTTGATCCGGTGACGTATCGTAACGTGCGACGTGCGGTGCGTCGTCTGCAGCCGGATCTGATCCTTGTGGACAATCTCTACATGGCCTCTGCGGCTCCTCTCTTGGCCGTTCGGGACGCGCCTTGCCCGGTGATCGCCCAGGTGGCCGATCGGTGGTTGCTGTTCATCCTAAAGGACTGGGGAATGGTTGTCCGACCGCGCGGGTCTGTCCAGCGTCTTTTCGTCCGGGCGGTTCGGCGCTTCGTCCAGCAACCCCTGGCCCGGCGAGCCCGCATAGATGGCATCGTTGCCGTTTCTCAGTTCATACGGGATCTTTATGTGCGGGCAGGGTTTCCACCGCATATCATCGAAACCCATTATCTGGGGATTGACCTGGAAGTATTCCGTCCGGGGCCGGAGCATCCTCTGCACGACCCAGTTCGCCTGCTTTTTGTGGGCTCCCTCTGGGAAGGTAAAGGCCCCCAAGTGGCGATCCGCGCGCTGCGCTGTTTGGGCCGGATGGAGGGATTGCCGCGGTTTCATCTGGATATATATGGAGATGGGGCCGAAGGGTTTAAGGCTTACCTGCGTCGTCTGATCCTGGAGGAGGGAGTGGAGGACCAGGTTACCTTCCATGGGTTTGTGCCATGGTCCGAGCTGGTTCGCGCTATGCATGAGGCAGATATCTTTCTCTTCCCTTCGGTCTGGGATGAGCCCTTCGCGATCACGCCTCTTCAGGCCATGGGCTGTGGGTTGCCGGTGGTGGCTACCCGAACCGGCGGGACACCGGAGGGTTTTGTGGATGGGGAGACCGCTCTGTTGATCCCACCTAACGATCCCCAGGCCTTGGCCGATGCGGTGGCCCGTCTGGTGAGGGACCCTGATTTACGGCGGCGGTTGCGGGAGAACGGAATCCGTGAGGCGCGGGAGCGCTGGGGCTTCGAGGCTTATGTTGATCGGTTGATCGACTTCTACCATCGGGTGCAGAAGCGCTGGCGCCAGGGACGGTGAAATGCGGATCGCCTTGATTGTGCACAAATTCCCTCCTCGTAGCATCGGAGGCACAGAGATCTATACTATGAATCTGGCTCGCGGGCTCGCGGCCCGTGGACATGAAGTTTTTGTGTTTTACCGTGAGGATCGCTTCGGTGATGGATCGCTTGAGACATGGTGGGAAGAGCGGGAGGGATTTTATGCCTTCCGGATTTCCCGAGGCGTTCGGCCTCAGAGCATGTCCTTGCTGGAGCGCTTTCTGGACACTTTCTGGAATTCGGATGTGGAGCGCGCCTTCGATCAATTCCTGGAAAAGGTGCGCCCCCAGTTAGTTCATTTTCAGCATTTGATGCTTCTCTCTTACCGGCTTGTTGGCCAGGCGAAACGACGAGGATTGCCCGTTATTCTGACGTTACATGATTACTGGTTTCTGTGTAGTAATTCCCAGCTGATCTGGCCGGAGGGTCAGGTTTGTCGAGGCAAGGCGATGGGTTGGAACTGTGCCCGTTGTGCTCTGGCAGGTCGTCTTCCGCGGGGGCTTGCCCTTGGGGTGCGTCCGGGGGCAGCGCTTCTTCTGCAAATCCGAGATCGCCTGGTGTGGCAGGCGGCGTTGCGCGCGGATTGCCTCATTGCCCCCTCGCGATTTCTCATTCGGCAGTATGTGCGAGCGGGTCTTCCGTCTGAACGCTTGATCTATCTGGAGAACGGGGTTGATGTGGAGCGGCTCCGGCGTTATCCACGCCGGCCTTCTCCAGACGGACGTCTGCGGTTCACCTATATCGGGGCGCTGGCCTGGCAGAAAGGGGTTCACGTTGTGGTGGAAGCATTCCGGGGCCTCCCGTCGGACCGAGCGATCCTTCGGGTGTATGGAGATCCGGGGGTGTTCCCTGAGTATGCCGAGCGGTTGCGCAGACAGGCGGATTCGTCTAACACTCTTTTTGCCGGTCCGGTGCCCCATGATGAGGTGGGCGCCGTGCTTGCTGAGACGGACGTCCTGCTGGTTCCTTCCTTGTGGTATGAGAACTCCCCGCTGGTGGTTCAGGAGGCAATCGCCGCGGGAGTTCCGATCCTGGCCTCCAATTTGGGAGCGCTGGCGGAGAAGGTGCGGCCAGGGGTGAACGGATGGCTCTGTCCTCCGGGGGATATCGCCGCATGGCGGGCGCAAATTCGCTCACTGATCGAAGATCCTTCCTGGCGAAAGCAGCTTCGAATTGAGAAGGCCAGATGGCTGTCATTGGAGGATCACATCACCGCTTTGGAGGCGATCTATCACTCCAAGATGGACTCGATTGGGAGCAGCTGATGGGTCGCTGGGAGACCAAGATCTTTTCTGTTGCTGGGCTCTTGATTCTGCTGGCCTTGCCCTTCTTGGCGTTCTGGCCGGTGACCGTAGGCTCTCAGGTTTGGGCTATTGGGGACTTTGCGGCGTATCACTGGCCTCTCTTCGTGGTGGCGGCCGAGCAGTGGCGAAAAGGGCATTTCCCCCTCTGGAACCCTTATATGTTTGGAGGGACCCCTCTGGCGGCTGCCCAGCAAGTCGGAGCGTTCTATCCTCTCAACATTGTGCTCTGGTTAATCTTTCCGGCATGGCGAGCAATGGGCATCTCGGTCTTGCTGCATCTTGCGTTGACCGGCTTGAGCGTTTTCTTATTCCTCCGCTCTTTGCATCTGCACCCTGCGGCTGCCTATCTGGGTGCTCTGGTTTTTGCATGGGGTGGGTTTTCAATGTCCCATCTGGGACATCTCGGCATCCTCCGCGCTCTCCCTTGGATCGGCTTCTCGCTCCATGGTTTCAACATGTGGATTGAAGGCCGACGGACCTTCTATTTACTTGAAATTGCGCTCTCTGTCGCTATGCTGTGTTTAAGTGGTTACGTTCAGATCATACTTTATGCTCTGCTTTTGGTCTTGTCCTATTTCTGGATGGCACTACCGGCCGGCTGGGGAGAGAAAGCTCCGGCTTTAAGCGCGCTGGGGTTGGGGATCGGAATCAGTGCGGTTCAGGTGATTCCGGGTGTTTCCTTGTGGATCTCTCGAGAATACTTGCGACCCGGTGAGGGAATTTATTCTGCCATGATGGGTTACTCTTTCCATCCGGCTTACTGGTTCACCTTGCTTTTTCCTCGAGGGCGCTCGGGAACCTTCGCAGAGATGGTAGCCTATGTGGGGATTGTGCCTCTCATCCTAATTGGGATTGAATTTTTGCTTCGAAAAGAGGAACATATTGCTCGTATCTCACGGTTTTTCTCTATATGGTTGCTAATATCAGCCCTTCTGTCCATGGGTCGCTATCTTCCTCTTCTCGCGATGCTGGTATTTTCCATCCCAGTTTTTGGGAATCTGGGGGTTCCTTCAAAACATCTGCTGGAGTTTTCGTTCAGCGCGGCTGTGCTAACGGCCCTCGGACTCGATCATCTGCTGCGGAAGATGCCCTGGATCCGACCATCGAAGCTTCACATGTTTGTTGGAATGATTGTATTGATCTCATACATCGTTCTGGCGATGATAACTCCTTATGCTCACGATACTCCACCCCTGCGTCTATCCTTTTCATCATGGAAAATCTTGTGGCAACCATTGGTTCTTCTAGCCTTAGGAGTTATTCTGATAATTGCAATCTTGCGTATCCAGAGCCGGTGGAAACTTGTGGGAATATTACTCTTGCTCAGCGCTGTGGCGACGTGGGATCTACTGGACTTCGGTCTTCCGATTTATCAGCCCGGTCTGACAGCTCCGGATTTCTATGAGAATCCTCCAGCTACTGCGCGCTGGCTTCAAGCGCAACATAAATCGTTGAATCCGTATCGGGTTCTTTCATTCGAGGCAACCGGGCACATGCTGGAAAGAGAACGGGGGAAATCATTACTGGCGGCAAATTATCCGGCAGCGTTTGGCATCGAAAGCTTAATTGGGCATGATGGACTGATGCTCCGTCGCGTTCATTCCGCCTTCCAGGGCCGTATTCCACCCTGGGGCTATGTGGAACCGGAAGCGATAGATGATCCAGGATTCCGCACTCTGCTGAATTGGATGGGTGTCCGATGGTTACTGATCGACTCTTCCCATTCAACTTTTCTTGCTTCATATTTTAGAATAGTAAATTCCATAAATGGTGTAGATATTTATATAAATGAGCATGCATATCCTCGTTTGTTTGTGGCAACAAATGACGATCATGGCCAAGAGATTTTTGAAGATGATTTGGGAATAAAGTGGGCAAAATTAGCAGAAAATAAATATAATATTTCGATTATAAGTTATAAATATGATTTTATAGAAGCGGAAATATCTGTAAAATCGGATTCTTTAATAATTCATGGGGTTCCTTTTGTTCCGGGGTGGCAGGTTTTTGTAGATGGAGTTCAGCGGCCTCTCCGCCGAGTGAATGGACTTTTGCAAGGCGTGGCGCTTGCTCCAGGAGTGCATCGAGTGGTATTTCGTTATGACCCTGTGGATTTCCGAATAGGATTGGGAATAAGTGGGCTTAGCATGGTGATCCTGCTAGTATGGTGCGGGTGGGTTGAGTGGGAGCATGTTCACCTGCATATAATTCAGCAAGAAGGCAAGCATCGTTAACTTGTTTTGCTGTTTAATCTGAAATATGATTTATCTATAAAAAGTCCATTATATTAAATGAAATGCTAAAAGCGCACCAAAATTTTAAATTTGCCTGACGGAGGAGTGCCATGAGGTATTCTGCGCTATTCGACTGTTTGCAAATCTTCGATCGCTTCGGAATCGATCCTTCTCAAGGAGCAGCAATCGATGTGGGCGGGACAGAAATTGTGTATTTAGATGGGATACCTTCGCCCAATCCATTATTGCAACTAAATAAAAATCTGATCCTATTGGACAAAGGGTTTAATATAGAACATTTGGGAACTACTGCTCATCAAGCAGTTGATTTTCTTGACAAAAACCAAATTTCTCATCTTGAGGGTCGTTTCGATTTAGTGTTTTCTTTTGATACTCTCGAACATGTCCCAAATCCATTTCTGTTTTGCGAGAATATGATTTTTGTTGCGAAACCCGGCGGATATATTTATGTTGCGACTGTATTTGAATGGCCTTATCATCCATCTCCGGAAGATTATTTTCGATTTACCCCGGCTGGACTCCGTGAGCTCTTTTTGAGTCCGTTGAATCATCTGCGGGGAGAGATCCAGATTCTGTGGTGTGATTGGGGCTCTGATGGAAAAGGAGTGGCCTTATTGGCGCGACGAATTTTAAAGGACAAAGATGTATTTTGAAAAATATAATCGATGTTTTATATTTTTATCAGCACAATGGCGCCTCTTTATATCTTCTTGATCGCTAGATAATTCGTTAATTATATGATTTTGTTCATTAATGGATTTACTTATCCTGTTAAGATTTAATAATGCGATCCAAAATGGAGATTTCAATGAAAAATCTTTTATTTGTCATTATATTTGTCGGTTTTATAATCAGAGTTTATGTATTATGTGGTGTAAATTGGACAAATTCTTCGGATTTAAACAACTATTTTTGGGCTGCTTCTCGGATGGCAGCTGGAGAATCGGCTTACCGGTTGTGGGCGCAGAATCTCGCTGGTCCTCGAGCAGATTTACTTCCCTTTGAGCTGGTCATTATGAGCGCAATTGTTCGGGTGTGGCCATCTCCGGAAGCCTTAAGATGGTTCTTTCTGGTATTTGATTTAATAAATATTATGATCGTCTGGGATCTTTTTCATGGCAATCGAATAAGACAATTGACATGGTCTATCCTATATTCTTGCTGGCCTAGCACTATATACTTTTTTACAATGACTCCCAGCGATAAACCAATCATTATCGCTGGCCTACTTGGTATTTTGTGGTTGATCAAGAAGTTGGCGCCCAGTAAATCTTATCTGTTATCTGTTTTTCTGGTAGGTTTTCTGGCTGCATTTAAGTGGTTTGGTTTATTTATTGCTGTTCCGGTGGCTTATGCGTGTAGTCGGCGGAGATTTTTGATGTTTTTGTGTTCCTTATCGGAGTTATGTTAATTTTTTCGGTCTCTCATGCCCTTGGGTTTCCAGATTGGCTGGTAGTCTACCACTTTCGAAGCATGCGCTTCGGGCCATCTTTCCACTCGAGTTTGGGAGTTCTGCTTCAGGAATTTGGAATATCGATCTCCTCTGCGTATTTTCCCTTGATGTTGGGTTCATGATTTCTGGTTCAAGTTCTATGTTTGATCAATCGTTTGCGCCCTTCTCTTGCAATTGTGCTTTCATTGTTCTCCATTCTGATCTGGGCTCCAGACACAACGGCTCAGATGTTGTTTATGTTAACCCTTAACCCTGTTGATTTTGGTAGAAGTCGGCTGGGATCGTCCTCTATGGATTGATATTGTGTTTGGGAGCACGATCTGGATGACTTTGATGGCTGCTGCGGCAATTGGAGAGATCATCCCTGGTCTGCCTTTTGTGAATCGTTTGAGCTTCCTCAGCGGCCCTTACGGAGGACCCAGGCTGGCTTTCTGGGCTCATCTTCCATTGTTTTTGTTGATTCCTAAAATCTTAGATGCAGCGCGGAGGAAAAATGCGCCCAATCTTCATGCGGTTGAGTAAGCTGGACCTAGAAATGATCTGGGTCATATGGGCTGCGTTTGCAGTGCTCTGGAGCGTGTTTGGGGTAGTGTTGGCTCAGATTGGGGAATTCCGGCCGCTCTTGGTGGGAGTGGCAACCGTATTGGCGGGCCTTGGGGGATGGTTTTTCGGCCGCATTGAGAGGCGGGTCCGGGGGACGGAGCGAAGCGAAGGGCTCTGGCCCCTTACTCCTATTCTGATCGCCGCAGGGCTCTTGTTCGGCTGGCCTGCGGAGCATTTCCCTTTGCTGGGGGATTCCGCGATCTATCCGAACACGGCAGCCGTCCTGATTCGCACCGGGGGACTTAGCGATACTTACCGACCCTTCACAGGTCTCACCTTGGCGCAGAAAGAACTTTTCTATGTTCCCTCTGACCGACAGATCCCCGGATTGACGATTCATTCTTATAAAGGTCTGCTTTACGGCGCTTACTACGTTATGGATCCGGAACGCAATTGGGTTGTTTCCTCCCGTCAGCCTGTGCCGATCGTCTGGATGGGTGCGCTGGGGATGATCGGGGGTCCTCTGGGGATGCTGTATGCGACCCCGTTGTTAGGTGTGACCAGCCTGGCGGCGCTGTATTTCGTGGGGAAGCGGATCTTCGGCCGTCGAGAAGGTGCCCTGGCGGCGCTGTGGCTGTTGCTCAGTTTTCCTCAATTGCATTTTTCTCGCGCTCCATACGCGGAGGTATTCGGCCAGTTCTTCGTGCTGGCCGGGTTGTATGGTCTGACGCGCTTTCTGCAGACTGGCTGGATGGGATATGCCGGGTTGGGGATTATGGCGTGGGGAGTGGCCTTCGCGGCTCGACTGGAGATGATCATGGCTCTGCCTATCCTTGTGCTCTTTCTGGTCTGCGCCGTTCGACGATATGGGGGACGCGCTCTGGTCCGGCTGAGCCCGGTGTTGATGCTGGCTCTGGCATTCGCAGCGTGGAGTCTGAATCGACCCTACGCTGGTGCGACGCTGGAGTTAATATGGGCGGGTGTGCTTCATCCTCTGTGGCAGAAAGCCAACAAGCCGGTGGTCTGGATCGGATTGTTGGGCGCAGGGCTTCTGGCCGCTGTGGGTTTGGGATGGGCTCTTCGGAAAGATCTCCCGGGCCGATTCCGGCAGAGCTTGAGGTGGGGAGGGACTGGGCTGATGGTGGCGGGTGTGATTTATGGGATGCTTGTGCGCCCCTGGATCGAAGGCTTTGGATCGGTTCCCACGCACGCGGAATTATTGCCCATTGCTTCTCTTTATATTAGCCCATTGCTACTTGGTTCGGCGACGGTTGGAGCGATTCGAATATTGCATCAAAGCCAAGGGCGTCCTGGACAACGGATTGCTTTTGGCGCTCTGATTTTGTTTGGTTTGGTTTTCTTCTGGAGATATACAACTGCTCGTGTTTATCCGGTTGCTCTTCGTCGGCTGGTTCCGGAAGTGTTGCCGCTTCTGGCTCTGACAGGAGCGTGGGGATTAAGCTGGCCGGGGAACCGATGGAAATGGGTGGGTCGCAGTGTGGCGG
>Ga0209143_1001534_pt1 | contig 10566 bp, 10 predicted proteins | sample FaiFalFF_MnMetaG_3_FD_184739 | JGI IMG/M metagenome (GOLD analysis project Ga0209143, IMG submission 184739) | Freshwater microbial communities from Yellowstone National Park, Wyoming, USA - Fairy Falls B (FF_Mn_B) MetaG (SPAdes) (version 3) | ecosystem: Environmental > Aquatic > Freshwater >...
AGGGTCGTCTCTGCGCAATAACCTAAAAGCGAGTCGGATTTCAGACGGTTGGAGCGGCCTTGATCGAGAAGAAGTCGGCGGGTGCGGTGATATTCAACGAGACGCTCGGCGAGAGGTACTACCTGCTTCTGCTCTACGACGCTGGGCACTGGGACTTCCCAAAGGGCGGTATAGAGGAGGGCGAGAGCGAGCTGGACGCAGTTATCAGGGAGGTGAGGGAGGAGACAGGGATAGCGGACCTGAAGCTGATCGAGGGCTTCCGGCAGACCATCTCGTACCAGTTCAAGAGCACCGAGGGTGAGATCAACAAGACCGTCGTCTTCTACCTAGGCAACACCTCGACCTTCAAGGTGACCCTCAGCCACGAGCACAGGGCATACGCTTGGCTGAAGTTCGAGGACGCGCTGGAGCAGCTGACCTTCGATACAGCCCGCTCGGTCTTGAAGGTCGCACACAGGTTCCTCGAGAACCTCTCCAACTCAAGGGCACGGGAGGGGCATAGGTCGAACGTCACCAGGTGGTGAGGCTCGGTGATCAGACGTAGTGGTGTTGCGGCCGCAGCGTTAACCTTAACGACGCTGGTGCTCCTGTCCCTGACAAACGTCCAGACGGCCCTTGCGCAGACGGGCGACCTGCAGCTGAAGGTTGTGGATTACAACGGCAACCCAGTAGGGAACGTGGAGGTCCTCCTCACCAACTCCACGCTCAGGAGGGCGTTCCGTACCACATCGGCCGGCATAGCGACCTTCAGGGGCCTATCGCCTGGGGAGTACAGCGTGCAGGTCATGATCGATAACGTCCTTGTGGCGAACGAAACGGTCAGGGTGCCCCACGAGGGCGAGAGGGTCGTAAGGCTTGAGGTGGCTGAGCTGAAGGTCCGCGTCTTAGACGCAGAGGGATCAGGCGTCAAGGGCGTAGCGGTCCAGATCAGGTCGTCGACCGGAAAGGTCACTCGCTCCGCCACTTCATCCGAGGACGGAACGGTCTCCTTCAGCAACCTTCCGCTCTCCACGCTCAAAGAAGTCGGAACCTATACCGTCACTGTCAATGTGATGAACGCGACGGTCCTCGAGACGACCGCAAACCACGCTCCTCTGAACAGAACGCTGGATCTCGTTGCGCCCCTCGTCAGGCTCCGGTTCGAAGTGGTCGACATGCAGGGGCAGCGGGTGAGCGAGGTCGAGCTCAGGCTGTCGGCAAAGGGTGTCTTCTTCTCGAGCACCGCTAAAGGTGAGGTCCTCCTCACAGGGGTCCCGACCTCCCAGGTGGTCGGCCCTTACAACCTGACGGCCGTCAAGAACTACGGAGGAACAAGGGTGACCGTTTTGACCGACTCGCTGATGGTCCTCGAGCCCTCCAACAAAACGTTGGTCCTGAACGTGGCCGACGCCGATCTCAGAGTTCTCGCCGACGGCTCTGATCCCGTTAGGGGCGCAACCGTTGAGGTGCGTTCTTCCACCGGTTCGAGGCTCGCCAGGGGAACGACCGACGACTCCGGTCGGGTCACCTTCCAAGACCTGCCCCTCAGCACCCTAGCAGGGGTCGGCGACCTCGAGTTCAGGGTAGTCCTTCGCGGAAAGTCTCTGCTGAACAAGACCGTCCACATGACAGGTCCCGTCAGCGACCTCAGGCTCGAGCTCCCGCGAAGAGAGATCTCCATCAAGCTCCTGAAGCCCGACGGCTCGCCCCTTCCGGAAGCGGTCGTCGAGCTGACCGAGCCAGGTACAGGCCGGAAGATCTCAGTTACTTCAGGAGACGATGGCACTGTGAGGTTCGCAGCGCTACCTCTTAAGTCACAGGTCAAGCTCGTCTACAAGGGCCTGACGGTACAGGTCGAGGAGATCGACTTCTCGTCGCCGCCCTCGACTTTGCAGGTCAAAGGCGTCTCGATCCCCGTCACGATAACGTACAAGGACTGGACAGGATCGCTGCTCAGGGGGATTCAGGTCAGGGCATGGCAGGACAACGAGCCCCTACCCGTTCAGGTCGAGGACGGGATGGTGAGCTTCGTCGTGCCCGTGAGGGGTGTGGTGATCGTGGAGGCTCTGCTCGCGGGTCAGGTCATCGAGCGACGTGAGATGCGGGTTGACGAGCCTGCTGCTTTGACGGTCTACGTCAGGGGCTTCCAAGTCGGGGAGGGCATAATCAGCCCTGAAGCTGTCGGAACGGCAGGCGCTGTCGCCGTTGCGGCAGCTTTGGTTTCGCTGGGAGTTCTGGTCTACATCAGAACCGTCAAGGCTGCTCGGGAGATCCGATAACCTGGTCGTACAGCTTGAGATATCTTTTACTAACTACGCGATAATCGAACTCCTTCACAAGCTCCCTTCCTTTTTTGATCAGCTCCTCCCTTTTCTCATCGAGATTGCTGAAGGCCCTCAACCAACCCTCAACCGTAGGCTCGGTCAGGATCAGTGCGTCCCTGAAGGGCCGGAAAGCCGGAATGTCGTTGGCGATGACGGGACAGCCGGAAGCCCAGGCCTCGAGCATGACGCTCGGCATCCCCTCCCAGACCGACGTGATCATCAGGCACACGGCCGACTTCATGTGGGAGATCACTACCTCCCACGGCACCACCTCCTCGACGCCGAAGGCCCTGTACCTCAGGCCCAGCCTCCGCACGACCTCGACGAAGAGGCGGTAGTTCTTGATGGGGTCGTTCCTGCCTACGAAGAGGACGTACCTCTCGCCGGAGGGTCTGATGCGCTCGACTGCCTCGACGTCGGTCATGTTCGGTATCCAGATCCAACCCTTCCTTTCGGCCTCTGCCTTCATCACGGAGGTTATGGCCCCGATTCGGCCCCGAAAGGCCCTGAGACCCAGTTCCAGAAGCCCTGCAGCCTTGCCGTACTTCCTCCTGAACTCGGCCTCGCCACCGTGCACCGTCACAACCGCCCTCTCAGCACCCAACAAAGCGGGGAAGAGCTTCGGCGAGTGGATGTGCACCAACTCGAACCCCCTCAGTTTCGCCGACGAGAAGAGGGCGAACGAAAGCGAGCCAGTCTTAGGGAGGCGCAGGTGAGGGACGTTCCCCGAGTGGAAGACCCTCGCGTCGACGCCAAGCTCTTTCAGTCCCTTCTCCAGCAAGTAGACGTGTCTTCCTGAACCGCTACCACCGCCGTAGGTGAAGTTCACCAGCGCCACATTCAATCCGTCCATCCTCCGAGACGATCGCGATGCAGCCCGGTGCAGACCATTTACCCCAGCATTTGAAGACCTCGTCGTAAGGTGATCGCCGAGCCTCCCCTCACATGCTTGACGGTGGTACGTTTATCTCTAGGTCAGGAACTCGGGGTGCGGATGTCGGCGGAGGGAGAGGCCCAGCAGCAGGCTCAACAGCAGAGGCAGAAGACGGTATGGGGGATCGTCAACATTTACTCTTCCTACAACAACATAATGATCGCGGTCACGGACATCACGGGAAGCGAGACGATCGCGAAAGCCAGCGGCGGGATGTTCGTCACCGGCGGAAGGATGGAGGCATCGCCGTACGCCGCGATGAGGGTTGCCAGCTACGTGATGGAGATCGCAAAGGCGAAGGGGATAAACGCAGTCCACATCAGGGTCAGGGCTCCGGGAGGTGTCAAGTCCAAGACGCCTGGTCCTGGGACGCAGGCCGCCATCAGGACGATCGCGAGGTCGGGCGTCTTGATCGGCAGGATCGAGGACGTCACGCCCATTCCCCACGACAGCGTCAGGAAGAAGGGAGGGAGGAGGGGCAGGAGGGTCTGACGAACCTGTTCACTCAAGCCTATTAGATGCCAAAGCTATTGTTTCAGCGCTATGGTCAAGGCCCTCCGCATAGCCCTGATAGCCGTGGTAGTAGTGGCGGTAGCCGCCGTGGGTGCGGTCGTCGCCCTGGGCTCCCAGCTCAACGCCGAGGACGTGGCGGTGAGGGTGGGCACCAAGACCGCAGGCATATTCCTGAACCTCAGGAACAGCGGCCTTTTGCCCGACTGCGCGGTCGGCGTCGAGGTCCATGGCGAGGGAAAGGAGGGGAGCGTGAGCCTGAGGGCAGAGTTGCACACGACCGTCATGGAGGGGAACGTGATGAAGATGGTCAAGGTCGAAAGGGTCTGCGTCGGACCGATGTCGGTCGTCAAGATGAGGGGCGCTGAGGGTGAGGGATACCACATCATGGTCTTCGGTGACGTGGAGAAGGTCTCGGTCTTTCACGTCTACCTGAAGTTCGAGAGCGGCAAGACGTTACACTTTCACGTGATGGCACCAGAGGGCTCCCAGATGGGGGGCATGGGAGGAGAACACGGTCACCAAAGCCACGGCTGACAGGCGGACTGGAACGGTCTCGGTTTTTTTCACTTTAATTCTTCGAGGCTCCTGACGATGCGCAGGGCCCTCAGCTTCTTGTAACCCGCCACTTTCGAATTGACGAAGCCCATCAGCTCCTCCTCGCTCACCTTGCCCTCGTAACCCTCCCTCAGCACCACATATCCGACTGGCCGCTCGCCGACCTCTGGGTCGGACTCGCCCTTCACGAGGGTCTCCTTGACCGCAGGGTGCCGCTTCAGGACCTCCTCCAGGTCCCTCGGGAATATCGGGTAGCCCTTGTACTTGATCATCCTCTTCTTGACGCCGCGGAAATAGAGGAGAGCCCGTTCGTCAGCGGAGACGAGGTCGCCTGTCCTGAGCCAGCCGTCAACGACGGCCCTCTCCGTGTCCCTCGGGTCCGAGTAGCCGAGCATGATCCAGGGAGATCTGACGTGGAGCTCTCCCACCTCCCCGGGTTCTCTAACCTCGGTGCCGTCCTCCCTGACTATCCTGTGCTCGACGCCCGGAAGAGGCAGCCCGATGGTACCCAAACGGTCGGACGTCTCGAGTGGTTGGACGGTGACGACCCACCCCTCCGTCAGACCGTAAAGCTGTACAAGAGGGACGTCGAAGGCCTCCGTGAAAGCCCGCTGGGCTTCGGGCGGAAGGTAACCTCCAGCAGAGACGCAGTATCTGATGCCATCAGGCAGCCTGACCTCTCCTGCTCTGTTGGCGAGCCTGATGTAGAGGGTGGGGACGCACCAGATCGAGTTGACGCCGAATCGACCGGCGACCTCGACCACCTGCATCTCGTCGAAACCTCCGCCCCTCCTCTCAAGGACGGTCACTGATCCCCCGGAGGAGAGATGGGAGAGGACCTGTATCAGGCCGAGGACGTGCTGGAGCGGAACGATCAACATCGTCTTCTCTCCCCGCGGTATCCGAAGGACCTTGGCGACCTCCTCTGCGCAACGGAGCGGAGCAGCGTGGCTGTGGAGGACCTGCTCCGTCCTCCCTGCGATGCCGGCGTAATAGAAGATGACGGCCGCGTCCCTCGTCGGATCCACTCTGGCCTCCTCACCCACGACGGGCGGCTCCGATGCCAGCTCGCGAAGGCCCTTGACCTCTACACCGTCCTCCTTCGGCCCCTGATCCCTGTCCAAAAGCAGGACCTTCTTCACGCCCGCCTCCTCGAAGGTCCCTAGCTCCCTCTCGAGGACGGCGCTGTCCGCCACCACAACCCTCGACCTCGAGTCCTCGAGCTGGAACCTGAGGTCCTCGCTCATCGCCGCAGGATCGATCATCACCGCCGCAGCCCCCGTCCTCGCGCATCCGAAGAAAGCAGCTACGAGCTCGACGGAGTTGTACGCCACGAGAGCCACAGCGTCGCCCTTCGACACCCCCATCTTCCTCAGCGAGTGGGCGATCGATCTGCTGAGGGCCGAGAGCTCCCGGTAGGCCATCCGTTTCCCTGAGCTGGAGAGGAGGGCGACATCCTCAGGCCACTGGGCTGCCCAGAGGTCGAGGGCCTCGTGGAGGGCTTTTTCCAACGATCAACCCCTCTCATAGGCGAAGGGCCAGAGCCTGAAGTACTCCTTCACCTTCCTCAGCCCCTCTGTGACGCCCTTCGGCTCCACTATGAGCAGCGTGATTATGATCGTCGAAAGTATTATCAACTTCAGGGGTGCGAGGTAAACTCCGTATGCAGGAGAGATCTGCGGCAGGAAGAGCTTCAACGATTCTATCACAGGAATTATGATCATGGATCCGACCCAAGGACCCCAGATCCTTCCGAGACCTCCGAAGATAAGGATGGCGTAGTGATCGAGCGTCGTGTCCAGCGTGAACTGCTCCGGGTTGATCTGAGCTATCCAGATGGCCCAAACTGTACCTGCGAGGCCGACGAAGAAGCTTCCGATGCCGAACGCTGCTAGCTTTGCCTTCGGCACGTCTATCCCTAGGACCTGTGCCGCAACGTCGTTGTCCCGGACGGCCTTCATCGCCCTACCGAGTGAAGTCCTCGAGATGTTGGCAACAGCGAGCGTGGTGAGCGCCGACGCGACCAGTGCCACGTAGTACGTCGCTACGTGATGGACCTCTATCGGGAAGAGGCGGCCGATGTAGATCCCGTGGGATCCTCCGAAGACGCGGGCGTAGGTCGGCGTCGATACCATGAACTCGACGAAGAACTGGAGGGCGAGCGTGCTGATCGCGACGTAGAAGAGCTTGATCTTAATGGCCGGAGAGCCGAAGGCGACGCCGACGAGCCCTGCCACCAGTGCTCCGAGGACCATCGCCAGAGGCCAGGGCATGTTGAGGTCCCTCATCAGGATCGCGAAGGTGTAGGCTCCTATCGCCATCAGCCCGCCCTGAGCCAAGCTTATCTGGCCAGTGTACCCCAGGATGAGGTTGAGGCCCTGGACCGCGGTGGCGGCGATCATCACCTGAACGGCTATGCCAACATAGTAGGGGTCTGAACGGACGAGAAGCGGGAAGAGAGCGATCAAGGGCAACGACACCGCTAGGCCGGCCCAGTGGATCCTCCACCGAAGGAGGCCCATCAGCTGCCTGTATGATGTCTTGAACTCACCGCACGGCACGGCTCACACCCTCTCTATCCTCTCGGTTCCCCAGAGGCCGTAGGGCTTGACCAGCATCACGAAGAGCATGACCAGCAGCGGGAAGACCCGGCCGAACCCGGCCGCCACCAGCTCCTCCATGTAGTACACCCCGTAAACCTCCAGAAGGCCCACTATCACGCCTCCTACCACAGCGCCAGGGATGCTGTCGAGACCTCCGAGGATCACGGCCGGCAGGGCTATCACGCCTGTGTACTCGAGGACGAGGCTCGCTCCTCCGTAGTTGGAGGCGAGGAGTGCCCCTCCGATGGCTGAGGTCAGGACTCCGAGCGCCCAGGCTATGGTCGTCGACCTCTTGACGGATATGCCCATCGCGGTCGCAGCCATGTGGTCCTCCGAGACGGCCCTCAGCGCGGCTCCTAACACGGTCTTCCTGAAGAAGAGCGCCAACCCTCCCATGTAAGCCAGCGCGACCGCAGCGCCTGTGATGTACTCGTAGACCAGGGAGACCTCACCTATCCTCAGCGCTCCTGCGCCGAAGAGCTTCGGGAAGGGCACGAAGTTCGGGCCCCAGACGAGCATGACGATGCCCCTGAAGAAGGCTGCGAGCGAGAGGGTCACTATGATCACCGATAGTATCGGCTCGCCGATGAACTGCCTCAGGACTACCCTCTCGAGGGCTACCGCCAACACCACGCCTACCGCCAGCGAGAGCAGCACGGAGGTCCAAGGGGGGAGACCGAGGTTGTCGATCCCGAGGAGGGTGACATACGCGCCTAGGGTTGCGAGCATCCCTTGGCTGAAGTTCACGACCTTCGTCGTCTTGAAAATGATCGCTATGCCCATCGCGATCAGCGAGTAGACGAGGCCCAGCAGGATACCAGTCGTGATCAGGTTCAGGTGAAGCGTCAGGTCGATCATCAAACGTCCACCACCCTCAGAACCAGGTTCACGACGGCGGTCCTGCCGTCCTTGTACCTAAGCGTGTAGGAGACCGGCCCTTGATCGGCGCCCGAGTAGATGGCCTCTATCAGATCGTTGTACCTGACGTTGATCACCCTCCGCCTCAGCTTCCTCGTCCTCGTGAGCTCGTCGTCGTCAGGGTCGAACTCCTTCGTCAGCAGCACGAACCTCCTTATCCTCATGTGCTCAGGCAGGTCCTCGTTCACCTTTCTCACGCCCTCCCTGATCAACTCCATAACCTCAGGCCTTTGGGACAAGTCCGGGTATCCGGTGAAGGGGACGCCCCTCTTCTCTGCCCACTCGCTCACCGTCTCGTACCTGATGGCTATCAAAGCTGCGAGCCAGTCCCTGCCCTCTCCGATGACGCACGCCTCCTTGATGTACGGGTTGTACTTCAGCTTCGTCTCGATGAATATCGGAGGAACCCTGCGGCCGTCCCGCATAGTGATGACGTCCTCGATCCTGTCGTAGTAGACTAGGTTTCCGTCCTCGTCGATGTAGCCGAAGTCCTCGGTATGGAACCACCCCTCGTCGTCGATCGCCTGCGCCGTCTTGACAGGCTCGTTGTAGTACCCGACCATAACCATAGGTCCCCTGCAGACGATCTCGCCCTCCTCAGTGATACCGATCTCCATGCCTGCTATCGGTCGGCCGACCGTGTGGTACTTCTTCTTCTTGACGACGTCCCCCTCCCTGTGGAGGCAAACGATCCCGACCATCTCCGTCATCCCCCATATCTGCTTCAGAGGCAACCCGAGGGCCCTGAAGTACCGGAAGTGCTCGGCGCTTATCGGCGCTCCTCCTGTGTAGGCCTTGATGACCCTCTTCAGCCCGAGCTTGTCCAGTATCGACCTGTAAACTACCCAGTATAGGATACGGTAGAGGAAGTTAAGGAATGCGTCGTCCGGCCTCTCGAGCCTCCTGAATGCCACCTCCATCGCCTTCCTGTAGAACCACCTCTTCAGGGCGGTGGTGTCCTCGATCGCGCTCTCCACCTCGGCGTGCCAGGCCTCGTACCACCTGGGCGACGTGAAGAGGATCTGAGGCCCTATCTCCCTGAAGTCCCTCCTCATCGTCTCAGGCTCCTCGGGGAAGTTGATCACGTATCCGTTAACGACCGAGCCCACGCTCATCATCTGCTCGCCGATCCAGGCCATCGGCAGGAACGAGAAGTAATCGGACCCCTCCGGCGCGCCGTCTATCGCCGCCAACCCCCTTGCCTGGCTGATGAAGTTCCTGTGGGTCAGGGCCGCCCTCTTGGGGACGCCCGTCGTTCCTGAGGTCGAGGTCAGCATGGCTAGGTCCGAGGCCCTCCCCTTCTCGAGCTCGGACTCGAAGACCTCCGAGTCCTCCCTCGACCCCATCTCGATTACTTCCTCGAACGAGATTACCCTCGGGCTTTCTCGGTCCCTGTACCTGAACATCCCCTTCGGGTCCCTGTAGATGATGTACCTGAGGAACGGCATCTTGTCGGCTACCATCAGCGTCTTGTCGACCTGCTCCTGGTCCTCCGCCATCATCACGGACGCCTTGAAGATCTGCATCTGTGCGGCGATCTCGTGGGGGAGCGAGTCGGCGTAGATGGGAGCTGCGATTCCTCCGAGCGACTGCGTTGCAAGCCACGTCCATATCTGGTGAGGTTTGTTGTCGCCTATGGTCGCGACTACCGTTCCGCGCCCCACGCCTAGGGCCTTCAGCCCCATCGCATACTTCCTCACGATGGAGTAGACCTCGGACCAGGTGTACTCGCGCCAGACGCCGAGCCGCTTCCACCTCATCGCAACGGCACTCCCCTTCTTCTCGGCCCTAAGCTTCAGGATCTTCGGGACCGTCTCCCACTCCTCGACGACCGGAGGTTCGCCCTCTCCTTTCACGACCGAAACGATCCTGGAAGCTTTCCTCCTGGTAACCTGCGCCTCCACGCTCAACCACCTCCGATGTAAGCCTCGATGACCTTGGGGGCAGCAGCAACCTCGAGGGGCGGGCCGTCAGCTATCACCATGCCCTGATGCATCACCACGACCCTAGGAGTCACCTCCATCACCACCTTCAGGTCGTGCTCTATCAGCAGCACCGTTATCCCCTTCTCCTCGTGCAGGTCCAGGACGAACCTGACCATGTCGTATTTCTCGTCGAAGGTGAGGCCGGACATAGGCTCGTCGAGAAGGAGGACCTTTGGGTTGAGAGCGAGAGCCCTTGCAAGCTCCACCCTCCTCTTGAGGCCGAGTGGCAGATGCGCGACCACCTTGTTCCTGTACTCCCACATCTCGAGGTAGTCGATTATCTCCTCGGCGTTCTCGAAGACCCTCTCCTCCTCCCTACTAGCTGGCCCGAGCCATAACACGCTCTTCAGCAACGAGATCGGGTCATATCTGGCGTAGGCCGCGTAGGCTGCCCTGACGTTCTCAAGAACCGTCTCGTGCAAGTAGAGCTGGACGTTCTGGAAGGTCCTCGCGATGCCCATCCTGGCCCTCACGTGCATCGGAACCTTGGTCACGTCCCTTCCGTCCAAGAGGATCTTGCCGGACTGGGGCCTGTAGAAGCCGTTGACGCAGTTCAGGAGCGAGGTCTTGCCGGCTCCGTTGGGCCCTATGATCGAGACGAATTCCCCTGCCTTCACCTTCAGCGAGACGTTGTTGACCGCCGTGACCTTACCGAACGCGAGGAAGAGGTTTTGGACCTCAAGCGACGCGCCCTGCAATCACACCCACCTCCTCCTGATCTTCCAGTGCCTGATCACCCGGAAAGACCTCTCACC
>Ga0209143_1001537_pt1 | contig 10563 bp, 8 predicted proteins | sample FaiFalFF_MnMetaG_3_FD_184739 | JGI IMG/M metagenome (GOLD analysis project Ga0209143, IMG submission 184739) | Freshwater microbial communities from Yellowstone National Park, Wyoming, USA - Fairy Falls B (FF_Mn_B) MetaG (SPAdes) (version 3) | ecosystem: Environmental > Aquatic > Freshwater >...
TTACTAGTGCTTATAAGGGTTACCTTCAAGCGGGGCCCCATAAAGCGGTGTGGATAACCGCTAGTGCTAGGAGGCCGGAGGCTGTATAGGCTATAGCTCACGGGTCTTGGACTAGCTCAAGTATACTGTTCGCTTCAACATTAGTAATACAGAGGTAAGGGGAACGCTCGGTTCTTCTCCCGTGTATTTATGTTCCAGACTCTATCAAAGAACTTCCTACCCCATTAAGGTTCTAACGTTAATTTTAAGTAACCCTCCTCATTGCCGTCATGATGGTTGGGTTTTCATGTTAAGAGCGTCCTCTCATCCGGGTTTATCGGATTTGCTTAGGAAGAAGTATAAGCCGAGGAAAAAGGCTGCTAGGACTAGGAGAGGCTTCCACCTGATAGGGTTCTGGGGCACCTCAATGTACATAGGGTCTGGTGGGATTGGTTTGACGATGTTGAAGGGAATGTTATACCTCATAAGGATATTGATTAAGTATCCATAGTAGGGCTTAGATCCATACCATAGGTGTTCAAGGTACTCACGTGAGAGCTCCACCTCCGCGTCTAGAGTACCATCTTCATAGCCTCTCACATGAACCTCGACTAGCTCATTCAAAGGCTTAACGAGCCCGAAGACTTGACCTTCCCTCCACCCCTGTAGTAAAGGCTCGTGGAAGCCTTCACTCAATAGAATCCGCCTCACAACCTCCAAATCCCTGTGAACCTTTATAGCACCGTATGCCATCTCGCTCCCACATTAATAATATTTGCGACGCGGTTAAATACTTTACAAGACACTATGAGTACATACAAACACTTGGAGATATGATATAATTTGCTCTGAATGTATACAATCTATTGCATGAAGGGACTTTATAGTTTCTCATCCACCAAACTTTAGAATACAATAGTGGGAGAGGTTCTAGTATGTGAAAGCCCCTCATGTCCTATTAGGCTGTTGAGAGTAGGATGAGAAGGTGGAACCTTAATATACCAGGCATACGTCACAACGTCTTCAAGGGGTGCTTCCCGCACTATAATCCATTCTAAGTAATCTACTATGACGTAGATCTGAGGGTTCTTGAGAAAGTGAAGGAGAAGTGAGAGGTTCTTTAAGTTAAACCTGGAGGTTATAGTTTAAGATGATCCTGTGCTCGTAGAACTCCTGTAGTTGACAGGTGATGCCCATGATTACTCCTCGGCTAACGTATTCATATACGCTTGGTAGTAAGGTTGAGGCTCTTAGAGCTCTGACTTGTGTTATAGAACGCTGTATGAATGGTATCTAATGTCATTCACACTCTTCATGATGACATGTAGGCACTCTATCTTCTCCCGTTCGCATACACTCCTGATAAAGTTCTTCCAGAGTTCCTCCCACTGTTCTAATGTACGGGTTTTTACATTTCTCCACGGAGGGTACTTGTTCGTAACATTTAGTACTATAAGGAACTCGGGTCTACGGTCTCTCACCAGGTGTTCTATCTTATGACCTGGGGTTATCCATTGGGGTCCAAGCACATCTGGCTGTGGTACTCCGTGGATCTCATCTGGTGTTATCACCTCTCCGATTCCTACTACCTTAGGAGCCTCCTAGACATGCAACATCTACTCTAACAAACCTCTGATACCTAGCTCTCCCTCTAGGCTCTCCAAGAACCTCATATTTATCTATTGGCACTCTAAGCCTGATTTTGAACTCAGCTAGTGCAAGTAAGCCTAGCCTTTCAACCCTATACTGTGAACATTAGCCTAATCATACCTTCTAAGCTTATCATCATCTAGTAGCTCTTGTTTGATAACGAAGTCTATGTTATTTTGGATGGGCTTCTTTAAAACCTCAATGTACACTACCAAACCACCTATGGGCAAGTTGTCTCCTGAAGTTTAAAATATTAGCTTCCGATACCACATAGGTAGCGGGGGCTCCTACAGATGTGAGGTGGTACAAGTTGTGTTTTACAGGTGTTATCCTAAACCCCTATAGGAGGCCTATACACGATGAGGTCGTCGGGAGGTTACTCGAGGAGATGGAGTGGAATCCTGAGGGCTTCTACGTCTACAGCCTCGATCCAAGGGTTTACATTAGGACTCTCGACTATGAGATGTTTAGGCCTACGCTGAGTCAGGTTCTAGGCTCTAACCCTCCAGCAGTCCACTTTCACTTCAGGCTTGCTACCGTAGGTAAGGTAGCCGTATACAACGTACATGGGTGGGACATAGGAGGACACCTTGTAACACATAACGGTATCGTTGAAGCTTACTCCTACGAGGATGAGAGTGGCTATAGCGACACGCTTAGACTCGTAGCACAGAAGAGGTTCAGAGAGTTCCTACTAGGCAAAAGGTGGAAGAATCTATATGAGTATCTCAGCGAGAAAGACTTCAAAGGCGTAATGTTCATAGTGAGCAGGGATTTCAATGAGGTGTACGCCATATCACGTGGGAGGAGTATAAGATACTACAGGTTAAACAATGTAACCTATGCTACAAGTGAGGAGCTCCTAGCAGGTAGCATGTTAAGAAAGGCTAGAGTGGAGGCCTACGCAAACGGGGTCTTCCAGGTAACCTATGACAGGGTTCTAGGAGTGGTTTATACGGGAGAGGAGTAACCTGGTGAGTTTAAAATCGCCATCCATAGCAGAACTCTAGGAGAGCTAATCCAGAGAGTGAAAGTATGTGGGCTCTGGTGTCGTGAATCATACGGTCCTCTAGTGCACCCGAAGAGCTTTAGTTCTCAGCCTAAGTAACCTCTCATCATCGAGGATATTGCAATATAAGCCTTAGTGGTGAACTCCAGCTATTAGCCGTGTAGGTTGCGGCTTAGTTTCACGAGCTCATAATCTACTAAGGCTGCATACCCATATCAGTGAGGATAACGGCAATGAGAGTTATCATGATAGTTGGAATGTCAGGTAACACTACCGCAACCTGCAACAACCGCTATTACAGTTAGGGTTAGGTTAAGTCGTGGTTTAGCATGGGATGTAGACTTGATGTAAACTTAACGTTGCCAAAACCGGTGGCCTCAGACGGGCTCTTCGGTGATCTAGATATCCTCAGGATTTGCTAGGTGTGAGATGTGTTTAGGTTCTCTAGGATCCTAATATGGTGATGTTATTATCGTGTATACTCGTCCCCCTCTAGGCCCTATACTCCTGTGGCCTTGTACTTCGACTTTCTCCTCCTTGATTTCACGCCACTCCCTTCTCAGGATATCTACTATTGCTTATCATCACTATAGGATCCTCCTCGTGGAGTCTATTACCCTCCTCCTAGTGCTCTTAACCCTTCGTGCAAACTGTCTTAGCCTTTCAAGGTAACCTTCTAACGTTAGCCCCCTATTCAAGTTCACTACCAGCTCGGCCGAGAACCTCATCCTAGGTTTCTTGCCTAAGAGTTCTTTCATCGCTTCTGAGAGCCTGCTGCTCTTAAGCCATGCCCAGTAGAAGTTCGGAGAGCTCCTACCAGATGGGAGGTGGAAGGATCTATACGAGTACCTTAGGTGTCATGGTAACTGTTTTGAAGCAACTCCCAGGATGAGGCTGAGGGGTTACTTGGACTGATGGCTGAGTTTAAGTCACCAATTAGTAGAAGCTAGATCTTGGGAAGTTTTAGAGATTGAGATGTTTTAGCTGTGTGGCCTACCGCTTTACCGGTTCCTTCCTTAGGAGTGTTAGGTGTTCTACTTGGATGCCATTTGGGTTCATGTTCTTCCTCTTCTTGAACAACCTTCTTCTCCTGATTCTATCCTCTATCATCCCTCCTTCGACCTCTCTTAGGTTTAGTTTCCTGGTTAGATGTTCTCTTACAACCTTTATTATTGGTACTGGTCTTCCTCTTACTGTTGCTTCTCCAGCGAACACCCCTAGTATTGCCTTCTCCATCATGTTCTCCGCTGTTCTTTCTAGTACTTGTAGTGTGTTTGTGAAGTATGATTCCAGGAGTTTCCTGTACTTGTGTTCCAGGCCTTCCAGTAGCTCCTGGTAGGTGGGGCTCTCCACGTTTAGGTTTATGGGGGGCCTGTATGGTATCTCTAGGCTTCTAAGCCTTGATATCGTGCTATCGGGTACACCTAGTAGTTTGAGCTCTCCGGAGAAGCTCCTTATATACTCCTGTGCTTGCACGTACGGTGGTGATGTTAGAGCTCCAGCCACCCCATCCGGGTACTTGCTGGCTGTAACCACGTCAACAACCTTGACCTCAACGTCCGGCTCACAGTTTGGCTTCACAAGGCTCTCCTGTGCTCTAGCTATCCTCCCGGCCTTAAGCCTAGCATATCTCCAGAAGAGCTCCCTAACATCGTTTACCGATAGTAGTGTAGCTAGCTTGCTAACCTTGTACCTAGACTTAAACCATTTAGGTACACTATCATCAGTATAGCTAAGCCTCCTTGAGGCATAGAGGGCTACCACTGCGTACAAACTCCACCTCTCATCGTAGGGTTCGAAGGCTAGCTTTAAATCGTTAAAGGAGGCCATGTTATCCCTGAAGAACCCCCAAACCCTGGATATAATGTCTAAAACCTGCTCAGGCCACCAGTACCCAGCATCACTGGGAAGCCAGCCCCTCCCATAACGTAGAGCATCCTCCAGTAACCTTAGGACTTCCCCAACACTATAGCCTCTAACGACGTTAACACTAGCATCCACGATAACATGTATCATTGGGTTCAGATCCCAAACCACGGAATCATAGCATTTAAGGTAGGAGGCTAGAGCAAGACTACCACTACCAGCAAACGGGTCGAAGATAACACCTCTAACCCCAAGTTTAGAGAAGAACAAGTCGAATATCTTAGAGGGAAACCTAGCAGGGTACATGTAGACACTGTAAAGCTTGCCCAATGTAGCCTCAAGGTTCAACCACTAACACCTTCAACAACCACATTGTACATTTTAGAGTGATAGAGTAACCCATTAAGCTTATGGATGATCCCCTCGACATGAACTCTAATGCCTAGGACTTCTTCAAACCTGTTCTTGAGTTTTTGAATTGCATCCTTTAACCTAAGGATATCTAAAGGCTCCCTTCTTGGATCATAGGCTTTTATCTCCCTACTGAACTCCTCCATGGCTAACGCTATCTCAAAGGGGACATCAGCCACCCCAACATCTATGTTAAGAGCTCCCCCTTGGGCTAGTATAAACTCTGCTATGAAGGGGTTAAAGTACACCACACTATCACCTTTAACCCTGTATATGCCGGTGCTATCGATCATAAGCTTTAGAAACTCGTTATCTAGAACTTTAACCCAAAGTTTCTCATGGCCTCCTTTTCTAAAATAACGTGTAATGTATGACAGTACATTCCTGAGCTTAAGAAAGTCTAGCCTGAAGCTGACCAGCCCCTCAGATCTCATATACTCGTCTCTGAGGAACTCGAATAACTCCAAGGGGAGCTCCAGATCGCCAACCTGGAAGCCTGACACCCTAGCTAGGTCCATGAGGTGTACTGTGTAGAGAGGCCCTCTCCTCTTGCCATCTTCCACCGAGTCCTCTCTAACAATTAAGGCGTTGAAGGACTCAGCCCGCCCTCCTATTACCTCTAGATCTTCAACTGGCATGTCCATGAGCAATCTCTGAACCCTGAAGCTCCTGTCTACGAACTCCACCAGCACGTTACGGTAATCCCTACCCTTAAACCTACTCCTCCTAACATCACCTACCAGCCTACACAAACTCTTGTAAATGGTGTAGATGCTGACATCCCTATCACCTACGATAATGAACGTTGAATCGGTCAGAGGTTCAATCTCGTTGGGGGTGGTAACCTTAGGGAACCTTATCGTGTTGACTATGTAGGCGTCTAATGGTAACCTTGAAATCTTCGTGGCATCGAGGTCTTTAAACTTGCTAGACCAGAGGATACCGAAGGGTGATACGCTAACCTCGTCGGCCTCGAAAGTTGTTTCATAGAATAGCTTATACTTACCAGAACCCCAGTGTACGAACGTGAGGATCGTATCGAGAGATGATAGCATGACTGGTGTGAACATTGCTGTAGCTTGAACCTCTACATCCTCAGAAGGTCTTAGAATCCTTTTGACAAGCTTAGCTGTAACACTCTTTACGGTAAGAGGTGTTAGCAGGGGTTTAACATCGAAGCTCCACTCATCACCTTTAATTCGTAACCTCTTAAGCTGGGAGACCCTGTGCTCTAGAGAGCTTCTTAGATCAGGCGAGAGAAGTCTTAGGAAGTGGTCGGCAAGACTACCTCCTGAAGGATAACCCCTGTAGGCCATTAGGACAGCCCCCTCTCAAGCTCACCTAGTATGAGGCGTGCCATAGACTTAGAGACAACCCATTCTCTCATAAGAGGATTACCTAGACAACTCCTCTCCACTAGAACACAGTTATAACAGCCATCGAAACAGAAGGGGGTGGAGGCCATGTATATAGCTTCAAGATGAGGCTTTAAGCCCTGTCTTAGGAGACTAGCGTTTACGCCATGCCTGTTCGCAAGCCCTCCAATGACATCCTCCACAATGACCCTAACCTCAAGTAATGGTAGCGATATACCTGGATGTGATCGCGTACCACCCATAAAGGTTCTTAGATCGTCGGCAACATCCAGCAGGGTGATCGAAGTTGAACCAATATTGAGCCTGGATAACCCCAAGTGAGCTCTCACCCTCTCCGACTTCTCACGCCACAACCTTAAACACTCATCAGACTCAACATCTCTACCTAGCTGCCTGTAAACGAAGTCTATGAACTCTCTCAGATCAAATGATCTACGTACAATTGACTCCCACGTTCTATACGTATAAGGTCTCATATCGACTACAGCAACTAAACCTACGACCCCGCTAATCCTTGAAGATAACAACCTGTACCTCGACCCACCTATAACGACGTTTGTATAGTATCCTGAAGGCCTAATCTTACCCTCAACATCCGAGCCAATGGATAGGACAACTAGCTCCCTTAACCTCTCCCTCGGTGCCTTAAGAACCCCCTGAAGGTACCTTAAGAGCAGGTGGGCTAGCGAGTGTAAACCGTATTCCAAGAGCAGTACTGCCATCCTCCTAGCCAAGATACAATAGTCAATAAAAACACGTTTCCCGAACTTTCTCACCTCACCGTTAATCATAAGAAGGAATGATGCTAGTATCGAGTCAATATAATCAAATCCACTACCTCTTAGCTCTCTAACGTATGAAAGGAGAGTCTTTAAATAACCAGTCCTCCACCTCATAGTCTCATAGGCCACGTATACATCATCGTCAACCATGCCCAGCTGATAGAACCCCAAGCTTTGAGCCGGAATTGGCACATTAATCCTAAAAATTCCATGAGGCGGCTCTTCTCTTGATTCTCTTTTCTCTCTTAATCCTCTTAATACGTCTTCATGTCCATGTATTATAGCTTTGGCGTTGACAACTAGGAACCTATCTAGGACAGCTTTAAGTATGGCTTCAGGACTTACATCCAAGTTTATACTAGACCCCAAGAGCTTCTCATCGGTAATTTCTATGCTGGGGTCATTACACAACATACCGATTACAATTTTTTCTGCGAATTTTGATTTTGATAATAGGTTAAAGGCTTTAAATAATCTTATTGCGAGGTATTCTGAGAGCTTGTCAAACAAGTTGCTGAGATCGATTTCAAGCATCAAGCCTCCCGAGGAAATATAAGACCCTGAGGGAAGAGCTACGGGAAGAGGTGATAAGCTTGGTTGCCGCTGAACCGTATGGTGCAACTTAGACAATAATGGAGTTGGGATAAGTTGAGGAAGCTGCCTCTTACGATACCGCTTTCCCTCAAAGTACACTATACTTCCTAAAAGCACCTCTAGTAGGTGGGCATCCAGAAGACTCAGGACTTTCGATATATCGTTTTTCTTTAGATTCACAGGAATAGATGCTATTACAGGCCATGTGCCTACATCATCGATGGTCGTACTCTCGGGACGGCGTCGCCCTAAACCTAACTTTGATTCCTGATCTCCAATTTTGATAATTACGTGTTCTACGTCGGAATATTCATTAAGCGATATTATAATAATATGATACTCTGATCCCTTGGCACGATCCTCCGAAGTTCTTAGATAATTAAGATAAAGCTTCCTCTCACCAACTTTTTCTGTCGCCTCATACGCTATAACGATGTTATGAACCATGGTTTGGGATCCTCTTCCTGTGGGGTCGTGCTCGAGTACGTAATGTCGAGTCACTATGGCATTTGAGGTGTTATCATACTCCTTACATCTGTTGACAAGGTCACTAAGAGATCTTGTATCTATGTCTGAGAAACTTAGAGTAGGTAAGTATAAGATGTTATTGTCGATGATGGTTTTTCTAGCTTCTATTCTCAAGACACTCTTATCCTTATCGTATGCTATTTCTCCACAATAGTAGCCTGAACCGTTTTCTAGCACAAAGAAGGGGAGGTTTATATGCATTGATATTCACCTCAAGCACCTGTACGCAAGGGTCTTACCCTTTTGAGAGCCTCATCAGTACTTAAAAGTTTTGGCTTCCTTGGCTTCCTATGAGGCGAGTCAGACAAGCGTACTAGATGACCTGACTTCACCCCACCTATCACATCTGTAGCTCCGGGGGGTATGTGGGATAGAACGAATCTTAATGCCTCATCTTGAAGCTGGGGTTCTAAAGTAGCCTGCATGTAGCCCACCAGGTCTTGTATCATGCCTACTATGTCATTTAGAAATTCATGAGGTATTGTTTGAGTTTGATCCTTTAACGTTTCATATAAGGCTATTAACCTAATGATGTATGGTATAAGATTAACATGTAATCCCCTTCTATTTAAATTTTTAATAGCGACTAACTCCTCCTTTAGAGCATCCACTTCATCCCTTAAATCCTTCAAACCACGATTGTTTAAATGCTCTCCTATACGTGCAAGGACGCTACTAGCCTTATCTAGAACTTGATTAAGGTTATCTACTTGACTCTGAGACTTTGCTACAATGATAAGTCCACGCCATTCCCTGAATCTTCTAATGTAACGACCGTCATGTTCGCATCCTAACATTCTTAAAAACCCTTCTACAATATCCTCTTGATTAGATGAGAAGGTGCGGCTTAGAACTGTGGGAGCTAAGCTTCTAACAATTGCGTCAACATCTTCTAGGACATATGCTATAGGGGGTATCTTGAGGTTATACACGTACTCTACCGCATCCTGATCCGACACGTATCTTATATCCTCGCCCGTATTCCTAAGTACCAGTAGGAGTGTTGATACAAAGAAAGAGGATGCATGCCTTCCACTTCTCCCAAATCTTTGTGCTAAATCAGCTGGGTAAGGGTACGACGCGTACTGGATGGTTAACGCTAGACTTTCAATATCAACGCCTAATTCGAGAGTTGACGTGGATAGTGTGACTAGTGGTGTGGGGTTTCTATCCCCTTTCATACACCCCTCTATAATAGCGCGTTGAGGGGGTTTTAGGTCACCGTAATGAGCTAAAATTACGTGTTCGCTGCTCTCGACGAGTTCCTTGAGTGTGCTCGCATCTTCATATGCATGCCAACCTTCCTGTTCAAAAGCATCAGCAAAATCGTTTAGAGAATCGATCAGCCTTTTCAATCCATCATAAGACCCGAGATTCTCAATAGTTTTCATTAAATCATCATAGCTGTTAATCTTAACTTTAAGCTTGTTCAAGTCTTGAGGCGTTATGTAGAGGTGTAAGACTTGGAAGTCCTTAAACGTCGTTTCACGATAGAGGATGTCCAACGTGTTTTTAACTCTTCCCTGCTTGATTAGATCATCTATACTTTTAATAATCGCGCTTATGGCTTTCTCCCTAGGCTTATTGTCTAATAGGCTTTTATCGTATTTGCCTGTTAGCAGGGTTCTATCGGCGTGATCCTGAGCCTCTAGGATTTGTCTCTCTAGGAATAGTCTGTAGATGTGTTTTAGAGTTTCCTTTGAGTCAATGAACACTAGTGCTTGAGCCTTCTCCGATAGCCCGCGAAGCCTAATAGCGTTTAGCCAGTGTATTACTGCTATCAGGGTCTCCGCTAGACTAGTCCATGATTCCTTTTGAGGATGGGGGTGGGATACAAGGGCTATCCTAAGCTTGAAGTGACCTTTCCAAATGTGATCTTTTATCCCCTCAGAGATTATGGCATCGTAATCATTGTAGACTAGTAAGTTGTGAGTCTTGAATTTATCGTAAACCTCCTTTGTGAGTAGGGTTCTCAGGAATTCCTCAAGGGATCCTGGAATCCCGACATCTCTATACTGTGTTTTTACTTTAAAGAAGCCTATAATGTTGCTGGAGTTCAATCTCTCCTCTCGAGCTCCTACCTTCTCGTCCCTTACCGTTTTCACTATTATACTTGAATCTGTTAGAGTTGCACTTGAAACGATGAAGTCTATGTCTAGCCCCTCCGCCAGCTCTTTAATACAGTTAGGCGTTTTACCGGTAAGCCTGGCTTTAAGGTAGAGTAGTTTGATCAATGTAGGTACTATGACCTCCAAGTCTTCTCCTAGATAGATGTGCGCCTCGTCTAGGATTAGAATGCCGATACCCTTCACGAACTTGTTGAAAGCAGTGCGATCGTCTCTCACAAAGTTGTTGTTAATAAGCTTGG
>Ga0209143_1001545_pt1 | contig 10547 bp, 9 predicted proteins | sample FaiFalFF_MnMetaG_3_FD_184739 | JGI IMG/M metagenome (GOLD analysis project Ga0209143, IMG submission 184739) | Freshwater microbial communities from Yellowstone National Park, Wyoming, USA - Fairy Falls B (FF_Mn_B) MetaG (SPAdes) (version 3) | ecosystem: Environmental > Aquatic > Freshwater >...
CTCGTAGTGAGAAACCCGCCTAGGCTGGAGGAGATGGCTAGGATTGTAAGAGAGAGTGGAGGAGGCGTTGTAAAGGTAGGGGATGAAGCTATAAGAGTTGCGTTAAGAGAGCTCCTATCAATGGGCTTCATAGTGGAACCATCATCAGCCGTAGCGTGGGCAGCCTATAGAGCATTAGAAGGTAAGATAGGGGAAGCGATAGTGATACTCACGGGGAGCGGGCTCAAATACTATAGGGAGCTAGAGGGGATAGCTAGAGCCTAGATTTAAACTCTGGGAAACCCACATGATATAAGGTGAGCTAGAATGGGCTCGATAGAAGCTCGGGCGGGCAACGTGAAGTTCGTGGTAGACGATAAGCTACTCTATACAGAAACAGATGAGTGGGTTAGAGTAGAGGGAGAAGTAGCGAGAGTAGGGATTACAGACTACGCACAGAAAATGCTAAGAGACGTTGTAGGAGCAGATCTACCCAGACAAGGAGCTAAGGTTAAGAGAGGGCAAGCTATATTAGTCATAGAATCTATAAAGGCTACAGCAGAGGTATACACACCGGTAACAGGCACAGTAGTGGAAGTGAATGAGAGGCTGAGAGACGAGCCAGAGCTGGTAAACAAAGATCCCTACGGTGGAGGGTGGATAATAGCAGTGAAAATGGACGACCCGAAAGAACTAGAACAACTATTAAAACCACAAGAGTACGTAGAGAGGAAACAGCAGAAAAAGTAGAACACCAGGGGATCCTCGTAGCTAATACCCTCCAACCTCCCACCATCTCCATACTAAACCTCTAAGGTCATAATGTCAACCTAGAGTAGCTCTAAGATAACCTCAACCACCATAACCTATAGGCTTAACCCGATTACTCCCGAACGGTGAGGCAACATTTTTAATGCAATCTAAGATGGATCCGGGGTGTGGATTCCACCCTTAATTATGAAGGAACGGTGAAGCTTTCCGTAAACCTTACTCTAACGTAATGCAAGCCTAGTTAATATATATTCTGAAATACTAATATGTTTTAGATGGATAAATTTACATTAAGAAATTTAAGCTTCCAGTAGTACCGTTACCCGTGGTGTAGTATTATGCCTGGTATGATACCTCTTGTTGGGGAGAAGTTCCCAGAGCTTGTTGTTGAGACCAACTTTGGTACTAGGAGGCTCCCGGGAGACTATGCTGGTAAGTGGTTTGTCTTGTTCAGCCACCCGGCTGACTTCACGCCCGTGTGTACCACGGAGTTCGTCTCCTTCGCCTTGAGGTATGAGGATTTCAAGAGGCTTAACACGGAGCTCGTAGGCCTTAGTGTTGATAGTAGCTATAGTCACATCAAGTGGGTTGAGTGGATTAAGGAGAAGTTTGGCGTGGAAATACCGTTCCCCATCATAGCGGACCCCATGGGTGCTGTAGCTAAGACACTAGGCTTAATCCATGCTGAGAGCTCCACTGCAACAGTTAGAGCTGTATTCATAGTCGATGATAAGGGCGTCATTAGGGCTATACTCTACTACCCATTGGAGCTCGGGAGGAACATAGATGAGATCCTAAGGATGGTTGAAGCACTACAGGTGAGCGATAGGACTAAAAGAGCTATCCCGGCAAACTGGCCTAACAATGAGATAGTAGAGGAGGCCTTAATAGTACCGCCAGCCTCAACAGTAGAAGAGGCCAAGAGGAGGCTTGAGACATACGACTGCTACGACTGGTGGTTCTGCTACGATAAACTAATAGTGCCAGAGGAGCCCGTTAAAAGAGCTAGAATGTACCTAGATAGGGCTTCGAACCCATCTAAGTACATAACACTACCAAAGAAGTAGAACGTGGATCCACGAGATAAGCCCCCTCCCAGCTTTTAACCTACCCCCTAGCGCTTTTTCCAAACCCTCCGGGAGGCTTTGGAACAATCAGTTGACAACAGTAGGGGTTAGCCTCGGGTTATCCAAGCTCACACTTGCACCGCTGGCGTAGGGGCAGCTTCAGCCTCTATGGTAGGTTGTGGTGGTTTAACCTCGTAGAACGCTATAACCAGGAGTACCCAGCTCGCTAGACCTAGTAGGACGCCCACGAGTATCACTAGTAATCCAACCAGTATGACAGCTGTCACCACACCTACTATGAGTGATACAGCAAACGCCAGGTAGGACAGGCCAGCCCATCTAAAGAGCTTCTCACCTGATCTCAGATAGAGTGTGTTGAGAGCTCTGTACCACAGGTACGCTGAGACAACGAATGCTATGAGGAGGACTAAGACCATTATTAAGACCAGGACTACGAGTACTCCTACTATCTGGACCCCGAAGAAATCTTCAATACTACCAGGTGGACCAGGTGGAATAGGCCTCGCGGTTAATATGGTGAAGCCGAAGAGGATTAAGAGGATGATTAAAGCTACGAGCGGTAAACCATATCCTATTAACACCGAGAGGAGGGCATCCCTGAATATAATCCTCTCTCCGTAGATATTTGAAAACGCGTGCAGGGATACCAGTATGAGGATTAAGCCTACTAGTTGTAGTAGGAAGCCTAGGGGGCCTGTGATAAACCAGAATATAATGGCTACTAGGACTAGGATAGAGCCCGCCAGCCCTAGTGTTCTCCCCTTATCGAAGTCGACCATAAGCTTACACCCACAGCTCATGTTTCTAGTCTATTCATAGCATTATTTAAATCTTACGCTATGACCATGGAGGTCTTATAAGGGGTTTTCTTTAAACGTGAAGCCTTGTGTTCACATATTATTAAGTTTAAGTTCTAATTTTTAGCTTGCTATAAGATATAATCTTGAAATATTTATATGTAAAGATTTAAACCTTAGGTTCTATATCTGGATGATCGGTAGTCCGCGATGCCAGGTAAGGCTTCGATAGAGGTTGTTATGCCTATTAAGGGTCGCAGGCCCTTGAATTTATCGAGGTTCTTGAAGCCTGTTGGTAGGCCTGTTGTCAATATTAATATCTGTAAGGGTTGTGGTTTCTGTATAGAGTTCTGCCCTGTAGGCGTTCTCGAGTTCTCTGAGGGTGTTAACGTTTGGGGTTACCAGTACCCCGTTGTCAGGAAGGGTATGGAGTATGCTTGTGTTAACTGTGGTATGTGTGAGAGGGTTTGCCCTGAGCTCGCCATAGAGGTTGTAGAGGAGCCTCCTGTCCCCTACGAGGTGAGGTGGGTTGAGTGAGAGGATATCACTGCTTACGGCAGAGAGGGCCGAGGAGTGGCTTTTAAAACCAGGGGTTTACTTCATGCAGGGTAACATTGCCTCCGCTGAGGCCGCATTGATAGCTGGTTGTAGGTTTTTCGCAGGCTACCCCATAACCCCTAGTAATGAGATTGCAGAGCACATGGCTAGGAGGCTTCCACAAGTCGGGGGTTACTTTATACAGTTTGAGGATGAGATTGCGAGTATAAACGCTATAATAGGTGCGGCCTACGGCGGGGTTAAGTCTATGACTGCAACCTCAGGCCCAGGCTTCTCCCTAATGCAGGAGGCTATAGGGCTGGCTGCCATGATAGAAGCCCCCATAGTCATAGTCGATGTCCAGAGGGCCGGGCCTTCAACGGGTATACCAACGCTCGTAGGCCAAGGTGATATAATGCAGGCTAAGTGGGGTAGTCATGGGGACTACGAGGTGGTAGCATTCCTACCTAATAGCGTTCAGGAGATGTTCGATCTAACGATAGAGGCCTTCAACACAGCCTGGGAGTACAGGGTCCCGGTCATAGTGCTATCAGATCAAGCAGTAGGCCAGATGATAGAGAGGTTGAGGGTCCCACCACTGGATGAGATAAAGGTTGTTGAGAGGAGGGCTCCAACAGTCCCACCGGAGGAGTACCTACCATTTGATAGTAGGTACCTCGTACCACCAATGGCTGTAGTAGGTGAAGGCTACAGGTTCCATGTAACAGCTTTAACCCACGATGATAGGGGTTACCCTAGTACAAGCCACGAGGTCTCAAAGAAGCTTATATCAAGACTTGTAAGGAAGATACGTGAGAACGAGAAGGTTATAGGGAGGTATGAGGCTATAGCCTTGGATGACGCTGAGCTAGTCGTTGTAGCCTACGGTATAACGTCTAGGTCCGCTCTAAGAGCTGTAAGGGAGGCTAGGAGGGGCGGCCTTAAAGTCGGGCTCTTCAGGCCCATAACAGCCTGGCCCTTCCCCTACTGGGGTTTGAGGGAGGCTGTTGATAGGGGTGCTAGTATACTCGTTGTGGAGATAAACATGGGCCAGATGGTCCACGTTGTTAGAGAGTACTACAACAACCTAGTTGACATACACTTCATGCCATGGGCTCCCGGTAGTGTTCCAAGACCACATGACATTCTAGTCAAGATAAAGGGGGTGTATGGGGGGTGAGTGGTGGGTTAGGGCTTGGTTTGAGGACGGAGTCTATAAAGAGCTTGTTGAGGATGGAGAGGTTCCCACACATATGGTGCCCCGGGTGTGGTATAGGGACTGTTGTTAAATGCTATGCCGAAGCAGTCCTGGAATCAGGTATACCGGTTGAGAAGCATGTTGTAGTCTCGGGGATAGGCTGTACTTCGAGAGCCCCAGGCTACATCAAGCTCGACGGCTTCCACGTTATACATGGTAGAGCTATGCCGTTCGCTGTAGGCCTTAAGACTGTTAGACAGGATCTAGAGGTTACAGTGATAGCCGGTGACGGCGATCTACTAGCTATAGGTGGTAACCACTTCATACACGCTATTAGGAGGAATGACGATATAAACGTTATACTTGTAAACAACTTCATATACGGGATGACTGGGGGCCAGTATGGGCCTACGACAACCCTAGGTTCTATCACGACAACCTCACCCTACGGCTTCATAGAGGGTTCGTTCAACGTACCATACCTAGCGGCAGCTCTGGGGGCTAACTTCGTGGCCAGATGGACCCCATTGCACACTAAGGAGTTGACAGCCACTATAAAGGAGATGTTTAAGGTCGACGGCTTCGCCATAATAGAGGTTGTATCCCCATGCCTTATATACGGTGAGATGAACAACCTACCACCACTAGAGGTCATGAAGATATTCAGGGATAGAACCGTCATAGACCACGAGGCAGATCTCTCCAAGACAGACATCGATCTAAGGGATCCTAGGAAGCCAATAGTGCTAGGTAACTTCGTTAGACGTAGCAGACCATCGTACCAGACGCTGGCTAGAGAGCTTATAAAGAGAGCTCGTGGAGGTGGGTGAGCGTGGAGGTTAAACTAAGGATAATAGGAGCTGGAGGCCACGGGATACTACTTGCGGGTAACATTATAGGTACGGCTGCAACTGTGTACTCTAACAAGTACGCTACAATGGTTATAGCCTATAGCCCCGCCCAGAGGGGTGGGTGGAGTAGGGCTGATGTGGTTGTATCAGACGAGCCCGTGGACTTCCCCATATTCGATAACCCTGACGTCCTCGTAGCAACAACCCAGGAGACGTACGATCTGGAGATAGCTAGTGTTAGGAGCGGAGGTCTAGTCGTATACGAGGAGGATACCGTTAAGCCAACCAGTAGAGGTGATGTAACACAGCTTGGAATACCAGCTTTTAGAACAGCGATTAAGGTCGGGTTTAGGATGTCGGCTAACATGGTCACACTAGGTTTCCTAACGGAGCTCCTCAAAATACTACCACATGAGTCCGTGAAATCAGCCATCAAGGCTAGGGTTAAGAGGAGGGTTGATGTAAACCTTCAAGCCTACGATGAGGGGGTTAGGTTGGCTAAGGGTGTCCAGCTATGAGCGGAGGCCTACCCAGTGGGGATGGGGGCTCAAAGGTTGGAGATGGGGGTAACACTGTCCTAGTCATGGGTGGTGGGATAGCCGGTATACAAGCTGCCCTGGATGCAGCTAACGCTGGTGCTAGGGTAATCCTGGTGGAGAGGAGCCCCGCCATAGGGGGTGTTATGGCGTTCCTCGATAAAACCTTCCCAACGCTAGACTGCTCTATCTGTATTGAGGCCCCCAAGATAGGGGATGTGATTAGACACCCTAACATCGAGGTTATAACGTTAGCTGAGGTGATAGACGTTAAAGGGGAGCCTGGAGACTTCGAGGTCACAATACTCCAGAAGCCTAGGTATGTTACACCCGATTGCACTAAATGTGGTAAGTGTGAGCAGGTGTGCCCGGTAGCTGTCTTCAACCCACTAGATGGTACTAGTGTTAGGAAGGCAATCTACCTACCATACCCCCAGGCCGAGCCGGGATGGTATGTTATCGACATAGAGCATTGCCTGAACAAGCCTCCGGGCTACATGCCATGTGATAGGTGCTCTGTTGTATGCGATAGGAGGGCCATAGACTTCGCCATGACACCGAAGGTTGTAAAGAGGAGGGTTGCATCAATCATAGTCGCTACGGGCTTCAAGCTAGCAGATGCTAGGAAGTTCAAGGAGTACGGTTACGGTGTATACCCGGACGTCCTTCTAAGCTATGAGCTAGATAGGCTTATGAACGCCTCCGGGCCTACTAACGGTGAGGTTTTAAGGCCTAGCGATGGGAAGCATGTTGATAAACTACTAATAGTATCGTGTGCTGGGAGTAGGGATAGGAGGTATTATGAGTACTGCTCTAGGTTCTGCTGTATGTACAATCTTAAGCACGCCATCCTAGCTAAAAGCCATGGGGTTAAACATGTTAAAATGCTCTTCATGGATGTAAGAGCTTTCGGTAAGGGCTTCGAAAGCTTCTACAGGAGGGCTCTAGATGAGGGTGTAGAAATTGTTAGAGGTAAGCTTGCCAGAGTTGAAGAGGAGGGTGGAAAGCTTGTAGCTGTATACGAGGATACGTTATCAGGTAAGGTTGTTAGAGAGGATTTCGACATGATAGTAATAGCGCCTCCCGTCGAGCCCCCGGAGGGCTTGGATAGACTAGCCAAGATTCTAGGGGTGGAGGTGGGCAAATACGGGTTCCTTAAACCCCGTACACCCTGGAGCCCTGTTGAGACGACAAGACCTGGAATCTACATGTGTGGTGCTGTAGCAGAGCCGAAGGATATATCAGATTCAGTTCAAGAGGCTGGAGCTGCCGTGGCTATGGCTTTACAACATGTGGAGGAGCTTAAACCCTATGAGGAGGAGTTTGAGGAGACTATAACAGAGCTTGAGCCCCCGAGGATAGGGTTCTTCGTATGCCATTGTGGTACTAACATAGCTGGTGTTATAGATGTTGCTAGTGTTAGAGAGTTTGCTAAAACAATACCAGGTGTTATCCACTCAGAGAACCTGGTGTTCGCATGCTCTGCTGCAAGTGTAGATTACATAGCTCAGGTTATAAGGGAGAAGAAGCTTAACAGACTTGTAGTAGCAGCTTGTAGCCCAGCAACACACCTTAGAGTATTCATGACAGCAGCTAGGAAGGCTGGGCTTAACCCATACCTCGTGGATATGGCTAACATAAGGAACCTGGACTCCTGGGTTCACTCAGCCCACCCGAGGGAGGCTACGGAGAAGGCTAAGGATTTCGTTAGAGCGGCTATAGCGAGAGCTCGTAAGCTTAAACCTGGAAGGCCTTTGAGGTTACCCGTTGTTAGGAGGGTTCTAGTTGTAGGTGGTGGGATAGCGGGGATGAAGGCTGCAGCCGCTGTAGCCAAGGCTGGTATAGAGGCTGTTCTCGTTGAGAAGAGTGATAGTCTTGGTGGTATGCTTAAGGAGCTCTACACCCTAGCACCTGAGGGTTACGAGGCTAGGAGGGTTATTGAGGAGGCTGTAGCTGAGGTTAAATCAGCTGGTGTTAAGGTCTACCTAAACACTTTGGTTAAGAGAGTTGAGGGGTTCGCTGGAAACTTTAGGGTGGAGCTTAGCAACGGTGAGATCTTAGATGTCGGTGCTATCATAATAGCTACCGGGGCTAGGGTGCATGTTCCAGAGTATCTAGGCTACGGTAAGGTTAACAATATGTACACGTTGCTGGATGTTGAAAGAGCTAGATATGATATACCGGGAGATAACATTGCGTTCATAGCGTGTGTAGGTTCGAGGAATGGTAAGAGGGGTTGTAGTAGGTACTGTTGCACAACCATGATACACCAGGCCTTAGAGCTTAAAAGGAGGGGGAAGAATGTTGTAGTCGTATACAAGGATATTAGAACGTACACTCCGGAAGCTGAGGCCTTATACAAGGAGGCTGCAAGAGAGGGGGTTGTATTCCTTAAGGTTAACAGCATTAAACCTATAGAGGAGAGCGTTAGGTTTGAGAATGGATCCATAGTTGTGCTGGAAGAGCTCCTAGGAGCTGAGGTGGAGGTTCCCGTAGACTCGATAGTCCTAGCTACAGCTCTAGATCCAAACCCTGAGGTTGAAGAGCTCCTACTACAGCTTAAGGTTCCAAAGGATGCTGAGGGCTTCCTACTAGAAGCACACCCCAAGCTAGGACCTGTAGACAGCCCTGTGGGAGGTGTATACATAGCTGGGGTAGCCCAAGGCCCTAAGGATGTTAAAGAGTCTATAGCTCAAGGTCTTGCAGCTGCAGCTAGGGCTATAGCGTTACTAGCTAAAGGTTATATCGAGAAGGAGCCTCTAATAGCTAGGATTGATGATGAGAAGTGTATAAAATGCGGGGCCTGTGCTAGAGTGTGCACGTATGGTGCTATAAAAGGTGAGATTAAGAAGAAGTTTGAGGTCATACCAGCGTTATGCGAAGGCTGCGGCAACTGTGTAGCAGAGTGCCCTGTTGGAGCTATAACACTACCGGGTTACGGTGAGGAGGAGGTATTGAAACAGATAGAGGAGATGCTCGCAGAGGAGCCTGAGAGGAAGCCCATAGCATTCACATGCTTCTGGTGCTCCTACGCTGCAGCAGATAACGCTGGTATATTCAAGGTACAGTACCCCACATCACCTAGGGTGGTAAGGCTACCTTGTTCTAGTAGGGTTAGCTGGAAGATGGTTAAGAAGGCTTTCGAGCTTGGAGCCCCAGCTGTAGCTATAACAGGTTGTAGACTACAGGATTGCCACTACCAGTACGCTAATAAGCATACTGTTAGAAGGTATGAGCATTGGAAGAGGAGGCTTCAAAACCTAGGCGTGAGGCCTGAGAGGTTTGTGTTAAGGTTATTTGGAGCCCCCGATGTACCCGACTTCGTCGAGGTAATGAACCACCTAGATAGGATGGCTAAGGAGGTTTCAAGAGAGGAGATTGAGGCTACAAAGGCGAGGTTAAAGGAGGTGAAGTAGGGGTGGCGAGGCTTAGATTGGATTTTGAGGTTAGGGATAGGGTTATGAAGCATAGCTATGGAACTCTAAGCCTATGCTACCAATGTGGAGTGTGTACAGCTTCATGCCTCATATCGCCTGGTATAAGTGTTAGGAGGATTATAAGGGAGGCCCAGATAGGTGTTGTTACTAGGGAGGATTCGTGGAAGTGCCTTACATGTAGGTATTGTGAGACCACATGCCCTAGGGGTGTTAGGATTGCTGATGTAATACTAGGTGGGAGGATTGTACTCTATGAGCGTAAGGTAGCTCCAGAGAAGCTTGTTGACACCCTTTGGAGGGTGTACGAGACCGGGAACCCCCTTGGATCTCCTAGGAGGGAGAGGGGTGTCTGGGCTAGGGGTTTAAGTGTGGAGTCTGGAGGTGATATACTTTTATACACATGTTGTATGAACGCCTACGATAGGAGACTTCAGAAGGTTACTAGGAGCCTCGTAGAGGTTCTAGCTAGGGCTGGTGTTAGGGTAACATATGCTTGGGATGGTGAGGGTTGCTGTGGCGATATAGTGTATAGTGTTGGCGAGGAGTACTTCCTAGAAGAGCTGGCCCAGGGTAACGTTGAGGTGATGGAGAGGTTTAAACCAACACTAATAGTTGTTACATCCCCGCACGCGTATAACATGCTAGTAAACATCTACCCAAGGTATAAGGCTAAACCCCCGGCCCCTGTGGTGCACTATACCCAGCTTTTAGCAGAGCTCATAACATCAGGTAGGCTTAAGCCTGGAAGGTTGGATGCTAAGGTAACCTACCATGATCCATGCTATCTCGGTAGATGGAATAATGTTTACGAGGAGCCTAGAACGATTCTACAACATGTTGAGGGCCTTAAGCTGGTGGAAATGGAGCATAACAGGTCTAATAGCCTCTGCTGTGGAGGTGGTGGAGGCGCCTTCTGGTCTGAGAACATCGAGGCTAGAAGTGTGACTAGGAGGAGGCTTAGAGAGGCTACAGCCACAGAGTCCCAGGTGATGGTTACAGCGTGCCCTTACTGTATAAGGATGTTCGAGGACGAGTTGAAGATCTCCAAGTACCCTCTAGTAGTATCAGATGTTGTCGAGGTGCTAGCCAGCACCCTAAGGTGATATGGTGTGAGGGACATATGGGTTTTCATAGAGCAGGATTCAGGTGTTGTTGAGGAGTCTTCACTAGAGGTTCTAACAAAGGCTAGGGAGATAGCAGATGCTAGAGGCTATTTGGTTACCGGGGTGTTATTAGGTAGAGGTGTTAGGGGGATAGCTGGGGGCCTTGGCAGGTATGGGGCTCACAGAGTTATAGTGGTGGAACATCCAATACTTGAAAGCTACCTAGGGGAGCCCTACGCTAGCGTAATCG
>Ga0209143_1001552_pt1 | contig 10529 bp, 13 predicted proteins | sample FaiFalFF_MnMetaG_3_FD_184739 | JGI IMG/M metagenome (GOLD analysis project Ga0209143, IMG submission 184739) | Freshwater microbial communities from Yellowstone National Park, Wyoming, USA - Fairy Falls B (FF_Mn_B) MetaG (SPAdes) (version 3) | ecosystem: Environmental > Aquatic > Freshwater >...
AAGATCTGTTTCTAGGATTGCTGTGAATGCCTCGTAGAGAGTTGCTACAGAATTCTCATTAACATCGACAGGCTTAATATTCCCAGGCTTGTAGATCTCGATCTCTTTTTCTAGGGATAGGTGGAAAGCTACTCTCCTACTCCTCCTATCAAGCTTGATCTTTGCATAGGATGTCGGTTTAAAGCCTCTTGCAAGAAGCTTGTAGAACTCCTTAGAGGGCTCTAGATCTATGCGCATCCAACCCCTATGGGTATTGATGGCAACACTTGTGAAGAAAATATTCTCAAAACCATTTATATTGATCTTAGTAGCATCTATTGGTTTCCACACGTGGTCATCGACCAGCCATAGGCTGACACTGTTGATCCTAGGCACCAGTTTGCCCCCATCATCTCAAGATCAACTTGATGCCAAGCGACCATCCAAAATCTCCTCCAGAGATATCTCACGACCCTCCTACCCCTAAGATCCCTTTTCCCCAGATCTAGATACTTGACCAACTCATCGAAGATCTCTCTAGAGTATTGTCTAGCCCTGTTCCTCCTTAGAGAGGATATCCTTTTAACAGCATCTCGGCATAAGCCATATATAGTGGAATGGGATGTTGGGATAGATATTCCTTAGCACTCGATACCTCCCATTCTTAAGCCTATAGTAGCTCTCGATAATATTCCTAGATGCATGGGGAAGCACATCTCCAAACATCTCGCTATATATGTTGAGGATCTCTTCCAATACACTGAAACTCCTCCTAGATAGCTTCTTTGAGGGTATAACAGCGGTTCTACTAACAACTATCTTATCTCCCGGCTTGACAACCCACATCCACCTCTTATCCCTCTTTCTCTTTCCCCTAGCCATTATCCCTAGACCTTGTTCGCCCCTAAACCTCCCCACAAAATTAATTAATAATGAAAGAATATAAAAAGATCTCTACTACTATGAAAAAGAGTTCAGCCACTATAGATCTCTGTAACTTCCATGCTTCTGCAAGACGAGAGGATCTTTATAATAGATTGGGATATGGGATCTAGGCCAGCGAATCTGGAGATTATATACCATGCCCTTCCAGCATATTCCAGAGCCCTTATAATTGGTATTGAAAGGGCTGAGGCAAGCTCAATTGCGATCCTGGCTTCTCCGGAGCCTATATTCTCTAGAGTGAGCTTCTCTTCTAGTTTCGAGAGAAGCTCGAGGATCCTGTCAAGTTTAGACATAATCTCGTTTAGGAGAGAAAAAGATCCTGCGGAGCTCTTCTATATGTCAGAGCCCTTTTCCCTCTTCTCTACTTGTCCTCTACCAATGCCCCGTATATCTATCGAGAGAAATCTATTCATGAGCATATCCACAATCTCCTGAAGGTTTGGGGAGCTCTCAAGTCTCTTCCTCGTATACTCTTTCACAGTCTCCGCAATAAGATTCTCCGGCATTCCAGCTTGTTTAAGCCTTTCATAAAGCGATCCTATGTCCTCTCCAAGTCTCCTGCCATCAAGGGCTGAGGTTAGCTGCGATATAGCCGTCCCTATTAGATCCTTAATCATCGAGATCATCCTCTCTAGGAGAGGCATCAGCTCCTTAATCTCTTCTACATCGCTCCTCCCACTTTTAACTCTATCTAAAGCTTCCCTCGCCTCGTCTAAGAGATCCTCGATCTCCTCTCTAAACTCCTTCCAAAGCTCTGGGCTACCCCTCTCAAGCCTTTCAACTATATTCTCAAATTTGCCAACGATCGCTTCAAGCCTTTTAATATATTCCTCCCTCACCCTTTCAACATCGCTCAATAGCATCCACCAAGAGGTTCTTAGATGAACACATTTATAATCATTATAATATCCTAGTGATCAGATTGTGATCTAAACAATCCTAGCCACCTCGAGATATAAAGCGGCCTGCCTATCTTCATATAACTCAATTATTCCACCTCCATAATCTAGTGAAACACAGACGATCAACGATTCATAGATCCAAGCTAGGGTTTGATAGGTTATCATGACAGACAACAACCCTTGGAAAACCGATCGATGCTGGGCTCCATTGGAACAAATTGATCACAGCCCCTTGAAAGGGGGGTCATTAATTGTGGGAAGTATTTGAAAATACAAATTTATATTTTCTAAGACATCATAGGTTAACCCCTGGGGTTAAGGCTATTAGGGGCAGAGCCTCTAGAAGGATTGTGAGGGATAGGATCAAGAGTCTCGAGGCAATAGATATAGTGACTAGCAGGAGAAGTGGAAAGAGACATAAATATACGTTAAAGATCTACATAGAAGAGAAATGTTCATAAACATGAGACCGGGGATCCTCTTATAGAAGAGAAGTAAGTATATATGTAAAAACAAACATAGAGTCTTTTTAAAAATATAATTTAAAAAATATTTATTTTCTAATTGCTATCTCTTAAATATCAGTGCTAGTACGTTTCCACTTATTGTTGATGTTCCGTTTGTTATTGACGCGCTACCTATTTTAACTGACACACTAATTGTTGATCCCACATTAAAATCTTGAATGGTGCTCTTCATTATATTACCGCTTATTGTTATTGTATCGCTTCCTATTGTAACCTGTGTATTGTTTGTAACTACATAGTATACCTTATGTCTATTGCTATCATCAACTTTATGATGGATTAGTATGAGTAGGCTGAAATTCCCTCCTCTCTTAGTTAGCACTAGCCCGATCTTATCGCCTTCAGTAGCGTTCTGTACATTTGAGCTTGTTATGTTGACTACTGCTGAGAGCACTATTTTTGGTGGTGATATATGGTGTAATGCCTCTCTATGCTCTTTATGACTCTTCTCTTCATATATTAGGATCTGGCTTCCAAATGCTTTCACATGATCCTCTATATCTATATCCTCTGCAGATATTGTTTCGAAACCTGAGTCGTCTGAATCTTTGCTATTGCTAGAATTATTCATGCTAATTGCTGGCTTAGCTATGTTTAAGGCCCATACAGCGACTGGATATCCTATTGCTATTGCTATCGCTGCTAGCACTCCTACCACGAGTATCTTTTTTATATATGTTGTCTCCATATCCCTACCATCTCCAAGTTATTGTTGGTAGAGGAAATATTTAAGGGACGCTATGGGTCTCCTTATTCCGTTGAATTTTATCGTTCCATTTCCGCTGATACTATAAATTATATCTAGAAGATCTCTAAATAAGCCAACAAATATTTAATAATTGCTATCGAGCGTATTCATCTAAGCGAGCGCCTAAGTATTTCAAAGAATCTCACGGCGTTCAAGTCATAGCTTACATATGCTGCCCCATCTGCTTCGCGGGGATCTGAGACGACCCTGCTTCTACCCCTCTCCCAACATGTGTCTATAGATATGTGGAATCTTTTAAACCTGACCACCTCCGGATCTACGAGGGTTGATAATGCTATTGCATCGTGGAGTTCGAAGTAGCTGTGTTTCTCTATGGGGTTTCGCAGTATCCTATATACTAGCTCGCTCGCCCTAGACCCTATTCTTCTGATCTCATCTATATAGTCCTTCAAAAGCCTTGCCCTGGGATCTTGTGTAACGTCTAGGCTAACAATTCTAGGCTCTATACCTGATCTAATTACTATCTTAGCAGCCTCAGGATCTACATAGAAGTTATACTCAGCACTGGGTGTAACATTGCCTTTACCATATCTAGTTAACCCAAATGCTCCCCCCATAATTATGGCTCCCTCAACATTTCTAATAATCCCAGGATCGGCCATCACAGCCCTAGCAACATTTGTTAGAGGCCCCGTAGCAACTAGAAAGGCCTTTTCTCTCCTAAGAGTTTCCACTATGAAGCTCACAGCATTCACATCACCAGCCCTCCCACTACCCTCGGGGATCCCGGAATCTCCAAGCCCATCTGCTCCATGGATATGCTCTGATGTTACTAGATCCCTTATAAGAGGCTTCTCAGACCCCCTATAAACCTTAACCTCGTTCCTCCCCAGATAGCTGAGGATTCTCAGTGCATTTCTAACCCCCTGATCAACATATACATTCCCAGAAACAATCGTAACACCTAAAACCTCAATATCACCTAATCCCAGAGCCATTATAAGGGCTACAGCATCGTCAACCCCTGGATCCATATCGAGAATAGCTTTGATCATATGACCACCTCAATATATTAGCAGACAAGATATTAGAGCTTAGCAGCAATAGCAGCTATAATCACATGTGGGCTAAACCTCATGCAAGTCATGAACAAAAACCTATAACAGTAAAATATGGGGAACCCTAGTCACAGACCACCGGTTTTATGGTAGTTGTAGGCTAACATAATATTTATTTCCATAGTTGTCTGTTAACTTAATAGTGATCCACGTACCTTCATTAATAGCATCACCTATAAATATCAGCGAATCTCCAGATCTGTTGATAATGGCACCATGATTAGCGATTAACAAGCCAACTAATCTGGACTCCCCTGGCCTGATCACAATTGGGGATAAAATGTTTGAATTTAAAGCTGTGCTAGGATAGATCTCTGAATTCCCAACATATAGTTCAACATGTATAATCTCAAGAGAGGTTTCACCCCTATTCAACATATTAAGATATACATTCCACACCCCTCTACCACCGGAACTCTCGAACCTAGTAACATTTATAACACTAATACTAATATCTTTAGGCTCTATACCATCTTGAAAGATCCCAATTATATAGGAAGCAAATGCTCCAGACATTATTACAGAGATCGTGACCAGGATGGCAACCATCAGAACAGGATTCACATTGTTATTCCTACTAGCCCTATCACCCCTAAGATTATTTAACCTCTCTACAAACATTTCAACCTGTGAAAACTCTAAATACGTTATTACGATCACCTTATTTAATATTATAGAGAGATATTCATAATTATATAGCTTGTACAAAATCCATGTGTAAATAATAAATATTATCTATTAATCTTCATAAGATAAGAAATAATATTAAATAGATCTGAAATATCTATTAAATTATATCTATATATTCGCATTAGATTGAAAAATTCTACTTAAATGATGTGGGGCAAAGCTCAATATATATTTAAAAGCCTTATAGAGGTAATATTAAATAGTGCCAAGAAATCACAGAAATGATCTAAAACAGCATCAAAGACTCTATTACGGGTCTACTTAGTAAGGTGTTTAGAGCTAATTATAATGCCACTTACCAGATACATTATATTCTCTAGCTCTTTTTCGCTGCACCCCTCGACAAGGATCTCTCCAGTAGATGCCCCTGCATATATCTTTAGATCCCTTATGATGTTTGGCGAGCATCTTGGTATTATCGTAAAATCCGGTACTAGAAGAGCTATCAAGCTGATGCTATATCTCAGATTATCTACATCTATCCTTACAGCTAGATTTTTAAATGATCTCTGTGCAATTTCTAGAGTCGTGATGCTTCCAACAAGCCCTAGATCTATTGCTACTATAAGTTTCCACAGAGATCCTATGAGCCCTAATCCTTGCGGAGGCTTTTCAGGATTTATAACAGCTATGATCTCTGCTAGCTTTGGCGTATTTTTTGGATCTATCCCAACAGCCTTCATAGAATCAATTATATGTGATGGAGAGATCTCATCAACACTCCTTAAATCTATATACAAGCCGTCAACCTTGTTTGGAATGATACTGCATCTCGGATCTACATATACTTTTAGCTGAGATCCCATGTTGTGATCGCCCAAGAGAAGGTTTTGGTTTTAATCGCTATATATCGATCACTTTCGCCTTCATCATATCTAGATCCAATATAGCTACAGTGGATCTCCCACTGAGACCTCCAAAAACCTCTCCTGGATTTAGGATCAGGGTTCCACCCTCGACCCTCACATCTACCTCATGGGTATGGCCATATAGGATTACATGGTATCCACCACCCCTAGCGATCTTCTCGACAATCCCTACAGTTCTGTCCCTCGGGCCAAAGCCGTGGAGCAATAGGATTCTTTTACCATTGATCGTCATCTCATAGGGAGGATCTTGGAGCTCTTGCCCAGCTTTGGAAGCGATCTCCTTAAGCCCTAGCCTTTCACCATCGTTATTTCCAAGTACACCAATGAATCTGATCCCGCTTTTAAGAACCCTCGCTAGAGAGAATGGGGCTATATAGTCGCCTAGATGTATGATCATATCAACCTTAGCCTCTGTAAAGGCTTTAACAGCGGAATCTATTTTCGATAGATTGTCATGGCTATCGCTCATAACACCTACCAACATGCTACACACCCAAGGCCTCACCAAATATTACTCTACAGCATATTTAGCATTAGTTTTCGATCATCTATAGCTTTTCCTCAACCTCTCTCTTCATGGTGAGAGCGTATTGCTTAGCCTCTTCTAAAACCTCGAGCAAAACCTCAAGGGGATCCTTTGTGCCATCTGTTACTATAACTACCTTTGGCTGTGATGTAAGTGGATGATCTATTATGTAGGCTGCATAGCTAACATAGGGTTTTCTAATGGCTAGCTTAGATATTAGATTAGGTATTCCATGCTGATCCCCTGTTAAGGTGAATATCAGCTCCCTATCTGTCCTCTTCTCTATCCTGATCTTGGGCAGGATTTCTAGCGGCATTTCTCTCCCAGAATATGCATGTATCTAGGGGATATTATATTAATTTCCAACCCAAGATCTTATCTCAGCATCTGGAGAATCGCGGATAAAGCGATCAAAGCTATTGATATATATAAAATCTTTAGAGAAGGATCGCCGGGATATGTGAAAACCTTTCTAGCAATTCTCGTCTCTACTAGCTTCTGCTTCTGAGATACCTTAGGCGATTCCTGATACACCAACTCTACCTCGTAATCCCTGTCAAGGAAGATCTGCCTCTGTGCGGCTACATTCCCCTCTATAGAGAGCCTAACTAGGTACTCACCCTCGGCTAGATTAAATATATTCTCCCTGGGGTTAACCTTATCCTTTTCAGAGTAGTGGTTGTGGCCTATAACCTCAACTACAGCCTCTCTAGGTATGTTTTTACCCCTAACCCTCACTAAAAGCCTATATAGCCTGGGCTCTCTCAGCCATTCAGTTGTTACTAGGTCGTGTCCTAGCTATTTATCTCATTCACTAAATCCTTAAATATCCTATAGATCTTCATTTTAACGTCGTAAGGAGCGCCGGATCTCAAAACTAGGAGGTTATAGCTATTCTTCAGAAGATCAAGAGAGCCTATTACAACCTCCTCACCACATAGCCCCCCCGAGGAGCCACAGGATCTCCACATGCTCTCTCTGAGAAAGATAAGGGTGTTAGCAAGCTCCCTTTCATACACATCTCCAGGGTCTAGACTACCGATGTACTTATTTATTATTCTCGATATTATATAGTGTAGATCTATAATCCTGCCTATACCAGCTTTCCCCATATATAAAAGGTGTTGAGTTCTTATATAGCATTCCCAACTTCTACTTCTATCCAGAAAGCTGGCTATGAGACCCCTCTATGAGCTTGCTATATATGAATTTGACTGCTTCAGTGTAGACCCTAACCCTATTTCTAACCTTCGATACCCCGTGCCCCTCATCTTCAAGCCTTATATATCTCACCTCCCTACCTCTAGATCTAAGAGCCTCTATAAGCTGCTCAGCCTCGGTAACCGGAACTCTTGGGTCCCTTGCTCCATGGATCACCATTAGCGGCGCTTTTATCCTATCTACATATGTTATCGGGCTCAGCTTAAGCATGATATCACCGTGAATCTCGGGATCTCCATACTCTACTATTCTATACCTCCTCCTCCAAGCCCCAGTATTCCTTATAAACGTTATTAGATTAACTATCCCTACCATCTCGACGCCGCATCTCCACATATCGGGGTATATGGATAGCATCATAAGGGTTAAGTAACCTCCATAGGAGCCTCCCATAACGCAGAGCCTGCTAGGATCTATCTCCCCCTTCTTGGAGAGATGTTCGACAGCATGGTATACATCGTGGACAGCATTAATCCTCCTATCAACGTCGTCTAGATGTATAAAGCTCTTACCATAGCCAGAGGATCCCCTGTAATTAGGCGCTATAACTGCAATGCCGAGTGAGAGGATAGCCTGGTGAATCCTGTTGAAGACAACCCTTTCTTGCGACTCGGGACCACCATGTAGATAGATCACAGCTGGATAGGGCTCTCTAGAGGTCTTAGAGGGTTTATATAGGAGCCCGTGGATCTCAAGACCGTCGAAAGATCTATATGTGAATCTCTCAGGCGAGATAAAGCTATCTTCCGAAATCCCTATTTTAGGCGAATAGGTAACCCTTTCGAGGAGACCTGAGAAATCTGTTATAAATATTTCCTGCCCATGTCTAGGCGAGTTGATCGATAGTAAGGCTCCACCATTGAAGAGATCTATATCATCTATGGTTCCCCATAATCTCAGCACCTCTATGCTCGAGCTACCCCCAAGGGTGTATAGCTTAAACACGCTTGAGCCATCCTCGTTTACCACATAGGCTAGCACTCCACTTCTATAGTCTATTAACTCGACATCCCAGCTCTCCTTAACTATATATTTCCAGCTCTTCTTTTCAAGATCATATATAGCGATCCCTGTAAACTCCTCGCCCTCGTTTGTTATGAAGATAAAGAACCTATCGTCTATTGGTATCGGACTCCTATTCTGAGCCTCACCGCTGTGTTTGGTGAGATTTATAGTAGATCCGTCGCTTCTTCTGATTAAAAGAATATCTGTATCTTGATATGTATACATTTTTACAGCTAAAAGCTCTCCATCGCTTATCCATCTAGATGGGCTTAATAATCCATCGTTCTCAAGGATCTTGGAGGATTTTTCTGTGTGTATATCATATATATATAGATCGAAGTCAACACCATTCCTCGAGTTAGAGCTATAGCTTAAATACCTGCCACTCGGGCTCCACTCTCCTAGATTGTTTATCGTTCCATCCTCACCACTTACAAGCTTTATAACATTTCCACGTGCTATATAGATAGACCACCTCTCATCTCCATCAACATCTGTTGAAAATGCTATATAGCCTGTGGGCGACAGCCTGTAGCTGTTGATCCTCCTCTCCCACGGTATTGGTATATCATGTCTATAGCTAGCCGGAGTTCTAATTGCTTTCCACAAGATCTGCTCCCCGGTTACATCACTGAGATAGTATATGGCTCCCTCGGCATCGTCATAGCTACCTGCAATTGCATATCTGATAGCTAGGTATCTCCTCACCAGGGTCTCGATCTCCCTCATAACCATTCAACACTGGTAAAGTATCGGCTCTTTTAACCTTAACCGCCTTCCGTATATCGAAAGTTAGGCGCCTGCTTATAAGCCAGCATATCTATATATTATTAAGGTGTTGACCCAAATGGCGATATATTATGGCTTTAAAACGGATTTTGACGAATATGAGAGGCAGGCTCTGAGAGAAGCGCTAACTGATATGAAGAATACCGTTATTGTGAAGCTCTTTTTAAGCGATCGATGTGATTTCTGTAAACAGACTAGGCGGATGCTTGAGACTATTAGGGATGAGTCTCCAGAGATTAGTGGGAGAAAGCTAATAGATCTAAAGATCTATGAGGAGGAGATAGATACAGATGAGATAAAGAGGTATAATATAAATAGATACCCAACAATCATACTCCTCGAAGGAGCTATAAAATACTATGGAATCCCCGCCGGCGAGGAGATAAGGGCCTTTGTAGAGACCCTCATAAGGATAAGCCAGGGTGAGAGCGGCCTTAGCGCCGAGACAATAGAGGGGATAAAGAAGATCCCCGGCGATGTTGTTATAGAGACAATTGTAACACCCTCATGCTCATACTGCCCCTACGCAGTTCTAATGGCCAACATGTTTGCATACGAGGCATACAAGGCGGGCTCTAAGAATGTGACCTCGATTGTAGTTGAGGCATATGAGAATATGGATATAGCGCAAAAATATGCTGTGAGCTCTGTGCCATCCATAGTTATTAACGGCCGTGTCGAGTTTATAGGTGTTCCGTATGAGGATCAATTGCTAGAGGTTTTAATTAAGAGGGCTAGACCGAGACAGAGGGCTAGAAGTAGTGAGAGTCTGAAGAATGCGATAAGAGAGGTCATTAAAGAGCTCGAGGAGGAGAAGAAGGAGAGCTAAGCTCCTCTATATAGAGGATTTAACAACACCTCCATATTCAACATCTTTTGATACAACAACACCTGGATATATGATCGAGTACGCACCGATCTTCACGCCAGGGAGGATCGAAGAGTTTACACCTGTTTTCACGTAGCCACCTATGAAGGCTCCAAGCTTAACCCTACCAGTATTGACCCTCTCTCCCTTGATCCAGACCTTGACTGGCTGTTCATCAAACCTCAGATTAGCTATAATGGTTCCAGCTCCGAAGTTCACATTCTCACAAACCACAGAATCGCCTACATAGCTTAAATGGGAGATCTTAGCACCCTCGAATATTACACTCGCCTTAATCTCTACTGAGAAGCCTATTCTAGAGCCCTTCCCTATATATGTGTAGGGCCTTAGATATGCTCCAGGCCCTATCTCTGCATATTC
>Ga0209143_1001557_pt1 | contig 10514 bp, 11 predicted proteins | sample FaiFalFF_MnMetaG_3_FD_184739 | JGI IMG/M metagenome (GOLD analysis project Ga0209143, IMG submission 184739) | Freshwater microbial communities from Yellowstone National Park, Wyoming, USA - Fairy Falls B (FF_Mn_B) MetaG (SPAdes) (version 3) | ecosystem: Environmental > Aquatic > Freshwater >...
TTTGACCCGAAGCTTGTATCAACAGTAAAGCTAGGCGGAATATACCATAAGGCGAAACATCCAAACGGCAAGTTACTAGAAGGCGGCCCACAGATGGTTGAGGTAAGCAGGGACGGGAAACGGGTCTATGTAACAAACTCCCTATACAGTAGTTGGGACCCGGTATTCTATCCTAACGGTCTTCGCGGGTGGATGGTTAAGCTAAACTCTGAGAACGGTGTCTTGTCCATAGAGAAGGATTTCTTCCCCGACTTCGACGGTGCGAAGACCCATCAGGTAAGGCTTGAAGGCGGTGACTCCAGCTCAGATAGTTTCTGCTATCCACCAGCATGACTGTCGATGATAGAGCTGGTATCAGGCTACATTGTGAGCATGGGGATATTACATGGTGTAAACCCATCAATGGGGTGGCTTCTCGGAGTATACTACGCCCTTCGAAATAAAAGCCTTAAAGACCTATACCTAGCGCAGCTGGCCGTCGCGGCGGGACACGTTTCTTCAATAGCGCTGACGCTAGGACCACTATACTATCTATTCACCAGTAACCATATTTCATCATGGTTAACAGGCGTGCCTCTTCTGGCCTACGCAACCTATAGGATTTTAAAGAGGGGGAGACATACATTCCTCGGCCTAAAGTTTGATTTGAAAAAGCTGTCTGCCATAAGCTTTCTACTTGCCCTGCAGCATGTTGGCACCCTATCACTAATCCCTATTCTATGTTTATCGCCAACCCTTACCCCCCAGAGGCTCGGACTGTTTGAAATACTGGCAGTGCACAGCTTCGGGGTCGTCGCGGGAATCTATTTGGTTTCAACGCTTGTCTACATGTTGGGGATAGGTGTTTTGAAAAAGATATGGATTAATTTTGAATTTCTATGGATAGGTGTGCTGCTGATTATTGGTTTCTCGACACTCTTGGCCCCTGTCTTTATGTAGCTTCTGTTTTCCTCATAATAGCTGCCCAACCGACCACCCTAACTATGTACATTACCAGATAGTTCCATCGAAGCTGTTGTCTAACAAAGGCATTACTTTGGCAGATAGTTTCGAAGAACTTCAAAAATCTAACATCAAACGAGCTAATTGAGGGAAGACTTAGTAGATAGAGAGCTGTCTTTTTTGCGTTGAAGGTTGTAATATGGGCTTGTTTCCACGGTCTTCACAACAAGGTGTAAGGCTGTCTGCGACTCGGCCGGAGTCACAGGACTAAGGACATACTCTCAGCAGCTAGCAGGGTATCCTCCACATGTTCTCGTAAACATGTCTGCGGCAGGTGAGGCGATTTAGAGGTTGTCGAGATTCTGGCCGGGATGGGGTTGAGGTCGTGCCTGCGACCAGACTCACCAGACTCAGAGGTATTGCATACTCGTTGAAATATAGGCTAAGGGAAGGGGTGTATGCAGTCTTCATGGGTAAGGAGGTCAGTCTCCCAAGCGGACTCTAAACATTAATCAACGCTATAGAGCGGCAGCTCTATCCTTCAAGCCGGCCGCCGTAACGGGCTTTGTCACCACCCTGCTGTATGTGGTGATACTAGCCTTGCTTCTATCACATGTCATGCCATGAGTTCTGAGTCCTGATGATGTATAAGGTGCTTGAACTTCATCCAGTTGATTCATGGTTGGTTTTATGGTGCCAACCTCGCAGCTCCAAACATTAATATTTTAGAGACGGGATATGGTTCTCGTATGTCGGTCAGGAGTGTGGGAGGAAAGGAGTTTAGAGTTTCGGAACTATATCCTCAATCGGATAGATTGGCACGGCAGACATGTAAGGTCTGCGGAAAGGTAGGGAAGAGGGTTTTGCCGGTTACCATGGCAACACACATAGCTGCCGAACACTGGAAACTGATAAATGAAGGCTACTTCTTCTGCTTTACCCCAACCTGTCCAATAATATACTACAACAACATAAATGATGTCTATTTTTCTAGGTTTGATGTTAAGACAAGGTTTGGACCGAAGGAGAGCGATCCGCCCCGTCCAATCTGTTACTGCCTCCAAGTCACCGAGGAACAGATAGAGAATGAGATACTATTCAAGGGTTGCTGCTATTCTCTTGAGGATATCGAAGCCTATACACGTGCGGGGACAGGAAAGTGGTGTCTAACAACCAATCCATCAGGTAAATGTTGCAGAGAGTACTTGCCGTCAATAATCGAGAAATATCTAGAGAAGGCAAGGGGAGGCCCTGCTGAGGAGGCTTTGAATAAAGTTGCCCTACTTGTAGAAGAACCATATCAGTCAGTCGAGCTGGGCGTGGACGGTATGACATGTGAAAGCTGTGCAACAGCCGTCAAGTCAGTAATAGAGCAGCTAGGTGGAAAGGACATTGTTGTTTCGTTAACTGAGAGAAAAGCCAAGGTAACAATCCCTATAGCCCTCAAGCCGGAGCAACTGGCCCAGCAGCTCAGCGAAATGGGATACGATACACGTGTTCTTAACGTGAGAAGATGATGCATAAAAACACCATATTATTTATATAGAACTTATCTCAAAACTATTTAAACTTCTTTCTAACGCATTTTTCATTGAGTTCCGAAAGCTTGAAGATAGCCATAAGGTATGAGAGGCTGGAAGCAACATACACAGAGTCTTCATAAATACATAATGCATAGCAATACACCTTAGACTGAGATACGGGATTTTGAGATGAGTTCATAATAAATGAGAACGTTTAGCAAAACTAGTACAATAACTACAACTAGAGAGTTAAACTGTTGAAATTTTCTAGTGTTTTTGTTAACTTTCTTAAACAGCTAGACAGATATACCAAGATGGTATATTGAAATCTCGATGAAGATTTACGACTATGTAGTGGTCGGTGAAGGAGCGGCGGGGTTTGCGGCGGCTGTCAAGCTCTCAGAGCTAAGTGATGGTGAGGCAAGGATAGCGCTAGTTAATGGTGGCAGAATAGGCGGCACATGTGTTAACGTCGGATGTATACCCTCTAAATACCTAATCGAGAACGCTAAACTATACTTTGAAGGGAAAAGGAAGCGATACCGTGCAGTCAACCTCACAACCAGCCTAGACTTCAAAGAACTTATGGGGGATCTAAGGAACCTCACAGCACTCTTAAGGAGGGAGAAATATGAGGAGGTTTTAAGCCGATTTGATAACGTAGAGCTATTAAACGGAATGGCGCGGTTTAATGGCTCTGGCTCTGTTAAAGTGTTGGGAGACGGTTCTGAGATTGAGATAGTAGGAAAAAAGTACCTTATAGCCACAGGCTCTAGGCCCTATCCGCCACCAATAAAGGGAATTGAAGAAGTCAGATATCTCGACTCAGACAAGGTATGGGAGCTGGAGGAACAGCCTGGCTCTATGCTGGTGATTGGTGCGGGTGCCATAGGGCTTGAGATTGGCCAGGCAATGCAGAGACTGGGTACGCACGTCATAATGGTGGAAGCGCTTGACAGGATACTCCCTACAACGGAGCCCGAGATCTCTGAGGAGTTGAGGAAGACCCTCGTCGACGAGGGTATAGAGATATACACGAAAGCAAGGGTAGCAAGGATATATGGTGCGAATGGAAGAAAAATGGTTCGAGTTCTCACACGTGAAGGTGAAAAAAGCTTTGAGGTCGATGAAGTCTTCGTTGCTACGGGTAGGAGGCCAAACACAGACGGATTAGGGCTTGAGAATGTGGGGGTGCATACGGACGAGAAAGGGTTTGTGAGGGTCGATAGGACCATGAGGACCTCAAACCCGAGGATTTACGCTGCAGGCGACGTGGTCTCCAAGAAACTCATGCTCGAAACCCTAGCTGCGAGGGAGGGGGTTATAGCAGCGTTGAACATGGCGGGTGAAAGGGCTGAAATCGACTACTCCTATGTCCCGGTTGTAACGTTTACTGAACCCCAAGTAGCGTCCGTGGGTTTAACTGAAAGGGAGTTGATGGAGAGGATTAGGTCCTGTACCTGCAGGTTAGTGGAGGTCAGCAACACATCAAAGGCAGTGCTGACCCATGAGGAGAGAGGTATAGCAAAGCTGGTGGTAAACCCATACGACAACAAAGTCGTGGGCCTTCATATAATGTCCCCTAATGCAGCAGAGTTCATTCTCGCCGGCGCCGTCATGTTAAAGGCAGGATATACCGTGGAAGACATGCTTAACCTCGTACACGTCTTCCCAACGTATGCTGAATCCATTAAACTAGCTGCCACGGCCTTCATAAGGTCTGTGAAGACAATGCCGTGCTGCATGGAATAATGGCCACTCATAATGTAACAAACTAAACATGTAAGCTTAAAATCTAAACAACGCACCTGCAATATCTTCAAAGTTTTTACATAATAATCATCCAATTATTTCCAACAACAAACAATAACGTGTTATTCTTTATAAAATTAGTCGTAATTCTAATAAAATTCTTTACTAATCATGTTACTAGGTAGCGGAGGTGAAGAAAAGTGTGCACATGTTGCGACACCATGGTTAAAGCGAATGAATTGCAGAAAAAGAGAGCGAAAAAGGCTGTGAACGCCGAGATCAAGGTGCCTAATGCCCAGCCGGTTTGAAAAGTAGTGCGGTAGAACGCAACAAACCCTGCCTATTTTTTTAAATGCTTTTAAGTCCCTAGATAAAGTTGTAGGTGGGTTACAGTGGTTAGGAGCCAGGAGATGAGGTTAGACCGGAAAGATGTGGAGATACTAAGCCTACTCAGGGCTGACGCCAGGATGCCTCTTAAAGAAATTGCGTCCAAGGTAGCTCTAAGCGTCCCGGCAGTTAAAGCCAGAGTGAAGCGGATGAGGGAGTTGGGCGTCATAAAGGCTTTCACAGCGGTTATCGACCCCTCTAAGATCGCTGAGAGGGTTAGAGTGTATATAATGTGTAAGATACCGGTAGAGAGATTAAAAGCTATTAGGGGTGAGTTGTCGGCTCAGCAGGAGGTGAGGGAGCTCCACGTGGTGGCAGGATCCTACAACCTAGTCCTCAAGGCGGAGTTCAGGGACTTAGGCTCGCTGACGGATTTCCTACATGAAAGACTTGCAGGAGCTTTGGAGGTGGAGGTTCTAACCATCTCAAAGACGGATAAGGAGGAGTATGGCGGGACGGTAATGCTTGACGACGTCATAAGGCTGAAATGCGACTTCTGCCACGCACCCATAGTAACGAAGCCAGTGATCAGAGCCATAAACGGTGGCAGATACTATTTCTCCAGCGAGGAGTGTGCAGACGCCTTTGTACAGCGTCTAAAGGGAGTTGGAAGAGACCCAGCTGTGGTGCAAGGGGCAGTTAAACCTTCACGGAGGCGGAAGAGCCGCGGCTAGCATAGTATGTGTGACCGGCCCGTCGCTCCGGAGGAGTACAACACCGTCCGGGTCTATGACAAACGTTGCGTCTACGTAGGATACTCTCCAAAGCTCGAGGAGCTCCCCATCACTATCTAGAACAATATACCAGCGCGGGTCGCCCCACCTCATAAGAAAGGACTTCAACGTATTAGCGTCCTCAGGCGGAGGCACATCAGGCCTACCATACAACCCAGCCCTTCTCAACACAGCCTCGGTCCATAAGCCCACCACTATGACCCTAACCCTCTCATCACCCCGAATAGTTTGAAGATGATCTTTTATTATCTGCCCAACAGTCGCACAGCTAGGACACCACGCAGCCATAAACCAGAGAACAACATATTTTCCTCTGAAGTCTGAGAGCCTGAAGATTCTACCGTCTAATGCTCGAAAGTTCGTGTCTGGAGCTGTTAAGCCCTCGTAGGGGCCGGACTTTCTAACCACAGTAGTGGTCGTAACGGGGAGAGGACGGGATTCATCGCCACGAGACCCGCAGCACCCTCCAACAGCAGTAGTAGTCGTGACCCGCCCGCCGACCACGGTGGGGAAAGTGGCGGTAGTCTGCCCCGACCCCTGATTCTGACCCGCCCAGAACAGCAGACCGATCACAACTAGGCCTAAGAGGCAGCAGACCAGACCCGCGGCCACAAATTTAAAATCACTGAGCCTCCTGCTATGCTTCACATCACGTGGCCGCATTTATAATACCTCCTAGCTGCGGTCCAGACCTACCCTTAAGCCACGTCCTATAGAGCAATAGCTGTAGGAGAATTAGAGCTGAAACTGACACAACTACAAGCAGCCTTCCATAGTATAGCATTGAGCTAGCGACCAGCGGCAGAAGACCTGTTAATAACAACATCATGGTTACAAGCCCGCCCCCACAACATCCGAAGACGGCGAGTGTGGCGGGAAGGATTGATGCAAGCGTAGTTAACGTGCCTCCGACTCTAGAGCAGCACCATCCACTGGCTGACCTGTTCCTTCTCAGGTAGTAGAGTGCTGAAGCGTCTAACCCGACGAGGGCTGTAAGAGCTAACCATGACAGGAAAGCCTCAAGGCTTACCGAGACTATCCAGTATCTATCCAAGTATACTATAATCCACGGCACTTGTCCCATAGGCCCTACGGTTATGACCTCCATCCGCGGTACCGTGATCCCGGCGGGGATAGGGAGTGTGGAGCGGAACACCATCCCTATCGCAAAAGCATAGGCGACGGCGAACGAAACAGAAGACGCTGCCCCTAATATCCTGACCCGCCGGTCAGAGAACATTGCCTTGAGAAAACCGCGGTATGATTCGTTCACCATAACACTAACTGTCGTCGACTCGCTAATAAGGAAAACTATTAAAAAAGGAAAACAAAAAGGCGGTGTCTTGATGATGTCCGGATAAGGTGTTTATATAGCTGAGGCGTTTTTGGAACAGTCAACTATGTAAGGCACAGGCACCAGTTAATATGAACCCGTCTCAAGACCCTGTATCTTAATCTATGGTATGTTGCTCCCAGCCTCCCATACATTTGGAGAATCCTTCAAGCTTACAGAACTCCAGCATGAAAACTATCTTTGTGGCTTAATGTTAAATCCTGTATGTGTCTGTTGTCTTTTATGTGTTGGGGGTGTGTTGATAGTGTCCGGATAAGGCTTTAAATGTTATCTAGGGGCGACTGCTTCTCAGCTTAGGTGATTATGAGTCGCAGGGTTATTTGACCTCCTTATCCGGACACAACCGCTTTTTACCCACCGTATGTTTTTCTTAGTGCCGCAGCGGCTTCCATCATGTTTTTGAGCTTAAGGTACGCGGTTTCCGCCGTATTAACCGCTGATTCGGCGAAGGTGCCGAACCCGCAGTCGGGGTTTAGGTATATTTTCGAGGGGTCAAAGTAACGTAGTGCCTCCTCAACCTTGGCGATTATCCGCTCCCCGCTCTCAACCTCCGACGTCCTAGGGTTTACTACACCGAGGCCGAGTTCTTTGAAGTTGGACGTATCTTTGAAGACAGAAAGCTCTCCGGCCCTTTGCGTGGCGAACTCCAGGACCAGCTGGTCAACCTTCATCTCCTGGAAGTAGGGTATGAGGGGTGTGTAGTCTCCTTTCAGAAGTGATTCCTCCCTCCTGCTCCAGTTACCTCTGCAGACATGGAGACCTATCTTTATCCCACTTATTCCGCTAACCGTTTTGTTGATGAGCTCTGTAGCGAACGTAAGCTCCTCCCTCGGGTCAACCTTAGAAAATATCGCGGCACACATGAAGGTCTGTTTTGAGACGTCGCCGTAAACAACCTCAGTAAGCGTCGGCTCGTCCAACTGCGCGAAGAATGCCCCGTTGTCCCTCAAAAGCTGTATCTCCTCCCTCAACAGCCGGACATACTCCTTGGCAAGCTCCTCCCTAGACCAGTAGGCGTTCCGCGAAACAGGGTCAATCCAACTGGCCCGCGTCAGCATATAAGGTCCTGGGAGGGGTATTTTGATCTGCTGCTTCGTGTGGTTACGGAGAAATTGAAGCTCATCAAGGGAGATCGGTCTTTTTCTTTTTACCGGCGCAACTACTACCGGACTTTTTATTGCAAATGCTGGGACATCAAGCGCTCTCAGCATCTGCTCATAGCGTGACCTGTCCTCGACATAGTCCATAACCTCCGCCACAGTCATCAACTTGATTCCACACCTCTCTTAACTCATTGATATCGGCTTCTGCAAGCTCCTTTAGATTCTTTATTCTCCCAGTTTCTACAAACCTTTTATTGAACTCCTCTACCTTTGGGACTACTGGTGTGAAGTAGTTTAGCCCTATCGATGTGAAGGCCGCGTCAACAACCATCAAGACAACACAACCACCCCACCTCTCGGTCCTAAGAAACCTAGAACAATACACACCCAACATAGAAACCCTGCATATATAGCCGTCAAGAGTCTCTTTCAATGAAGGCATTCAAAACGCATTGAGGGATAGCAATTTTTAATAATTTATTCACCCACACCTCGCCCCTTACGGCTTGGCTTTTGATATTACCCGTGATGGAATACTACGTTTTTTCTCCTTGATTTATTTGGAGAACCCCTTCAACCCTATACTCAAGCCCTTTTTGGGTCCATCCGCCAGCGCCTCGAGCACTAGGTCCTCATGTCGCCTCTCGTCAGCCAACGGAGTCTGTGCCACGGACCTGGCCGAGGACCCACCTCATTCCGATATGCCGCGTAAACTCTGATTATATCAGAATATCACTGGAACTCAGGCGAGGGGGCCTGACACCCACTGGCCAGTAAAGCAGGTGGAGGTTCCCTACGTGGACGCGGTTCAGGTGCTTTTTGGCGGCCCTGTAACACTCCCAGACCTGCCTTTCTGGCGTCACGGAAATGTCGTTCATCTTGAAGTCGGGGTGGAAGACTAGGAGGCTGCAGGGGGTGCGGTCGTCGAGGCTAGCGATGAACTCGGCTATCCGCTCAACCTCCTCCGCGTCTACGTAGTGCGGGACCAGCAGCGTCGTAGCTCCGAGAACGGAAGGCTCGGGCCTTGCGTCGAAGAACTCCCTGCAGACAAGCTCGAAGTTCCTGAGGGTCTGTTCGTTGCTCATCCCCGTCAGCGCCATGTGGACCCTTTCGTCGAAGGCCTTCAGGTCGAACTTGATGTTCCCTCCGGTAATAGACGAGAGCTCCGCGGCCCTCCTGACCAGCGCGGGGTTTCCATCGCCGTTCCACTCCCAGCAGATCCTGCAGACCCTCTCGCCCTTCGACTCGGCGAGGAGCCTCGAGGCGTTGATCGCGAAAGGCATCTGGGGCTCAGCGGATCCGCCGAACCAGCACCAGCACGTGATCCCTTTATTGGCGAGCGTCAGGTCGACCAGCTCCTTCGCGGTCACAAGCTTGCCGCAGCTGAGGACCTTGTGCGTCCAGTTCTGGCAGAAGAGGCAGTTGAATGAGCAACCGTAGAAGAACAGCGCCAGGTTGTAGTATCCCATCTCAGGACCCTGAGACACGGCGTATTTCGGGTATCCGCATCCCGTGGCAGCGGGGCACCACCAAGCGTTGCAGCAGTTGGTCACGTGCGGGTCGAGGTAGTAGTGGAGAAGGCCCTTCTCAGGCGTTGAGAGGCCCCAGAGCTTTCCGCCCTTGACTCCCCTGATCCCGCAGTAACCGAGTTCTCCCTCGCCCATCACGCACCTCCAGCACAAAGGTTGCAGGGGAGTCCTCCTGGGGTCCTGGGAGGATCGGGAGGCAGGCCGAACTCGGTCCTATAACGCCTGTGGTTGGAAAGCGCCACCTTCAACGCCCTCTCCTCCCTCCCCTTCAGGCATCCTCTGCAGACACCTATCGCCCTCGAGATGAGCGGCGAGGTTACCCCGCAGACCGCACAGGTCGCCATACCTCCCCCCTAACTAGATCTGCAGCGATCAGATTAGAGAATTTCGCAGGACTCAGGGCATACTCACAGCAGCTAGCAGGGTATCCTCAACATACTTCTCGACCCTAACAGTGGAGAGGCCCTCAGACATAAGCTTCCTCTCAAACTCCAAGATCTGCTCACGATTCCTCTCACTCAAAGGTTTGTGAAGCCTCATCTCGGCAGCCACCAGCCTACCCCTAAAGTCATGTATATCGATTACCGCTTGCCTGACCATCCATAATAGGAAAGAGGGAGAGGTGCTTTTACACCCTATGTTTATAGGCTATGGTAGGAGATGGGCCGTAGAGACAGCATTCTCAACATACAAAAGACTATACGGAGAACACACCATGTCTAGAAACATAGAAAACATAGAAAGAGAGCTGAAGACAAAGCATACATATACAACACACTAATAAACATGCATACGAGATAAGATTCGACAAACAAAAGAAGGACCCAGAGAGGTAGAATTAGGCCACAAAGCATTAGTTTAGATTTCTCCTTCTTTACTACTCCTATCTCCTTCTCTAAGCCCTTAATGTTTGTTAATGTGTAGTAGATTTCTCTTGGTAGTATTAGTCCCTTTGAAGTCTTTATATATCCTGGTAGTAGTTCCTTGGCGCTCTCTATGAAGAATAGGATGTTTCCGTCCATCTCTAAGTCCTTCTCGTATTTTATGGCCAGTAATACTTGTTGTTGAGTGTCTTGGCTTTTATCTTCTTGTTCTCTCCCTCTGCTCTCTCTATCATTCTCCTCAATAAGGGGGTTTGGAGAGGTCCTTACGTATGGTGTGTTTGGCTCTTAGTGGGTGCAGGGTTGGGG
>Ga0209143_1001574_pt1 | contig 10435 bp, 8 predicted proteins | sample FaiFalFF_MnMetaG_3_FD_184739 | JGI IMG/M metagenome (GOLD analysis project Ga0209143, IMG submission 184739) | Freshwater microbial communities from Yellowstone National Park, Wyoming, USA - Fairy Falls B (FF_Mn_B) MetaG (SPAdes) (version 3) | ecosystem: Environmental > Aquatic > Freshwater >...
TGCAAACGGTTCAATAAATCCAAGCACGACAAGTGTTAACGCTTCGCTTTCCGTAAGACCTCTGCTCATCAAGTAGAAAAGTTGCTCCTCGCTTATTTTCCCAACGGTTGCTTCGTGTCCGATGCTGACAAGTTCTTCTTCTATTTCCATGTATGGATAAGTATCTGACCTTGAGAACTCATCAAGCATCAAAGCGTCGCACCTAACGGTTGCCTTAACACCAACAGCGCCTTTTTGAACCTTCAAAAGACCTCTGTAACTTGTCCTTCCGCCATCTTTGCTTATTGATTTTGAAACGATGTTGCTCGTTGTGTAAGGCGCTACATGTATTATCTTTGCGCCTGTATCTTGATGTTGACCAGCGCCAGCATACGCAATTGACAAGACCTCGGCTCTTGCGCCCTTGCCCAAAAGATAAACACAGGGATATTTCATCGTTGTCTTGCTTCCGAGGTTTCCATCAACCCATTCAACGAAAGCACCTTCATAAGCCACAGCCCTTTTCGTAACGAGATTATAAACATTCTTTGACCAATTCTGAACAGTTGTATATCTCACATGTGAGCCGGGCATTGCGATTATTTCAACAACGGCACTGTGGAGCGAGTCCTCACGATAGATTGGAGCGGTGCAACCTTCAATGTAGTGGACTTCAGCACCTTCCTCTGCAATGATCAATGTCCTCTCAAACTGTCCAACGCTTTCCGCATTTATCCTAAAATACGCTTGAAGCGGAAAATCAACCTTAACACCCTTTGGAACATATACGAAACTACCACCACTCCAAACAGCACTGTTAAGAGCTGCGAATTTGTTATCCTCTGGTGGGACAACCGTTCCAAAGTATTTTTTAACGATGTCTGGGTATTCTCTTACAGCGGTGTCCATATCGGTGAAAATAACGCCCTTCTTCAGCAAATCCTCACGCAAACTGTGATAGACAACCTCTGACTCATACTGCGCCCCAACACCAGCTAAGAATTTCCTTTCCGCTTCAGGTATGCCAAGTCGCTCAAATGTCTGCCTTATCTTCTCAGGAACCTCATCCCAGGATTTGCCTTTTCGGTCTGTCGGCTTGATATAGTAGATGTATTCATCAAAATTTATCTCCGAAAGGTCAGCACCCCAAGTCGGCATCGGTTTCTTAAGAAATACCTCAAGCGAATGCAACCTGAATCTCCTCATCCAATCGGGTTCATTTTTCCAGTACGAGATTTCCTCAACGACTTCTCTGCTTAAACCACGCTTAGCTTGATAGACATATTTGACTTCGTCTTTGAAGTCATACCTGGTGTAATCAAGATCTATTTTTGGCTTTTGAGTTTTCACTTCTGCCATTGGTTCATCTCCTTTTTAATTTTTTAATCAGCAGCTTCCGCTACGGTTTCTCTTATCCAAGCGTAACCTTCCTGTTCAAGTTTTTCAACTATTTCAGGACCGCCCGACTTTACAATTTTACCATCAAGCATTATATGAACGAAATCTGGTTGGATGTAATTTAAAATTCTTTGATAGTGCGTTATCATAACTATCCCGATGTCTGGATTGCGTGTTGAATTAACGACATCAGCAACGATCTTCAATGAATCAATATCAAGACCTGAATCGGGTTCGTCAAGAAAAGCAATTGTTGGTTTCAACATAGCCATTTGCAGAATTTCCATCCTTTTCTTCTCTCCACCTGAAAAACCAACACCAATGGGTCTATATATGAAAATCTCATTCATGTTCAATCTTTTCACTTTGTCAATTATCTCCTTTTTGTAATCAAGCACCGACTTTGGCAAATTTAAATTTCTTTGAAGGGTTGAGTCCTGATTTATCGCTTGGATTGCCTTCCAAAGAAAATTAAATAATGTCACACCCGGTACTTCAACAGGGTATTGAAACCCAAGAAAAAGCCCAAGTCGTGCACGTTCATCGGGTTTAAGATCAAGTATACTTTTGCCCTCAAAAATTATATCTCCCTTCTCAACTTTATACTTCGGATGTCCCATGATCGTATACGCAAGCGTGCTTTTACCTGAGCCATTCGGACCCATCAACGCATGAACTTCGCCTTTATTGATTGAAAAATTCAAGCCCTTTAGAATTTCTTTGCCGTCAACGCTGACATACAAGTCCCTTACTTCAAGAGTTGGCATGTTTTTTCTCCTGTTTATTTATTTTTGTTTTTAAAAGTTTTGCCGGGTATGTGCAATCCCGAGCAATTATGTCTTGAATGGTTATGCTTTCAAGTATGTTTACAAGCTTCATCTCAACCTCGTGCCATATATCCGCTTGACCACAACAAGATGTGAAAACGCAAGCATAAGTTGGATTATCAAAACAATCTATCATTTTTATTTCTCCCTCAACAGCTTCATAAACTTGTTTTAGGGTTATTTGTGATGGTGTCTTTTTAAGGGAATAACCACCATTTGGTCCAAATTCTGACCACACAATTCCCGCTTTTACAAGCTGTCTCATTACTTTCGCCAGATAACTCAGGGGTATCCTCTGGTTCTCGGCGATTTCCTTCATTAAAATTGTTTTTCCCTCGGGTTGTTTCCCAAGGTACATCAATGTTCTGACTGCGTAATCTAATGTCTTTGATATTATCATTTTAAGTTGAACTCTTAATTTTGGACATTACAAGTCCATGATGTAAATATAGTGATTTCAAAATTAAAAGTCAAATTAACGCTTTTTATTTGATTTTTATGCCCCGAGTTTTTATATTAATAGTGAAAGTTTTGGGCGGTTAGCTCAGCCTGGTTAGAGCGCTTGCTTGACATGCAAGAGGTCAGAGGTTCGAATCCTCTACCGCCCACTTCTTTATGTCTCTATCTTCACTGTGAATTTTCTCTTGCATTTTTTGCATTGGTATTCAACCGTTACCCAATTATTTCGCTCATAGTAACTTATCTCTTCAAGCACCCCTTGACAGCCCTTAAAGATGCATTTTTTCATTTCAACATTGTATTCCCTGTTTCCATTTTTTATTTCTTCTCCCATTTCCTTTTCAAAATTTTTTCGCCTATCATTATACCGACGATTGATTTTGCGTCAACGATTTCACCATTCAAGATCATCTTAATTGCCTCGTCAATGGTTTTGAGTTCAACGGATATGAGTTCCCCCTCTTCAAGATTTTGTTTAACTTTTTGAAGATTTGTTGCAAGATAAATGTAAAGTTTTTCGCTACAGAAACCAGGGCTTGTATAAATGTATGTTAAAAGTTCAATATCACTGGGTTTGAATCCCGTTTCTTCCTCAAGCTCTCTTATGGCACAAATTTTTGGGTCTTCCCGAGGATCAAGTTTTCCAGCTGGAAGCTCGTATATGAATTTATCAATTGGATATCTATACTGCTTTATAAGGATGATTTTTTCGTCCGGTAGAACACCCAAGATCACAGCGCCCCCTGGATGTTCAACAACTTCGCGTATCGTGTGATTTCCTGAGCCAAAGTATTCAAGTTCATCAACTATTATGTTGAAGACCTTTCCTTGGTAGATTATATTGCGTTTTTTAAGTTTCATGTTTCCTTTGATGTTTTCCCCCGTCATAGATGAAATTTTGGGTTGATTTTTTAATAAATTCCTCTGCTACCTGGTTTTATTAGTTCAACGCCTTCCTTACAGAGCGGACATTCTTCCGGTTTGAAAGATGGGACCTCAAGTCGTATCACAGCTGCAAATCTTGTCCCGAAGTCAATTTTCCCACCGCTTCGGTCAACTATACATCCAACGCCGATCAATTTCCCGCCGGCATTTTTTACAAGATCAATCACTTCAAAAACGCTTCCCCCGGTTGTGACGACATCTTCACACACTAGGACTCTTTCACCTTGTTTTATCTCAAAACCGCGTCTTAATTTCATAACCCCGCTTTCTCTTTCAGCAAATATATTCCTTGCTTCAAGTTGTCTTGCAACCTCATACCCTACAATTATCCCGCCTATAGCTGGTGAGATTACAAGTTCAACTTCGCTTGTGTAGAAATGTCTTGAGATTTGTCTGCACAGAACTTCCGCATATTCCGGATACTGAAGGACTTTTGCACATTGAAAATACCTGGGGCTGTGAAGCCCCGAGGTCAATAAAAAGTGTCCTTCAAGTAGAGCCCCCGTTTCCTTGAAGATGTTTAAAACTTGTTCGGTTGAAATTTGGGAAAACTGCATAATTAGGAAAGTTTATTTTTCCTCTTCCGCAAGTTCTTCTGGCTCTCCTTTTTGTTTGCTCGCATCGTAGAAGACGAGCTCATCGCGATTCTTTGATAACTTAACTTTTATGACGCTTCCGGAGGCAAATTTACCCTTTAAAATCTCTTCGGATAATGGCTCCTCAAGATACTTTTGAACTGCTCTCTTCAAAGGTCTTGCACCAAATGCGGGGTCATAACCTTTTTCCGCGAGAAATTCTTTCGCACTTCGGGTCAATTCAAGCGTCATGTTCATCGTCTTAAGACGTTTCAAAATATCTTGAACCGCTATATCAACGATTTGCATTATGTGTTCTTTCTCAAGCGGTTTGAATATAATTATCTCGTCAATTCTATTCAGGAACTCGGGGCTGAAGACCCTTTTTACAGCTTCCTCAATCGTGGCTTTCATCGCTTCAAATCTATCCTTGGGCGTTTCTCCAATCCCAAAACCAATTCCGCCAGTGACCTTTATATCTCTCGTTCCAATATTTGATGTCATTATTATGATCGTGTTCCTGAAATCAACTCTTCTCCCCAAACTGTCCGTCAATTGTCCGTCATCAAGGACCTGTAACAATATGTTGAAAACATCTGGATGGGCTTTTTCAATTTCATCAAACAAAACAACAGAATACGGCTTTCTTCTGACTTTTTCGGTTAACTGTCCACCTTCTTCATAGCCGACATATCCAGGGGGAGCACCTATCAAGCGTGAGACATTAAACTTTTCCATATATTCGCTCATATCAATTCTTATCAAGGCATCTTCTGTGTCAAAGAGATATCTTGCAAGGGCTTTTGCGAGTTCTGTCTTCCCAACCCCAGTTGGTCCAAGGAATATAAAAGAGCCGATAGGTCTGCGTGGGTCCTTTAGCCCGGCTCTTGCTCTTCTTATGGCGCGTGTCAATTTCTCAATTGCCTCATCTTGACCTACAACTTGTTTTTTCAATTCCTCAGCCATGTTTATCAACTTCTCGGACTCAGATTGACTTATCTTATTAACAGGTATCCCTGTCATCATCGCGACTACTTCTGCTATGTCTTCCTCGGTGACTTCAAAGACCATGCTTTGAGCTTTTATTTCCCATTCTCTCTTTGCGATTTCAAGGTCGCTTAAAAGTTTCTTTTCAAGGTCGCGCAATCTCGCAGCTTGTTCAAAATCCTGATTTCTGACGACTTGATTTTTCATTTGTCGGATTTTTTCAATCTCCTCTTCAAGCTCAACTATTTCCTTTGGAACAACTATGTGTGAGAGGTGAACCCTTGCGCCGGCTTCGTCCATGACATCAATTGCCTTGTCGGGCAAATATCTATCGGTTATATATCTGTCGCTTAATCTAACAGCTGCTTCAATTGCCTTTTCGGTGTATCTGACATTGTGATGTTCTTCATACTTGTCTTTGATGTTCATCAAGATGTAGATTGTTTCTTCAACGCTTGGCGGGTCAATCATAACTTTTTGAAATCTTCTCTCAAGCGCCCCATCCTTTTCAATGTATTGTCTATATTCATCAAGTGTCGTTGCACCTATGCATTGGAGTTCACCTCTTGCGAGAGCGGGTTTGAACATATTTGAAGCATCAAGCGAGCCAGAAGCTCCACCAGCTCCTACAATTGTATGTAGCTCATCAATGAATAAAATTACATCCCTTGCTTTTTCAAGCTCGTTTAAAATTGCTTTGACCCTTTCTTCAAATTGACCCCTGTATTTTGTACCCGCAACAAGCGCAGCAAGATCAAGCTGGACAATTCTTTTGTTCTGTAAAACCCTTGAAACTTTCTTCTGAACTATTCTAAGGGCAAGCCCCTCAACTATAGCTGTTTTCCCAACCCCTGGTTCTCCTATCAAAACCGGGTTGTTTTTCTTCCTTCTGCTTAAAATTTGCGCCACTCTCTCTATTTCCTTGTCTCTTCCTATCACAGGGTCAAGTTTTCCTTCAAGAGCCAATTTCGTCAAATCACGACTGAAATTATCAAGCACGGGCGTTTTCATCCGTTCCTGTGCCTTTGTTGTTTCAGCATATCTTGCCCTTTCAGTGACATTGGATTTTCCGCTCAATATATTGTCAAGTTCATTTCGCACAGCTTCATAAGTTATGCCAAATTGCCTCAAAATTTGGGATGCGAGATTGTCCTCATCCCTTAAAATTGAAAGGAGGAGATGTTCAGTTCCAATCACATCCGACTTGTAAAGCTTCGCCTCAAGATAAGTTATCTTCAAAACCTTTTCCGCTTGCTTTGTCAATGGCAAACTCCCCATGACAAGCGTCCCTCCGGGAGTTCTAACTGTGTCCTCAATCGCTTTTTTGAGCTTATAAAGATCACATCCGAGATTGCGAAGTATCTTGACCGCAAGACCCTCACCCTCTCTTATTATCCCAAGCAGAAGATGCTCCGTTCCTATGTAGTCGTGTCCAAGTCGTAACGCTTCTTCACGACTTAACCTTATAACTTCCTGAACCCGATTAGAAAAGTTGCCTTCCATGGTTTAATTTATCTTCCTTTGTTTGTGTTCAATCTTTTTTCCTCAAGAACAACTTCCCTTAACCTAATATAAACAATTCAAATCCATTTTGTCAAATTAAACTCGTTGTAAATTTTGGCATCGTTTCATAAATTCATTCTCAAAGATAATAAACGACAAAGTTTTGTAAAATGCAAGTTTTATTCCTTCTATTTCTTCTGTTGTCTCAAAGTTTATTATCTCAAACAAAAACTGACACAACGAAGTTCTTCTCTACATTTATTATCGGAAAGATCGGCTCGGGACAAGAGTTGAACCTCGGGCTTTTTGAGATGATGGATTATAAGTTCGCAACTGATATTCTGACATTGAAATTCGGCGCTTTTTCAAACGAACTCGGGGAGAACGGGAAACCGGTAAATCTCAACTTCAACTTTATGGATATGAGAGGTTGTCAATTTTTCCTTAATGGTAGAACCTTGAACGGCTACATTTATCCATACCAATTTCTTAACATGGTCCCCGTTGACAATGTTTATCTCATTGAGTTAATTGATGATTTCAAAGCGCCAATGTTTCAAAACGCAAACTCAAGCGTTGTCAATTTTTCGTTTAAGAATATATTCACGCCCAGACCAATCACAAGGATAAGATATGTTGAGGACGCTTATGACTTGATCGTAACCGATGGGAGTTTTACCCACAATTTCCGACGGGATTTAAATTTTGCAGTTGGATTTAGAAGAGGGACATCAGCTGGGAGATTTTTGAACTCACAATATGATTCTTGGAACATCTTTGGAAATGTTTTTTGGACACCGCTTAAAAATATGAGTTTGTCCCTTCTTAACATTTATACGACGACGAAGACCGACCTGAACGGTGGGATTTATGTTCAAAATCCTTCAAACATTGCCGATGAAACGCTTTATAACGAGAGGCTCGCACCTGTTGTTGATAGCGTTGCAAACCTCGCAATTGAAAGAAATGACTTAACATTCGTATTAAATTACATAATTGATTCGCTTCTCAATACATCGCTGATTGTTTACCATACCTTTCAAATTGATGAGTTTTCATCCAAGAGTGTTTCAAGAGAAAGAAATTCATCTCTATACGGTTTGAAGTTGAATTTTTCAAAACGAGTTCGGCTTTTTAATTTAAACGCTGGGCTTGAAGTACAAAGAAACGGACTTATTATTCCATCATCAGGGTTCAGGAAAAAAATTTTTCTTTTTTCTTCGTCGCTTGAATTTGAAGGAAACTTTCAAAGTTTAAAACCTTCTCTTTTCGTTAAGGTTGACGATGTTAATGGGCAATTTCTTGTAAACTATGGCGCTGGGTTTGGAAACAATTTTAAAAGCTTCAAGTTTATGGGTGGATTTTCGCTTTCATATAGAGTTCCAACTTTGATTGAACAAAGCGTGACTGGTCTTTCCGAAGCCGAAAGGCATCGCATATATGAGGTCAGCGCTGAATATGAAACGAAAGGTGTGATTTTGAGCTTTAAGGTTCAAAACAGGTCAATTTCAAATGGGATAATTTTTCACGATTCAACATTTTACATAGCGAATTTGCGCAGGACATTTCTACAATTTAATTCAACTTTTAAGATTTGGAAATTTGGAATTGATTTGAAGCAATCAGTTTCGCTCAACAAGGTGACAAAACCTTATCCGAGATATTTTCTGACGGGTGAGATTTTCTTTGAGGGTAAGTTGACGAGGACGCTTGAATTGAAAGCTGGAGCGAGGTTAAAATCATCAACGGAATTTTGGGGGTATAAATTTATCAATCGTGATTTTATTTTCGCAGAAAGCGATATCAAGTTAAAAAGATTTGCTGTGTTGGACTTATTTTTAAGTGGGAGGGTCAAAAGCGCGGTGTTGTTCTTGACCCTTGCAAATGTGACAAATGTTAAGTATATGACTGCATCGTTTTATCCGATGCAGGATAGAAGCTTAAGATTTGGCGTTGTTTGGAATTTCTTTGATTAACGCCAGATGCTTTTTGTCCATTCATCCCAAAGAGGTGTTATCAAACGGTAATCACCGAATCCGCTCTCGTCAAGGAAGATAAACCTTCTGTTTATCTCATAGTAATACCATATCTCATACGGTTTGCTGTCAATGTCAAAGGGATGTCTATCAACACTACTTGGGGGACCGAAAATTATATACACCATTCCCATATCGGTTTTCCATCCTTCAATGTAGTGACTGAAATGTTCATTAGCATACTTAACTCTTCCGTAGTATTCTTCCATTAATTCATTTTTCAAAGTGTTAGGCGTCGGGTCCTTTTTGCGCCAAAATTCAAGGAATCTTCTCTCTTTTTCGGCTTCGTCTGGGGCTGACTTTATGTAATTGATTTCCTCTGGCTTTGCGATGTAAACAAGTTGTTCAATTGCTTTGTCAAGGTCGGAGATCAGCTCGGGGAATTCATGCCATCTAACTAAGAAAGGCGTTTGAGCGATGGAGTAGTTATCGGAGTTTGATTTGAGCCGAGCTTCAACAAAAATGATGTAATCTCCAAAACCAAGGTTCGGATTTTTAACTTCAACTATGATTGAATTTTTCCCTGGTTTTACGAATTCAGTCGCTTCACCGGAGTAAACGCTTATGGATTCGGTTTTCTTCTTTTTCTTTATGCGGTTGATTTTGTATGTGATGTTTATTGAATCGCCTTTGTCGGTGTTATTATAGACCTCAAAGAAAAGATAAAAGTTCTGATTTGTAGATGTGATCGTCTTTGAAATGTTTGGGATTATCGTTTTCGTCTCGTTTTCAATTTTTACGGATGAAACCATCATGATATCGCTCATCGTTATGGGATTCTTAGCGAAGTTACGCACTGTCACGAATCCCTCTTTCCTAAAACCGCGTTTCGTATCAAGGTCAACAACTTGGACTGAAATTTTGTAATCGCCAAGCGGAAGTTTTATAAAAGAACTTGATACATCCCAGTAAGCTCTTGATATTGTCTCGTTGAAATTGCTCGTCTTTACCTCGTGTGTCCATCCTCTCTCAGTTACAAGTTTTCCCTTGGATGTGAATATGCTGACTGTTACTTCATATTTTGCGCTGTAGTAATCGTCTCCCTTTGTAAATTGAAGGAACTCATACGGGACTTGTACATAGATATCAACCCTGCTTTCATTTTCGTTCAGGTCACCGGCGAAGTTTAGGGCGTTGAAATAAAACTGCGGTTCGGAATAGCTCCTCGGTGAGCTTGTCTCAACCTGCGCAAATGATACAGCACATATTAAAACGCTCAAAATTAAAATTAGCTTTTTCATCTTTTCCACCCGATTTTAAATCGGCAAATTAATTTTTATTCCAAAAAATTCAACAAAATCTAAATTGGTTTTGTTTCTGTTGCGACCTTGCCTATTAAATCATACTCAAAAATATCGTAAATTTCAACTTCGTAAAAGTTTCCTATCTTGATCCCGTTACCTTCTACCAAAACCTCAAGGTCAATCTCCGGGGCATCCCATTGAGTTCGCCCTATGTAAAAATCTCTTTCCTTTCTATCAATTAAAACCTTGAATTTCCTTCCGATCATTTTTTCGTTCTTTTCAACGATTATATCGTGCTGTGCGTTCATTATCAATGCCATTCTTCTTTCCTTTTCTTCTGGCGAAACGGGATCACCGAGCTCAAAAGCTTTTGTCCCCTCCTCTTGAGAATATGTAAAGACGCCAAGGCGATCAAATTTAAAGGTGTAAACGAAGTCAAGAAGCTCTTCAAATTCCTTTTCCGTTTCGCCTGGATAACCAAC